>Ga0066854_10000185_pt1 | contig 22527 bp, 19 predicted proteins | sample ETNtaG_8_FD_65494 | JGI IMG/M metagenome (GOLD analysis project Ga0066854, IMG submission 65494) | Marine microbial and viral communities from oxygen minimum zone, Eastern Pacific Ocean - ETNP201406SV75 | ecosystem: Environmental > Aquatic > Marine > Oceanic | place: Pacific Ocean: Eastern...
AGTCCGTACCGGAGGGAATGATCCAGTTTGAAATTGGAATCCAGACGATCACTCCCTCAGTTCAGGAAACTATCCAAAGAAAACAGGACAACAGTAAACTTTTTTCAGCAATCGACCGGCTCATCCGCAACCATAAAATCCATATTCATTGCGACCTTATCTTTGGTCTACCAGGAGAGTCGCTAGATGATATCCTGAAATCTTTCGAAGAGGTATGCACCTTGCGCCCTCATGAATTGCAGTTGGGATTCTTAAAATTTCTACCCGGAGCGCCGATTAAGAATCTTATCAATGAGTATGGCTACCAATATCAATCCACGCCTCCTTACGAATTTCTCTCCAACAATAATCTTTCAGCGACTCAGGTTATATATTTAAAAAAGTTTGAGGAGATATTCGATATATTTTATAACTCCAAACGTTTTCGTTTTTCAATACAGCGCCTCTTGAAAAAGCGATCCGCTGTAGAGATTTTTAATTCCCTTCTTGAGCATATGGAATCGAAAAATCTATTCAATCAGTCTCATTCTCTGGACGCTCAATACAGGATTATCCACGACACGTTTTCCCTGGGAAATGACCCTGCCGATTTGGATATTTTACGCCTGGACTATTTGTATGCCCAGCGGGTCCATCGCCTCCCACAGTTCCTTCAATTGCAGGGAACCGGACAAAAAACATGGGAAGGAGATCGAAAAACACCGCTTGTCCCTTTTCTCCACACAATAAGTATTAGCAATGGGGATGCCGAAGCGATTCCGGTGCCTTCTCCTCACTATTGCGCTGTAGTTCATGCCAAGGATTCATCTGGTTACTTGAGCCCACCCGGTTTGATCTGGATTTCCCCAATTTAATGCAATAATTTGTTTATAAATATGATCTAACGTTATAAGATGAAAAAATTCATTTCACCTCTATTTTCCCTGATACAGGGATTTTTATATTTTTAAGGCACAAGGAGTCAATCATGACAGAAGAGGCAAAACCTGCATTAAACCGAAAAAGCCGTGTAGTCACCCAGGGTGACAGACGCTCTCCCAATCGTTCCATGCTTCGTGCAGTCGGTTTCACTGACAGCGATTTCGAAAAACCCATTATTGGAGTAGCCAACGGTCAAAGCGATGTCACCCCCTGTAATGCGGGGCTTGGAAAGCTTGCAGAAATCGCGAAATCGGAAATCAAAGACTCAGGAGGAATGCCTCAGATGTTTGGCACCATCACCGTCAGTGATGGAATTTCCATGGGGACTGAAGGCATGAAATGCTCCCTGGTCAGCCGCGAGGTCATTGCAGACTCAATTGAAACTGTGTGCCGGGGAGCTAACCTGGATGCGGTCATTTGCGTAGGCGGATGTGACAAAAATATGCCCGGAGCGCTCATAGCCATGGCACGCTTGGATATCCCTAGTATTTTTGTTTACGGCGGAACTATCAAACCCGGTCACCTTGATGGAAAGGACCTGACAGTGGTCAGTTCATTTGAAGCTGTCGGACAGTTCAGTGCCGGTTCCATCAGTCATGACCAACTAATAGATATTGAAAATAATGCATGTCCCGGATTCGGCTCCTGTGGCGGAATGTACACCGCCAACACCATGTCCTCGGCGATAGAAGCAATGGGAATGAGCATGCCCTATAGTTCCACCATGTCCAATGAGGATAAGGAAAAGGAGTTAAACACCCAGAAAAGCGCTCAAGCCCTTTTCCCAATGCTGGAAAGAAATATCACACCAAAGGATATTCTTACGAGAGAAGCATTTGAAAACGCTATCTCGGTGGTCATGGCTGTGGGCGGATCCACGAATGCAGTTTTGCACTTGCTGGCCATCTCCAGTTACATGAATCTAGGATTAACAATCGATGACTTTGAGGCAATCCGGCAAAAGGTTCCTCACTTCTGTGACCTTAAACCTTCCGGCCAGTTTGTGACGGTTGATCTGCATCATGCGGGCGGCATTCCACAGGTGATGAAGATGTTGCTCAATAAAGGACTTCTTCACGGAGACTGCATGACAGTCACCGGAAAAACCATCGCGGAAAACTTGAAAGACATTCCAGACCAACCCGGTTCGGATCAAAAAGTAATTCTTCCAGTTGAAACCCCACTATCACCGGAAGGTCATCTGGTTATTCTCAAGGGAAATATAAGTCCTGAAGGGTCGGTCGCAAAAGTTTCAGGAATTAAATCCCGCCGCGTTGAAGGCCCTGCCAGGGTTTTCAATTCGGAAGAAGATTGCCTTGACGCGATCATCACCGACAAAATTAACGAAGGTGATATCATTGTCATCCGTTACGAAGGACCCAAAGGAGGTCCGGGAATGAGGGAAATGCTAGCGCCCACATCGGCGATTGTTGGTAAAGGTCTCGGAGACAAAGTGGGTCTCATCACCGACGGAAGATTTTCGGGAGGAACATACGGGCTGGTTGTCGGCCATGTAGCGCCGGAAGCTCAGGTGGGAGGCATCATTGCGCTGATTGAAAAAGGCGACACGGTCGTCATTGATATCAGCAAACGGCGTCTCGATGTACTGCTTTCAGATGATGAGCTTAAACAACGTAAAGAAAAATGGAAACCGCTTCCTCCTAAATACAAAAGAGGTGTATTGGCAAAATACGCAAAACTGGTTTCCTCTGCATCGATTGGCGCTATAACCGATGAGTGAAATCCCAAAACTTCCCGAACGTCTGACCCATGATGATGGGAAGTTCAACCTTTACCATCTCAACGAACTGTACAAGGCGCTTGCATGTAAAATTTCCATGCAAATTTCCGAAGAACTGCAGGAGAAAATATCGATAACCTCAGGAATGTGGGGCGGCTCTTATCTGGTTGCCAATGACGAGGGAAAAGCGCGCACCAATGTGGTTCGCCTTTACTGCCTGATCAATCTACCGCAAAATACTTCGCTCGATAAAAAGGAAAACTTTGAACGGTTAATGGTGTTATATCACCAGAGTTTCAGCGCCACATTCGCATCTTATAATTTGAGCTTCATAGATCCGCAATGGGGGGCTCCCATTCCCTACTCCAACAGTAAACGCCCCACAACAACGCTCCAAATGTGGGAAAAGAACAATACAGTTAAATTCCTCCGTGCGTTTTTTGTCTGGAACAGCGTCCCATGGGAAGATTCTGTGATTTACGACACCATCCGAAACATAAAAGTCATCAAAGAAATGCTGGATATGAATCAGCGCCCCGTTAAAAGACCGGCTGATGAATATAAATTTCTTCTTCAAGATGTTCTTATTATTTACTACACATTACGCGGGGCTTTATCGCCAGATTTCATGGAACATGCGGAACCCATCATGTCAGAATTGCTGGAAAAATTTCTTGGTGGACTACACGATCCCGGGGTAATTGAAGAGGAATACCTGAACCTTTATTCCAATGCAATTGTGTATGGACTCGAAGAAGCTTTGGAAGGTCCTTACAAAAAAGCAGGATTGGATATTTTAACCGTGGAAAACTGGCCTGTAGAAAAAATCAATTGGGTGCCGCAGGAGTTAAGAGAAAATCTAGGCCGTTCACTCACTGAAACTTTCGCCAGCTTTAAAACAAATCTGGAGAAGAACAACGCCTGAAACTCATCCGTTTCCAACGACAACAATTTATTTAAATCGAAGAAGTATCCAGTTCGAAATTCCTTTTTGACCGTTACGTTCCCGGTTGGCTCCATTCCATACCGCGATAGCCATTGCCGTTGAAGATTTCAACTGAACATCCGCAGTATCTGAGTTCACCAAAGATCTCTTAAACACAACACGCCAGATTTTATCCTGCCACACACCAAACCCCATAACATCCTGCTCATCCTGAGTGGTGAGAGTGCTGAATCCGGCGGCGGTCAAATCCTCGACAGGAGATCGGCGCTCTTTAGCGGGAACACTCGCCCTTCTATTATTGCCACGGCTTCCTGACTGAGTTGACAAGGCAGGTTCCCAAATAGCCCTCCATTGCCAGATATTGACAATTTCATCCTCGCTTCCCATGGTAATCACAGGAAGCTCTTTTTCTGCATGCAATGGAAACATCAAAGCCGCCTGATCTGTATGCGTCGCAGACACCTCAATCTCATTTTCCATACTGGGATCGCTCCACTCTAACAAAAGACCAATTTCTGATCCATTGCGAACACCTGTAATCTTAACTGATTTAATCGAAGGGTCTGGCCATTTAGGATTTGTCATCATTTGAGGCCCCAGTTCCACAACCTGTGGATGGATACGGGATGCATCTTTCCAGAAAGAATCAGTCGGGTCGATCGGAATTTCACCTGTAATCTTTGCAACATCCACCGACAATTCGCACTCACCACTTTCGATGCAATATTCCATTCCGGCTGAACCACATCCCGATAGGAACAGCACACATGCCAGCAATAATGTTTTCGCAGACAAGCATCCACAAACGTCGATAAATAATCTCTTCATGTTCAGTAATTATATAGGGAGGGAAACCAATTAACGGGTTAGAAGTCTTGCACAATCCCTTCCAACGTCCGTTTGAGCTCAGGCGTATATGGACCGACAAGAATAAAATTTAGCTTTTCAGAAACAAAAATCTCACGCACCACTCTTAAAATATCCTGCGGCGTGAAACTGGAAATCTTTTCCCGCTCCTCTTCGGCTGTAAACTCAGAAGAATATAAATGACAAAAACCATAACGGACTATCTGTTTGTACGGGTCGTCTAGTTCATAATCCAGGTCGTAGCCGTAACGCCTTTTAACACTCTCCAACTCCTCCTCATGTACTCCGTCCAAAACAATTTTCTTAATTTCATTTAACAGAATTTCAGCAACCTCAACAACCTTCTCTGAACGGACAGAAACATCAAAATCAACCGTACCCGTATCGGGCAAACTGGTGGCACGACATTCAACGGAATAAACCAATCCCTTTTCTTCCCGTAATACTTTTTGCAACCGGGAAGTCACCCCATCATCAAACAAACGCGCTATCAAGGTCGTGACAAAGTAGTCAGGGTGATTATAAGAAACTCCGCGAAAACATATTTGCAACTGAACCTGACTGTCGGAGTCATGTTGAAACAAAAATTCCGGTTGAGTCTGCCTTTCAATCAGACAGCCATCAAAGCAACCCGTAGAAACCGCACCCTCTCCCGTTAGCCTGGAAAAATATTTCTGGGCATACTCCATAAATTTATCATGATCAACGCGCCCTGCCTGCACCAGAATCATATTTCCGGGAACATAATATTTCTGGTACTGCTCCTTCAATGTTTCTACGCTAATGCTCTGGATACTTTCCTCTGTCCCAATAGTTGGCCAGGCCAGCGCATCATCAGGATACAAAAGTTTACATGCCAGATTATTGATATCAACATCAATCCCCTGCTCATTAAAATCCTCTAAACACTCTTCAAGGATGATCCCCCGTTCAATTTCTATTTCAGGAAAAGTTGGTGCCAGAAAAAACTCGGAAAACAATTCCATGGCGCGCTCCAGGTTGGATACATGCGGGCTAAAACCATAATACGTGTGGTCGCTCATGGTTGAAGCACGAAGATCACGCCCAATACACTCAAACTCGCGGTTCAGTAAATACGAATTCGGATATGCGGCATTCCCTCTGAAAAGCATGTGTTCCAGAAAATGGGAAATGCCGTTGTTTTTTTTAGTTTCAAACCTCAACCCAGAACGAACGAACATGGCTAGTTCTATACTGTGTATATGCGGTTGCTCAATGGACACCACGGTCAAACCATTTTTCATCCGGTCCGTCAAAACCTTCACTTTTTCTATACTATCAATAGCAGTTAAGTTCATAATCCCTATTATTCCAAGCCACTTTAATATTCACACAAACAATTATCTCACACCCCGGAGGCATTCCTGTAAAAAGAATAAGGAAAGTTCACCTTTTCCACTAACAGAAAGCTTGTGTTACCCCCAATCGATCTGATAAAAGAACGCTATCATGAAATCTCCAGACTGGGCCATCAAAGATTATCAGGAGGGATTATACTACACCCTCGAACATGAAGAGGAGGTGGACACATCGCCACTCCTTGATACGGGAAAAGGATTGTCCGTTTCTGTGCCCCGAGGTCTCCCCGCATGCAACATCCATTTTATGGGATGGTTCATGCTGGCGCCGATCATAGTATTTATGATAACGGTTTCTATTTTTCCGTTTCTCGGGTTTTCTACCCGATGGGAGCTTGAACTTGTTCCTGTAGGAATTACTTTCGGATGCGTTCTTCTCTTCCTCGGATTAACCTGGGCCATGAAAATGATGTTAAAGAATCGAGAATTGTTTCCTCGACATTATTTCGTAACCCTGGGAACCCAAGGAATAGCTATGTACTTTTCCCACCTCCACTTTCCTAGGCAAAACCCGAAATCCGCCTTGGCCTGGAAAGAAATTGAGTCTGTCGAACGAATTATTACCCCCTTTATCCCCGCGCTTCTTACAGGAAAACTAAATGTCCCCGCCCTTAGAATCAATGGAGCAAATAAAAACTCTGTAATAATTCCTTTTGCACCTCGCCCTGATATTGAAAAAGATATCGAACAAACCGAAAAAGTGATTCGCGAAAGAAGAACTTAAAACTTCGCGCCCGACGAACTTATTCGAACCTTATTGAATCTTCTCCCAATACCGCCTCAATCTCCTGAATAATTTCATCACAAGGTTGAATTGTTAAATCATCATTAACGGATAACTTTCTAAGATTGTTATTGGGAAACAAAAAGTCCAATTGAACCTTGTTATTGCCTTTGTATTTTCCCAGAATCTTTCTAACTGCAATCAATGTATCCTTTTCTAAACCCGGTGTGCGAAAGTGTATAAGGACCCCACCCTTCCAATGTTTCTTTGCCTCACTCAACAGGCAAACTTTTGTCGCTATCACCTTGGGTTGGTTTCCTTCTGAGTCAACGGAGCCTTCAACTAAAATTGGATCATCACCGGTCAAGATACTTTCTGTAACGGCGTAAGTTTCTGGCCAAAGGATAACTTCAATAGAACCGTTAAGGTCTTCCAGTGTGACAATAGCCATCTTGTCACCCTTTCGGGTGGTCTTGGGTAAAATTTTAGCGGGAATACCCGCAATACATACTTTCTTGCTGGTGCTTTTTTCCAGAATACTAGCCGAGGAAGCATCCGTAAACCATGCCAGGTCTTTGGCAAAACGTTTAAGAGGATGACCCGACACATAAAACCCAATGGTTTCCTTTTCATATTTCAAACGCTCATGATCGCTCCATTCTTTTTTAGTACTTACACTAGCGACCTCCTGATCACCCTCCTTGAATGTATCAAACATACTGCTTTGCCCCAGGAGTTGATCCCTTTGTTTGGCCTGTCCCATTTCCATCGCCGCTGGAATATCGTCGACCATCGCAGAACGATTAGGACTCAGCGAATCACAAGCACCACTTTTAATCAAACTCTCGACCACGCGTCTGTTAACAAGTCGCAAATCGATGCTTTCACAAAATTCTCTTAACGATGAAAACTTCCCCTTCTCTTTCCGGGTTTCAATAATGGAGTCAATCGCGCTGGACCCTACATTTTTAATCGCGCCAAGTCCGAAAATCAGGTGATCATTCGAGATGACAAAATCTTTCATACTCTCGTTTACCTCAGGCGGCATGACCTTGATTCCCATATCACGACAATCGTTGATATAGCGAATGACCTTATCCGTGTTATCCATATCAGAGGTGATGAGAGCACCAAAAAATTGTAGTGGGTAATGAGTCTTAAGATAAGCGGTATGATAAGAGACCAATGCGTATGCCGTACTATGAGATTTGTTAAATCCATATCCAGCGAATTTTTCCATAAGATCAAAAACCGTTTTCGCCTTTTTAGGATTGATTTTTTTTCCTTCCGCGCCAACCATAAATTTTTCTCTCTGTGCTTCCATTTCCTCAGGCTTCTTTTTACCCATAGCCCGACGTAAAAGATCGGCGTCGCCGAGACTAAATCCCGCAAGAACACTGGCGATCCGCATTACCTGTTCCTGATAAAGAATGACCCCATTAGTCTCCTTGAGAACATCTTTCAATTGTGGCAGTTCATATTTCTCCTGCAGTTTACCGTGTTTGCGCTTAATGTAATCGTCCACCATTCCGCTCTCAAGTGGACCTGGACGATATAAGGCGAGTAACGCGATGACATCTTCAAAACAGTCGGGCTTCATCTTTTTGAGCAAATCGCGCATCCCCGAACTTTCCAACTGAAAAACACCCAGAGTGCGTGCGTCGCAAAGAAGCTTGTAAGTGTCCGGGTCACTCATCGAAATCGCCGCGATATCTAAATCGATATCGAGCGATTCCTTAATCAGTCGGAGTGCATTATCAATCACCGTTAGGGTTTTGAGACCCAGAAAATCCATTTTCAACAAGCCAAGCTTTTCCACGCTTCCCATGGAAAACTGCGTGACCACTTCCTCCCGCTCCCCCTTTCCCTTACTGGGGAATTTATACAAAGGAAGAAAGTTGGTGAGCGGCTTGGATGAAATGACCACTCCAGCCGCGTGAGTGGAGCAATGGCGAGGCAGGCCTTCCAGATTCAAAGCAAAGTCAAGCAGTTCCGCGACCTTATCGTTCTCCTTCCTCATACTTTTAAAACGGGACTCTTCCTTGAAAGCATCATCAAGAGTAATGCCCAAACGGTTTGGAACCAGCTTTGCCAACTTATCCACTTCGCCGTAAGGCATATCCAGAACACGCCCCACATCTCTTAAAACTCCCTTGGCGTTCATGCTCCCGAAGGTAATGATCTGCGTTACGTTTTGATTACCTCCATATTTCTCCGTGACATACTTAATGACGTTGTCACGCTTGTCCATGCAGAAGTCGATATCTATATCCGGCATGCTGACCCGTTCCGGATTCAGGAAGCGTTCAAACAGAAGGTCATATAAAAGAGGATCAACATCCGTTATACGTAAAGAATAGGCGACTAGGCTTCCAGCGGCAGACCCACGGCCCGGGCCGACAGGCACATCATTCTTGCGAGCGTAATCTATAAAGTCCCACACAATTAAAAAGTACCCCGGATACCCCATCCGCTCAATGATGCCCAACTCCTCCTGTAGTCTTTCTCGATACAGTGCCGGGTCGTATTCTATTCCATGACTCGTCATCTCCTTGAAACGTTCTTCCAATCCTGAATTTGTCTGCTCCGCCAAATAAGATTCTAATGTGTAGCTTTCAGGAACAGGGTAATCAGGGAAATTGAGCTTATTGAAATCCATTTCCAGGTCACATCGTTCTGCGATCTTCACAGTATTCTCAATCGCTTCAGGAATCTCACTGAACAACTGCATCATTTCCTCGGGAGACTTGAAATAATACTCATCGGAAGGATAACGCATGCGGTACTGATCGCTCATAGTCTTACCTGTCTGTAAACAGAGTAGCGTTTCATGAGCATGAAAATCTTCCCGATCAAGGTAATGACAATTATTTGTGGCTACCAGAGGAATAGAAAGTTTATCTCCAATCTTGACCAACTCTTTATTGATTCTTTCCTCATACTCCATCTTGTGATCCTGGAGTTCGAGAAAAAAGTTGCCCTGCCCCATGATATCTCGATACTGATCGGCAATTTTGATGGCACGTGGAATATTTTCCTTATTGATATTATGCGCAATCTCGCCTCGCCCGCACGAACTCAAGGCGATCAACCCATTCGAAAGTTCAGCCAGCAATTCTTTATCAATCCGGGGCTTGTAATAAAAACCTTCCATATACCCCTTCGTGACCAGCTTGATAAGATTTTTGTACCCTGTTTCATTTTGAGCCAACAGAATAAGATGGTAGGAAGCATCGCGAAGTTCGTGTTTGTCCTTCTTATCGTGTCGGCTTTCAGGAGCGACATACACCTCACAACCGATGATCGGTTTTAGTCCGTGTTTTTTCGCGCCATTGTAAAATTCGACCGCTCCAAACATATTGCCGTGATCGGTCATCGCGACAGCGGGCATCTTAAATTCCGCCGCACGTTTGAACAAAGCATCCTGCCTCAATGATGAATCGAGCAGGCTGTATGGAGTATGCAGATGAAGGTGAACGAAATTTGAAGGCTTCATAAATTATTTTACGCGTCAAATGGGAAAACCAAAATCCCCCCAGCCCCCTTTAAAAAGAGATTTATGTACAGGGGGTGTATTTTGTTTTCGTAGTTGCCCAATTCATTGGGCGCTTTTTAAAACGCCTGATATCCACCCTCCCGTCATAAAACTTTTAATGAAAGGGGGACGGGAATCAGGCTGCTACAAAACCTTTATTTCTACGGATTAAAAATCAATCCACAACTTTATCCAGGGAAGCACATTCCATATCAAGAGCCTCTGCCACTGCCGGATGTGTCACATGTCCATTAAACACATTAAGCCCTTTTGCCAGTGCCGGATTTTCCTGAAAAGCCCTGCGATATCCTTTTCGAGCCAGCTCCAAAGCGTAAGGAAAGGTCGCGTTCGTCAACGCAAAGGTTGAAGTACGCGCTACCGCACCTGGCATGTTAGCCACACAGTAGTGCACAACATCGTCCACCAAATATATGGGGTCACTGTGAGTCGTGGGACGAGAAGTTTCCATCACGCCTCCCTGATCAATCCCAACATCAACGATCACCGATCCCGGCATCATCAAAGAAACCATTTCTCGCGTGATAAGTTTTGGCGCGCGTGCACCCGGAATGAGAACCGCACCAATAACCAAGTCTGCTGATCTGAGAGATTCTGCAATATTCACCCGGTTGGACATCAATGTTTTCAGCCGGCCGCCATAAATGTCATCCAGATAGCGCAACCGATGCAAATTAACATCCAGCAACGTTACCGATGCCCCAGTACCTATTGCCATCTTTGCCGCATTGGCACCCACAACTCCACCTCCAATGATCACCACATGGCCGGGGTCCACCCCCGGCACACCTCCCAGAAGAATGCCTCGTCCTTTATTTTCTCGCTCCAGATACTTGGACCCTTCGTGAATAGACATCCTTCCTGCTACTTCACTCATGGGAATAAGAAGTGGAAGCGACTTGTCCGGCAACTGGACCGTTTCGTAGGCAATACCAACCACTTTGCGGTCGAGAAGCGCACGAGTTAATTCGGGAGCCGGTGCAAGGTGGAGATATGTGTATAGAATTTGTCCTTCTCTCAAAAGGTCGAACTCTTCAGGTAAAGGCTCTTTGACCTTTATGATCATTTCCGAACGGACGAAAATATCATTTCTTTCAGTAATCTGCGCGCCCTGCTCTTCATACAGCCGATTAGGGAGTCCGCTCCCCTCGCCCGCGCCGTCCTCCACCAGAACCGCATGTCCATCAGCGACCAAGTCGTGGACACCCGCCGGGGTCATTGAAACTCTGTACTCATCCTGCTTGATTTCCCTGGGAACACCTATAATCACTGGGACACCTCAATCATAAACCCATTAGTTTCAACAATTTAACCAAACCCTGCCTGCCGTGGCCCACGACACACCCGTCAAGAGCGCATAAGCATTTAATGTCCACCCTTTATACCGAATTTGGTACATTCTTACATCACATTTATTAGATGATAATTTACCGCTGGAGAGTTTGATCTTTATGCGATAATTATATAAATTGATTAATCAGACTCAAACTTTTCCGTTAGGAGAGAACCTTTTTGAAAGCAAACGCTAAATCGAAGCTGGAGGAATGCATCCTGTCGCACCTGACTCCAGAAGGCGACCTGCTGGACCTGGAAGAAATGAATATATCACCCGAACATTTGCGTCTTTTATGTCAGGCAGGGGAATCGCTTCAGGGGGTGAAACAACTTTATCTTAGCAATAACGGATTGGGAGATGCGGAAATTGAAACATTGTCCAAAAGTCGATGCCTGCCCAATCTGGAAAAATTGTTTTTGAACCATAATAAAATAGGTGACGCAGGAGCAAAGATGCTGGCAGAATCGAGACTGGCCAGCAACATAACTTGCCTGATGCTCGAAGCTAATCATATAGGACCTGAAGGAGCCAAAGCGTTTGCAACATCGCCACACTTGAAAAATCTGGAAATCCTGTTTTTAGATTCAAACCCTATCGAGGCCGAAGGAGCCGAGGTATTAGCGAAATCAGTAAACCTACCCGCTCTCACCGCGCTTCACCTGGACAGCACAAAAATAGGAGACCAGGGTGTCAAGGCGATTGCCGCCACGCAAACACTGAGCGGACTCAAGAAGCTGTACCTGTGCTCCAATAAAATAAGTGACGATGGGGCAATTGCTCTGGCTCAATCCCCTAACTTGAAGAACCTGAATTGTCTCAGTATCTGGCGGAACGAAATAAGGGATGGCGGGGGCAAAGCCATAGCCGAATCTCCACACCTACCTAATCTGGAAAGGCTATACATGAGCTTCAACCTGATAGACAAACCAGTCCGCAAAATGATCCGTAGTTCAGACCTGGCCAGCCGACTCAAAACCCTGGTCATGGACTAAACGTATGCTAATCACTCAAGAGGATTCGTGAAATACAAATTTACATATTCAAAACTATTTAATGTGGTTTTCCACACCGGCGTGATCTTCAACGTTCTGCTGGTGATATGGTTGTATCTGATATTTTTTGACGTGATCTGACCGGGAGGCCAGCACTAAACGGTTGGGCAGGAATACGTTTTACAGAAAAGAGTTTTCCTTTGCCTGTGGAGCTTCGATCCTTTCCTCTTGCCGGTCGGGCGCGGCCTTGACTAAAAAGTCGGTATTTCTCCACAAGACATTGCTTTTTAGCATTAGGTAATCCCCCTCGGGATTTCTGAACGGTCTCCACAAAAGATCAATATATATCTCATTGGGACGAAACTCCGCCTTGTAGTTGAGCGACTGGTTTTCCCCGATATAGTATCCCAGGTAAAAAAACTTCACACCTTTCTGCCGGCAAAATTCTAATTGCTGAAGGATGCTGAAAGTCCCCAGGCTGAGTTTCGAAACGCTGGTATCATAAAAAGTGTAGATAGCGGAAAAGGTGTTTGTCGTATGATCCCCCAACGCCACGCCAACAAGTTTATCATCCATATAATACTCAAACTCGATACCAAACGCCGTGTTCACATAAAATGAGAGGCGAAAGTTCTGCTCGTCCTCAACATCATCCATCAAGGTTTGAAACTTTGCCTTATGGTTGATGTATAAACTAAATTTTTCATCAGAATAAGAAGGCGAGCCGATCTTGACCTTAAGCCCACTACACGACTTAAGTGCGCGTTTCTGGCTTCTCCTTATCTTGAAATCCGCCACCCGCAGACGAATCGGGATACATTGGAAACAGTCCAGACAGCGAGGGCGAAAATAGTAATCGCCAAAATGTCTCATTCCATGCGCTAACAGATACTCGAATTCAACTTCCGAAATATCTTCCAACAGATATTCTTCAAACAAAGATTCGCGATCTTTGAAATATCCGCATTGAAACGACTTTGAATCGATAAAATGTGCCAGCATAAACAAAAAGGGAACATCCGCTATGGCGGAAAGATGTCAGAAATCAATCAGTGATATCGGCATTTTATATCATTTGCCGTATTAAGTGTAGCGGAAACAGGGGAATTCAGCATAAGGTGGGCTCAGTCAGGCCGTTGCAATCACCTGTAATTTATGATTAACTCAACCCGGTCGAAGGCGCGCCTGAAAGGCGAGTCAAGTCGTAAATTCCGCCTGTTTCGATCCAACTCAAAATGGTAATCCTCTCATCAGGAACCTGGCTCCTTGAAGATATCTGTCATCGTTCCCACTCTCAACGAAGCCCTCGCTCTGGAAGATAGCCTGACCGCTATCTCACTTCTGAATCCGCATGAAATAATTGTGGCTGATGGAGGAAGCACCGACCTCACCGTTCCCATAGCTGGTCGTTTAGCCATCCGCGTGGTCACAAGTGAGGTTGGGAGAGCCCGTCAGATGAACGCGGGAGCAAAAGAAGCCACCGGCGACCTTCTCCTGTTCCTGCATGCCGACAGTAGACTGTCCCCAGAAAGCTTCAGCAAAATGACCGAAAAAATGTTGTCCGGTGAACCTGCAGGAGGCGCGTTCAGCCTGGCCATCGAATCAGAAAAAATTTCCCTCAAGCTCATTTCCACATTGGCGAGCTGGCGCTCGAAATACCTCAACCTCGTATACGGCGATCAGGCTATCTTCGTGCGAGCTGACATGTTTCGAGAACTGGGTGGATTCTCCCCGCTTCCCATTTGCGAAGACCTGGAGTTTTTCCGCCGTCTCAGCAGACAGGGCAAGGTCATCCTCCTTAAAGAAAAAGCCCACACCTCAGCACGCCGGTGGATGACCGAAGGCATTCTATTCACCACACTCCGCAATATAGCCATCGCGACATTATTCCTGCTCGGTTTCCCACCGCAAACTTTAAGCAAATGGTATCTGGTGGTCAGGTAGATAACCGGACAAAATAAGATACTGCCATATATTGCCACCTTTTTTCCTCCCAGATCAGCACTGGTGGTTATAGGGATTTTTTCCTATATACCTCCACCCAACTTCTTCTTGAATTGGGTGCTGGCAACCCATATAATTGAGGAATAACTGAACATACTATATACCGCTTTAATTTCCTTAACTAGTTTTACTTCAAGCTTTTATGGGAAAAAATTCCAGAAAGAAACGTAATTTAAGACCCTTGGCCTTCATTGGGGGAATCGCTCTGATTCTGGCCATCGTTTATTCGGCCACGAAACAACCGGAATATGTGGAGCCTATTGCTCCGGCGACGGGAATATTGATTGAAAACCGGCCGGTGATGTCTTCGGCTTTCTATACGGGAAAAGTAGCTGAGGCTTACCGCATCGCCGCCGAGATTCCGAAAGTCATCGACAGCCAGTTTTGCTACTGTTACTGCAAGAAAAATCATCAGCACAAAACCCTGCTCACCTGCTTCACAAACAAACACGGGGCCAAATGCGATACCTGTATCAACGAGGTCCTATATGCCTATGAAATGTACAAGCAGGGAAAAACTATCGACGAAATTGTAGTCGCTGTCGATAAAAAGTTTTATCGTCCCTACAAACCACAACGACTTTAAATTTACTAAAATATGAACACCATTGCAGAACAAAAACCTGTCAGCATTTACATTCCCTATGCCTTGCTGGTAGCGGCCCTGCTTTCAGCATTTATTATGGCCATCAACAAGGTAGACCTTCGACCGGGAGAGGTGGAATATCCTGCCGAGGCGTTTCTGGCGCCCGCATTCGATCTGCCCACCCTCACTGGAGGAAAAATTAAACTATCGGACTACCGGGGCAAGGTGCTGTTCATCAATTTTTGGGCAACGTGGTGCGCCACTTGCAAAGTGGAAATGCCGTCGATGGAAAAACTATACCAGCGCTTCAAGGAATACGATTTTGAAATGCTGACCATCAGTGTCGACAAAGACCAATCGCTGATCGCCCCGTTTGTTAAGGAATATAACCTCACCTTTCCCGTACTGCTTGACCCGGACAGTGAGGTGGCAAAAAAGGACTACAAGACAACGGGCGTCCCGGAAACTTTCGTTGTCGATAAAAATGGTATCATCGTGCACAAAGCAATAGGCCCCCGCGACTGGGCTACTGACGACACTGTAGAAGCATTTGCTCAACTCATTCAGCGGAGCTGAAACAATGAGCGGTAAAGCCATCCTTATATTATTTGCGTTCCTGTTAGCCGCCCCTTCAGTTGCCTTTGCTCATGGCGGCGGACACAGTGAAGAAAAATCTTCCGCCGACCTGACGGAAGAAGTCACCCCTCTCAATGATTCGATTTATGCGGTAGATGCCGGAGAAGAATCAGGAATGTCTGACCCCAGTGACACTCCTATGGGTTCCCTGTTTTCAAGCAATGACATTTTAGGCAACGAAGACCCTCTTGCCGATATGGAAATGGGTGATGGCGAACCCATGAAACGCTTCAAGGAAAAAACTGATGCAGGACATGAACAGGGTCAACATGAAATGCACAAACAGCATGTGGAAGAAGCCACGCACGAATGGGTGTCACCCCATGCAAAGGGTTACGGGGTGGCTGTTGGCATCACCATTATTTCAGGACTGGTTTTTGCGGGCTTGAGTATTTTACGAATGGGTGAAGGAAATTCTAACAGGAACCTTGAATAATTCTATATTTTTACTCGAGGCCATGAACATTTTTGACGGTACCCTAAAGACCCTTCATAGTCATTAACAAAGGATCGCCTTGTGAGTGGACTTCAAAAAATTCTTAAAGAACGGCTGGGCATACACCTCCTCGATTACGAAGTCCCCGACCATTCCAATTCCATAAAATACTCTCTCGGCGGAATGACGATGACCTCGTTTGGAGTGCTGGTTATCAGCGGAATTTTGCTTGCTCAGTTCTTCAACCCAACTCCCGAGAGAGCTAACAGCAGTGTGCATTTCTTAATGGACCAGGTGTATATGGGCTGGTTCCTTCGCGGCATTCATTTCTGGGCGGGGGAAATTCTTACGGTCACACTTGTCCTGCATATGATCCGCGTGTTTTACACCGCGTCCTACAAAAAACCAAGAGAAGTTAACTGGCTGATCGGTGTCGGTCTATTTGGACTGATGATCAATCTAATGTTTACCGGAACGGTACTCAAATGGGACCAGGAAGGCTATGAAGCGCTCGACCACTTTCTCTGGGTCGCTGAAAAGTTTGGTATCCTGGGCGTACCGCTGACAGAAAATTTTTCTCCGGGAATACCGTTGTTGAGCCGGGTTTATATGGCCCACATCTCCCTGCTTCCCATCCTGACTATTATGCTACTCGGACTCCACCTGTTCTACATCAAGTACCACAAGCTTTCTGCGAAACCGGATGGAACAGATACAGGCAAATCCATTACATTCGCCCAGCACACAGCCTATTTAAGGCGAGCTGGCGCCGGTGTATTTACTTTCATCTGCCTGCTGGCATTGACCATTTCACCGCCATTGGGAAATGTGCCGATCATGGGATTGGAAGTTACAAAACCACCCTGGCAATTCGTTTGGATTTATGCGCTGGAAAATATTTGGGTCCCTTCACTGATCGTCGCACCATTTCTGATTGGCTTCTGCCTGGTCAGCGTTCCTTTCATAGACAGAAGCCCGGAAACCGACCCCAAAAAACGCCCCATCGCGATGTTGGTCTTATGGAGCACAATCATATTGTTTACCGCACTAATCCTCTGGGGAAAATTCACTACCATGACTCACTCAATGTAACGGGCCAGCCCCCTCTTCTTTCATGCCCGATACAATAATCATAGAAATTCTGACAAAGCAGGACTGCTGTCTCTGCGATGATGCCAAAGATGTTGTGAACCGTGTGCTTCCGGACTACCCTGCACAATTGGTCATGACGGATATTGAGTCAGACCCAAAATTATTCGAAGAGTTTAAAGAGAAAATTCCCGTGGTGCGCATCAACGGTGTGGAAAGTTTTGTCTACAAAGCGCATGAAACAACTTTGCGCCATAAATTGGATAAATTAGTTGAAGGAAAATGACGGATGGATTAGTAAAGACACTAAACCTTCTTCAGTTCGAGTGCTCTTTTAAAGACTGTGTTTTGAAGTTTTGATTTAAAACTTTGATTTCTCTTAACCAGCTTTTGAAATACCGCTTTAAATAAAACAAAACATTCCTTTTTTTCCAAAGCAATTACAGTTGCTGTCCTGGGTTTATCATTTTCTTTTTGACGATTTTTACCGCACCTTTAAAAATGATATAGAAACAGTCCATAGGGTCGCCTTCTTCGAAGACCGTCTGATCTTTTTTGAACCTGTGCTTTTCCAACTGATCGACCAACTCATGTCTTTCGGCGACGGTCAAGCCTTCAAAAACCTCAACCTTCTTCAAAGTTTTGGCTAACCACTTAATTTCTTCCGAATCCATACACCCTCACCACTCAGTTAACTCGCCTGAACCAGACAAATAACATACAGTTTATCAGCAGTTTACGAACTGTGTTAGTATAGATAGTTTAGGCACTTATCACTAATTAAATATTTCACTGGTATCAAAAACAGCCTGGCATGGCAAACTCAGGAGTCGAGTGATGGTCGAAAAGAAATCTTTAACAGCGGAAGAACTCCAGCAGAAAATCAATGAGCTTACACCGGAATGGAAAACGGGGGGAAACGAACATGGTGTTCCGTTTATTGAACGGGTCAAACACGCTTCCTCTTACATGGAGGGAATCAATTTCGTGAATAAAGTGGCGGAAGCCGCCGAGGCAAACAATCACCATCCGGATATTCACATCAACTACAAACGCATATCGGTAAAGTACTGGACCCATTCATCGGGAGGCGTGACTCTTGCCGATGTGCAGATGGCCCAGAAAATCGATCCGTTATTTTAATAGTTTTGATAAACTAAGCGGTGTCGTCCTGAGCCCCGTCGAAGGGCTCTTTCAATAAATTGTGGGATGTCGAAGGACATTCACGTTTCGACATTCCCCTTCAGGGTATGAGTGCGACGGTCAAACACCACAAGATCAACGCGACACATAAGGCCAAAATCGAATCAGCTTGTTTCTTCCTGCAACATATCATCGAGAGTCTGCCTTCGGCGCGTTAGCTGATATTTATCTCCTTCTACCGCTACCTCTGGAAGTAAAGGCTGTGTATTGTAGTTAGAAGACATGGCGAATCCGTATGCGCCCGCGCCGCCAACAACAATAAGGTCGCCCGTTTTCGGCAGAGGCAATCGCCGGGGCACCGGTTCTTCATCCTTCTGAGTGAGCACATCTCCCGACTCGCATACCGGACCTGCCACAATGATATCCTGCTCGGGTCCCAAATCATCTCCCACGATCCAAATAGGATGAAACGACCCATATGCCATGGGACGAAGCAAGTGACAAAATCCAATATTGCCCAACACATAATCGAGACGCTTGCCGTCTTCATCAAAAGTATGGTTTAGCGCGCGCACTTCTCCAATAAGGTATCCGCATCCGGCAACGAACCTTCTGCCGGGTTCGATCTCGCATATAATCTTGCGACCAAAATGATCTTCCAGAACTTTCACCCGCTCAGCAAGAATAGATTTGTAGCCGGAAATTTCTTCCTGCGGTAACTCAGGATTGTACTGATAAGGCAGGCCACCGCCAAAGTTGACTACTTCCAGATCGCTAAATCCTTTTGCGAAGTCCACCAACTTTCCGGTGAGCCGTTTCAGATGCTCCATATCCCCACCCGACCCTATATGAATATGCACACCGGAAATTGTCAGGCTGTGTTTCTTCGCTATGGCCCGAGCTTCGTCCAGGTTTTCGTACCAGATACCGTGCTTGCTGTAAGGTCCGCCAGTGTTGGTCTTTTTGGAGTGACCGGCACCTTCCCCCGGGTTAATGCGAATGGATACTTTATGATTCCCCAGGCTCGCTTCCTCAAACGCACGACCATATTCCTCCAGCATTCCCAGCGTTCCGCAATTGGTGAAAATTTCGTTCTCCAGACAGAACAGCACATCTCCCGGGTATGCGAAAACATCGCTGGTAAAGCAAATGTCCTCTGGCTTGAATCCTGCTCTGAGCGCGCGCTTCACTTCGTAAACGCTGACCGAATCAATCTTGATTCCATGCTGTAACATTTCCTTGAGCACACGAACATTGGAACAGGCTTTCATCGCGTAACGGGTGACCGGCGCGAGTTGACGAATCTCTTCTATCGACTGGCGCAATGCAGTCATACTGTATACATAAACCGGCGTTCCAAACTCCCCGGCAATCTTTTGGACATCGACACTTTCTATCTTCATCTCAACTCCTTCATAATTTGCCTTTGTAAATGATCTGAATTTATAGCATAGATTTGGGCGTTGCCCTATCGCTTTCCATTCGACTTAAGCCGAATAAAAGCCACAAACTATTTGACTTTTCAAACAGATAAGATAACTTTAAATTATCCTATGAGAAGTAACAACCCCACCATGCCTCCCCTTATAAACGTGAGGTTATAATAAGGCCTGCACATGACCAAATGGAATATTGAAGAATCTCGCGAGCTATACAACATTCGTGGCTGGGGTTCGGGCTATTTTGACATTAACAACAAGGGGCACATTGTCGTCCAGCCTCAAAACGGAAACCACCATTCCATCGACCTGAAAGAATTGGTCGAGGATATTCAGGCGAAAGGCTATTCCCTGCCCGCGCTCATCCGATTTTCAGATATCCTCAAAGCCAGTATCGCCAAACTGGCCAACGCGTTCGACAAATCTATCAAAGAGTACGGTTATAAGGGAGCCTACCACGGGGTGTATCCCATCAAGGTCAACCAGCAACGCCAGGTGGTCGAAGAGATCGTCAAGTTCGGCAGGCCATTCAACTTCGGACTGGAAGCTGGCTCGAAACCGGAACTGCACGCGATCCTTGCGATCATGGACAATCCGGAAGCGCTCCTCATTTGCAACGGATACAAGGACGAAACATTCATCCGCCTCGCACTGATGAGCCAGAAGCTGGGCAAGAAAGTATTCATCGTTGTGGAACGGCCAGACGAACTGGAGATCATCCACCGGGTCGCGAAAGAAATAAATATCCAACCCAACATCGGACTCCGCATCAAACTCACCAGTGCCGGACAGGGAAGATGGGCTGAGTCGGGCGGAGAGTATTCAAAGTTCGGGCTCAACTCGATGGAACTGGTTGACGCATTGGAGTTCGCGGAAAAACGCGGGATTAAAGACTGCATCCGTCTCATCCATTTTCACCTAGGAAGCCAGATCACTAATATCCGCCGGATCAAAAACAGTTTGAAAGAAGTGGGACGCTTCTACGTGGAACTCCGGAAATCAGGATGCCCTATCGACCACATCGATGTGGGCGGCGGACTCGGCGTCGACTACGACGGGTCACGTTCTACCTACGCATCAAGCACTAACTACACCGTGCAGGAATACGCCAACGACGTGGTTTATCATGTTATGGAATCCTGCCAGGAGAATGACCTGCCGCATCCGAACATCATTTCTGAATCGGGACGGGCGATGACGGCCTATCATTCCATTCTCGTGTTCAACGTGCTCGACGTCACTTCGTTTCCTGAATGGAGCGAACAAATTGAAATACCCGAAGAAGCTCCCGAGATCGCTCATGAAATTCACGATGTACTGGAAAACACATCGAACAAAAACCTGAGTGAGTCCTGGCACGATGCCACACACTTAAAGGATGAAATACACAATCAGTTCCTGCTCGGACTCATCACTTTGCAAGACCGCGCGCTTTGCGAACGCATTTATTGGGGCATCAGCAGAAAAATTGAAAAACTGTCTGAACGATTGAAGTACATGCCGGATGAAATTGTGACCCTGCGCAAAAATCTGGCCGACAAATATTTCTGTAATTTTTCAGTATTCCAATCCGTTCCCGATTCATGGGCCATCGACCAGGTGTTCCCCGTCCTCCCCATTCAACGATTGAATGAAGAACCCAAACGCGACGCGACTCTCGAAGACATCACCTGCGACTCAGACGGACGACTCGATCTCTTCATTGGCACTAACCGAAGCAATACGCCGACACTCAAAGTCCATTCGCTGGAACCCGGCGAGTCCTACCAATTCGGAATATTTTTAATCGGATCGTACCAGGAAATCCTTGGCGACCTGCACAACCTCTTTGGCGACACGAACACCTTCCACGTTTCCATACAGAAAGACGGCAATCTCAAGTACGAACAGATCATCGAAGGCGAAGATGTGACCGATGTGCTAGATTACGTCCAGTTCAAAGCAGACGAACTCGCGGGCCGAGTGTCCGGATTTCTAATCAATTATGTAGAAAATGGCAACATCACCCAGGAAGATGCCGACGAGTTTTTAAAATTATACAAAGAAGGCCTCAACGGTTACACCTACCTCCTTAAGTAAACTCCTCTTGCCCAGAGGAGAAATAGTTTTAAAAGGCATGAACTGAGATTTTCAGCTGTCATCCTGAGCCTGTCGAAGGATCTCGGTTTTGCTCACATCAAGGCCCTTCGACAAGCTCAGGGCGACACATCTTAAGGTCAAGCGACACCCAAATATGAAAATTATTTTTGGACCTTTGGCCTTGTCAGAATATTGATCATTTCCTGGTGGACGTACCCGTTAGTTGCAAGAACGTTATTATCGTAAATACTGAATGGACCACCATCGAAGGCAGTGACAGTGCCACCAGCCTCGCGAACGATCAACACACCAGCGGCCATATCCCAGGGACTGAGGTGTGCCTCCCAGAATCCATCAAAGCGCCCCATCGCGGTATAACAAAAATCCATCGCCGCAGAACCCGGACGCCTCACAGCCTGACATGACTTCATTAAATTGCAAAAATGATCCAGATTGTCGTCTTCACTGCCAACGATCTTGGGAGTGAACCCAGTCACCAGCAAACTTTTTTCCAGAGTGTCGGTAGAGGACACTTTAATAGGTCTGCCATTGAGCATCGCACCCTGCCCCTTCTCAGCGACAAACATTTCGTCGAGGTTTGGATTATAAATAACGCCGACGACCAGTTCGCCTTCGTGCTCAAGTCCAATAGAGAC
>Ga0066854_10000186_pt1 | contig 22428 bp, 20 predicted proteins | sample ETNtaG_8_FD_65494 | JGI IMG/M metagenome (GOLD analysis project Ga0066854, IMG submission 65494) | Marine microbial and viral communities from oxygen minimum zone, Eastern Pacific Ocean - ETNP201406SV75 | ecosystem: Environmental > Aquatic > Marine > Oceanic | place: Pacific Ocean: Eastern...
AGTGGTTCTTGAGGTCGAGGAGTTTCCCGAGATGCGCAAACCCTCGTACAAAATCCGCGTTAACTTCGGACCGGTAGTCGGGAAGCTGTGGAGTTCGGCCCAGATAACCAACTACTCGCGCGCCCAACTGATGGGTAGGACGGTGGTGGGCGCGCTCAACCTCGGTGACAAGACCCTGCCCACGGGATTCATCTCACAGTTCCTAGTCCTAGGGGCACTCGACTCCGATGGCACGGTTCGCCTGCTTGAGTTGCCTGACGGAGTGCTCCCTGGCTCCATGGTCGCCTGATTACTCCCGCTGGTGCATGTAGCAGTAACCGGACTTTCGATATACCATCCTGCGGCACTTTTTGACAGTCTTCCCGTCAATGTGCAGGCAATGGGTCTGTGATTTGAGGTACTCTTCGGAGTTAGCACTCTTTGGCTCCACATCCTTCACCCCCTCGGCGAAAGCATCGACAACATCCCAAGCCCCCCCCTCCTCTTCTCCCTCATGCGGCTTCGTTAACCAGCGGCTGCTTCCCCAGTGGGCTGTCAATTCGAGCCTTTCGTCTGCGCAGGACTTGCATAACAGTTCACCTTCTTCTTCCTCGTCATCGCTATCGAATACTGCCAAACCAGCGGCTCCGAGAGCCAACGGTTCGGGTGTCTTGAGGGCTAGGGCGAGACCAATCCCAGCGGCTCCGCCCACGACCGTCAGGGCCAGACCCCCCACCACGCGGGCGTACTCCGTGGCCGGATCGCTTCCCGCGCTCCGGCACTCTGTGCAAATCCTAGCAGCGCACCCAGCTCTCTGACAGGTCCACGCGAGCCTAGAGGCTGTTCCCCGACACTTCGCGCACTCTCCTGAGGAGAGCCCCGCTTCGGGGGACTTGGAACTCAGCATAATCAGACCTCCGAGGCCAATCAATACGCCGAGAAGGCCAAAACAGAAACCACCACCACTCATTCCGAACATAACTCCTAGGAAAACCAAACCGGCTCCAGCCATTTTCCGCCCCGTCAGAGCACCCGACTCAACTGGATGGACTGCCTCTATCTTCTCAGAACTGCCCTCAATCCTGACCTCTTTGACCTTCGGTTTTATGCCACGTAAGGCCTCCAATTCACCGGTATCGAACCAAATCGTGGCACAGTCACCACAGATATCGATTTGTACATCCCGTCCAAGAACCTCTTGATTAGGTACACTGATCTCGACCATCATAGACGGACAAACAGGGCAATTGCGACCCTCTTCGTGCTTGAGCCCCTGTTCTTCAATACTCTCTCGAACTTCGTCTGGGACAACCCCCTCCATCGACTTGGCCTGGATTGCGAGGCCCCAGCATTCGACACAGACCAGGAGGTCGACGCCCTCGACGCCCTCGGCCGCTTCGACTCTGAGTTTCTTAGAACATTGAGGGCAGTCGTAGTCGCTAGCTGTACTCACGTTGGACCGGATACTAGCACCATGATTAGAGTTAGGGCGGCACGCATATGCTCTTGTGCCTGTGAACGTTCCCGACTCCATGCCTACTGTAGTCAAGATGACAACCAGCGCCGGGGAGATAATGATTGGACTGTACACCGAGGACTGCCCCGAGACCACGGGGAACTTCCTCAAGCTCGTAGATGATGGGTTCTACAACGGCCTGCACTTCCACCGCGTAATCAAGGATTTCATGATTCAAGGAGGGTGCCCTCACTCAAGGGATGCTAACAACGGCCGAGCCGGTACGGGTAGCCCTGGGTGGAAGATTGACTGTGAGCCATCAGCATTAGCCAAGAGTCATGACAGACCCGGGCTTTTCTCCATGGCGAATGCAGGTAGGGATACAGGTGGATCTCAGTTCTTCCTCACCACCGTGCCAACCCCATGGCTCGATGGGAACCATGCGGTGTTCGGAGAGGTCATCGAGGGCATGGAGAACGTGTACAGGATAGAGAATTGCGACACCAAACCCGGTGACAGGCCCCACGACCCCCAGAAGATAATCAGTGTAGAGCGAGTTTAGTCCGCTAATGGGTTTATGTCACTAAACAATATGCTGCACTGCGGCCTGACCGCCTGAGTTTATTAATAACCAATTAACGCGATGCGAAATATGGCCAAACATCGTGCTGGAGACCGCCGAATAGTCAGTATAAGCATACCAGAAGACCTCGCTAAGAGGCTTGATCGCAGAGTAGGCAAGGGTCGAGAGAAAGGTCGCTCCGCAACCATCTCCAGAATGATCCAGGACTCGCTTGATTCGGAGTCAGAGGAGCGTACGGGGGAACCAGTTGCTGCTGCTCGCAGTGCTAGGGCGAAACCTGATGCTATCAGGATAGAGAAGGATACGATGGGAGAGGTCGAAGTCTCTGCGGACAGGTACTATGGGGCTCAGACCGCCCGATCCCTAGTCAATTTCGATATCGGAGAGGACATCATGCCCCGTTCGGTAGTCCGCGCCTTCGGCGTTCTCAAGCAGGCAGCGGCCCAGACCAACGTCGATCTCGGTCAGATGGACTCCAACATCGGTTCACTGATATCAGCGGCCTGTGATGAGGTAATCTCAGGCTCTTTAGACAAGCACTTTCCTCTGAGGATATGGCAGACAGGCTCGGGCACCCAGACCAACATGAACGCTAACGAGGTAATTGCCAACCGAGCCATCGAGATTTCCGGTGGCACCGTGGGTAGCAAGACCCCAGTGCATCCAAACGATCACGTCAACCGGGCCCAGTCGAGCAATGACACCTTCCCAACGGCCATGCATATCGCCGCAGCCGAGGAGACCAATCACCGATTGTTGCCCGCAGTACGTCATTTACGGGGTGCTCTGACTAACAAGGCGCGGGACTTTAGGAGTACAGTGAAGATTGGTAGGACCCATTTGATGGACGCAGTCCCACTGACCTTAGGGCAGGAGTTCAGCGGCTATGTTTCGATGCTCGACGCCGACATCACACGCATTGAGAGCGCCATGGGAGATTTGCTCGAACTGGCATTAGGTGGGACCGCGGTTGGGACCGGACTGAACACACACCCTGAGTTCGCTGATACAGTGGCGGGACACATTGCGGACAGCACTGGGATGCCTTTCGTCAGCGCCGACAACAAGTTCGCACAGTTAGCAGCTCACGATGCGCTGGTAGCCGCCTCGGGAGCGTTGAACACCCTTGCAATTTCTCTGATGAAGATAGCCAATGACATCAGATGGCTCGGTTCTGGTCCAAGATGCGGCTTTGGGGAACTCTCACTCCCTGCTAACGAGCCCGGATCAAGCATAATGCCAGGTAAAGTCAATCCCACTCAGGCAGAGGCGATGACGATGGTGTGCTGCCAGGTTATGGGCAACCACACCGCTATCTCAGTTGGAGGCAGCCAGGGTAATTTTGAACTCAATGTGTACAAGCCGATGATAATCCACAACTTCCTACACAGTGTACGCCTACTGTCGGACACTTGCCGCTCATTCACGGACAAATGCGTGGTGGGGCTGGAGGCTAACAAGGACAGGATTGCAACCCATCTCGAGAACTCGCTCATGCTGGTCACTGCACTCAATCCTCACATCGGCTACGACAACGCCGCGAAGATAGCTAAGAATGCACACTCGAAAGGAACCACACTCAGGGAGAGTGCTCTCGAACTCGATCTTCTGACAGATGAGCAATTCACTAAGTGGGTCAAGGCCGAGGACATGATTGGGCCACGAGACTGAAGGAATTGAAACCCCAATCGATTATTCCAGAGCGAAACGCTCCGCAAACATTGCAATAAAATCTTGGGGGCCAATCACAGGTGGGAGCAGGCAGGAGAGGTTCCGCACATGGGGGAGCTTCCCCCCTCCTGTTCTACTCCGCAGGGTCCGGATGTCCCCCGGGCCTCTCGGCCCGGGTTTCTCCGGGTAGACTCCTCCGGGACCTCTAGTGCCCCTTTGTCGCGTTCCGCTTCCTTCCCCTTCCTTGCGTCCAGTTCTCTCCACTTCACTCATCTTCTCTCTCTAGGGGCGTTTCCCCCCCCTTCGCGTTCTCCATTTCCTTCCCCTTCCTTCCCCTTCCTTGCGTCCAGTTCTCTCCAGTTCTCTCCACGGTCCGATACAGCTTCCTCCACGGATCTCTCCGCCCTTGTCCACTCATGTTTCCCTCCGCTTTCTTCCCGTTCCTTCCCCTTCCTTGCGTCCGGTTCCCGTCGGTTTTTCCGCTTCGTTCCTCACATCGCTTCCAGGTTCGTTCTCCTCCCCCTTCCACGCGTATCTCCTCGGGATAGTACTCTGCCTCGGTTGTGTTTTCCCCGTTGCCGGTTCGGTTACGTTTTCCTCAGCTTCCTCCTCCGTTTCCTCCAGCTTCCTTCCCTTTCCTTCCCTTTCCTTTCGTCCAGTTCTCTCCAGTTCTCTCCACTCTTGTCCTCTTCGGTTCTCCCGCCGTCTTCCCGCCCATATGGCGTTCCGACTCTTCTCCCGTTCCCCTTCCTTGCGTCCGGATCCCGGGTTCTGCCACCGCTCTCTCGCGGCTCGGTTTCTGTGGCCCGCGGGTCGCGCCGAAGCGCCCCCACACCACTTCAGAGAAGCGGCAAGGTTAGCAGGGAGAGATGGAATACATAAACCTTCCTAGGACAGACGCGCAGTCTACCGGAAACAAGGGTCTCAAATGTTAATTTCCATTGGATTTCACACATCTCTGAGGCGCCTCAAACGCTCCATCAACTGGCTTCTACGCTCGATATCGTCAGTTTCTTCCACGATCCCTCTGAGGCGCCTTGAAAGAAACGCTTCTTCAATCAGGTGAATTCTCCCACTGGAGTCGCCCAGGGCGATGTTGCCATCTGTTGATTGGAGGTGCCTTATGCGGTGATAGTGCCCAAGTTCTAGGAGTATGCTACCCTCATCGGCTTCCAAGACAGTAATGCCCGACGCCTCACCGTCCCATCTCGATCCCCAGATTCCGCTGCCATTGGATACAGAAGGGCCCATTGCAAGTGATTCAACAGCACCTGGCGCCGTGTCTACCCAGCCGCGACTCGAGACAATCTCGCCCGATTCGTGCCCTGAAAACCAGGTTTGTCCGGAGCTGCAGATTGCTCGAACAGGCGAAGACCGCTCCTCGCTAGGCTCATCAACTGAATCGGTCACCACGCAGACCCTGCCGTCAGAGTGCCCGATTAGAAAACGTCCCTCGGAGTCGCATGCACCGGAGGTCACAGGACTATTTCCCTCTAAGGGGCGATGCGATGCGACCTCACCGCTTCGGATTCGAAGTAGCCCGCAGCGTGGTCTACCCAGTCCCAGCAGCACTCCTCCATCGTCGTGCAGACCGAAGTGCCAGGCGCGCTCAGAAAATGTCCAGTGCTCCTGAAGCGAACCCTCGCTGTCGAACATCCACACAGTCGACTCGGTGTAGTCTGAAATCTCGATCTCGTACACAGACGAAGCCGCCCAAACGACTCCTTCGCAAACTTGGACGAAATCACTCGCTCCCTCCAGCGGACGACTCCAGATGATATCTCCAGTGCCTGCGTCGAGCGCGTGTAGGTCCGAGGAGGCTGCCGCGTAGACGCGACTATCAATCATAGCGATATCACTGATCGGCCCGTTCACCTCAACTCTCCATCGCTCGTTCCCAGAATTTACCGACCAGCAGGCCAGAACACCCTCCTGCGAGCCTCCCAACAAGTCATCACCGTCAATCCTCAGAACGGTGCAGGCGCTGCCGAGCTCGCGCTCAAACGAAGAGACCGCCTCGAGTGTATGCACGACCATGGCGTCAGACCATGATGCCCCGCTATCGGGCTTTCGCGTGAACGAGTCAGGCTGAAACACCGTAGAGTCGCTCGACCTTGTCTTTTAGGTAGTCTACAAAGGCGTCTGGAGAGGGGGGGGATCCAGTGGCTTCCTCGATTAGGTCTGCCGGCTCGAGAATGCTCCCTCGTTGATGCACGTGTTCACGCATCCAGCCCAGCAGGGGTGCGAACTCGCCACACCGCATCTGCTCATCATGGTCAGGCAAGTCCTTGCGGGCCGCTGCAAGCAACTGCGCGGCGTACAGGTTACCAAGTGTGTAGGTCGGGAAGTAACCGAAGGCCCCCATAGACCAGTGGATGTCCTGCAATACTCCGAGCGCGCGGTTCGGGGCTCTTATGCCGAGAAACTCCTCGTACATGTCGTCCCAGGCGTCCGGTAGGTCATCGATTTCAAGATCCCCTGCGATGAGCTTCTTCTCGAGTTCGTAACGGATCATAATGTGCATATTGTAGGTTGCTTCATCGGCCTCGACACGAATCAGACTCGGCTCCACAAGATTGACTGCCTGCCACAGCGCTTCCGAATCGACTCCATCCATGTTCTGGGGGAAGTGCTTCTGCCACATTGGCAGGGCCCACTCGCAGAACTCGCGCGAGCGGCCGACTTGATTCTCCCACAATCTGCTCTGACTCTCATGAACTCCGAGCCCGTTGGCCTCACCAGCGGGCTGGAAGTCGAGGTCTCGACGACGCCCCTGCTCGTAGGTGCCGTGACCCGTCTCATGCATCGAGCCGTACAGCGAACCGAATGGATCAGATTTGCTGTAACGGGTTGTCCAGCGGACATCGTCGGGATTAGGCCCACCGCAGAATGGATGGGTTGAAGCATCTCTCCTACCGGCAGAGAAGTCGAAACCAATCGCTTCGGACACGCCTTGGCTCAGCGCTTCCTGACCCGGCTGTTCCCATGAGTTATCCTCCACCCACGAGATGTCCGGGCGGTTACCACTCTCGACGACCGCCTTGATTAGGGGGGCTACGTTGTCGCGTAATCCAGCGAACAACGGGTCTACTTTGGCTACGGTGAGACCACTTTCGTAAATGTCGAGGAGTGCGTCGTACCGTAGTCCGTCGTAGCCCAGGTAGTCGGCCTTTCGACGAGCGAGATCAATAGACTTGGCGAGATTGTCGCGAAAGATCGAGAAATCGTCCTTCGCACGTGCCTCACTCCACGAAATCTGCGCCTTCGAGCGGTGCTTGGCCATCTCTTCGACGAATTCTGTAGGCAACTTCGTCGCCTTGTCATATGACTCGCGGGCCAGCCTGACGTTAGCGGTCTGCACGTCGTTTAGGCTGTCGGTGGACTCCAGTTCGTCGAGCAACTCCCCAATGCGAGGATTGGTTAGCCTTTGGTGACCGGTTTTGGAGATCCAAGCCAGCTGTTCGGCCCTGAGGCCCGCAGCCTTGGGCGGCATCAGTACTTCCTGATCCCAACTCACCAAGCCACCAATCTGGCCAATCAGGTCTATATCCCTCAATCTCTCAAGCAGTTCGTCGTATGCGCTCATGACTTCGCGAGAGCGGTCTCAGACACATAGGTTGCGGAGTCAGTACTCGACTCAGACATCGATTCCAAGCATGCCTCTGAGGGCTAGTCCTATGCCGTACGAGATTAGGCTGACCACACCGAGAATACCAACCATTTCCATGAACCTACTCCTGAAAGAGACCTCCTCGACCACTGAGACATAGAAGTTGAACACCGCGACTATTAGCAGACCTATCGCGAAGGTGCATAGCAGAGCCTGAACATGAGGTTCAAAGCCTTGGAAATCAGGACTGTCGGCTTGGAAGAACAAATAGGGGGAGACCAGCATGAAGACCGTGACTAGGTAAGAAATCCAGGTGAAGAACGCAGCCTTGACGGCTGACTCACTCTTCTTCTCCGCACGCGAGGACAGGTACTCCGAGGCACCCATGCTGAATGCCGCCGCGATTCCCGTTACCAATCCGGCCAGTGCTACCAAACTCAGGTCTTGCAGAGCGAAGGTGAGCCCTGCCAAAGCCCCGGTAAGCTCGACGAGGGCGTCAGACATCCCAAGGACAACGCTGCCCGAGTAGCGCAGACGCTCCTCGTCAAGCATACCAATCATGTTCTCTTCGTGAGCCTCCTCTTCATCGGCAATCTCGTGCAAGCCGAGTTTGCGATACTCAGCAGCAGCATCCTGCTCTGTTGCCTCCATCATCTTGATAGAGAAGGTGAACCCGAACAGCCTAGCCAACATAACTTGTCTTCTGACTTTGCCCATGTCAGCCTTGACCCGTTCCCCCGTCATCTTCCCTATCACAGACTCATGCCTCTCCTCCTCCAAGGCGATGCCCTCGAGTATGGATCGGTTCATGGGATTGGGTTGCATCTTGGCGAGACGGCGGTAGACTTCCGCTTCGGTGGCCTCCATGCGCTGCAGATTGAGTAACTTGGACCGCGTGGATTCGTCCATGAGATACGCTGAGTCCCCTTTCTCTTGAATATGACCAATGCGCAACCGCGCGGGGGCGCAGCCTTACGAACGCTTGATGCGCAGCGCATCTCTCGCCAAGACGCATGGCACGCAGCGATATCAGGATCAGTGTCCCTGTGGTCGATCGCATCCTTCTACACCTCTGGGAGCAGGACCACCAAGCCGACCACTACCTCGTCACTCAGGAGATGACTCGTCCCGGGATAGCCGAGATATGCGCCCTGCACCCGCCAAATGTCTCCCGCTCTATGCGAGATTTGATGTCCAACGGATGGGTCGCCGAGCACACTCGGACTGTCAGGGGGGGCGACCGCCGTCAGAAGACTTGGCAGTTGACCGATGAGGGCCGCGCCGAGGCGCGGGAGCGGATAGACGAACTCCGTTCAACCTCGATATTGTTGCGCAGCAGGGAAGGCAAACTGCTCGAGGTCCGCGCCGATGAGGCGGCAGCGAGGTTGAAGGCCGGGCTGACACTGCTTCAGGTGCTAATGCACGCGCAGCACGAAGGGGTGCTGAACTTCGGTGACATACGATTCGGAGCCATCGTTAGATCCGACGATGCTACGACTCCCCCCCCCGGCTCGCTCTCGCTTCTCACCGGGGCGCATTCGACATACCACACTCGACCTCCTCAGACCCGAACCGTGCACGGCCGTTCGTCAGAAAAACTCCGCTTAGACGATTGGTACGCGTCCAGTGCCCCAATGTTCGTACTCTCTGGAATTGCCGGGTGCGGCAAGACCACTCTGACCTCGCACTGGCTCGACGGGCTGCTAGAGAGGGCCCCCGGTCTCGAAGTGATGTACTACCCGTGCCAACCCTGGGACTCACCCTTGGGCATCGCCACGAGCTTGCTGCACAGGCTCGGCATTGGCCCAGATGAAGACTCATCCGACCCCTACGGAATACTCGATTCACTCCCCCTCAAGCCCGGAGCCCGACTAGATCTGGACCTCTACCGTCGTCGACTATCTGCCCACATGCTGGACGAAGAGGGGCACTGCGACGTTCCATGCAGCGAGATGTTATTGATTCTCGATGACGTCCACAACATCGGCTCCGAGGGAACCCATCTGCTAGGCGCCCTGCTGCAGGTCGCCGAGTCAACGGCCATGCGGCTGTTGCTGGTCTCACGGACAAACCTCGCTTTCTACGACAGGCGCGATGTGCACACGCGTGGACGCATCGAGGAACTTGCACTCTCCGGCCTTTCTCTGGACGAGATATCGGCTTGGCTAGACTCTCTCGACCTACCTAGTCACGCCCCAGCCGAGGAGATACACCGAGCTACAGGCGGTCACCCGCTGGCAGTCGAGTTGCTCGAACTCTATGGCCAGACCCTACACGAAGACTGGTTGCGTTTCCTCGACGAGGAGATTCTCGATGTATTGCCCGAAGATCGCAGAGAAACTCTCGCGTTACTGGCGGTCGCCGAGCGCCCAGTCCCGTGGAGCTCTCTGGCGAAGGCCGCCGGAATCGACGGTCCGCCACCAGTCGATTTGCTCGAGAGGGGACTGATGCTGGAGCTCAGTGACGGCATGTGGTTGCACGAAGCGCTACGAGCAAGACTCCTGAGAGAGGTCGGCGCGCCGCATGAGGAGCGAGCCCGTAGGTTGCGCGAGGCGTCCAACTAGGCCATGTGACGGTTCAACCAGTCATCCATCCCCGGTTTCGGCATGGCACCAGCCAGCCTGTCGACAACCTCGCCGTTGTGGAAGAGAATCAGGTTCGGAATCCCCCTGACGCCGTATTTCCCGGGTGAAATTTGATTGACGTCGGTGTTGACTTTGGCGATGGTAATCTCGCGCTCTCCGGCGATTTGCTCGAGCACGGGAGCAATCATCCTACAGGGTCCGCACCAAGGTGCCCAGAAGTCAACCAACACCCACTCATCGCTTCTCGTCACTAAATCGAAGTCTGCATCACTCGCAGTCACTATTTTTCCCATCCGCTCACCCGTAGCCATACCGCCGCATCCACATCCTATCAATTTGTGTCTGTAGCACGTACATTGCTGGGCCGAGAGATTGAGAACCGAAAGCCACCCCCGTCGACTCATGGAGATTACGCCGAGCATCCTCACAGCCGACTTCACAAGGCTCGGCGAGACGCTTGAAGAAGCAGTGGCAGCGGGTATTGATTGGTTACACATGGACGTAATGGACGGTAATTGGGTTGTCAATCGAACCGTCACATTCGGCCCCGCTCTGATACGTTCTGTGCGCGACCGACTCGGTTCTGAAGTCACCATTGACTGCCATCTCATGATTACCAACGCTGAGGAGACATGGGACCAGTACGTCGACGCCGGTGTGGACATGGTAATCGCCCACATTGAGGCCGTAGGGGATTTTCCCGCGCTAATCGAGGCTTTGCACGGCGCCGGAGTGCAGGCCGGCTGTGTGCTGAACCCCGATACTCCAGCCGAGGATGTCTTCCCCTTCCTACAGGATTTGGACCTCGTTTTGGTGATGTCTATTGTTCCCGGCAAGGGCGGACAACAATTCATGCCCGAGGTCGAGGACAAGGTGCGCGCCTTCCGCGCAGCCATAGATATTCAGTCTGCAGCCGGAGGGCGCGCTACCAAGTTGATGATAGATGGTGGTGTGAAGGACCACAACGCCGCAATGATTGCAGAGTGGGGAATTGACATCGCAGTAGTGGGATCAGGACTCATCAACGACCGTGGCACAATAGCCGAAAACCTCGCTACAATCACCACGGCACTCGGCTAAGTAGCGCTCCGACGAGCATTCAAAGCACTCAGCCCCGAGGGGAGTCTCGATGGTCACAGAGCAGTGGATGACCGAGGAGGTCCGCAAGGTCGTTCCCGACGCCGAGGTCGAGGCATCGGATCTGCATGGCAGCGGTGACCACTTCCATGTTAGAGTGATTTCCGAGAGCTACGAAGGGGTGCGACCACTACAGAGACAACGACCAATCCTGAATCACTTCAAGCCCTTCATTGCGCAGAACATCGTGCATGCGCTGGATCTGAAGTGCATGACCCCTGAGCAGGCTGGAGATAGCGGTGACACTGTTTTCGACCCGCATGGTGAAGAAGTGGAGTTCTTTGGGGTGCATATCCGTAGGCCGGACAAGGAGTGATGATATGACAGAATTCAATTGGGCACCAGAGGAGTTGCAAGAGATAGTTGACAACAACAAACTAGTCCTCTTCATGAAGGGAACACCGGAGCAACCGCAGTGCGGATTCTCCAACCGCGCCGCGACGGTGCTGCAGCAGCTCGGACAGCCATTCGTCAGCATCAATATACTCTCTGACCACCGAGCAATCCCCTCGGTTTGCGCGTGGTCGGATTTTCCCACAATGCCCCAAATTTTCGTTCATGGCGAGCTCATCGGGGGCTCTGACATAGCTCTGGAGATGTACGAGAGCGGCGAGCTCCAGCAGATGCTCGTGGACGGCGAATCAGAGTAGGTGGCTGGCTATGTCGGTCGATTCAGACCGCCGAACCATGCTGATAGCGCTGGCTGGCGCTGTGGCTATCTCATTCTCCCCTGTGTTCTACATCTACTCGGACACCAATCCATCTACCGGGGCGTTCTTCCGGATGCTGTACGCACTCCCAGCGCTTGCATTGCTAGCGTATCTCGTCCGCAAGTCAGACACACGCTCCACGCGGACGCGATGGACAGCGTTTGGTGCTGGATTAATTCTCGCTCCGGATATGCTATCCTATCACAGTTCGATGATTTTCATCGGCATCGGCATCGCTACACTGATTGGCAATTCACAAGTCATCATAGTCACTCTGGCATCTTGGAAACTGTTCGGAGAGAAACCGAACCAAGCCATTCTGATATCCCTTCCAGTAGTAATCATCGGATTGGCACTAATCTCAGGCCTCGCCGATACCGATCCATACGGCGAAGACCCCGTCAAAGGTGTCGTTTTCGGTACGATGGCGGCATTCTTCTACTCCTCATTTCTAATCTTGTTCCGGTATTCTAACAGGGAACTGGCACCATCCTCTTCAGTTCAATTGGACGCTACGGCTGGCGCCGCCCTAGGATTACTCGTTCTCGGCTTACTGCCTCTAAGCAGCATGGCCATAGAACCACTGGAATTACAACCAACCTGGCCCGGCCACGGATGGCTCATCGTTCTAGCAATACTTTGTCAGGTAGCTGGTTGGCTGGCCATTGCCCACGCTCTACCGCGCCTACCAGCAGCACACACTTCCTTCGCCATCCTACTGCAGCCTGTACTGACACTCATTTGGGGTTATGTCATACTGCATCAGGAGGGACATTCGCAGAACCAAGTCATCGGCATATTCCTTGTATTGGCCGCTATCATAGCAGTGACTCTGTACGGCTCAGCGAGCAGCTCGGAAGTGGACTGATTACTCAGTGGAGTCCGGTGACGCAACCTTCGCCATGCTCACTGTGTACTCAATGTAAGAGATGGTCAGCCTGACCTCCTCACCGTCCTCGCAGTCGCACACTGTGCCCCAGAGTGTGTAGACATCTACGCTAATGTCGATACGCCATTCCCCTGTACCAATTCCGTTGTATTGCTCCCACAGTGCGAGCGCCTCCTCTTGAGTGCCTTCGTAACCAGTTATGTTGGGGAGATCAAGTGTGTAATGGTACCATATCTTGTCCCATGGCTCTGTCCCATCGGCATCACAGTCCTGACTCATGGCATCAGTGTTCGATAGCGAGTACTGGTTCGACTTGTTGACTGAGGAATCGTAGACCTCCACTGTCACCTTGTCGCATCCCACTATGCCCCCTGGCTGCTCGTCCTCCTCTCCCCAGTAGGCCCCGATATAGACGCTAGATATGTTACGTGGCAGTGGAATGCTCAGGACCACATTCTCGGTGGCGTCGTCATTCACAAAGAAGGACTGGACATCGGTCTGGTTTCGCTCCTCGAGGGTAAACTCCCACACATTCACCTCGGGTTCGGCCTCCTTGTCCGGCATGACCATGTCGAGGACAGCCGGCCCGGCCACTACAACTGCTGCAACCAGCATGGCTACACCGAGCACCGCTGCGATGGCTACACGGTTCCTAAAGGCAGTTCCTGTGAGTGAGGCCACCAGTTCAGATGCGTCGAACCCCGAATCTCTCTCATCCCAATCATCTTCGTCCCATTCCTCATCTTCCTCATATTCGAGCAGACGATTGTACAACTTCTCCTTGTTTCCACTGTTCGAGAGTCCGAGTTCCTTAAGCTCGCCCTTGAGCTCGGCTACGGTCCACTCGTCTATGGGTTCCACACTCTGAGATGGTGGTGGTTCCAATGGAACTTTCGTCTCCAGATACTCCTTCGCAGGCCTTTATACTGCCTCGCAGCAGCCTGATTTAGGTGTACAGGGCGAGAGATAAAAGCGAGGGGATGGGATGCACTCAGCGAGAACCTGTCGTCCCTGTACGGAGACTCATCGGAGCCGGCAATAAATAATCGTTGTGAGAAACTACCGCAATTTTGGGAAAAACGATGTATTGCAAGCCTGTTAATGTACAGTGAGCACTTCCGGACCGCCTTCGGTAACGAGCACCGTGTGCTCAAACTGTCCGACGTCCCCTCCGTCTGCATCGCGCAACGCAGCGTAGATCTCCAAGAAGCGGATAGAAGTGAGTTTCTTGATCAATGCGTCCCACTTCCGACGGAGCGATTCTACATCCTCTTCGGGAAACGGTCTCTCCAGCAGCGGATAGGCCCATCTTTCTGCGAAAGGGAGGGTGTTGTAACGCTCCTCGATGTATCTAGCCATGGTCGCACCGAGCGGCTTGACCTTGCCCTTGGCCAACGCCTTGCGGATCTTGACATTACCAGTAACCCTCAGGATGTTCGCCGAATTGGATGGAGGAACGTTTTCCACCATCCCCGATCCACCAGTCGTGTTGAAGGGCTCGACGGCGTATATCCCACCGATTTCGGGAGAGCCCTTGAAGCCAGGGTTTTTGGAACCGCAGGCGTACGATGGAATCGAAGTTCCAGCGTGCAGGTTCCAACGCTCCAATTGGTGTCCACAGAGGTTACGTATCGGCTCGAAGCCAGCATCCTTCGCAACCTGCTCGGTGGCAGCTCCGATCTTATGCCAGGGAGTGCCGGGATGCATCTTTTCAATGGCGGCGTCGCGCGCCTCCTCGGCTGCACGAATCTGTTCGGTGTGGTTGCCGCCCCCACCTACTTCGACAGTCAGGGCATTGTCGGCGATGGCGCCTTTGATGTGCACCCCGACATCGAGTTTGACCAAGTCCCCCTTCTCAAAGATCATCTCACCTTCGAACCCCTCAGGAGGCTCCAACAGGTGATTGGTCGTGTAGTGCGCGGCCATGTCATTGACCGAGATGGTGACCGGGAACGCAGCATGGCCACCATGCCGTTTGATGAAGCGCTCTGCGGAATCAATGACATCGTTCCAGTGCTTTCCAGCGGTAATCTCTCCCTTGATTCCGTCCAAGGTCCTGCGCGCGACGTGACCGGCGTCCCGCCAGTGCTTCAGGTCCTCTTCCTCAACCATGATATGACCTCTAATTCGCTAACTACTCCCTCTCTGAGAACCTCGATACCCCTTGACTCGATTGAATCACAGACCGAATACCACCCTATCAATGTACTGGGGCCTCCGCTCGGACAGAATCCAGACACGCACCCGATAGCATCACCGTCGTCTGAAAGGAGTTGAGCAGCTTCGTCGCAATCAGTTACAGGGTACTCACCACTCCTGTTTGCGCTGGTCGCTGTTAGCGGACCGGTTGCCTCCAGCAGACGCTTGGCGAGCGGGTGAGCCATCACTCGGATGGCAATGCTGTCTCCACCGAGTCGGGAATCCAATGTATTGTGGGCCCTGAGAATCACTGTCAGCGAGCCCTCGGGGAAGTTATCGAGTAGCTCCCTGACTCTATCGGGAACCTCGACAAGCGTTTCGGCCTGAGTCAGACTAGCGACACCGATGCTTACGGGCACGTCAGACGCCCGCCCCTTCAATCGGTACAACTGGTCGAGGCAGGTGGGTTCTGGCAGGCAGCCGAGAGCAGGCTGAGTGGTAGTTGGATAGACAATACAGTCTCCTGCGAGCGCGCGCCGCACCGCTTCTTCCATACTCTCTCCTACCTGATGTGGTGCCTGCTCGCTGGCGGCAGCGAGTCTGCGTGCACCACGATTGAACAGACGATTAGGTCGATGTTGGACTGATGCGTGTGTCGTTGTGATATCCTAGCCAGATCGTAAGCGCCGAAGTACAAGTTCAGTACAGGTATGAGGTAGAGCAGCTTGCGCAGGGCCCGTGCGTCCCACATCTGACTAGTCATACCAGAACCGTCCTCGGCTACCACCGCGAGACCGAGCATGCGCTGACCCAGAGAACGTGAGTAGGCGACGCCAGTAAGTCTCCAGTATAACCAGTGGGCCGCCAGCACCACGAAGGCCTGAGCGAGAGCATAGTGGAAGTCCGCGGAGGACCACAGTGTGAGGTTCCAAGCATCGATAATCCTTCCTCCTGTGACAACCATCAGTATCGTCGTGACTATCACTACGTCCACGGTGAAAGATGCGGTCCTCCTGACTCCTGAAGCCAGAATTGCACCGTCCGGCACTGACCAGTGACCCTGTTCGGAGGAGACAATCTGTTGGGCCAGCGTACCGCCGCCGGAATTCATCTGTATTGGCGAGTCATGGTCCGACATAGGCACCCTCAGGCCATTCCGAGCAAGTGCCATGCCTCAAGGTTGCGACTCCGCACGTGTTCCAGCCAGGCCGCCCAATCTTCGTCGTAGCGCAGTGTTTCAGGGTCTCCGATGACGATAAGTCCGCGCCTGGCTCGAGTCAGGGCGACATTGAGCCGGCGGGAGTCCGAGAGGAAGCCGACGTTGCCTTGGCTGTTTGAGCGCACGCACGAAAACAGGATGACTTCTTTTTCCCGGCCCTGGTAACCGTCCACGGTACGGACTTCGACTCCGTCATATCTGGTGGGGACACTATCTCGGATTGCCCTGACCTGACCTGCGTAAGGAGTGATGATGCCGATATCGTCTTGTCCGAGCTCGCCACCTTCCATCAATCCCTCAAGCAGTTGAGCTACCCAGGAAGCTTCAGTCGGATTCTCCTTCGAGGTGCCGTCGGGGGACCTGACCTCTCCCCCCGTAATTGGTAGGAAAGCAATCGGACATTCCCAGTCTGGCCACAACAGGCCTGCAGGGGTGATTCTGTCTGAGGTCTCGACGCCGTCCTCAAGCCTACCATTGTAGAAACGCTCGTTTGGAAACGCGGAGATTGCCGGGTGCATCCTGTATTGGATGCGCAGCAGATAGGGACTGATTCCGACCTCCACCATACGCTCGAATAGCGAACGACTCAGCCCACCATTCTTCGCGCGCTGAGAGATGACAGTAGGGGGGAGCTGCCGATGGTCTCCGACCAGTACAATCTGACGCGCTCCGCGGACCAGCGGCACCAGTGCGGCGGGCTCGGTGGCCTGTGTGGCCTCGTCTATGAGGACTCGCGAGAATCTCCGCCCATCAAGGAGCTCATGGCCTGAGCCGATGCAGGTGCAGCACAGCACCTGTGCCCGGTCGAGAATATCATCACGCATCTGCGACTCTATCTTGCGGACCTCCTTCCATCCTCTGCTGATATCACGATGTGTCAACCCCTTCTCCTTACCTTTCATCCCCTTGACACGTCGGGAGAGTTTCTCATTAGACTCCAGCAAGTGATCGAGGTCGCGTCGAAGCGGATGTTCCTCCATCCGGGCATCCATCGTGGCCTCGCGCAGGCTCTCCCGCACTTTGACTGGCTGTCCTAGACGAACGGCTCGTACACCGAGGGAGAGTAAACCCTCCAGTAAATTGTCCACAGCTACGTTGGAGTCAGCAACAGCCAGAATGGTCCCAATGTCCTGCTTGGCCCATGCCTCAAGTATCCGCACTGCAGTGTGAGTCTTTCCTGTTCCAGGCGGTCCCTGAATCAGAGTCATGCGACTGTCCATAGCCGCCTGAGCGGCTTCACGCTGCACCTTGTTTAGATCGGAAGCCAGAGAGACTGGGCGCGCACGGACTCCTCCGAGCTGAGGGGCCAGTGAGGCAGTGCCGACCGGGTCGTGGATCATACCGAGCAGGAGGTCTCGCAGTGGAACACCACCCTCCTCTTCGAATAACGAATTCAGAGCATCACGCATCCTGTCGTGCGCAATCCTGTTGGCCCCCCTATCTATCCTCCAAGTGTCCTTTCGCAGGTCAGTTGGGGTCTCCGGGAGGACGATGCGGATGAAGTGCCTGGAACGGTTGCTGACTATTGCGTCGACAGGCCTCTCGGAGAGTGGATTCCGTCGACTTAGCATGACTATGTCCCCCTGCCTGAAACGATGCATCCCGAAGGCCTGCCGATCTCGTCGCTGCAGTTTGACGATACGCTGACCGAACAGCCAGCCATCGGGTTTCGCCACTAGGTCGAACAGGGCGATACCGTTTGCAGCGAGCCTGCCGTCAGTCCACTCTCGCAACCTCCTCTCTGTAATCGACAACTCATCCTCCAACTCCCATCTTATCAGATTCAGATAGGCTTCATGATGGTCCTGACTACGATTGAAGCGCGCAGGCAACTCCTCAGACTCGTCTGTCACGCCCCTGCGGCACACACTCCATCACATCACGATTCCCTAGATTTTCCCACCCACTGTCTGTGACAGCGAGTGACCAACTTCGGGTGAAGATTATACGGAACGTTTCAGCGAGATTGGCCATCCAAGGGGGTTCGGGATGTTCGACCGATTCAAATCATGGCGAAAGCGGGAGGATGAGGGGGTCGAGTGTCCGCTTTGCCAGCAGCGCAACCATGAGGACGCTGAGTCCTGCTCACGTTGCTCCTATCAGTTGCAAAAACCCTCTCACCAACAGGATGCATCAGTGGGTGACAAAACCGCTACCGACCTCTTCGACGAGCTTCTAGAGGAAATGGACGAAGGCGATGACGGTGAAATCATCGATTGGAGCAATGCGGCCTTTACCATGGATGATGTTACCATAGATGTCAAGCAGTACGGTAAGGACGACTCAGTGGTCACGAAGCAGAAGCCCAGATTCGCGCTCACCGATATGCCTGAGCCTAGCGACGCCGAGGAAGAGGAATACGAACTCAAACCTGAGGACGCCCCCGAGTTCGTCACCAAGTTTGAGGTCCCAGAGGCCGAGGTCGAACCACTTGAGGTCATCGAGGCCCAGCAGATAGAGTTGATTCAGCCTACTGCGGAAGCCCCTGAGAATGTCGAGGTTATCTCCGCAAGCGAGGTGCCCGACACCAACGGAGTTACACCAGAATATGTGAGCGAGCCCGAACCAGAACCAGAACCTGATCTGAAGGAGCCAGGTCTCTCTGATTTTACAGTTGACCAGTTGAAGGCGATGGCCAGTGAGCGTGGTCTTTCGGGCTACTCCAAGCTCAAGAAATCCGAAATCATAACACTACTAGAAACCGAGCCCGAGCCCGAGGGAGATATCGAACCCGAGGTCGAAATCCCACCCCCTCCAACCGACTTACCGACTCCTCCAACTCCTCCCACACTCCCGTCTCCACCTGAGGTCGAGGAGGACCAAGAGCCGATGCCCATCCCTCCTCCTCCTGTTATCCCCTCAATCCCAAAGATTCCAGAGCCCACAGAGACTCCGAATTATTGGCCGTGGTCACAGCAGGAGAAATGGTCGGACCGCAAAGTTGCTGGGCAGGTGAAGGCTGCAATGGAGGCGGCCCGCTCGAGAGACATAGCACAGGCTACTGTGATCATCGACGAGGTCGGCCCGCACCTCGGCGACCGCTCCAAACTGATCTACCCAATTGGCGCCCTGCTCCAGCGTATAGGGCGCGGCAAAGCCGTTGACAATTTGCTCACATCTTCCCTAACCGCATTGCCGAACGACCCCAATGTGGCCACTGCCAAGGCAAAACTGCGTCCCTGAGGCGTCCGTAGCCCTGATTGGTCATGACTCAGCCGCCGGGGGTGTGTTGAGGCGCGCGACTACCACCATCCGGGTCGATGAAAGAATGGTCCTGAGGCCGGCAACGAGCGAGTTCTACTCAGAATTGGTAGAGGCATTCGAGGAAACTTGGCCCGAGGTTAGCAGGGCGATGCCATGGATTAATCCAGACCTGCCCTTCGACACTCAAATCGAGGATTTCCTGGCCGAGACCGAACGAATGGGCAGGTCCGGTCTATTGCATCATTGGGTGATGGTCAGGCCATGGGATGGAGCCCTTCTTGGTTTGATAGGATTTGACCAGGTGACCCGTTCGGGCAAGGCTGTTTGGAATCTCGGATACTGGGTGCGCAGCTCCGAGCAGCAGCACGGTTTCGCACGACGAGCTATCGATGCATCACTGCACTGGCTTGGAGAGGCCGAGAAATCGTCAGTAGAGCTCAAGGTCGACCCTCACAATCCCGCAGGACGCAGCACTGTGAAGCGCACTGTCAGGGAGTGGAAAGGGGAGCGGTGCGTGGATGGAGATTCGGCGATAACTGTCGCCGGAGTCAGAACCCCCCACGAGTGCCACTTGGTAACCATCGGTCCGGGTCTAGGACCGGAATGAGAGACCAATTTGGTGCGACCCATTGAAAAAACCCCCTTGGGTCCGAATTCTGCCCCAATGGGGCAGGTAGAGTGAGAATGCCCCCATCTGAACCGCGTCAGAGCCTGCCGGACAGCGATCCGGAGGAGACCGATGAGTGGATGGAGGCCCTGCGATCGGTCGTAGCCTCCCAAGGAGTCGAAAGAGCACGCATCCTGCTACACGAACTAATGGCCGAGGCGAATGCCTTGTCTGTCCCAATCCGACCATCTTCACAGACGCCGTATGTCAATTCAATCTCGCTTGAGCAGCAGCCGCCCTATCCAGGCAAACTCACACTCGAGTCTTCCATCCAGAATGCAATCCTTTGGAATGCGGCGGTGACGGTTTCCGACGCCAACCGTCGACTCGATGGAATCGGTGGTCACATCTCCACCTACGCCTCAAGCTCGACGCTCTATGAGGTAGGCTTCAATCATGTATTCAGAGGCAAGCAGCACAACGGCATCGGCGATGCCATCTATGTCCAGGGCCACGCCAGTCCGGGAATCTACGCCAGAGCATTCCTCGAGGGCAGACTGAGTGAGGAGCAGTTACGCAATTTCAGGCAGGAAGCCTACGGAGTCGGATTGTCATCATACCCTCACCCTAGGTTGATGCCAGAGTTCTGGGAGTACCCAACTGTCTCGATGGGGCTCGGCCCGCTCGGCGCAGTCATGCACGCCAGATTCTGGAAGTACCTACACCAGCGCGGACTCGCTGACACCTCAGAGAGTCGTGTCTTCGCCTTCCTCGGAGACGGCGAAATGGACGAACCCGAATCGGTCGCTTCTATTGCTGTGGCAGGCCGAGAACAACTTGACAATCTCATTGTCGTGGTGAACTGCAACCTACAGAGACTCGACGGTCCTGTTAGGGGTAATGCGAAGATTATCCAGGAGCTTGAGGGCCTCTACCGTGGTGCCGGATGGACCGTCATCAAGGTGTTGTGGAGCTCTAGTTGGGACCGTGTGCTACAAGGAGACCAGAATGGCGAGTTGTTGGCTAGATTTGAGGAGATTACAGATGGCGACTGGCAGCGGATGAGCACGCTTACTTCTGCCGAGTTCCGCGCTGAGTTGTTTTCAGGCAGCCCGAGTCTCGAGGTGCTGGGTGCTTCGCTGTCCGATGAGGACATTGAGGGACTTACCCGCGGCGGTCACGACCCACTCAAGGTCTACGCCGCCTACGTGGCGGCCCTAGCAGCCGACGGTCCGGCAGTGATTCTCGCTCACACAGTAAAGGGCTGGGGAATCGACTCCTTCGAGGGAAGGAACACGACTCACCAGAAGAAGAAGCTGGAGCTCAATGACCTGATTGCCTACAGGGATGCGCTCGGATTAACGATAGCGGACTCTGACCTCGAGGACAGTCCATTCTACAGCCTCGACGACGAGTCTGATGAGGCGACATACCTGATGCAGCGGAGGACCGCACTGGGGGGCTCACTGCCGTCTCGAAACCCAGCCAAGATCAACCTAGATCTTCCTGGTCGGGATGCTTACGCCGCCTTTGACGAGGGCACCCCAGAGGGCCAAGAGGTCTCTACCACCATGGCGTTTGTCAGGCTACTTCGTAACCTGATGAAGTCGGACATAGGGGAGAGAATCGTACCAATCATACCGGATGAAGGCAGAACCTTCGGGATGGACCCATTGTTCAGCGAGTTCGGAATCTTTGCATCGCAGGGGCAAAAGTATACTCCGGTAGATCACACGATGCTGCTGAATTACAGGGAGTCCGAGTCTGGCCAAGTCCTCCAGGAGGGAATCTCAGAGGCCGGAGCCATCGCATCGTGGATCGCCAGCGCCACCTCATACTCCAGCGCCAACTCGCCAACACTTCCGTTCTACACATTCTACTCGATGTTCGGCTTCCAACGTGTTGGCGACCAGATATGGAGCGCTGCTGATGCGAGAGCTCGCGGCTTCCTAATGGGAGCGACCGCCGGACGCACCACGCTCAACGGCGAGGGCCTGCAGCATCAAGACGGCCACAGTCTGCTGATGGCCTCGGCGGTGCCGTACTGCAGGGCTTGGGATCCGGCCTACGCCTACGAGGTCGCGACCATCATTCGACACGGTATAGACGAGATGTGGGGTCAGAACCTCGATGTCTTCCACTATGTGATGCTGTATAACGAGAATCAGCAGCAGATGCCCAAGCCAGAAGGCGCGGACGAAGGCATAGTGCGCGGTGCCTACCTGCTCGACGAGGCTAAGGGCAAGGGAACTAGAATCCGACTCCTCGGCTCAGGACCAATCCTTCAGCACGTCAGGGAGGCTGCAGGTATCCTCACTTCCGATTATGGGGTATCTCCTGAAGTTTGGTCAGTCACATCCTACGGTGAGATGCGAAGAGACGGCCTAGCCGCAGAGAGACACGCCCGCTTGCATCCGCAGGATACTCAAACACCCTATGCCACGCAATGTTTCGGCGACGATACCCCCACGGTCGCATCTTCAGACCACATCGCAGCAATCCCTGAGATGATCCAGCGGTGGGTCGGGGGCCGCTATGTGGTTCTGGGCACCGATGGCTTCGGACGCTCCGACACCCGCGAGGCACTGCGCTCATTCTTCGAGATAGACACCAGCAACATCGTGCTTGCAGCGCTCTCA
>Ga0066854_10000191_pt1 | contig 22249 bp, 24 predicted proteins | sample ETNtaG_8_FD_65494 | JGI IMG/M metagenome (GOLD analysis project Ga0066854, IMG submission 65494) | Marine microbial and viral communities from oxygen minimum zone, Eastern Pacific Ocean - ETNP201406SV75 | ecosystem: Environmental > Aquatic > Marine > Oceanic | place: Pacific Ocean: Eastern...
CGTCAATTTTACCGAAATGGCCGTATTACCAAAGAAAGTTTTAAGCGCGCTTTTTCCAGGGTTGGGCCTCGCCCTGAGAGGCAGGTTCCTATTGAAGTTGGAGGTCGAAATATTGTCCCCAAAGATGTTTGGCAGTTACATGTACTTTTTGGCTTCGAGGAATTGCCACTATCCCTCTTGGAATGGGAGTTGAGCGGTGGTGGAGCGACAAAACAGTTTCGGCAAGATCTCTCCGAGGAATCCCGGAAACAAATTATTGAACAAACAATCAAAGAATGTGAACAGTTTCGGGAGTATCCAGAAGAGGCCTACCTAACGAATTTATGGGAGAGTGCGTTAGCCACCTTCGAGCTATCTGATTTTCATGCTTCATCTCAAATATCCAAGGATTCACATTCGCAAACTTCTGCACCCATTTCCTTGTCGCCTCAACGGACCATCAGCGATTGGGTTGATGGTTTGACTGAGGGTGGGGTGGTCGACCAAATCAATAATCAACTCATCAAATGGGTGACGGCGTTTCTCGATGAAGGATTAGCTGGCTGGGAAATGCCTGGCCGAGAAGAAGGTTTCTACCAAGCATGGCGGAACCTTGCGCAGAAAGATTTTTCGGGGAAACTTCTCGGGATTACAGGTTTCGCCCAAAAAGTTCATAGCCTTCCGGCAGCTCCAGAGGAGGCGATCCGTTCCAGCTTGCACCAACTCGAAATTCCTCAAGAGCAATGGGAAGATTATCTCTCCAGACAACTATCACTATTACCAGGCTGGACACGATACATAAGGTGGCTCGGGGAACACCCAACATACCATGCTCAACACAAACATCCCATTGACACCACACAATATTTGGCTGTGCGTTTATTCTATGAAGTGGAGTTGACCAACATTAAGTGTCAACAGGAATGGGGAATTGATGGGTCCGTTTCTACCCTGACGGCATATTGGAATGATCGATCTGAGGAATACCACCAACAAATTGGGCATGGAGGACAATCTGGGGATCCAACCAAACAGATAAAATGTCGACATGCTTGGCGATTATTCCATTTGGCACAATTTCTTGAGTTATCTCCAAGAGAAGTTCACGATCTCTCGCTTACTGATGCCCAGATGTTATTGCAATGGTTAGATGACTTTCCTGCTGATCAGCATGGACGGGTATGGATTGAGGCGTACGAAGATTCTTTTCGAGAGAAGATGCTGAGAAATATTTCAGCGCATCGCGAAACGGTGCCAGAATTGGAAACTCGTCCCCATGCACAACTGGTCTTTTGTATCGACGTTCGTTCTGAATCATTTCGTCGCCATTTAGAAGCCCAAGGCTCCTATGAAACGTTTGGGTTTGCAGGTTTTTTTGGCATTTCCATTAGCCATCAAGCTTTTGATAGTAATAAACGTTCCGATTTATGTCCGGTGTTATTGACTCCTAATCACGCGGTGACGGAAATACCTCGGCCGGGAGAAGGAGCGGCTTTGGGGAAGTATTCTTCAGGTACTCGCTGGAGCCAATTGGGGCACCATCTTTTTCACGATCTAAAGCATCATCCTATTGGGGCGATGATGATGATTGATGTGTTGGGGTTCTTTTTTAGTCTGGGATTGGTGGGCAAGACCGTGCTCCAAAAAAAATTTCGTGCAATGACTTCTACTATAGAGGGTTGGTTGGCGCATAGGGTTCCAACCCAGATCTCAATTTCCATGCCAACTAATTCTCAAAACCCAAAGATCGGAGAAGTGAATGCAGAAGGGATTCCTGACGGGCTTTCTCAGGGGTTTACTCTTTCGGAACGGGCGACATTTATTGAAAATGGTTTGCGTGCTATGGGACTCACCAAAAATTTTGCGCGGTTGGTGTGCCTCTGTGGTCATGGGAGTGAAACGGACAATAATCCTTATTATGGGGCGTTGGATTGCGGGGCTTGCGGGGGAGCGCCAGGGGATGCAAATGCGCGAGTATTTGCTGCGATGGCGAATGAACCTGAGGTTCGTCGCATTCTCAAGAAAAATGGATTGTCGATTCCCGATGACACCTGGTTTCTTCCGGGGAAACATAACACGACGACTGACCGGGTCGAGTTTTACGATTTGGAGGAGCTACCGGATTCACATAAAGAAGATTTGCAGGCATTGAACAAGAATCTCAGAGGAGCGGGTGAGAAGCAGGCTCTTGAACGATGCCATCGTATTCCCAGTGCTCCGACGGAAATTTCTCAGGAGGAGGCTTTTGCTCATGTAGACGGGCGCAGTTGCGATTGGGCAAATACTCGACCGGAATGGGGATTAGCGGGCAATGGTGCGTTTCTCATTGGAAGGCGAAAACTGAGCAAGGGTTTAGATTTAGGCGGTCGGGTTTTCCTGCATTCTTATGATCCGGTTGCTGATCCTCAAGGAACCATCCTCGAAAAAATTATGACCGCGCCATTAATTGTCGGCGAGTGGATTAATATGGGTTATTATTTTTCTGCAGTTGATCCATGGGCGTATGGAAGTGGGAGTAAGGTATTACACAATGTCGTTGGGGGGGTAGGGATGATGCTGGGAAGGCAAAGTGATTTGCAAATGGGATTTCCCTTGCAAACGGTCAATAACGGAGACACTCACTATCATGAACCAATGAGACTCTTAGCTATCATCGAACATACGCCGAGTGTCATCTCATCTATCATTCAAAAACACTCGATCCTTCAACAGTTGTTTCATAATGAATGGATTAATCTTGTGGCCTTGGATCCTCATACGTTTGAGTTTCATCGGTATAATCCGAATGCAACGTGGGAAGCCATGCAACTGGGATAAAACAAAATTATGTCATCAAGAACACTTATTCTAAAAACTATCGGACTTTTCGGGCTTTGGGTTTTGTTGTCTGGCAAGCTGGACGCGTTTCATCTCTCACTTGGGTTCTTCGGTTCTGCTTTTATTGCCTGGATAAATACCGAACCTCGACATTTTGACGAACCTCCATTGCCTCACGTACCACTTATCCTTTATTGGCCTTGGTTGTTCTGGGAAATTGTAAAGAGCAATCTGAATATTACGAAAATTATTCTCGATCCAAAGCTTCCTATTAATCCACGACTCATCGAATATCGTACTGATCTTGGAAGTAATCCAGCCGTTGTGTTGTTAGGAAACTCCATTACTTTAACCCCGGGGACTGTCACTATTGAGATCTCCTCCAGTGAATTGGTGATTCATGCGCTCGATGACGAATCATCCAGCGGGCTGGAGTCGAAAGCTATGGAACGAAAAATTGCCGAGGCTTTCCATTCGAGAGGGCAAACCTGATGTTTACGCCGTACCATTTTTTCTTTCTCATTCTCACCATACTTATTCTTGTTTATATGTATCGAGTGTTTCAGGGCCCCACAGTCTATGACCGCATTTTGGGTCTGAATGGGATTTCAACCAAAGCCATTATTTTGTTGACCATTTTGGGAAGTTTGTATGGACGACTCGAAATGTTTGTTGATATCGCATTGGGCTATGCCGTGCTCAATATTATTGGTGGACTGGCAGTAGGAAAATATCTAGAACAAAAAGATACTCAGGAATATTAACAATGGATATTCTATTAATTTGTATTGGCCTCTTTTTTCTGACAGTTGCGGCTATTGGTGTCATTCGCTTGCCTGATGTTTTTTCCAGGTCTCATGCGTTAGGCATTACTGACACTCTTGGTACTTTTTTTGTCTTAACAGGCGTGGCTTTTTATCAAGGGCTTTCCCTTGCTGACGTGAAAATATTTTTGATTCTTATTGCCATTTGGCATCTTAATCCAGTTATTTCCCATGCGATCCTGCGAGCCGCTCTCCGAAACGGTGTGACCCCCTGGAGCAAGGAGAAGAAATGACGCTATTCGACGACTATCTTCTTCTTCTTTTGACGGTTGTGATGGCACTGGGTGCTGTCTTTGTTCGCGACCTCTTTAGTGGGGTTCTTACCTTGGCCGCTTACAGTTTTTTTCTGGCGCTTCTCTGGGCTGGTCTCGGAGCTGTTGATGTGGCTTTTACCGAAGCTGTTGTGGGTGCTGGCTTGTCCACCTTGTTTTTTTTGGTTGCCTTGTTTCTAACCTCTCATCAAGAAAAAGTGCGCAAGCAGTTGCCGATACGGATAGTTACGTTGGGGAGCTTGGGATGTCTGGGTTTTCTCCTATTGTTTGGATCAGTAGATCTACCGGTTGTCGGGGACCCGGAATCGCAACCTAGTAAACATGTTGCTTCCCACTATTTAAGAAAGAGTATGGAGGAAACAGCTACCCCAAATGTGGTGACGGCGGTGTTGGCCGACTATCGGGGCTTCGATACCTTGGGCGAGACCACTGTAATATTTACCGCAGGGTTGGCATGTTGGATGTTGTTAAGGAGAAGAGATGATTCGTCCACATGACAGTGTAATAGTTCATACCCTTGCCAGAGTTTTTACACCCATTATTCAACTCTTTGCATTGTATGTCCTTATCCATGGACACGATAGTCCAGGTGGCGGGTTCCAGGCAGGAACGTTGTTTGCGGCTAGTTTCATTTTGCCAATTATTGCCTTCGGTGTTCAAGGGTCCCTAGCCGCGCTTGAAAGGCGAGCGATTATTTTAGGCGGGATAGGCATTTTGCTTTTTGCGGGAATCGGTCTGGTTCCACTTCTCCTTGGAGAAGAATTTTTAAATTACGGAGAACTGCCTATCCCAGGCATAGAGGACTCTGCCAAACGGCATTGGGGGATTTTGGGGATTGAAATAGGCGTTACGCTTACGGTCGCCGCTACAGCCGTTTCGATTTATTATAGTTTGAGAGAACGCGGAGAAGGGAATTAGCATGGCTGACATACTTATCAATCGTCCTCATTTTGTTGCGTTTATCATCCTATTTCTTTTAGGCATGTATATCATGGTGGTATGTCTCAACCTGGTCAAAAAACTCATCGGTATGTACCTCATGCAAACCAGTATTATTTTATTCTTTATCACACTGGCCGTAAAAAAGGAAAGTACGATCCCCATTATTTTGCCTTCTGCGGCGGCTTTGGCTCCCGAAGTCTACGCGAATCCCCTTCCCCACGTGTTGATGCTCACGGCGATTGTAGTCGGTGTTAGCACTCTTGGCGTTTCGCTTGCCATGGTTATCGCTTTGTACAGACAGTACAACACATTGGAGGAAGATCAGATACTCGGAAAGATGAAATGACCTCGAGCCTACCAGGATTTTTATTCGCCATTCCATTTTTTGCCGCAATTGTAATACCCGTTGTCGGTTTCACTAATCAGAAGCTTTGCCGTCCAATTGCTCTCGTTGCTTTGGTTTTCCTCAGCATTGTATCGGTCATTGGTTTGAATGAGGCTGTATCGCATGGGCCACTGTCTCATGAGTTTGGAGGGTGGGCACCGCCTATTGGTATTGAGTGGGTGATCGATGGGTTGAGCGGACTTCTAATGGTGGCGGTCAGTGTCGTTTCGCTTATTGCGCTTGTTCATGCAGGCCCGCTGGTCGAAAAAGAATTAGCCGGTCGAGTGATACCATTTTATTCTCTTTCTCTTCTGTTGATTGCGGCCTTGGGTGGAATGGTATTAGCCGGAGACCTGTTTAACCTGTTTGTTTTTTTAGAAATTGGTTCGCTGGCTAGTTATGTTCTGGTTGGTGTGGCTGGAGGCCGTTCTCTTCTTTCTTCTTTTCGCTATTTGATTCTCGGTACCATCGGGGCATCCTTATACTTGTTGGGGGTGGGGTATTTTTACGCGGAAACCGGTACGCTCAATATGGCGGATCTGGCGCTACGACTTCCTGAAGTTCTCGACTCTCGGGCGGTACTGATAGGGTTGATATTCATTACCTTGGGGTTGAGCATTAAGATGGGGTTATTCCCATTGCATGGATGGTTGCCGGACGCATATACCTACGCACCAAACTCTTGTACTCCGTTACTGGCCTCGGTTGTGACTAAGGTTCCATTATATGCTTTCGTTCGTATTGCTTTTTGGGTCTTTAGCATGGACGCGGTGAGCACGCAAATCCCAATTCTGGTGGTACTAGGCTGGGTTGGTGCTGTGGCTGCGATTGTTGGAGCTTACCTTGCAATTTGGCAAGAAAATTTCAAACGTATGTTGGCGTATTCCAGCATTTCTTCGATGGGACTATTTATGTTGGGTTTCAGTCTGGGTACTGAAACAGGATTTGCCGGAGCGCTGTTTTACGTCTTGGCGGATACCTTGATGAAAGCCGCGCTCTTTGGCGTTGCTGGAGCCGCGATCTATCAATGTGGTGCGAATACAGTAGCAGACCTTGCGCGATTGCGACGAAATATGCCTTGGGTGCTTGCGGCATTGATTGTCTCAGCATTATCCATGGTGGGCATTCCTCCGACTGCTGGGTTTTTTGGAAAATGGCACTTGGTCGTCGGAGCATTGGAGGCTGAGAAATACTTTGCTGTCGTTGCTATTTTGGTCACGAGTATGTTGACCGCCTTGTATTTCTTTCGCATGTTTCAACGCGTGTGGGCCAAAGAACCTCTCCCGTCAGTTGAGCCTCATGTTCTCGAAACGCCCTTTCCCATAAAGGTGAGTTTGGGCGTTCTGACTTTTGGGATTATGGCGTTGGGGTTTGGAAGTGATCTTGTTATGGGATTATTTTTTGAATCAGTTATCCCAAAGGGATTTTAAATTTTTTAACTAAAGCAATTGGATCGTAATGGAATTGGTATATATCTTAATCCCGCTGCTCCCTTTATTGGCATTTGTTGTGCTTGCGTTGGGTAGTGGTCATTTTCAAGGTGATAGTCATAAGGTAGGGATTCCTGCAATTGCGGGCTCTTTCATATTGTCGATTTTTGCGTTTGTCCAGGTTTTGAACGATGGCCCGATTGAAGTGCCACTTTATACTCTGCTGACGTCTGGAAATTTAACGATTGACTTGGGTTTGTATATCGATCAGTTGACCGTGCTGTTACTGCTTTTGGTATCTGGTGTCAGTGGTGTGGTTCATGTGTACTCCTCCCGATACATGATCGATGATCCTAAATACAATCAATTCTTCGCGGTGATTGCGCTATTTACTTTTTCCATGCTCATGCTGGTAATGAGTAGCAACCTGCTTATGCTTTATGTTTTTTGGGAGGTCATGGGGATATGTTCTTATCTGCTGATTTCTCATGCGGCAGACAGAAGGTCAGCTGGACAAGCCGCGACCAAAGCGTTTCTGGTTAATGCTGTAGCTGATGTAGGGTTCGGCCTGGGTGTGATTCTTGCTTTTGGAACATTTGGAACACTGGATATTTCTCAGATATTGGAACTAGCTCCCACCATGACTAATGATACCGTAAATGTCCTCGCGTGGATGGGCCTTGATCTTCATATTCGATCTGTCACACTTATTTCACTTCTTTTGTTTACAGGTGCGATGGGTAAATCCGCACAAATTCCATTTCATGTGTGGTTGCCGTTTGCCATGGAAGCTCCCACACCTGTGTCTGCATTAATCCATGCGGCTACTATGGTGAATGCCGGTCCATTTTTGTTAGTGCGATTGAGTCCACTGATTATTCTTTCTCCTGCGGCGATGACATTTATTGCGTTGATTGGAGCCGCGACAGCAGTGTTTGCTGGGATAGTTTCGTTGACTCAATCGGACATCAAAAAGATTTTAGCTTATTCCACAATCAGTCAAATCGGGTTCATGGTTATGGCCTGTGGTTTGGGTGCGTTTGCCGTAGCGATTTTTCATCTTCTTGCTCATGGATGCTACAAAGCGTTCTTTTTTCTGTCGACCGGCAATACGTTGCGATCAGTAGAACGGGGACTTGAGCATGATGACCCTGTGCATCCTTCACCACATGCCTCGGTGGTTTTGAATATAGGATCTTTGCTATTAGCTTGTCTGCCACCCTTTATTTTGTTTTCTGGTTCATATGAATATTTGTGGGGAGTTACAGGATTTGCCTCTGCCACAATAGGTTTCCGTGTCATCGGTTTGATCACAGTTTTTGTGGCCTCTGTTTATCTATTCCGAGGCGTTATGTTGTTATTCAATCATGGCCCCAAAACCTATTGGCCTACCTCAGAACAATCTGACTCTGCGAATCATTCCATTCAGCCTAAGTTTGTCAATGGTTCCATTTTGACGGGTCTTCTCGTTACTACTCTTTTGCTAGGGATCATGCTCACCGTATTTTGGGATTGGTTCGCTGGCTTCCTGACTCCAGCTTTGGGGCTTCCAGGTATTTCATTGGTTGAGCGGTCTGGTGAAGCGAGTTTTCAGATTTGGTTTTTGGTTTCTTTGATAGTGGCTATCGCTGGCTGGACTTTTGCCTATTCGCAGGCTTACTTTAGGGAAAAGGAAACCAAGACAGACGAAAGGAAGGCGTGGCTGTATGTCCTTTTCTGGAATAAATTCTACGTTGATGAAATCTATGATGCGTATATTGTAAATCCAATCATTCGATTGGCCCAATGGTTCTCTCGGTCGGCTGAGAGGAGAGAACTACGGCAGAGTATGGAAAAATTCAGTCGTCAAACTATGGTTCTGGGCGACATGTTAGCTATAGCCAAGCCACGCTTTATTGGACACAACATTCTCTTTTTGATTTTTGGTTTCGTGTTTATCATGGGCCTTCTTTATATTTTGAGCTAAACGCGAGATTGCTGGAATTTTTACAGAACTTAATGGGTTTTTGATTCGATGTTTTTAAATCACATTTTGAGTGGGTTGCTTATACTTCCCGTCTTGGGGATTGGGGCCTTATGCTGTATCCGAGAGCGAGAAATGGTCAAGCGTATCGCCTTGGTCAGCTCACTTCTCACCTTTGGTTTGTCGGTAGTCATTTGGGCGCAGTTCGATTTTGCTAAAGCCGAAATGCAATTTGTTGAGCGATTCGAATTAATGCCAACTCTAAAGATTCAGTATGCCTTGGGTATTGACGGCATCAGTCTTATCATGGTCTTTCTGACGGCCTTACTGACTCCCATTGCCGTTTTGTGTTCTTGGAACACTATCAAAACAAATCTGCATATTTTTATGACCCTCATTCTCTTATTGGAGACAGCCACACTTGGCGTATTTCTTTCGCTAGATTTGGTGTTCTTCTATCTTTTCTGGGAACTTACGATGGTGGGCGCATACTTTTTGATGGTGGTATGGGGAGGTCCGGATCGAAGCACTGCTGGATTAAAATTTGTCCTGTATAGTTTTGGTGGTGGCCTTCTTCTCTTGTTAGCCATATTAGGCCTCTATGTTCAGGGTGGACAAACATTTGACCTGGTGATGCTCTCAGATTATGCATTTGACACCTCTACTCAATACTGGTTATTTCTGGTGTTCTTTCTGGCGTTTGCTATAAAAATGCCAATGGTTCCCTTTCATTCGTGGCTCCCTGCGGCGCACTCCGAAGCTCCTACGGCAGGAAGTGTGGTTCTGGCTGGAGTACTGTTGAAAATGGGGGGATATGGGTTTTTGCGTTTTTGTTTACCCATGTTTCCAGAGGCTTCGGCGAATTTCGCTCCATATATTTTGTGGTTATCGGTCATAGCCATTATCTATGGCGGATTTATGGCTTTGGCGCAGTCAGATCTTAAAAAGCTCGTGGCCTATTCTTCAGTTTCTCACATGGGTTTTGTTACTCTCGGAATTTTTGTGTTTAATAGCCAAGGTATCCAGGGGGCCATCTTGCAAATGTTTAATCATGGGATTACTACTGCGGCCTTATTTATTTGTGTTGGACAATTATACGACCGTACTCACAGTCGGGCAATTTCTGACTACGGCGGCCTGCATAAACCCATGCCAAGGTTTGTTGCATTGTTTTTTTTATTTTCAGTCGCGACCTTTGGGTTGCCGGGCACCTGTAATTTCATTGGCGAATTTTTAGTCTTAGTAGGAACTTCCTATGTCAGCTTTGCCATAGTTCTTATCTCTATGGGCGGTATTGTTTTAGCTGCCGCCTATATGTTGTGGATGCTCCAAAGGGTGGTGTTGGGGGAGCCAAATACAGAAGCTGCCAAAGTGCTTCCAGATTTATCAAGACGGGAATTGGCTACGCTGATTCCATTGGCCATCCTTGTATTGGGTATTGGATTGTATCCCGGGCCATTGATGGAGATGATGGATGCGAGTGTGACTCACCTCATCCACCAAACAACAGGACTGCAAGTTGATGAAGTATCTCAACTTCCGCTTAGGCCCTAGAAAAATCTTTACCCCTCCTTGACCATTCGCCCGCCTTCAACCTCTTTCAGGACTTTGATGATCTGGCTTTCTGTATAACGAGTCTTCTTCATTTTCATTCTCCATTTTGCTTCGTATTATGCAGGAGAACTCTAATTTGTAATGGCTCTATTTTAAGGGAGGGTTACACGAGGACCTACTGATCTAAGTGGGTAAAAATGCCTGAAAATAGACAAAAAAAATAGCCCTGCCAGGATTAATCTCCTGCAGAGCTAATGGAGCAGGAAATTCCAAGTTTCATTTTTTAATCCTTTCCATATAAAATACTGTAGTGGATGTGGCTCAGATGAAAAGGCAATATCTAACATCTAATTATCCACACATAGTATCGTAGAACTAAAGGACCGATGAGTCTTTTTCAATGTAGACGAGGTAGTTAGATGACCCGTTGGCAGGAAGCTGAATATGAGTGGTAATGAAGAAAAGAAATCTTCCTGGGTGTTCGCTGTTAATCCGTCGAAAGTAACACGTTTTCTTGGATGGGCAGTGTTTGGTTTGATATTGGCGCACATTCTTGTTCAGGCTTATCACTATCATATCAGTAAACTTCCCTGGCTTTTGAGAGAAATATTTGATCCTGATGAAGAGCCAAGTTTCGCCACCTGGTTTTCTACGATCAATTTATTTATTGCATCAGCCTTGTTATTTTTGATAGCAAGCAAGAAGGAGGGGGATAAATATAAAAAGCATTGGTATGGTTTGGGAGCAGGGTTTGCGTTTATGTCTCTTGATGAGATCGCTGGGATGCATGAAACCTTCAATACCATCACCGGTTTCGCATGGACCATTCCTGCGGCAGTTGGAGTTGTCATTCTCATTATTGTTTATTGGAAGTTTCTTGTCAATCTTCCTCAGCCCATGAAAACGCAATTTATAATATCGGGTCTGATTTTTCTTTCAGGAGCATTGGTGGTTGAGCACTTTGCCTATTATTACATTGATGCCTACACGATGAAAAACTTTGGGTACAACATGCTGACAGCGCTTGAGGAAACTTTGGAAATGGTTGGGGTCGTTTTATTTATTTGCGCACTTTTATTGAGTCTGGTAAAGGATGGAGAGGAGAATGTTCGTTTTTCGATCAATTAAGAAATTGTTGTTCGTCAACCGGGTGTTGTTCTTGCTCATATTCGTTTTTTTCACGTGTACCGGATTCACTGAGAAAGGAGCTGGTGCTACTCAAAATAGTTCGGACAGGATAGCATTCGACGATTCTGTGTTTGATGAACTCGAGCGCAAATGGATCTCTAGTTCTTACTTTGACAAGGGGATGAATTATAAAAACAGTCGACTGGAGGTCGTTTCCTTCTCCCGTTTGTTGAATAGTTATGGCGTGAGTGACGAGATTGATGCCATTCTTCTCAATTGTGCAGACGACTACCAGGGCATTGTCTCGGTTGAGGATGTTCGCCGCTACGACCTTCAACTAGCGACTAAAATTGAATTGAGGCAGGGGGAGGATCGACCCGGCTGGCTACAACCGCTACTTATCGTTGTGCCGGATTATACAAGTCCACCATTCATGGAACGGTTTCTGACTGCGCATATCAACGAACTGCGATTCGTTAGGTTGGCCGATTATTACGCTCCTCTAAGCAAGGTGGCTCAGAAGGGGGCCATAGCAAAACTTGGATTAAAAGTGCTAAAAGATAATTGCCTGTTCTGCCATTCGATAAATAATGTGGGTGGCAATAAAGGCGGTTCTTTATTGGCCAAATTTGATTTCATGCTGGATAAGGAAAAACGCAGATTCAAGGAGGCCTTTCTGGTCAAACACGGTCAGGATAATGTGGAAAAGCAGAATACCAAACAATTTGTTACCGACAGCCACCTTGACGCCTTGTTGAAATTTATGTCAGTAATGATTAAAGGTTAACAGGTTTCCCATTGCTTACATGCACTCGAAACTTGACAGAGGGGGCGGGCGTGATATGTTGGTCTGACGGGTGCAGGAAATTTGGAGCGGCATCTCCCTTTTAAGTTTTATTTTTTTTGAGGAAACAGTTTAATGTCTTTAGCAGTTGGATTGGTTTTTGCTGTCGGTACTTTTGTCGAGATGTATCTTCTGACTGTTTTGAGTGGATACATCAGCATATTGAATACCTTGTCATTCATCATGTTTACATTTTTAATAGGCATTATTATTGGACGAAGCTGGGGCAAAGAAGATTTTGAAAAGATGCAATGGCACTTAAAGTCGCGAAGTATCCCCGGTAACGACGCGCTCAATGGTTCTGTGTTGGGCTTGTCCAGCATGTTGCTCATTACACCTGGGGTGGTTACCGATTTAATCGCAGTATTCATACTTATTCCTATAACGCGCGATATTTTTAAAAATATTGCGGCGAACATGGCGAAGAATAGAATTGCCAGCGGCGATTTATATTATTTTTTCAAAGATTGATGTTATAGCCATTGGGACCGCTTAATGTTTCCTCCCCCTCCTCGCAACTTGAGACCAGAACTGCTTGACCTTGATGAAGCGCCTTTTGAAGAAGTCCGGGACAGTCTCAGCGATGTGCGCCGGGTCAATAAATATCTCAGTGGATATAAAGTTCTTCTCCATCACATCCGCTTATTTTTAAAGGAACATCCCTTAGAACTAGAATTTACGATTTTGGATCTCGCTACCGGATCTGCCGATCAGCCTATTGCCGTTGTGGAAATGATGCGTCGGTTGAATATTAAAGTGCGGATTGTTGCGCTAGATATCAACATCAAGATGTTGAACTATGCACGGGATGAAACCCGTGATTACCCAGAGATCGACTTGGTGCAGGGGGATATTCATGCGCCACCTTTTGGTGAGAACAGTTTTGATCTTGTTGTAAACTCTTTATCTCTGCACCATTTTGCACGTGATGAGGCAGTTAATATTTTGCGTGCGGCTGATTTTATGGGCCGACGCGGTTTCATCATAAACGACCTGCATCGGAGCAGAGTGGCCCACGCGTCTATTTTTCTTCTGACCCGTTTATTGACTAAAAATCGTCTCACTCGTTACGACGCGCCCGTTTCAGTTATGAATGCCTTCACACCCTCCGAGATGAATGAGATGGCTCAAGAGGCGGAGGTCAAACAATTTAAAGTGCACCGTCACTTCCCTTATCGTATCGGACTGGTCGGGACAAAGGCGGTTTAATAAAAACCGGAACCCTCAACAGGATATATGAGCGAGGCTTTTCGTTGCAAATGATAGAATAAGGAAAGGGTGGATGAGACACCACCGATGTATCAGTACTTAGGGTGAGAGTTGTGCAACTGTGCGATATTTCTGATAGGAACAAGAGTCAGGTCGGGAAAGTAGCAATTAAGAAGTACTTGAGCTCTCCAGAAATTCAGAAACAGATTGAGGAATCAGAACCAGTTGCATTCATGATGTAAATTCAATGCATCCGTTGTCGTTACTGGCAACGGATGTTCTGTGCTTACCCCTTTTCTGCACTCCGAAAATATACTATAATCACCACTAAATCAATCCCAATCGGAGAAGGTCTAACGGAGATAAATTTGCTATGGATAATAGAAACCTAATTGAAAAAACTAATGTCTCCCTCGCAAATAGCGAAAGCACAAGAGATTGCAAGAAACTGGAAACCAAAGAACTGAAAACCAAACTTACATTATTGCTCTCTCTTACTTTTCTGTTCCTGTTTGGTGATTCGGTCTTTGGTGAAGAACCAGAAGTCAAAAGAGAATACTGACTAAATGGGAAGTTGGTGACTGAAACCCATTACAAGAATGGGAAGAAAGAAGGGCTGGCAACCTCTCAATTTAAAAACAAGAAAGTTTATTTATGAAAAACAATGATTCAGGTTCTTTCTGGCTTCACATCCCAATCCTCTTGATAAAGGTAATTAGAACTCTGACAAAGAAACCATCAGGGCAACCCAAGACCATGCAACTGGAACTTTGGGGAAGATTGATAAAGATTTCAACAGACCCTGAGATAGGACGGGTGAGAATGGATATTATAACTTTGCCAATGTTAAGCATGGAGGACAAGAAATCTAATACTGAAGATTATCAACCCCCACTTGACTTGGAGGGGGAAGATGTCTCACCAGAGAACAAAAAGTTGCTCCTATAAAAAATCAAAGTTCATGGAACAACAGTAAAACGAGGTATACGGGGGAGTAAAGTCTATGGGTTACTTTCGATGGTTCAAAATACTCCCCCACTTTTTCAAAAACCATTTCAAAAAAAATTCTCTTAGCAGGACACAAGGGTAGGATGAGTATGACAACCTACTACTCGGCACCTGAGTTGAAGAAGATGTTGGAATACTCAAACAGGGTATGCAATCAAAACGACAGCTTGGTTTTGCTCAAACGAAGGGCGAGTTAGGTTTATTGACACAGATTTGACACACAAAACAAAAAGGACTTACAGCGAAAGCCATAAGTCCTTGTAAAGTGGTCGGGACGAGAGGATTTGAACCTCCGACCACCTGACCCCCAGTCAGGTACGCTACCAGGCTGCGCCACGTCCCGCTATCCTATTTTTATGGAAGCCACACGAAGGTTGGCTAGTCATTTCTACTTGTCGTTCCTCATGCGATGAATGCTCCTCCCATATTCGAATTTCATGGGTTTTAACGAAAATAGAGGATATTACCTTGGAAGTCAATACACCCCTTTTTTAGGGGCCGGGCAGTGGTCCAATTTCTTTGGTTGATGCCCTGATATGTGATAGAATCCTCTAACCCTATGAAATACGTGCGATTGGGTGATCTTATGACTAGTGATCATAGCACAGGCTTTATATACCCCAAGTAATTTGCGCGTTGTGGAATGGATGTCCGAGTTGATAATAGGAAAATTTGTCTAATTATTTTTTGAGCGATGATATGAAAATTGTGAAGCTTGGTGACGTTGTTGAGTTCAATCCGGAAAAATTAAAGAAAGTGGGACTTTTTGATACGGAAAATTTCTTCTGTGATATATATTGCTTTGAGCCGGGGCAGTCGCAGAAAGTGCATTCGCATGGCGAGTCTGATAAGGTCTATTATGTCCTGAAGGGCAGGGGAATGGTGACAGTCGGGTCGGAGGAAAAAGAATTGGGGCCTGATGAAATCACGATAGCTCCCGCTGGAGAAGACCACGGGGTGGTCAATCATACGCAGGATAAGTTAGTGATGCTGGTCTTTATGGCCCCAAAACCTTAAGAGGAATTCTCAAGAGAAACTCTTAAGGGTGGGGCGTACTTCGTAAACGATTCCGTTTTTGGCGGATTATGAGTTAGGGTTATGGTTTATTTAGTTTTTCCTTCATCGTGGCACCCGTCTCAGCCTTACCTGAGCCTGCCCAGTCTAAAAGGATACCTGCATATGCATGGTATTCATGATGTGAAACAAAGAGACTTGGCGATTGAACTTCTCGATCACCTTTGTACATGGGAAAAGACAAAACCGCTTTATGAGCGCATCGTTCGTGAATTGAATGAACTGGGCTCGAAGCCGCGCCACTCTCAATTCGAGAGAGAAAAGTATGCCAAGCTGCGGGAAGCGGAAGAGGCTATTCCCGCGCTCAAATATGAAATTGATGCCGCAAAGGATTCTCTGCGTTGTGAAGAATTCTACGATCTTGACCGTTATATGGAGAGCCTTAAGATTATTGACGTGTGGCTCGATAATATTCTTGCCCCCTATTATCCTTCCCAACTCACAGTCATTGGGAGTCAGTTGCGTTACTCGCCGTATTCGACGAAGGAGATTTTTGAATCTTTCAAAAACCCCAATGAAAACTTTTTCTACGATATTTATAAAGAGCATTACCTCCAATCGATTCTAAAAGAAGACATCGATATCCTGGGTGTGTCGATCACCTCAGTTGAACAGATTATTCCAGGGCTCACTCTTGCGTATCTGGTTAAGCAGTCCGCTCCCGATATTCATATTACCGTTGGTGGCAGTGTGTTTACCAAGCTGGTGGACCGGATTGAGCGTGATGGGTCTCCAGTCTTCCAGTTTTTAGACAGCATTATTGTGCACGAAGGGGAGACCCCACTGCTGAAGCTGGTGCAGGAGTTTAGAGGGGGAGGCGACTTGTCGAAAGTGCCCAATCTCGTATGGGAAGATAAAGGAAAGGTGAAAGTAAATCGTCCTTTTGCCAAAGAAGATTTGAATAAACTGCCAACGCCTGATTTTGATGGTATGCCTTTCGATTTGTATCTTTCACCAGAACGATGTCTGCCGCTCATGGGCTCGCGAGGATGTTACTGGGAAAGATGCGCGTTTTGCTCCATTCCTTTCGATCACATGGATTTCCACGTGCGATACGCGGAGAATGTGGTTGACGACGTACGGAACCTGAAAGAAAAATACGATTGCAATTATTTTTTCTTTACTGACGAAGCCCTTCCGATCAATTTCATGCGCACTTTTGCATCTAAAATTGTCGAAGCAGAGCTTGATATTCAATGGACAGGTGAGTTGAAGTTTGAAAAAAGCCTGCTCACTGAAAACCGGATGGAACTTTTGTATCAGTCAGGGTTGAGAAAGTTGATATTCGGTCTAGAGTCCTACAGCCAGCGAGTGCTGGACGCCATGAAAAAAGGGGTTGAAGTGGAGGTGATTGACAAAACCGTTGAGGAGTGTCTTCGTATCGGCATCGCCATGCATTTTTACCTCATTACCGGATTCCCTACTGAGACCGAAGCGGAAGCCAGAGAGTCGGTTGAGTTCGTGATCAACAACCGTAGGTTGCTCGATTCTCCGGGGTTCTCCTGCATCATTTCCCAATTTGATCTGGAAAAAGGAACCCCTATCGAAAGTAACCCATCAGAATGGGGAATAAGCGAGTTGCAAATTCCGCCGGGGCATGATCTCAGCCTGGGATATTCCTATAAAGGGAGTATCGGTCTCAGTTTTGATGAAGCTGAAAAGCTGTATCATGAGTTGCAAGAAAAAATTAACCGCGAAGTCATGACCTTTCCCGATAACTATTCATTGTCCGACGGACTTCTCTATCTCGGGCATCATCAGAAAGACGATATAAAATCTCGCCTGGAAACACTGGCTTAGCCAATAAATATGCCAGAGATTCCAACCCCTCATCAAATAGCCATAATGTGGTCGATCTAAGCCCGCATCTTGTAGGGAAAGTCCTACCGTTAAAAGAGTTTTCATTTCCCAAGTCTCTAATGATAGAATGTCCGACCTTTTGACTACACAATTATTTGGCCCAAGGCAAAGTTCTAACGAATTGAATTTGCCAAATGGGAGACCTTGATTTTAATAACTTTTTAAGGAAATGAGGCTTGATCCTCCCACGATTCAGTGGACAATTAATTAAGCCACATTCTTTTTTTCATACTCCTCTGGGCTGAGATAGCCGAGATAGGAATGACGACGAATATACCTTATTCAAACAGAGATTTTCAGATAATGAAGGCGCTGACTCAAATTAAGATATTCAGGATGATATCCTAAAGGACTGGATAAATAAGGCAAGACGGCAGTCGATTGGCTTGGCAAAACAAACAATACAAGGTATTGCTGGATTAACTAAAGAAAGTGCCAGTGCTGCATTTGATAGAGTTAAGTATCTGGTTCTGCTGTATATTTTAATTCAAATTGCATGGTTTTTGTTTACCTAGCAACTTATAGAGATCACCATAATCAAACTCCGCAAGTAAACCCTGTAGGCTAGATTCAAAAAGATCCCTCAGGAACAAATTTAATTACCCAAGCACACAAAATAAGGACTCTTCATGATCGAAAAAAATAAAGTTATCAGCTTAAGCTATTATTTAAAAAACGCACAAGGTGAAGAACTGGACCGGACAGACACAGAAAAACCACTGGAATATCTTCATGGTAAAGGAGAACTTGTTCCAGGATTGGAAAACGCACTCGACGGCATGAAGATTGGAGACAAAAAAGAAGTTGCGGTAAAGCCCGAAGAAGGATACGGCGAAGTATTAGCTGACCTCAAAATGGAGGTTGAACGAAAAATGTTTCCCGCAGACCAGAAGATTGCGGTAGGAATGCAGTTCATGGCAGAACTTGGTGATGGAAGAAAGCATCCGTTCAACGTTATGGAAATTAACGATGACAAGATCAACATAGATGGCAACCACCCTCTGGCGGGACAAATCCTTTACTTCTCTGTGGAAATCATGGGGATCAGGGACGCAAAACCTGAAGAACTTGCGCATGGTCACTCTCATGGCGACGGAAGCGCTCATAACCACTGAACCAATCACGGCGGAACCCGGCAGTTGCAGTTACCCGTCTTAATTTCACAAGAGACACATATTCATTTGGTCCCTGAAATAAACGCGGAACCCACGTGCCACACAAAAGACAGAAGAACCACCAGAAACCCAAAAATCACCAGCCGCCTATTGATTTTTTCCCGTCGCTCATCCTCACCGGGTGAATCAGTCACCGTTCAAGCCTCCGCAACTCAACGAACCAATCGCACACTCACGGACGAATTGTTGTATAGCTAACCGTCTTGCTATATCCGCCCATAAAAAAAACATATTTTGCGTTCTTATCCCCAACCTGCTCATTCGACCAGAATCCATAACCGCCTCCACCCGGAAAAGCCTCGGGGTAACCCACAGGAAATTTTCTTTTGGAATCATATGCCAGCTTAGTCCGTTTGGGGTTATAGATAGCCCTATATTCAGCAACAGTCGGAACACGCCAATCAGTGAAACCGGCAAACCTTTGATCACTCATTTTATCCGCCCACTTTATTGCCTCATCCCAACTCGTTGGCTGACGTCTTTCAATAATCCGGAAGTCCTTTACCATCCAAGTCAACTCTGGGTGATCTTCGTCCCTAGATTAAGGATAATCCTGCCGGTGCGGTCCTTGATATCTTCTACCGGCGCCATTCCTAGTTTAAGATCCTGCAATCGAATAAATGGCACAGCTTTTCCTCAGAAATCAAAAATCGAATCATGAAAAAGTAGAGCATGACATAACCCTTTTAAAAGAGGGTTAATTATATGAACCTTGAAACGAACATATCAAATGTAGTTTTCTTCAGTTAAACTGGCACTATATAAAAAATATTTTAATTGCTCATTATTCATCATCAGGGCAAAACAACCATAAGGAGAAGGCTTTTCTATATCCTGAGACAAGTTACTCTGGGGGAAAATAAAATTACTTAATTCCATTATTTGCCTGACCCTATTATTTTCAGTAGGGTGTTCACAAAGACATTATATCGTCATAAACCCTCATGTTCCAGTAACTCCACATAGTTTTAGCCAGCCCAGGCCCATCGGGCTAAAAGTAATCGATGTCCGTTCGGGAAATAAAGTTTCCCCAGTGGCGCGGTCGTTTTTATATCCGTGTATTTTCCGTCAGCCCCGATTCAGACATCACGGACACCATGCGGGAAAAAATCAGCGCAGGATTTTTGCGAATTGGCTTCCAACCAAAAAAAATAGAGAAAGTACCCGAAAAAACTCTTCGAGTTGAAATTGCCCGTCTAAAAGCAACTATAATGAGAAACTCCCTGTTATGAGCGTCAGAGTTCAATCTGTTTTGCGGGCACGCTGTACGAACGAGGGTAAAAGCGAGACAAGAACCTATAGTGATAAAAAGGGATTAAATTCAGCTCCTGCCAGCACCTTCCCCAATGAAAATCTGATCAATGACACATTGAGAAAAATGTTTAAAGACAAAAAGTTACTCTCCTGCCTTGCTGAATAATCCCGCAAATGTCGAACCCGCCTGGATTAAAATTAAGATTTGCCTTCTCCTTGAATTTATAGTTAAATTCCACTAGGCCATCAACTAGTCTGGCAGGAGCAAAAGCTTGGGGTTTTTCTAGATACAAACGCCTATTGGAGGCCCGTTTCTGGAAAACTCAACATACCCACATCGACCCCCATCGTGTGAACACCCAAAATCAGGGATTCCTGGTAAACAGTTGGGCTGTGCCTGATCACTTTTCAATAATTTTTTAAGCTTACACCTGTTAATTTAGTAAATTTCTCTTTAGTAATCGGGGTGGAAATGACGATAAAACAAAGGATATCTATTATCAGTGAGACCTTGATGTCTCCACGCTCGGGTATTCTTAGTGTTTTAGGAATCCGCATTTTTATCCCTAAAAGAGCACCATTCATCCAGTAGTCCATATAGGGAGGGGTCATGGAGCAGGATTTTGTTTCGTTGACGAACAGTGGCGACGTTCTTTTTATGATGCTTGGAGCAGTTATGGTTTTCGCCATGCATGGCGGATTCGCATTTCTGGAAGTGGGAACCGTCCGCAGGAAAAACCAGGTAAACGCGTTGGTTAAAATCCTGGTGGACTTTTCTATTTCCACCATCATCTACTTTTTGATCGGATATGCCATCGCCTATGGTGTTTACTTTTTTCAGCCGGCAAAAGATCTTGTAGGTGATAACCAAGGCTATGAACTGGTTCACTTTTTCTTTTTGCTGACATTTGCCGCCGCAATCCCGGCTATTATTTCGGGAGGAATTGCCGAGCGTTCTAAATTCTGGACCCAGGCACTGGCCGCCGCTATTTTCGTGGCCATTATATATCCTCTGTTTGAAGGGATGGTGTGGGGACAAATTAGTTTTCTCGGTCAGGATGATTCCTGGCTTGCCGGATTGACCGGTGGAATAGCGTTTCATGACTATGCAGGATCGGTCGTTGTTCATTCCATGGGCGGCTGGATCGCTCTAGCCGGCGTCTATGTCCTGGGCCCTCGATTAGGGCGCTGGGATTCTCAGGGAAAGAGCCGTCCCATCCCTATCAGCAATGTTCCCTTTCTGGCACTGGGAAGCTGGATGCTTTGTATAGGCTGGTTCGGATTCAACGTAATGTCAGCCGCTACAATGAGTGGTATTACGGGTTTGGTAGCCGTTAACTCGCTCATGGCTATGATTGGGGGGGTTCTGGTTGCCTTGGTCGTTTCTAAAAACGACCCTGGATTCATTCACAACGGAGCACTGGCCGGATTGGTTGCCATTTGCGCAGGATCGGACAAAGTCCATCCTCTTGGCGCGTTAGTCATCGGTGGAATAGCTGGTTTAATATTCGTTAAGGGTTTTACCTGGGAACAGGAAAAGCTGAAGATAGATGATGTCCTCGGAGTATGGCCACTCCACGGGATTTGCGGGTCCTGGGGCGGCATCGCATGTGGCATTTTCGGACAAGAAGCCCTTGGCGGTATGGGGGGCGTTAGCCTCATGGCTCAGACAATTGGTTCAGGCATAGCAATTGTGATAGCCGTTGGTTCAGGGTTTGCCGTATATAAAACACTGGATTCCCTATTTGGAATTCGATTAGAAGCCGAAGAGGAAATGAAAGGGTCTGATCTTACAGTTCATCATCTGGAGGCTTACCCGGAAGACGTCACTTCTCGATTTGGCTGATCTCAAAAGAGCATTTTAGAATGTCTCTTTCGATTCGGCTGGTTTTAAAATAGCAATTTGAAGGAAGCATTTTTGAATGATGAGGTTAAAACAGCTTTTACTGCCAATAAAGCACTTCGCGCTGGTCGTTTTTCTCTGCTCCTTTGGTCTGGTAATCACGGCGCAAGCAGATGTTACTCAAATTGATGAGTACAAAAGGGCGATTAAGGCAGACTCTTAGGACTTTCTTGCTCACCTTGAACTGAGAAGAGCCTACCAAAAGCTGGGCCTCTACGAAAATGCGATAGCTGAATATAAAGAAGCTCTTCGATGGGAACCCATTTACCCAGCCGCCTACCAGGGAATTGGAGGCAGTTATGGTGAAATGTACCAGTACAAAAAAACCGCTGAAGCCTACCAGAAAGCGGTGAACCTGGACCCCAATTACGCGGAAGCCCAATATGGACTGGGCTGGTCCTTTTATCATCTGGACCGGTTTGAAGATGCGCTTGAACCTTTGCTCATTGCCATCAACCTGAAGCCAAACCTGGGAGCGGCCTATTTCTCATTAGGAGAAACGCACGCGGCTTTGAGGAATTTGAAAAATCAATTGACGAATTCAAGGAAACGATTCACCTGATCCCGGTTAAAATGCAACGGCAAAGTATACACAAAAATAGTCCCTAACTGCTCCAGAGCCACGCTA
>Ga0066854_10000198_pt1 | contig 21609 bp, 20 predicted proteins | sample ETNtaG_8_FD_65494 | JGI IMG/M metagenome (GOLD analysis project Ga0066854, IMG submission 65494) | Marine microbial and viral communities from oxygen minimum zone, Eastern Pacific Ocean - ETNP201406SV75 | ecosystem: Environmental > Aquatic > Marine > Oceanic | place: Pacific Ocean: Eastern...
CTGGCATGGCCCAACAAGCACCATCAAGCGTCGCGCCGGGAACTCCCTCTGAACAAACAGCGCCAAACATTCCAGCACTCGCTATCAGCCAGGCAGAATTCCCTGGGACAGAGGCAACTATAAAAGTTTCCGCCGGAAACGTTAGCTATATCATCACTAATAAAGGGGCGATGGTTAAAAATATATTGCTCTCGCAACATAAAACAGCTCAAGGCGAACCTATCGATCTGGTTGAACATGAAAATGGCGGAATCCTTCCGCTGGCACTAGAGTCCAGCAACGACCAAGTTACGAATATTCTGCAAAACGCATACTATAATCCTTCGACCACATCCCTTGAGCTTTCCGACTCGCAACCCACCGGAACCCTGAAAATGACGCTGGAACATTCTTCCGGCGTGAATGTAGTACGCGAATTCACCTTCCGTCACAATGACTTTATGATTGATGTGCAAACTCGAATCAACGCGCCAAGCTATGCATCACAAAACCTGAGCTACAACGTGCTATTCGGACCCGGCATGGGCGGAAAAACAGAATCACAAACAAATTATATCGTTTTCGTTGGCCCAACAACTTTTGTAAATAATGAAAGAGCAGAAACACCGCCTGAAGATATTGTCAATGAAGTGACTTACTCAGGCGACCTCGCATGGACTTCTTTCCAGAATAAATATTTCGCGGCGGCACTCATTCCCCAAGAGGGAATCAAAGCGGCTGTTGTAAAAAAATCTGGAGAAAATGTTTACGTCGGATTAAAAATGGAGAGCGTCCAGTCCTCCGCCTCGGCTTCCCACAGGTTGTATGCGGGAACCAAAGAGCTGCAGATTCTGGAAAATTCGGGGCACAAATTGTTCAGGCTCATGGACTACGGGTGGTTCGGAAACAAATTCGCGTGGCTGGTAAAACCCATGCTCAAATGTCTCCAATATTTTCATGAAATGTTTAACAACTATGGCTGGGCAATCATCTTTGTGACCCTTGTCATTAAAATCATTTTCGCGCCACTCACGCACAAAAGTTTCAAGTCGATGAAAGGGATGCAGAAAGTTCAGCCCTACGTCAAAGTCATCCAGGAGCGGAATAAGGATGACCGCCAGAAAATGAACGAGGAAATGCTGGAGCTTTACAAAAAGCATAAGGTGAACCCCCTCGGCGGTTGTCTCCCCATGCTCCTGCAGATCCCTGTATTCATCGCGCTCTACCACGCCCTGTTCTTTTCCATAGAGCTTCGCGGAGCGCCGTTTATAGGTTGGATCCATGATCTTTCCGTGCAAGACCCTTATTATGTTTGGCCTGTTATGATGGGCGCGACTATGTTTCTCCAGCAAAAGCTCAATCCATCAATCGGCGACCCAACCCAACAAAAGATCATGATGATGTTGCCTATCGTCTTCACATTTCTTTTCATGTCTTTTCCCGCAGGGCTGGTTCTCTATTGGACGGTCAATAATATACTGACCATTTCTCAACAAGCTTACATCTATAAATTCGCCAAAGATTAGCATCCGCCTCTAGGTGGTGTATCCACTAGGTTTTCCTGCTATTCTGTTCCAACCTAAAGTGATCTGTTTATTGAATGCCTATGAGCGGAACTGTGAATGACACCATTACAGCCATAGCCACACCGGTAGGAGAAGGCGGCGTGAGTATAATCCGCATCAGCGGAACTGATGCGCCAACGATTGCCCGAAAACTGTTTCGCACACCCGCCGGGAAACCGGCAAATGAATTCACATCCCACAAAATTTATTACGGCTCCATCCATGATCCGGCAACTGGCGAATGCATTGACGAAGTTGTTCTCACATGGTTTCAAGCGCCCAAAAGCTACACAGGCGAAGACGTCATAGAGATCTGCGCTCATGGCGGAATGTTTGTTTCATCACGGATACTGGGTCTTGCTCTCGATCACGGTGCGCGCCTCGCTGAACCGGGGGAATTCACACGTCGCGCTTTTATGAATGGTCGCATTGATCTGTCTCAGGCTGAAGCAGTGGCCGACCTTATTGCCGCCGCATCGGATAAAGCTCTTCAGTCAGCGTTGACGCAACTCAAGGGACATCTCTCTAAAAAAGTGAATGCACTCTACGACCGCCTGCTGTCTGTACTCAGCCAGATAGAAGCCGCAATCGACTTCCCCGAGGAAGGTTTGGATTTCCAAAAACGGGAAACATCAATTAACGAAGTACAACAAGTACGTGATGAGATAGATGTTTTATCCAACACCTACCGGCAGGGAAAAATATTTCGCGAAGGTGCGTCCGTCGCTCTTGTGGGCAAACCCAACGTTGGAAAGTCGAGCTTGCTCAATGCCCTGCTTCAAGAAGACCGCGCAATCGTCACCCCGCATCCGGGCACCACTCGCGATACCCTTGAGGAACGAGTTCGCATCCGGGACACCCACATCAATATCATTGACTCCGCCGGACTCCGCAAGTATCCTGAAATCATCGAGGAGGAAGGCATACGAAGAACCCGTTCCGCTATTGAACGCGCCGACCTTGTCCTTGTCATCTTTGACAGATCACAGTCTCTTGATGAAAATGATGATCTCATGTGCAAAGAAGTGAGTGACAGACCCAGACTGGTTATCATCAACAAATGCGACCTTCCTGAAATATGGTCTATCGATGACTTGAAATTAAAAATGAACATGGATAATCCCATCTTCATCTCGGTGAAAGAACAAAACGGACTCAACACGCTTATAGACGCAATTCATAATCATATTGTCGGCGAAGAAAAGCCCTGTGAAACTATTTTTATAACACGTGAACGGCACCGTGCCCACCTGGTTGACGCGTCTACAGCGTTAGGTGCAACTCTTGAATCACTCGAACAAAAACTGTCAGAAGAATTTGTCGCCACTGATCTTGATATCGCCATGAACCACCTTGCCGCTATACTGGGAAAATCCATAGGAGATGACCTGCTCGACCAGATATTCAACTCCTTCTGCATCGGCAAGTAGTGGACTACGTCCACGGGTAGTAACTGGATCTTTTTCCTGCATGCAATATGTATCAGAAGTAATCGATACCTTTCCTCTTCGTTCCCACGCTTGAGCATGGGAACGAGAAAAATCATCGACCAATTTAAAAGATATTCTTTTTATCTGTGTTCATCCGTGGCTAAGAGGGTTTATTGTCCTTCAATCGTTTTCACAACGACATCACGCATGGGGTTGGCGGGGGCTTTTTGTCCAGTCCATAGCTCGAATTGTCCGACGGCTTGATTGATGAACAACTCAATTCCTGAGATGGCGATGCATCCGGCTGCTTTAGCATCACGGATCAATCGGGTTTCCGGCGGATTGTATACGGAATCGAAAACGATCATTCCCTTTCGCAAGTGGCGTGAAGAAATTGGCGTTGCTTCCACATCAGGGTTCATCCCAACCGGCGAACAGTTGATGAGAACGTCTACCTCTTCTTCACCCGCATCCTGAACATTCACAACCTCTGCCCCCAGTTCCTTTGCCAATTGGGTTCCACGCTCTTTATTTTTGTTATAGGTAACGGTGATTTTCGCGCCTTTCTCACGCACTCCATGACCAATCGCCTTGGCGGTACCCCCCGCTCCTATGATGAGTACTTTTTTTCCATTAAGATCAATGTGCTCCTCCAGAGCCTTTACCGCGCCCGTGCAATCCGTATTGTAACCCTTCCATCCTTCCCCATCGCGCACCACGGTATTGACAGCTCCAATCTTGCGGGCGGTTTCGTCAACCTCATCTATCACCGCCATAATATCTTCCTTGAACGGCATGGTTACGCTCAGCCCCTCAAAATAAGGACTGAAACCTTTAAAGAACTTTTCTACATTATCGACGAGAAAGGGAACGTAGATATCGGACGATCCGGTCTCTTTAAAAGCCCGGTTGTGAATCAGGTAGCCCATACTTTTTGAAATTGGATTTCCTATGACGCCATAAATTTTAAACAAGTCGCGCTTATCTCCTACGCGATAAATATCTCTCAACTTTACGGCTGTTATCTGCCCCGGGGCGCTTTCTTTTCCTGTTTCCAGTGACCCAAAGGTGAGGAACCCACCCAATAGCGGCGAGAGAATCCGGCTTATCTCCCCCCGCTCGCCCATGCACAGAGCGATGATTTTTTTATCATCTTTTTTCGCACGATAAATAAGTTTGAATACAGCCAGATTGTTAGTGATATCACGCGCATAAGTGACAATCTTAATAACATCGGCAGGCATTTCGCACATTATTTTGTACAGATGTTCCAACTCTTCTGGAGTGTCGGTAAAGTTGTGATAAGAAAGTATGATCTTTGATTTGTGGTCGGACTCCAGAAACGGCTTCAACAATTCCTTGGGTGTGGAAGTTTCTATATCGACATATTCCGCTCCTGCATCCATAGCCTTCTTCAGGATATTCACCCTCTCTTCTTCCGTTCCCGCAAACTGTCCGCCTTCGCGTTTAGTGCGGTTGGTGACTATACAGGGTTTCGTCGCGGCTTGGAGGAGAGCGCCCAGATCGTAATCCTTCATAAGATCAAGGCGCAGTTCCAGAAAATCTGCCAACGGTTCTGCCATGGCTATATCTTCCAGCGATTTGTTCTGGGTGGGTCCAACAATGGGAATGCAAATCATAGAAATGTTGTATACGAAATTTTTAGCTCACGCAAGTCTTGAGGCGCAAACCTCAAGAAATATCCTGCCAGAGCGGAAAAACCCTTAATTAAGTTTGCGAGATTTTTCCATCGTCTTCTTGCAAAGACATGGGCTCAAAATCGGATTCCGACGGAGAAGTGGGAGCGGTGGGAAACAGGCTCCTCACAGCCTCCAACAACCTGGGAGTAGAAATAGAAAATCTGATAGCCTCTGAATCAACATTGGTCGATACCGACCTCGCCGCAGAAATCACAACGCTTCAACAGGGCCTGCTCGGTTTCCAGACTTCCATCCAATCCCTCGCGAATCAACTCCAGTTTGAGAATCGGGCCCAAGGCCGCTTACTGGATACCCTGAGCTGACCGTCCCGGCATTGGGAAATCAAACTTGACCCTTCCCTCTTGAAATGATAAAAAATGGGGTATTAAATCCCTGAATAATACCCAAGTGATCTGGAGAAGAATTAATGGAAGTTAATGAGATCAAGATAGAGATAAGAAAACATCACGTGACGCCCGGCATACAAGTGTTGGATTTAGTGATAGATGCCGATGGCGAAAAAATCAAAGTACATACCCAGCATAAAGATACCGATCGTGCGTTTCAGCAATTTGTGAAAGACGCGATTGCCCTGGGCAAAACTTTATCGACAGCACCCATTGAGTAGAAAAAATATCCTTTTCGATTCTGTCCTTACAGAATAATCCACTCCTTCAGAAAAGGGACCTTTGCGCTGGTTCCTCCGGCTCAAAGGTCTCTCTATGGAAAGCCCTCTCGTAAACTTGCAATTATCGACATTGAAAAATCACCAGGAACATACCTATACAAGAAAGAATATCTGCTAAAAATAAATTATTCATGCTGGTTATGATACAGTTATTTACCGTAACCGCCGATAAGCTAAAGGTATGTAGGCCTGTCAATCAAACGAACAATCCCGTGGCAATTATTAGCGAAAGAATAAAACCTCGTATATCAGCAATACTCATCATGGTGGCAGTTTTCACCATGGTTTCTGCCGCGACTCATCATGCTTCAGCCGAAACTTATATGGGCCTTGGAGTGGGGAAATCTTTGCGGCAGACCATCTCTGGTTTCAAAGTCGGTGATGCTTTTAAAGTTACCCTTCCAGACCTTGCATCGAAAAGTTCCATTGCCTATGGGTTGAAGCTTGGACATTTTTTTAAGGCCATTCCCGGCTTCGGACTGGAATTCAATTATTCATTCAGTGATCCAGATATAGTCAAGGAAAAAGTCGACGCAATGATTACGGGAACGCCAACGGGTCTCTTTGCAGGGCAGACTGCGGGAGATTTCCTGGTATCGGCTGACATCAACCATCTTTCCACTTTTGGTGTTCTCGTGGTATGGAGAGTGACCGACAAACAGTTCTTAATGAATCTCGATGGCATTCAACCTTACCTGGGGGTAGGACTGGGATTGAGTATTCTGGATGTAGAGAAATTTTCTGTTCTGAATACATCGACGAGTCTTCTGGGAGAAACCTCAGGGGAAAGTAATTCTTCGGTCGGACTGCTCATATCCGCCGGATTAAACTACACGCTGACGAAACATACCAAGGTGTATAGTGAATTTAAATACAAGGACACCAGTTTTGAATTTGATAAGTTGGATGGTGCCAATAAATATGAGTTTGACGCTTCAGAAACATCCTTCGTTTTTGGACTCTCCTACCATTTCTAAACGAAGACATAACGCTTTGCAAAAAAACCTACCTGGGGGAGCCAGATAGGTTTAAAAGAGGCAATCGCTTTAAAAAGCCAACCCATAGGATTCTCCCCCCTGCCTCAAATTCAATGAACTACTCAGACGCCTGCGGCGGGATCGTTCATTAATTATTTTTTGAATCCCTCAGCAACCCAAATCAAAACTGAATAAACAATCCATATCAAGGCAAGAACAGCAATGACAATGGAAATTCCCGAGTTAAACGGAGTGAAATGGTAAACTTTCAGGGGAGGTATCAGGAAGGCAATCAACAAACAAGCGGAAACTAAAATTGCTAAACGTGTTAAACCGCCTCTGATCTCATAAGGAACTCTCATCATCCTTTTTATCCTCCTGAGAACTGCCTGAGGTAGGAAACTTATCAGATGAATTTATTTCTTTACTCGCCTTGAATAATGTACGGACCAACACAATAACGACCAACGCTATCACAGCCAAAATTAAATCATTTGAAGAAAAATCCATCTATAAAAACTCCTGTTTACTTAAATCCTATACACAATCCAAACTTAAAACGCACGCCTGTTACAGTTATTATAACGTAATTTAAATTCCGCGCCCAAGTTCCCTGCCACGAAAAGAGAGCTTTGCACTGGTGCCCAACAAGGGGCATAAGTTGAGATTCTTAGCTCCTCGTCCCGTCTTCGCGAGTCGCCGTAGGCGGCGTGGTGATCCAGGGTCCTGGGTTGCTTCGCTTTGCTCGCAAAGACGGGCAAAACCATCACTTCTCTTTCTTACGGAATAAGGCAACTGGAATATTTAAAAAGCGATGTGACAGTTGGAATATTTTGTGAAGGGGGGGGGACTTGCTTCTCATTGGCACTGCGCCTAGCAGTTATCGCGTGATTTTCATCTTCTTTAATTTCTCAACCAATGTGGTTCGGTTGAGTTGCAGCAGGCCTGCGGCTTTATTCTTCACCCAGTTGGTTTTCTCGAGGGCTTCGAGGATGAGGCCGCGTTCGAAATCTTCTATCACACTTTTCAGGTTGATTCCGTCCTCGGGCAATCCCATAAAAAAGGATTGCTGTAATCCGTTCTGCAACATTTGGGATGGACTTTGTTCGTATTCAGGCTCTGTAATCGGAGGCAGGTTCTCGCGGGGTACTTCGCCGAGAACTTTTTCCGGCAGGTCTCTCGGAGTAATGGTATTTCCCACGCTCAATACAACCATGCGCTCAACAAAATTTCCCAACTCACGAATGTTTCCCGGCCAGGAATAGTTTACAAGGATCTGCATGGCCTCGGAGCTGATGGTCTTGGGCTCTTTCCCCTGATTCTCACTGCACTTGTTCAAAAAATGCTGGGCCAGCAGGGGGATGTCATTCTTTCGGTCACGCAACGGAGGAATGACAAGTGGAATGATATTGAGTCGGTAATAAAGGTCTTCGCGAAATTTTCCTTCCTTGATAGCTTCTTCCAGATTGCGGTGGGTGGCGGTGATAAACCTTACATCAATCTTGACCGGTTTGGTTCCGCCCAGACGGTCGATCTCGCGCTCGGCCAACACGCGCAGAAGCTTCACCTGAAGCGCGGTGGGCATGTCGCCTATTTCATCGAGGAAAATCGTTCCTTCATTCGCTAACTCTACGCGACCAATGCGCGTGTTCGCCGCTCCCGTAAAAGCACCTTTTTCGTAGCCGAACAACTCGCTTTCTAGCAATTCATGGGGAATCGCTCCGCAGTTGACAGCGATGAAGGGTTTATCTTTGCGTGGGCTATTCTGGTGCAGTGCGCGGGCAATGAGTTCTTTACCCGTCCCACTCTCACCAAAAACCATCACCGTACTGTCAGACCCAGCCGCCTTGCCAACAATGTCGAATACGCCCTGGATACCCTGGCTCTCGCCGATGATACTGCATTTGTCTGTCTGTTTTATGGTGCTCATAAGTGGCTGATTTTACACCACCAATAACATGGATGTCAATTGGTTGACGCTATAAAAATAGGAGATAGGCCTTTGTGTAAGTTGAAAGGTTTTGTAGTTTGCCTGTCGTTGCGAGCAATGCGAAACAATCCAGTGTTCTGGATCGTGAAGTGCTCTGTCAACAGTATGAAATGCCAGGACACCAGTGCAAAGGCTTAACAGAGATGGGAAAAGAGCTTCCCCTTTCCCACCTGCTTTCTTCTTTTGAATTAGTTACTTAATCAAAAAACCACTTCCCTTTTCCACTATTAATAGAGGGGTATAAAATTATTGGCGACTTGGTCGCCCACTAAAATATCTCTCTAAATTTATTACATGAGAACGCGGAGCAATCCGTCGTTCTCAATTTTTTTGGAGTCTGGAAAAGGTTCCCGACTCTGCAAATTTTTTTTTAAACGATTAAAACGAGGAAACAAAAAATGAGAAAACCGATCAAAGCCTATGGTGGACATGGCCGTTCCGCAATTTATGAATTCAGCGAAGGAAAATTATAGATAGAACGGAAAGAATGCCTCACATACCACATCTTAGTCATCGGGACGATTATTGCCTAGTGGTACCCGATCATTGGCCAGTAGAGGTACAGCAGGGCTGCGAACGCTACCATACCAAGCAGACTGAGGATGGAGCCGGTCCGTATCATTTCTCCGACACTGATGAAACGCGATGAATAGGCTATCGCCGACGCGGGTGTGCCTACGGGCAACATAAATGCAAAGTTACTTGGCAGTATGACTGCCATTGCCGCCATGGACGAACTTATCCCGTAGGTGTCGCACATGCTGAGCGCGGGTGGAAGCAGGACTGCGATCACCGCGGAATTACTCATGAAGGTGGTGAGCACTGTCGCAAAGACTGCAACGATCAGCAAAAATACCGGGGCACTGTGAGCGGTGCCTTCAAAGGTGCGTGTGGCCAGCCAAAGCGCGGCACCCGACTGGGACATGACTTCGCCAAGGCAGATGGCGCCTCCATACATAAGGATGATGCCCCAGTTCACATGCTCTTCAACCATTTTCCAATTGATCAGGTTGAGCACAAACAACATAACAATTGAGATCAACGCGATATTGGCGATGCCAAGTTTATCGCCCAGCCACAACCAGGCAATGAGCGTCAGGATCATCACACTGGCGATCCCTTTTTCTTTTATGCTGACGTCTCCCATCGCGTCCAGTTTTTTCCTGAGCACTTGATGGGCGGGTCCTATATCTTCGATGTCCGGCGGAAACATGAGTTTGAGCACAACCCATCCACAAACAAAAAGGATGATTACCATCGGAAAACTCAAATGAGTGTATTCCAGAATTCCGATGCTTGTGCCGTGGGTCGTTTTTTCGAGAATCTCTACACCGAGCAAGACACGTCCGCCACCAAACACGGTTGCGGTGCCGCCTATAATGCACCCCCAGGCCAGCGCGAAGAACATTCCCTTCCCGAAAACCGAATTTTCATTTTTCAAGTTTAGAGCGCTAACTATTTCCATAACGATGGGAAACATCATAGCGGCCACAGCATGCTCGGACATGAAACAGGAACTGATCGCGGCAAAACAGTAAATCGCCATCAGCAGGCGCGACGGATTATCACCCCAGTTGTCGATCACCCACATTGAAAGACGCGCGCTGAGTCCGCACGCGATCATCGCCGCAGAAATAATAAACACACCCAGAATAAAAAATACCGCTTTGTTGCCGAAAAAGGCATACACCTCGGAAGCGCCCATGATTCCCATGATCGGAATCGCGGCAATCGCAAGCAAGCTGGTGATCGAGAGTGGAATCAGGTTAGTCGCCCACAGGCTGACACAAAGAAAAAACACGCATAAAACTTTGTAACCTTCGGGTGATAAGTCGGCAGGGCCTTCTGATGAAACCAGAATGAAAAACGTGGCGAAAAACAACACGAGCAGAATCTCTCGGCGCAAACGATCGAGAATCACGATCGGCATGGGACGCCGGTCAACTATGATATCGGATATATTTTCTGGTACTTTCATCTGATCAGAACTGGGTCAATGTATAAGAGTATGGTAATTCAGGATATTCAAGTTCACCTAAAAACGTGTAACCTACAATAAATGAATTATCTGCAGGTTGCAACTGCTGGGCGCAGGTCTAGTCCCTGTTAGAATCGTAGGTCCTTTACTGGGACTGATCCCATCGTGAAACACGATAGGGGCCGATAACGTTACATGACCGTGTCTGTGTCAAAACCGGAGATGCCGGAACGTTTCAACTTACCAGACAATCCCGAAGCCAGACAGGTTGTAAATGTATCGGTTTTTACGGGTGGAAAGAAATGCGGGTTAAATGCCTTTTATTCTGCCGCTCGTGAGGCTGCAGGCCGAAGCGTTTCCTGCATATTCCCCCCGGGTGGAACCCGGTCTACCTGATCGATCACCCACAGATCGCAGGACCCGCAGGTATCGCGGTAATTCTCGCGGAAGTGGTTGAACTTGTCATTCTGCCAGATAGCTTCGAGGTCTTCATCAATCAGACTACCCATTTCACATCGGGCAATCCATATTGCATCGGTTAATGATTTCGATTTGTACCTGCCGAGGCTATGCCGGAATGCTGTAGCGCAATCTTTTAAATGTTTCCAGAACCAGTTTCAGCATGCTTGAGCGGGATCGGGGAACTACCCCAAGAAGGTTTTCGGTCTACTCTTATTAGTATCAATAATATACAAATTTTTTGTTCAGGAGGCAAAATTAAATGGTATTCTACCCTCTCTTCGGTTTATCCTTGGTAAAACTATAGTCCGAGTTGGAATTCCCGCTAGATTTTGCTGGGGCGCTGGCCCCCATAATATAAAGACTTCGGCCCTTTTCGGCCTTGAATATGTTGTAAGGAGAACGTTCGATGGGTATGACAATTACTGAAAAAATTCTTGCCGCTCACGCTGGCAAAGATAAGGTTCAACCGAGTGAAAATATCTGGGTGGATGTCGATGTTTTGATGACCCATGACGTGTGCGGTCCGGGCACCATAGGCATCTTCAAAGAGCAGTTTGGAAAAAACGCGAAAGTATTCGACCGGGAGAAAGTCGTTATCATTCCTGATCATTATATTTTTACCGAAGACAAACACGCGAACCGCAATATCGATATTCTGCGGGAATTCGTTTCCGAGCAGGATCTTCCTTATTACTACGACGTGGGAACGGAGAACTATAAAGGCGTATGCCATCTGGCTTTGGCGCAAGAGGGACATAACCGTCCGGGTGAAGTCCTTTTCGGAACGGACTCTCACACTTGCACCTCTGGTGCGTTCGGTATGTTTTCCACCGGCATCGGCAACACGGATGCCGCGTTCATCCTCGGTACTGGGAAATTATGGGTCAAAGTTCCAGAGAGTATGCGGTTCGAGTTTACCGGTGAGTTCCCGGATTATATCATGGCGAAAGATATTATTCTGCAGGTGATCGGCGATATTGGAGTCGATGGGGCAACCTACCGCACGATGGAATGGACTGGCGAAGCGATCATGGACTTCTCCATGGAAGAGCGCATGACGCTTTGCAACATGGCCATCGAAGGCGGAGGGAAAAATGCCATCATCGAAGCGGATGACGTTACTTTTGAATATGTCAAAAAGCGGACGGACAAACCCTACACAGTTTATAAATCGGACCCGGACGCGAACTATTATTTCAAGAAGACCTACGATGCCTCAACGATGGAACCAGTCGTCGCCAAACCCCATTCGCCTGACAACAAGGCATTGGTTAAGGAATGCAGTGATGTAAAAATAAACCGCTCTTATATCGGCTCATGCACAGGCGGCAAATACACCGATTTTCTTGCGGCGGCAAAACTTCTTAATGGGAAAAAAGTCGCAGTGGATACCTTCATCGTTCCGGCAACAACTGAGGTGCTTAAGGACCTTGAGCGTGAAACGCTGGAGGGGAAAACCTTGATGGAAGTTTTCAAGGACGCCGGATGTGAAATTGGAGATGCCTCATGCGCCGCATGTCTGGGTGGACCCAAAGATACCTTCGGTAGAACGCATGGGACAGAAGTGGTGGTCTCGACCACCAACCGCAACTTTCCCGGCAGGATGGGATCGAAACAGTCCGAAGTCTATCTCGCTTCTCCATACACAGCGGCGGCTTCTGCGTTGACAGGTCATATCACCGACCCACGTGAAATATTGAATTGAGCCATAGGCTCCACCCTCTCCCCTGGAGGCCGGTACGTCCCGGGACGGGAATCGGGCAACTACGAAAACCAAATATTACTTTTACCGACACCTTAAAAAATATGAAACAGATCATCGAAGGAAAAGCTTACGTTCTTGGCAATGACATTGACACCGACCAGATCATTCCTGCTGAGCACCTTGTGTATAGCTTGAGTGATCCTGAGGAGAAAAAAAACTATGGCAAGTTCGCCCTCTCCGGTGTACCTGCAGATGGTGCAGGACTGCCCGATGGAAATAATGCTTTTATAAACGAAGGGAGTTTTGACTCAGAATTCACCATTATCGTTGGCGGCAAAAATTTTGGTTGCGGTTCTTCGCGAGAACATGCTCCAGCCTGCCTTAAAATTGCTGGCATTCAGGCAGTGGTCGCCGAATCTTACGCGCGCATTTTCTATCGTAATTCTGTGGATGGCGGATTCTTCATCCCTTTTGAAACACCCGACAAACTGGGCGAAGAAACCCGTACCGGCGACAAGTTGATCATCGATGTGGAAAAAGAAAACCTGATTAATGAGACCACTGGCAAATCCTATTCCCTTAGCTCCCTGGGCGAAGTCATAGAAATCATTCGTGCAGGAAATATTTTCGAGTATGCCCGTCAGTCTGGCCTCATCCCGTCCAGTGAAGCATAAAATCTGGCATTACCCCACATCCACTCAATCACTATAAAGTTGCGTGAAATTCGGCTTCATTTTTGTTACATTGATGTTTCATCCTATGGAGCCCAGTCATGTTTTTAGATCGGTGGCATGCTTTGTTCTTGAGCCGTATTCGGATCCGGGCGAAACAAAGAATCGTCTGGCTTGCGTTTGTTATGATCCTATTGCAGACGGTTTCCGCATGGGGTGGCCTGGCTCCTGACTTTAGCGGAAAGAAGTCGATGATCTCTCATCCCGATGCGGGAATGATTCTTATATCTGAAGGTCCCTTCATGATGGGAAGTAGCGGGGAGGATATTGAATGGGTGGTGCGCACATTTCATTCTGCTTCCAGAGAATGGTATCAGGATGAAACGCCTATGCAGGAAATTTATCTCGGCAGTTATTATATTGATCGGTTGGAAGTAACCAATTCAAAATATACAGAATATATGCAAGCCACGAGCAAAAGTGCTCCCAAGTACTGGGACAATCCAAGGTTCAACAAACCGGACCAACCTGTGGTGGGGGTGAACTTTCAGGAAGCGATGGAATACTGCCTGTGGGCTGGCAAACGCCTTCCCAGTGAAGCGGAATGGGAAAAAGCCGCACGAGGTGAGGACTCGCGAAAATTTCCCTGGGGCAATGAACCCGATCCAACCCGAGCCAATGTGCTTGGGCTGAAGGACAAATATCGATATACTTCATCAACGGGAAATTATCTCAAGGGCAAGAGTCCGTATGGTGTGATGGATATGGCGGGTAATGTGTGGGAGTGGACATCCGCGTGGTACCAGCCTTATCAGAACAGCAAACATACGAATGAAATGTTTGGCCAAACATTGAAAGTGGTGCGTGGCGGATCATGGAACTCTAACATGGATCTTGCGCGAACTGCCATTCGTGGAAAAGTTTTACCTAAACAACAACAAAGTTATATTGGATTCCGCTGTGTCATGCAGCCATAAGTAAGGAGAAACGGTAAATGAAACGCTTTTTGCAAATAGCAATCCCAATGGTAATGGTTGTTTTCCTGACGCAGTCTGTTTCCGGATATGACCCGAGCAAACATCAAAAAAGTGGCGGCGGCAAACACGGTGGGGGTAAAGGTCACCATCACGGCTACGGGCGACCCAAAGGGCCACCGGCAGACATCCCTGCTCATATCAAGGAGCGAACCAGTCCCGATGGCAAGGGCATCAACCTCAACGGTTCACAGATTGGGATTAAAGGAATAGCCATCATGGCCAAAACACCTGAACTCAAAAATATCATTAGCATGGCTTTGAAAGGTAACAAGCTTGGCGACGAGGGTGTGCGCATCCTCACTCAATCAAGCACCTTCAAGCATTTGGAGTTTCTTTCCTTGTGGGACAATGGGATTTCATCTGCAGGAGCGCAAATGTTAGCGCGGGGAGCGAACTTCAATAACCTGAAGGAACTGAACCTCATGAAAAACAATCTGGGCGATGAGGGGGTTGTGCTTTTAGCCGACTCGGCCAATGTGTCTTTCCTGACCTTCCTTGATTTGAGCAACAATAAAATTGGCGATGCAGGTGCTATTGCCATTGCAACCTCGCCCTACCTGCACAATCTTAAAAAGCTCGACCTGTTCAATAATAATATTGGCCCCAAGGGGATTGAGGCTTTACTCCAGTCCAAGACGCTGGCTGGTCTGGAAGAACTGGATATCGTAAAAAACAATATTGATATCGAGTCGGCCGCCAAGCTAGGGGAGTCTGCCAATTTGCCCAAGCTAAAAACTTTCAATGCCTTTTAATTGAGCCTAGAAAGTCATCTGTCCCAACGACGCTCGTTGTATCTGTCGATGTGTTCACGCACGCTTTGCGTTCCGCGCATGAACACATCGAGCATGTCTTTTAGCGCTTCAACCTCTTCCTCCTTGTTTTCAGCCGCTTTAAAATTTTCGGATTCTTCGGCTAGATCTTTTAACAAACTGTCTAGTTCTTCTTTAAATGCCATAACCTAATCACCTTTCTTATCCACACATAAAAAAAACCGCCTACCTGAAAAATTTCCCCAGATAGGCGGCGGAGAGAACTACAAGGATGCTATCGATATGTAAGATACAACCTATCTACAGAACGATTCAAAAAACCTATGCAAAATTAATAATCTAATAAGGAAAATTGTGCTATCAGGTTACAGAAACGAGGGCGTACTCAGACTTTTTCTTTTTTGTCCTGGGGCATGAGATAGTGCCTTGTATCGTATTCGGCACTTGTCAGGACAATTTGCCTGGCGAGGCGGTTTTTCTGATTAATCACCAACGGTGCCACCAGGTTGGCCGTCATTTCTGAATGTACTTTGGGTATGGTGACGATAACACGAATGGCCACCGGTTCAGTTGACTCAATTTTCAACTAATCTTTCTCAGGGTCACTCAAGACCATTTTATATTGAGGCACAAATAAAATCAGATTATCTTTAACAAAATTGGTGATTTTACCCGGATCAAACCTGGCAGGAGTGGAGGCGGCAGTCTTGTTTTCCTCCTTAATTTTCAGGAAAACCTCTTCGCGGTAAATCTTGGTTGTTTTAGGAGCCTCTATTCCCAAACGAATATTCTTACCTTTTACTTCTATAGCGGTGATTTTTACATCGTCATTAACCTTGATGCTTTCACCGACTTTTCGCGTGAGAACTAGCATGGGCGGATTCCATTCCTTATTAGGATAGAGTACTTCCTGACTCGTACTGTCTGGAAAATTATAAAAGAATATGAATCAAATGGTTGGTTTTGTTGCAATTTTATCATTTCTACAACACACTTCAGGGATATTCGTTGACACAGTTTGGTGATTGTGCAATTATCCTCTCTCGCTGCCAGCTTTGTTTCAAAAAAATGGGACGGTAGCTCAGTCGGTAGAGCAGAGGACTGAAAATCCTCGTGTCGGCGGTTCGATTCCGTCCCGTCCCACCACTCCTTCGCGCAGGGCAGACAACACCATGATTTATACATTCACAACGATTTATACTTGAGTTATAGGACTTGCAGGTCCCGCCCACAAATACTTTTATTTCCCAAATCTCATCAGGTGAGCTAGAAATTCCTTGGGGCCGCTTGCCGCATCAATGTAAATATAAGAATGGCGGGGCGAGGAATTCAAAGCAAAATTTACCCGGGCAAGCTGTGCTCCATCTACAAACATCACACTCTCCCATGGCTCTTTTACTCGAAAGTCTCGATGACTTGAGACAAAACTTATAAAATCCTTAAAAGCTCCCACGCACAATTTAGACCGCATTCCTTCCAGGTCGCAAACCGCCCGGAGCCCGCTCGGGTTGTTTAAAGTACGCTTCTCAAGTTTTTCCACAAGCACAGCATTTTTTGTTGCTTCTGCCCGATTCTCTTTAGATGCAAAATAACTCACCAATTCATCCGAAGGCAAATTAAACCTAATCGAAACATCAAAATCGTCTTTTATAAATGTATTGTACTTATCGATGGCCACCTCACCCCAGGCCTTCATGCGCATACTCTGCTTTTCGCTGGCTTGAGACAAGCTGGTTATCCCCTCCAGACAATGTTTCTCCGTTAGTTCGGTCGAACAGAAATACGTAGCAATCTGAAGTCGCTTCTCAAACGCCCCCTTAAACTTTGACTTAATATCATCGTACATTCTCTTACGAAGCGACCATTCCTCTTGCGGGTCCATTAGAAGAATTTCAAGCATTTCTTCCGATGAAGCACTGTAGCTGATCCGGTGTGAGCGCGAACTATCTCCCAGCCCTCGTCTATCATCCAAGATCACTTCCTTCCATCGGATTGGCTTGGCGGCGGGGAGTTTCTTAATTGATGCTAAACGCTCATACCCGGTCAGGCACTGCTCATTTGAAATACGCTGGGAACAGTAAAGGGAAGGAATTCTAAATGCTAAATGTATTTTACGTTTGAGCTTTGAAATTTTAGCGAGAAAAAGCCCTTGCTCTTCTTTAGAAATCTGATTTTTCAGAAAGGCCACTGTTTCCTGTAATGAAGCATTCCACGGAATTAATACTGTATTGAATCCACCAGTCCTCAGGAAACGTGTACTGATGCCCACCGTATGAATCTGGGGGTCGGGCACCTGACCTAACGCCGATGCGAGAAGACGAACCCCCGCAAGACAGTTCTCAACGAGCTGGATTTGGTCCTCGGTGAAACCAATGTTCTCTTTAAACGCAAAGCATTCTACAGACCGCACACCAAACCTGGACTCCAACGAACTCTTCGCGAGAATCAGTTGATTAAAAGTATTTTCAGAATTTGCCAGGGATTTGTATGGGTAAAGAAAAACCAGAATACTTGCCAGCAGAAATACCTGCATATATTTCATGAAAATTTCCATTCAGGACACCATCATCCCACAGTTATGGGGTTAGCCCCTCTGGCAGAGTATGCTTCAAAAATACGCTTGTGGCAGGTGAGAACCACAACTTGCCGGGGTTTGGCAAAGTGCCGCACCAGACCTATCATCTGGTCGTTACGGTCATCATCAAAGTTCACAAAAACATCATCCATGATCACGGGCAACGGCTCAGAACGTGTTTCATATTCCTCTATTAATCCAAAGCGCATGGCAAGATAAAGTTGTTCCCTTGTACCACGGCTCATTTCCAGCAATCCTTTTGCCCGTTCACTACCGTCATCAATTAAAATATCGTCTGAGTCCATGGGTTTAAAAATTCTGATGTAGTTGCTCCGGGTAATCTGAGTAAACATTTCTTCTGCCGCTTTTATGACTGCGGGCTGTCGTTCTTTTTCATATTTTTTTCTTGCCCGACTTAACATTTGAAGGGCAACTCTATTAATAGCCCACTCCCTGGCATACTCTTTTAACTTCTGCCGACCCATTTCCAGCTCAACCTGTTTTTTTGAAAAATCGTCATCGCTGGACAACTGGTCAATCCGAGTCCGGGTTTCTCCTATGGCTTGCAGTAGTCGATCCTTATCCCCATTCAACTCGCTTAACCTGCCAGACACATCATCCAGCTTTTGTTGGTTTTCTTCCTGACTGGCCGATTTGACGGATTCAACAAACACATCATAACTATTTTCAAGCCCCACTCGTGACTGAACGTATCCTTTTTTTTCTTCAACAATCCTGCTTAGGTTTTTTTTCCTATTAAGGATATTATGTTTCTCAATAAAATCTTTTTCATCCACCGCGCTGGACGACCTAAGAAATTCAGACAGGTCATTATCCATTCCACTCACTCTACTTTTCAATCCATCTATTTTTTCCGTCTGCTCCCGGCACTGAATCTCGAAAAGCTCCTTCTTCTCTCGAACCAGACGAGCCTCATCAAAATAACGACCGATTATCTGGATATTTGTCGGGACATCACTATTGATCGTAAAATGCTGTAATGAAGGCGCGATTTTTTCAACAAGCTGCGACACCCCTTCTATCGTCTTTCGCATATCGCCAAGGCGCTCACTTAAATCATCCCTCTGCGCCATCATACTTTTTATCTCTCGAACCCTGTCGCCTATTTTCTCAGTGACCAGCGGAGCCAGGCCTTCATCAAGCTCTCTCGCTTTAAGCCATGATCGCCAGCTTTCAAAAGTTGTTTCTCTTTTCTCGATTGCTTCATCCAAACGTTTCGCAAGCGATATTTCCAACTTATCGTCAAGCTCTACTTCATCCTTGGGTTTAACTGTAAATTTTTTATAAAAGACCGCGCCCAAAACCGTCATAACAAAAAATACGCCAAACAAAATGGCATCGCCCATGACAATTCCGGTCACCACTCCCGCCAAGCCAACCCCGCCCAACCCGTATGGTAATTGACGCATCCAAGTCGGCACTGAGGCTAGCGGCTCTGGCTTGTTAGCCTCTTTCTGCTCTCTATGCAAGTCCAGCTTATCCTGGGCACTGTATACATTTTGCCTGAATTCGGACAATGTATTGTGAAATTCATGGATTTCATTTTTTTCCATTTCAGTCAGTTGAAAATCCATTATTTTTTCTTCAGTCCAATCCTGACCTACAGTTCCAATTTCAATTTGAATCTGGTCACTCATATGTTCCCAGTCATTCTTAACCTTCATCTGGTCGGCAATGGCAGACTGAACCTCTTTAAGCGATTGCTGAAGAAACAGGATATCCCCTTCGTGACCCAACAACTCATTATTTACCGACAAATTGCGTAAATTGATTTGCAGTTCACCATAGCTACGCTCCTCTTCTTGAATCCGATTAAGCAGATTTTCCTTGTCTGATTGGATTGAAGTTAACTTCTGCATCCCATTTTCAGGAAAACCTGGAACACCTTCTATCCCGCCGATTTCTTCCTGAGCGTTCAAAATTTCAATAACTATCGGATAAAGCTCCTGCCGGGTTTCAAGAACCTTTTTAGCCAATTCCAAATCACCAATCGTTTTTCTTAAAGTTGACTTTTCATCATCCAACCGGGATGCCAGCAGAGTCAGCTCGTCAAATTTTTCAAGATGGGCCTGAGCTTTTCTGACATCATTTTCAATTTTGTTGATTTCGCTGAGAATTACCGCCACACCACCTGTTCCTCTTGGCTTGAATATCTCGCCACAACTTTTATCCAGCCATTTTTCGATATCGCCCAGAGAAACCTCACCCAAACCCATCCCGGCGCCATATATATGGCTTTTAATTTCATCGCCTCGCAAGCTTTGTACGTCCTGAAGCTCATCAATAGTGAACGCATAAATATTCTGAAAAATTTCTTTAGACGCATGCCCTAAAAAAGAATCGAGGTAAGACTGCCCCCGGTTTTCCAATGAGTCGGTGCGAATTACAGGGCCGTCCTTATTCCCTGCTTCCCTGACAATGGAAACTAATTGCCCAGACGCCAGAACGCATTTCAAAGCACCACCCATCCGACCACCCTGAACCGGCTGATAATGATTGACCTTTGGATTCTTTCGAGGAAACCCAAACATCATGCGTCGGATGAATTCAAGCAAAGTCGTTTTCCCGAATTCATTGGGACCGTAGACAACGTTGAGTCCGGAGGTCAACCCCTTCACCTGCTTATTGGAAAAAACTCCAAACCCATCAATTTGTATTTCCTTAATCTGCATCTGCTCTCCAATGCTTTAAAATTGCGTCAGCATTGTTGGAAGATTAATCTCGCGACAACAACTTATCTAAACAAAGAGATCTTGCTTGAATTAAAATATCCTTCATTTCCGCATCCGAGAAATCCTCCAGATGCCTTTCCCCCTGCCAGGTTTCGAACATGGGCTTGAGGACCTCTTTCAAATCCGGATGAGTTTCCAGCCTGCCCTCTTCTCCAAAGAGAGTGATGAGGTCGGCTGTGAAATCCTTTCCCTGCCTGAGGGACTCTATATCGTAAAGTCCATCCGTCTCTAATTTTAAATTCAGCCAGACCGAGGGGGTTCTTCCTTCAAAATATGTCCTTATTTCTTCTTGAAGGCTTTCCAGAGTATCGCCTTTTTTCAACTCTGCGTGGACCTGCGTTCTTCCATTTAATGACAAGTTCACAAAAACATCTCTTTCTTTGATCTGGTCTGCAAGACGCTCACATTTGGCACGCACCGCATGTATAACTTCTTCCAGAGAAATTCTGCCCGAAAGATCCACTTCATCATGGACATAACGGACTACATCCGTGGGAATAAATTGAATCACAGGAGATGCGTTTTTATGCAGGGTGACCAGGCAACACCCTTTTTCACCTGTTTCCCTCATGTGTCGTGCCTGTGTGTTTCCAGAATAAACCACCGCAGGACTACTCTCACGCAACACCTGAAAACTGTGGATATGGCCCAGAGCCCAGTAGTCCATGTTCCCTGCTACCAAGTCGTCCATGGAACAAGGAGCATAATCATCGTACCCGGCCTGATGTCCCAGATTGGTATGAAGGAGACCTATGGCAAAACCCTGCTTGTCATCCCGAATAAATTTGAGAGCCAGGTTTTCCTTCACATCTCGTGTTGGATAACTTATTCCATAAACATGCGCCTTCACCATTCCATTTTTTATAACCGGCTGGCGTTCTACCTGAGTTCCGGAAAACACATGGACTCGTTCCGGCCAATCCAGTGAAGCCGACCAGCCATCCAGCGGATCATGATTTCCATGCACAATGAAAGTATCGATGCCCGCATCGGAAAGCTCCTGCAATCCGCGCCGAAACTTCAGTTGCGCCTGGAGGCTTTTATCCGAACCATCATATATGTCACCCGCGATCAAAACTGCATCGACCTCTTCCTGCAAAGCAAGTTTTACAATATTTTGAAAAGCGAGGTAAGTTGAGTTACGAAATCTTTCAGCCAGCGAAGGTTGCATCGAAGACAATCCTTTAAACGGACTGTCGATGTGCAAATCGGAACAATGCAGGAATCTAAAAGTTGGCATATGGCAACAAATAAAAAATCGAGGCAGTACAACCCGTGGCAAATTAACGTTTTAACCTTATTATTATATACGACACTACCTATTTTTCC
>Ga0066854_10000204_pt1 | contig 21315 bp, 25 predicted proteins | sample ETNtaG_8_FD_65494 | JGI IMG/M metagenome (GOLD analysis project Ga0066854, IMG submission 65494) | Marine microbial and viral communities from oxygen minimum zone, Eastern Pacific Ocean - ETNP201406SV75 | ecosystem: Environmental > Aquatic > Marine > Oceanic | place: Pacific Ocean: Eastern...
CTGACCGACCACCGCATCAGCCTCACCCTCCACAAGTTGGACCGGATCCTGGCAGGCGACCTTGAGGAGGTCACAGACAGCCTGCTCACCGATGAGCGGACCCGACAGTTGGCCGAGGGCCTCGACGGCGGTAGTTGAGGGTGGGTACCGGGGACGGCTCGGCCCAGACCGACGCCGGAACTGTCACCTGGGGTGAGGTGCTGGCCGTAGCGACCCACAGGTTGGCTGGCGGTGGCCTGGCGGTTCAAGAGGCCCGTTGGATCGTCGAGGAGGCATCTGGACTCGGGGTCGGAGCGGACCGTCCAGGTGGTGCCGAAGAACTGGTCACCGTGGGTGGAATGTCGAGGGTCGACGCCATGGTCGAACGTCGGCTCGCCGGTGAACCCCTCCAGTACGTACTCGGTTCGTGGTCCTTCCGGACCCTCGACCTGATGGTCGACAGGCGGGTTCTGATCCCGAGGCCCGAGACCGAGGCCGTCGTGGGCCATGCCCTCGACGAGTTCGACCGCCTCGCCGACCGATCGCCCGAGGTTCGTGTGGCTGACCTGGGTACCGGCTCCGGTGCCATCGGCCTCTCAATTGCTGCTGAGCGTGTGTCAGCGAAGGTCTGGTGCTCTGACGTGTCCACCGACGCCCTGGCTGTCACCCGGGCCAACCTTGCAGGCCTCGGGAGGCCCGCGATGAGGGTCACGGTTGCAGAGGGATCGTGGTTCGAGGCCCTACCGGCTGAGCTGGCGGGCGGCCTGGGTGTGGTTGTGTCCAACCCCCCGTATGTGGCAACCGGGCAGGACCTCCCACCGGAGGTAGCCGACTGGGAACCCGGATCGGCGTTGACGGCCGGACCGCTCGGCACCGAGTACCTGGAGCAGATCATCTCCGAGGCACCTGAGTGGTTGTTGGGTGGCGGGGCCCTGGTCCTTGAGCTCTCGCCGGAGCAGGCTGTTCCAATGGCCGAGCACGCATCTTCAGTCGGGTTCGCGGACGTCGAGGTGCGGCCCGACCTGACCGGACGCCCGCGTGCGCTGGTGGCACGTCGGCCATGACCTCCAACCTGATCCGGATAGGCGACAACCCCGGCGCAGCCCTCTCGGCCGCAGTGGCCGAACTGCGATCCGGTGCCGTAGTCGTCGTGCCGACCGACACCGTCTACGGCCTGGCTGCCCTCGTCGATGACGCCGATGCGGTTGCGGACCTGTTCGAGCGGAAGGGCCGGCCGGCCCACAAGCGGGTGGCGGTGCTCGTCGCCGATGTTGAACAGGCACGACGGGTTGTAGACCCTGGCCCGGGCTTTGACCGGCTGGTGGAGCGGTTCTGGCCGGGGCCCCTGACTCTGGTCTGTCGGAGGGCGCCGGGGTTTGGAGCGTGGCTGGGTGACGACCTGGACACGGTTGCGGTGCGCTGTCCCGGGCATGACCTGACCCGGGCCCTCGCCAGCGAGGTCGGACCGCTTGCTGCGACGTCGGCGAACCGGTCAGGAGGCGACAACCCTGTCAGCGCAGTGGCTGCAGGCGAGGCGGTCGGAGGCGGCCTGTTGGTACTGGACGGCGGTGAATGCGGCACAGATGCCTCAACGGTTCTGGACCTTGTGTCTGAGCCAGCGCGGGTGTTGCGCAGGGGCGCGATCACCGAGACCTCCATCACCGATGCCGGGCTCAGCCTGGATGTCGAGCAGGGATCAGATGACCGGTAGCATCGGCACCATGTCCAGGATCGCCATCGGCTCCGACCATGCCGGGTTCAACCTGAAGATGCTCCTGGCCTCCGACCTAGCCGACCTCGGCCACGAGGTCATGGACCTTGGCTCTCACTCAACCGACCGGGTCGACTATCCCGACTACGGCGAGGCTGTCGGAAGGGCTGTCGCCGGTGGCGACGCCGACGCCGGGGTCTGTGTGTGTGGCACAGGGATAGGCATTGCGATGGCTGCCAACAAGGTGGCTGGCGTCAGGGCCGCGACCGTCCACGACACCACCTCTGCCCGCCTGGCCAGAGAGCACAACGATGCCAACGTGGTCTGCTTCGGTGAGAGGTTGATTGAAGAAGATGTCGCAGCCGAGGCACTTCGGGCATGGCTCAACGCTGACTTCGAGGGTGGGCGCCATGCCGACCGCGTCGCCAAGCTTGACGCCATAGGTCGCTGAGATGGTCGGCGTTCCTGACCTTGAGACGGTCACGCCTACCCAGACGGTTGTCGAACCCACGCTGGATGATGGCGACCACGACAGGTTCTCCCACTACGCCCTAAAGGCCGACATCGTCGAGTCGGCAGTAACCGGTAGGCCGGTGGTGGCGCTCTGTGGAAAGGTCTGGGTACCCAACCGCAACCCCGACCGTTACCCGATGTGTCCATCATGCCGGGACATTTTCGAACAGAAGAAGAAGGCCGAGAGAGGCACCTGAGGGCGAGTCAAGGAGGAACCATGGGAATGCTCCGAACCCTCAGGTCGGTAGCCCGACTCAAGCGCCCCGAGTTCAACAGGACAACGAGGCGCCTTGCGATTGCGGCCAACGTCGACGGCCTCCGGACCATGGCAAAGAAGCGGTTGCCGGGCGGCGTGTTCGACCACATGCTCGACCTGATGAGGTCGGGTATGGAGCGCACCACGGCCCTTGTCGGCTCAGCCACCGTTGACGATCTGGACCCGGAGCTGGCGAGGCTCAGGGGCTGACGGGCACCTCGACTCGGCTACGTTCGCCGGCCATGTCCGCCACAGGCGCATTCAGGCTTCCCGCTCCCGGAACGATCTCGGGTGCGTGCTCAACGCGGCTGTCCGATGATCCTGACCGCCTCCTCCTCCATGCGGACGGAGCCTGGACGACCCGCGGCGACTTTCTTGACCGGACGGCGGTGGTGGCCGGGCGTCTGGCCGGAGGTGGCCTCGTAGCGGGCGATCGGGTACTGCTTTCCGGACCATCCACGGTTGATCTGGCGGTCGCCCATGTGGCCTGCCTGCGATCGGGTCTTGTCGTGGTGCCCGTGAACGGTGGATACACGAGGGACGAACTGGCCCACATCGTGGCTGATTCCAGGCCCAGCGCAGCGCTGGTGGATCACGACGGCTGGAACGAGATCCTCGTGGGGTTGGCACCGGAGCTTCGAACAGCGGGCACGGACGTCTGTTGGGACGATGCTCCGGTACCGAGTCTCGATTCGGCGGCTCCGGACGACCCTGCTCTCATCGGTTACACATCGGGAACCACGGGAGCGCCAAAGGGGGCGGTGCTCACCCAGGCGAACCTGTTGGCCGGCGCCGAGTCGGTCCGACAGGCGTGGCACTGGACCTCCGACGACAGGTTGCTCCTGTGCCTTCCCCTGTTCCACATGCACGGCCTTGGCGTCGGCCTGCACGGCACCCTCCTGACCGGTGCCTCAGCGGTCCTGCACCAGGGGTTTGACCAGCGCCGTGTCCTCGGCGACATCGTGGACCACGGCTGCACCATGTTCTTCGGTGTGCCCACCATGTACCACCGCCTGGTCGAGGATTTGGAGGTTGCCGCCCTTGGTAGCCTTCGGCTCTGTGTGTCCGGGTCTGCTCCGCTTTCGCCACTCCTCCACGGCCGCCTCCGTGACCGGGCGGGAATCTCGGTGCTGGAGCGCTACGGAATGACCGAGACGGTGATGCTGGTGTCGAACCCGTACAAGGGTGAGCGCCGTGCCGGTTCCGTCGGGTTCCCTCTTCCCGGGGTCGAGTTGCGCCTGGCCGATGGGACCGGTGAGATCCAGGTCCGGGGGCCGAACGTGTTCGCCGGTTACTGGGAGCGCCCAGAAGCCGACGAAGAGGCATTCGTCGGGGATTCCGGCGGCCGCTGGTTCAAGACGGGCGACCTGGGATCAGTCGACGACGATGGCTATGTGTCGATCGTGGGCCGATCCAAGGAGGTCATAATCACCGGTGGGTTCAACGTCCACCCACGAGAGGTAGACGACGCCCTCGCCGGCCATCCCGGCGTATCAGAGGTTGCGGTCGCCGGAGTGCCATCAGAGGAATGGGGTGAGGACGTAGTCGCATGGATAGTGCCCACCCCGGGAGCACCTCCGCCGACAGAGGCAGAACTCCGGGACTTCGCTCGAAACCACCTGGCGGCCCACAAGCTGCCACGTCGGGTTGTGGTGGTCGGGTCCCTTCCACGAAACGCCCTCGGCAAGGTGCTGCGCCACGAGTTGTGCGAGGCTGCGTCCGATGAATGACACGACTGCTGGGCCGACAAGCGTTGCCTTCCACTTCGACGTGATCTGCCCCTGGGCCTACCAGACCTCCCTGTGGATGCGGGAGGTCCGCGACAGGCTGGGCCTCGATGTGGACTGGCGGTTCTTCAGCCTCGAGGAGGTCAACAGGGTCGAGGGGAAGAAGCACCCGTGGGAGAGGGAATGGTCCTACGGCTGGTCGATGATGCGCATAGGTGCGTTCCTGAAACGGCGTGATCCTGAACTGAACGATGCCTGGTACCTGCGGTCCGGCACCGCCCTCCACGTTGAGGGTCGCCAGCCACACAGGCCCGAGGTGGCCCGGGGCCTGCTTGCCGAGATGGGCCTGGATCCCGGCATCGTCGACGAGGCCCTCGCCGACGCGACGACCCACGACGACGTCAGGAACGACCACGAGGACGTCCTGGCCCTCGGAGGCTGGGGCGTACCCACCCTCGTGTTCCCAGGGGTGGGCGATGACCCGTCCCGCAAACTCTTCGGTCCGGTCCTGATCGACCCACCGACGGGTGCCGCAGCGGAGCGGCTCTGGAACCTCGTGATCGGATGGCTCGAGTACCCCGACCTGTTCGAGTTGCAGCGTCCCAAGACCCCTTCGGACCTGGCCCGGATCGGCGATGTCTTCCGGCCGTACATTGAGGCACGCGAGTGGAACACCGTGGCCAATCCCACCCCCTGATCACCACGACGGAGGACGACCATGAGCATCGAACTTGACAGGCAGCGGATAGTTGGGGGGTTGGAGCAGATCTGGTCCGAATGGGCTGACTGGTCCACAGCGTTGTCAGATGGCGGGTGGGCAACACCCAGCAGGTGTCCCGGATGGACCGTGCAGGACAACCTGGCCCACATCATCGGCACCGAGCGAATGCTCCAGGGCCACGAGGCTCCCGAGGTGGAGTTCCCGACTGAGCACCTCAAGAACCCGATTGCCGAAGGGAACGAACGCTGGGTTGAGTCGATGCGCTCACTGTCTGGACCCGAGGTCCTGGAACTGTTCGGGGCGGTGTCGGCGGAACGGCTGGGCCAGTTGGCTGCGATGTCCGACGAGGAGATCCACAGGGTGGGGTGGTCGCCGATAGGCGAGGTGCCCTACCTGCGGTTCATGCACGTGCGGGTCTACGACTCGTGGCTCCACCTGGAGGACTGCCGGGAGCCACTCGGCCACGAACCGTCTGCTGGCGGCCTACCGGCCCAGATGTCGGTTGACGAGGTGGCCACCGCCGCCGGCTACATCATCGGAAAGAAGGGGGGGGCGCCCGACGGAAGCAGGGTAGAGGTCAACCTGACCGGCCCCGTGGAGGCGACGGTGAGGGTGGCGGTCGACGGCCGGGCCTCGGTCGTGGAATCGTTCGACGAGGGACCCACCTGCACGCTTTCCATGTCGTCGCACGACTGGTTGGCCCTGACAGGGGGCCGCAAGGACCCGGTACCTCTGGTCGAGGACGGCAGCGTGGCACTCGGTGGCGACGAGGCACTGGCCAGGCAACTGGTAGAACGCCTGGCGTTCACCATCTGACGTCGCCAACTGCGGGCAGTGTCGTGGGAGCCCCAATGATGCACTTCCTCAACGGCCGTTCGATCGTGTCTCCGTTCCCTGACGGCATGGAGACGCTCGTGGTCGGGATGGGCTGCTTCTGGGGGGCCGAGCAGCGGTTCTGGGAGACATCCGGGGTCTGGTCGACCGCTGTCGGGTACACGGGTGGCACCAGCCCGGCACCGGGGTACCGCGAGGTCTGCACCGGGGTCACGGGCCATGCCGAGGCGGTGCTCGTCGTGTTCGATCCGCTGGAACTCACTTTGGAGGGCGCTCTTGGGGTGTTTTGGAACAACCATGATCCGACCCAGGGGATGAGACAGGGCAACGACGTCGGAACCCAGTACCGGTCGTGCATATTCGTGGCTGACGAGGCTCAACTGGCTACGGCCGTCGCAACACGTGACGTTATGGAACCGCTGTTGGCAGATGCCGGGTTCGGCCCGATCACCACCCAGATCTCAGCCCTTGGGACGTTCCACTACGCCGAGGAGTACCACCAGCAGTACCTGGCGAAGAACCCCACCGGATACTGCGGCCTCGGGGAGACCGGAGTCACCTGTCCGACCGGGGTGCTCAGCTGAGCGGAACCAGATCCCTACGGGGCTACCGAGGCCCAGGCTTCCAACTCGGCTTCATCCCCCCAGAACTGCAGGTCGCCACGACCCCGGCCCCAGACGAACAGGGCCAGGTCCGAGGCGGTGCCTGCGGCGGCTACATCGGCCCTGGCATGTTCCCTCGTGACCACCAGACCATCGTCGGAGGGCACCAGCAACCACTCGCCGTCACCGTCGGTGCTGTGCAGGTGCAGGGAGCAGTCGGGGTGGTCAACGACCGGGCCGCCACGTTGGACCCTGAAGGCCACCGTCACTGCCTCATCGACCACGTCGATTGCCAGGTCGCGCTCGATCGGGTTGCCGACACCAGCAGCATCTTCAGCATCCCACCGGTGGATCGCCGTCTCACAGGCCATCCGGCGGACCCAGAACCCGGCAGTCATGTCGGGGGACCAGTTCCAGGTCGGCTGGCCGGCGTCAGTCGATTCCAGGACTCCAAGGAGGTCGTCGAGGAGGTCGGAGGCTCCGGCGGTGTCGGCGACATCGGGACGGCTCGGGCCGGACGTGTCCGCTGCCCTCACCTGGGTGGCCACGAACCCCCAGACCATGCGGACGTGGTCCAGCAGTTCGGTGTTGGTCCAGCCGGGACAGGATGCGACCGGGCCGTCGGGTGTGCCCTCAGAAGCAGAGATCAGGGCATGACCCTCGGTGAGGATCGCTGAGAGGTGCTCGTTGCGGTTCATGGAGTGGAGTTTCACCTATCCCGCACCCCTGTGCTCAACCCGGTGGGCCGGTGTCGGAATCAGTGTCATTCGCCTGTTCCCTCAAGAAGGCCTCCAACTCGGCGGCGAGGTCGTCGCCGCTGGGAATAAGTTCCTCGGTTTGGTCTGTCTGGGTCTCGAGACGCTTCACGTACCGCAGGAGGTCCTGATCGCCCGTGACAGCGGCATCAACCTGGCGCTGCCAGTCGGCTGCAGGGCCGTCCAGGTCGGCATAGGAGGTGTTCACCCCGCTGACCTGTTCGAACCAGCGCAGCAGTGCCCTCGTGGCCTTCGGGTTGGGGGTGTCGGGCACGTAGTGCGGAACCGACACACGCAGCGAGATGACCGGCGTGCCCGTCCGGTCGAGCGTGTCGTGGAGTACCCCGACGAGCCCTGTCGGCCCCTGGTACGAGGGTCTGTCCAGGCCCAACCGGTCAGCCAGTTGGGCGTTTGTGGAACTACCGGTGACGGTGAGAGGACGTGTGTGCGGGGTCATGCCCACCATTGCCCCCAGGGTCACGACGGTGGCCACTCCGGTCCTGGCGGCCACCTCGGAAAGGGCGTTGGCGAAGGTCCGCCACCGTAGATGGGGTTCGACCCCGCTCACCATCAACAGGTCGCGCTGCCCTTCGGGTGTCTGGGCAAGCAGAACCTCGTTACGTGGCCAGCGGAGCACCCTGACGCCGTGGTCGTCGAAGCTGACCATCGGTCGTTCCTGGGTGAAGTCGAAGAAGGTCTCGGGATCCACGTCGCCGATTCTGGAGTGGTCGATCCTCCCTGTCAGCCACTCCACGGCGGCCGTAGCCGACCCCGAGGCGTCGAACAGCCCCCTGAACGCCACAACCAGCATTGGGCGCTCCAGGTCGCCGGCCAGATCCTCCCTTGCGATCCATCGAAGTTCCTCCACGGCAACAGGATCGCGCAAATTTGGCACAACCGGGTGCTCAGCGCCTTTGAGGGCGCCACGGCATGGGAGCATCACCCGATGGCAGAACCGGCTGAGCGGAGGGACCCGAAACGCTGGCGTGTATTCGGAGGCCTATTCGGCATCTACTTCTCCTTCGGTGTGGTGGCCATGTCGATCGCCCCGATCGTGGGCGAGGTCCGGTCCGACCTGGGCCTGAGCCGGGGGTCGATGGGCCTTGCGCTGGGTGCGTGGCAACTCATCTACATCGTCACGGCACCACCGGCGGGCCGTCTGGTGGATCGCCTCGGCCTGCGTCGCTCGCTCACCCTCGGAGCCGTCGTGATAGTCGTCAGTGGCCTGGCCCGAGTGACGGCTACCGGCCTTGCTGGTTTCTGGCTGGCGATTGCACTGTTCGGTGTGGGCGGACCGCTGGTTTCTGCCGGCGCACCGAAGGTGGTGAGCACCTGGTTCAGCGATGTGCGTGAACGCCGGTTTGCCGTCGGCGCATACAACACGGCTCCCGCTCTTGGAGGCATGGCGACCCTTGTACTCTCCAACTCCGTACTGATGCCCCTGACTGGGTCATGGCGCACAACCATCGCCATCGAGACAGGTGCGATGGTGGTGGCCGCAGCCTGCTGGATGCTCGTCTCCCGACACAGCCCGCCGCCGATGGAGGTTCTGGAACACGCTGTAGAGACAGGCGGGGCCCGGTCGCTGCTGGCCGAGCCCGAGGTTCGGGCGATCCTGGTGTTCGGGGTGGGTGTGTTCTTCATCGTCCACGGGCTGGGAGGCTGGCTGCCGAGCATCCTGCGAAGCCACAGTGGTTTTTCGGCCATGGCAGCGGCCAACTGGACTGCGCTCGGCGGAGTGGTCGGCATTGGTGCTTCGTTGCTCCTGCCGCGCCGGGCCAGCCGGGACCGCCTACCGCGGTTCTTGGCCGTCATCTTGCTGGTCATCGTCTTCGGTCTGGTTGCATTGATCGTGCTTCCCACCTCCGTTGATCCATTGCCGGTGGCGGTGATGGGAGTCAGGTCGGCTCTGATCCCACTGACAATCGTCATGCTCATGGATTGTCGGGCCGTGGGTCCGGCAAACATGGGTCTCGCGTTTGGCATGTGGTTCGCTGTATCCGAGATCGGTGGGGTCACGGGCCCCCTCGTGGTCGGCTGGGTGGGTGACACTGGTGCAGGGTTCGGGGGAGCGATCGTCGTGCTGGCCGGGGTGTGCGGGCTGCTGCTGCTTGTCGTGGCACACCTGTCCCGGCTCCACAGCCGCGGGGTAGGTTCGCCCGAGACTGAGACCGGCACCGATGCTGACCAACACCCGATGAGGATCATCAGATGAGCGACGTGGAAGAGGTCAGGGCCTACGCTGGCTTTGAGGGCGAGGTGGGTCGTACACACGCCACATCCACCCCGTGGTGGCCCGATCAACCCGTACCGCCTGCAGGCTCGCCGAACGTGATCGTGGTGCTGTGTGACGACCTCGGGTTTGCCGACCTCGGCTCGTACGGATCCGAGATCGACACCCCCAACCTCGACCAGTTGGCCGGAGAGGGCCTGCGGTACACCAACTTCCACGTTAACCCGATGTGCTCCCCGACCCGGGCGTCCCTGCTCACCGGCCTGAACCACCACATGGCGGGTGTGGCGACCGTCTGCCACCGTGACCCCGGCTTTCCGGGCTTCGCCATGGAACTGCGTTCGAATGCCGTGACCATGGCCGGGGTGCTCCGCGATGCCGGTTGGTCCACGCTCATGGTCGGCAAGTGGCACCTGTGCAAGGACTCCAGCCTTACCGAGGCAGGTCCACGGCGCTCATGGCCATGCCAGCAGGGATTTGACCGCTTCTACGGGATCCTGGATGGCTTCACCAACCTTCACCAGCCACACCGTCTCTACGAGGACAACCATGTCGTCGAGGTCGACGGATACCCCGAGGGGTACTACTTCACTGACGACCTCACCGACCGCGCCCTCGAGATGGTTCGTGGGGTCCGTTCAGGCCACCCGACCAAGCCGTGGTTCCTCTACTACTCCCATGCGGCGGTGCATGCACCACTTCAGGTGAAGGCCGTCGATGCTGAGAAGTACAGGGGCCTCTACGAGCAGGGCTGGGATGAGGTTCGTCGCACCCGCTTCGAGCGCCAACTGGGTCTGGGTGTTGTCCCTGAAGGAGCGGTTCTGCCCCCCCGCAACAGCGAGGCAGGCCACGGGGTCGAGGCATGGGGCGACCTCACCGAAATGCAGCAGGAACTATTCGCCCGCTACCAGGAGTTGTATGCGGCGATGGTCGACAACGTGGACCAGAACTTCGGACGACTCAGGGCCGAACTGGTGGCGATGGGCGAGTGGGACAACACGATCGTGGTGTTCACGTCCGACAACGGTGGTTCGCGAGAGGGCCAACAGAACGGAACCTCCTCCTACTTCCGGACGCTCATGGCCCACAGCCGTGGCGATTCACCGCTCGATGACATCCAAGTGGACCACTCACGCATGGACCTGATGGGTGGACCGCAGACCCTTCCGCACTATCCGATGGGTTGGGGGATGGCCTCCGGAACGCCGTTCCGCCTCTACAAGGTCAACACCCATCAGGGCGGCCATCAGGTGCCGTTCGTCATCTCCAGGGGGAGTGGCCTTCCGGACGGCGGTGGGCTACGCACCCAGTACCAGCATGTGACCGATCTGATGCCGACCGTGTTCGAGATGGCCGGCGTGGAGATGCCCGACACCACCATGGACGCGCCTGAGCCGGCTGGGGCCAGCTTTGTGTCGACGATTGCTGACGGTGCAGCACCGTCCACCCACCCGGAGCAGTACTACGAGCAGGTGGGCCACCGCGGCTACTACAGGGACGGCTGGTCGGCCGTCACCTGCCACCAACCCCGTACGCCGTTTGACGACGACGACTGGGAGCTCCACAAGCTCTCCGACGATCCAACCGAGTCCAACAACCTGGCTGGGGAGCATCCCGAAGTTCTCGGTGAGTTGCAGGAGGCGTGGGAGGCGGCCGCCTGGGCCAACCAGGTGTTCCCACTCGACGAGGGAACCGGGTTGGCCTATATCGTGCGTCCACCGTGGGAGGCTGTACTGGCGGAGCCCGTGACGCTGAGATCGGGTCAGCCGACACTCGAGCGCTTCCGGTCGCAGCAGTTGGTCAACCTGAGGTCGTTCACTGTCGCGGTGTCCGTCGAGCACGGTTCGGTTGACGAAGGCGTGCTAGTCGCACACGGCGGGCAGGGCGGGGGCTACTCGATCTACGTCGAGGACGGAAGGCTCTTCCATGCCCACAACGGCTACGGGGTGATGACCGTGGCAGACGGAGGACCGATGCCACCAGGACCCTCTACCGTCATGCTCAGGGTGGAGGCTCCCGGTTCGCTGGTATGGAACGCCACCCTCCTGCTTGACGGTGGTGTCGTTGCCAAATCACCGGGATTGTCTCAACTCACGTCGATGGCACCGTTCGAGGGAATCGACGTCGGGATCGACCGGCGGTCACCGGTCTCATGGGACGTCTTCGAGCGCCACGGCCCCTTTCGTTACACGGGGAGGTTGCATGAGGTCACCTACACGCCCGGTGAACTGTCACCCGATGCCGGTGCCCGCTGGGTCGACGTGATGCGCGAATCTGGGACCAGGTACGAGTAGTTCGCCCGTCACCTCAATGGACTACGAGAACTCGCTCAGGTAGCCGGCCACATTCGCGGGCACGCTGGTCACCCTGACGTTCAACCCTGCCGCCCGGGCATCTTCGGCAAGCCTGCGAATCGTCGTGGCAGCCGTGTAGTCGACCCGACCACAGCCTCCGAGGTCGATACGGAGGCCGTCGATATCGGGTTCCTCGACAAGGGCGTCCAGCACGAGCTGTTCCAGACGGGAAGCGGTTACGAACCAGAGAACACCCCGGGTGTCCAGACAGAGGGTGTTCTCCTCTCGGTGCCTTGGAACATCAACGTGGAGTTCCCTCCAGAGGTGCAGGGCCAGCGACAACCCGATGCCGACGATCACCCCCCGCTCCACGCGCGGCGCCAGTGCGAGGGTGGCGGCAAAGGTTCCCCACGCCACCAGGCCCTGCGCCGTTGAGCGGCGGATCGTGTCAACCAGTTTCAGGGGCTGGACCAGGCCAACCACCGCTGCGATGACCACACCTCCGAGCGTGGCCCGTGGCAGTAGTTCCAGGACGTCTGCGAACGGCAGGAAGGCCAGTACGACAACCCCGGTGATGAGGCCCGACCAGCGGCTCCTGGCACCGGCCAGGCGGTTCAGTGACGACCTGGATAAGGAGCCTCCGACGGGGAACGCTCCTGACAGGCTGGCAGCCACGTTTGCCAGACCCTGGCTGATGAACTCACGGTCCGCACTCCATGGTTGGCGGTCAGTTGTAGCGAACATCCTCGAGATCGAGGCCGGTTCGGCGAAGCCCACAAGGGCAATGACCACCCCGGCGACAACAAGTGAGCCGGTCGAGCCCCACGGCAGGTCCAGACCGATATCAGGGAAGCCGGTTCGTACCGACCCCACCACCGGTCCCTCATACCCGGCGATCCTGCTGAAGGTGACACCGCCCACTACCGCAACGAGTGCGCTGGGGAACAGGCGGTGGAGTCTCCGACCACCAAGTATCAACACGACCGTGACCGCCGCTATCACGATGGCTCCGACCCTCCAGTCGCTGGGACTCGTCAGCGACCACCACGCACGTTCAAGCACCCCACCATCGGGGGCATCAACCCCGAATGCCTTGGGGAGTTGTGACGACAGGATGAGGATCGCCGCACCCGACGTGAAGCCCGAAAGTACCGGTTCGCTCATGAGGTATGCGACCACGCCGAGGCGGAAGAGGCCGAGGGCCAGGCGGGTCAGGCCCACGATGAGTGCCAGCAGTGCAGCCAACTCCACGTAGTCGACCGAACCCGGCTCGGCCAGCTCGGCGAGCCCACCAAGTGTCAGGAGGCTCGTGAGCGCCACTGGTCCCGTCTGGAGGTAGGGAGACGATGCCGCCAGTGATGCCAGGATCGGGGGCAGGGCTGCTGCAAACAGTCCAATATGTGGCGGCAGGCCCGCTAACTCGGCGTAGGCCATCGACTGGGGAATGAGGAGCAGGGCGACGCTGAGGCCCGCCAGCAGGTCGGCACCACCTGGCCGCGTCGGAGGCGGCTTCGGCTTCCAGGTGTTTTCTGCCATCAGGGCACCCTATGGGGCCCGGGATCGTGCGGAAACGGGAAGCTCGGGTCTGGCGGGTACGGTCACCGGGCCATGACCCGCCTGCCAGCCACAGTCCCACCAGCCGACCTGCCGGGCGACGGTGTACCTATTTGGCCTGCAGCGACCGTCCTGATCGTTGATGACAGGCCTGACCTCCAGGTGGTGATGATGCGTCGCAGCGCGACGTCGTCGTTCGTTGCCGACCACACCGTGTTCCCTGGTGGACGGGTGGAGGACTCGGACTCTGACCCTGCCTGGGATCCCATCCTGATCGGTCACGCCGAGGGCGGCTCCGGGTTGATTCCAGACACCGCCGGTGGCAGCAATGGGCACCGGGTGGCGGTTTCGCGTGAGACCCTCGAAGAGGTGGGCATGCTGATCGGAACCGGTGCTGACCGGTTGCTGGAGCGTCGTGGCGAGGTCGAGCGGGGTGAGGTCGCCTTTGTGGATGCTGTTGCCGAGGCGGGTGGCGGTCTGGACCTCTCCGGGATTGTGCCCATTTCCCGCTGGGTGACCCCACCGGGTTCGAACAAGCGCTACGACACCTACTTCTTCGTGACCCGACCGGGCACAAGCCTGGAACCGGTAGCCGACGGCCGTGAGGCGGTGGAGGTTGGCTGGGAGCGCCCGGCCGAGGCACTCGACCGCTGGGATACCAGCGAGTTGACAATGATCAGCCCGACGATCTCGATGCTCCAACTCCTATCGGAGTTCACCTCGGCAGGCGAAGTCCTGGAGGCAGCCCGTCGGGGCGCAGAGCCCGTCCAGGCACGGGTCCTCGTTGATCCGCCACACGGGCCCGGAGCGTCGTGGGTCTGGTGGCCGGGTGATGCGGGTTACGACGCTGCTGGCACGGTTGCGACAATGGGCTGGATGTGGACAGCCCGCTCAGATGGAGCCAATAGCCCCTCTTGAGCGCACACCCGTAGCAGTCGACCTGCTGCCATGATGGGGTGATGGAGGAACCGGCAACACCAGACCCAGCTGGGCCACGCGCCCAGCGGGCCCGGACGATCGACTCGATCATGCCGATCGTGGCGTTCGTGCTCCTGAACCGCCTCGCCGGCCTCGGCTGGGCGGTCCTGGGGGCCACAACCTGGAGCGTGAAGGCGGCCGTCTCACGCCACCGCCGGGGTGAGGGAGTGGGTTGGTACCTGCCGACACTCGTCGTCTACCTGGTCATTCGGGGTGTGGTCGGGATCCTCACCGACTCGGAGGCCGTCTACTTCGGCATCGGGATCGGCACAAAGGCTTTGATCGGGGCAGCCCTGGTCGGAACGGCCGTCGTCGGCAGGCCCTTCCTGGGAAGGGTGTTGCACTTGGCGATTCCCCTCGATGCGGAGACCATGGCCCATCCGGTCTACCTGCGGGTCGTTTCAAGGTTGACGGTTGCCCTCGGGCTCTACCAATTCCTGACCTCTGCGTGGGATATCTGGTTGTTCAACCAGACGTCGGCTGACGGCTACGTGGTGATCCGGGCCGTTGTCGGCTGGCCGGTCGGCATGGCCGTGAGCCTGCTGGGTTTCTGGTACTTCGACAGGGCCCTGCGAGCGGTCGATGGGTTCCCGGGACTGCTGGCCCTGCTTGATCCCGACCTGGCCGCCGAGGAGGGTTCGAGCTAGGCGGGTTCAGGCCAGGTCGACCATCGGGAAGCGGGTGTACCGGCCGAACACCTCTCTGACCAGCGGGTCAAACTCCTCGAGGGCCATGTCGTCGTAGTCGGGATCGAAGCAGTTCTGGTCGTATTCGGCGCAGAAGGCCGCACAGTCGTCGAACCACCTGTGTTCCCTCACGACGTCACGGGCGTCACGATCACCGCCGAGGTGATGGAAGTAGTAGTAGCCCTGGAACAGGCCGTGGTGCCTGATGATCCAGTGGGTGCGTTCATCCACGTAGGGCTTGAGGATCTCTGCGGCCACGGCGCTGTGGTTCTCAGGGGCTACCGGATCAGCGATGTCGTGGAACAGGGCGGCGACCACCATCTCGTCGGGTTCACCGTTCCGAAGTGTCCGGGTGGCGCTCTGCAGGGAGTGCCTGTAGCGGTCGATCCGGTAGCCGAAGGTAGGCCCCCTCATCGACCTGAGTGTGCCCATGACCTGGTCGGCCAGGTGTCGTGCCCTGTGGGCTGCCACCTCGGCGAAGATCAATTCGTAGTCCTCGCGGGTTCCATCGGCCATGTCCACGAAGCTGACAGTTTCCATGGACACGGAGTCTTGCAGGTGGGTGCACCCGGTCACGACCTGACGCGGGGAGGCCGATAGGGTCCGGCCGTGCCCGTAGTCACCGTCACCGACCTCGCCAAGTCGTACGGGCCCGTGAAGGCCGTGGACGGCCTCTCGTTCACCGTTGAAAAGGGCGAGGTGTTCGCCCTCCTCGGGCCGAACGGGGCTGGCAAGTCGACGGTTGTGGAGATCCTCGAGGGACACCGGACCCGCGACGGGGGAGATGTGAGCGTTCTGGGCAGGGATCCGGGAACTGCGGGGCAGGAGTACCGGGACCGAATCGGCATCGTCCTTCAGGAGGCCGGGATCGAGCGCGAGCTGACGGTGTCCGAGGCGCTCATCCACTACGGCGCCTGCTACTCGCGTCGCCGACCGGTGGACGAGGTGCTGGCTCTGGTGGGTCTCACCGGCCTCGGAGACCGCCGCACCCACCAGTTGTCAGGCGGACAGAAGCGCAGGGTGGATCTGGCGTTGGGCCTCATCGGTGATCCTGAGGTGCTCTTCCTGGATGAGCCCACCACCGGTTTTGACCCCTCGGCGCGCCGGCACGCATGGGAGATGATCGAGGGCCTCAAGGCCCTCGGAACGACCATCCTCCTCACCAGCCACTACATGGACGAGGTGCAGGTACTTGCAGACAGGGTGGCGGTGGTGGTCGAGGGCCGGATCGTCGCCGAGGACACGCCTGCCGAGCTCCGGGGTAGTGCCGACAGCGAAACCATGATCCGCTTTCGGTTCCCCGACGGAAACGCCACCTCTGGTCCGGTGGTGGACCTGCTCGGGGGTCTGGCCGGTAGGGCATCGGTGAAGAACGGGGTGTTGGAGGTCTGCACGGAGGAGCCCACCGCCGACCTCAACCTGCTGACCAGATGGGCCCTCGACCGGGGTGGACGCCTGGAGGGTCTTGAGGTGACCACGCCCACGCTCGAGGACGTCTATCTGGATCTCATCGGCGAAGGCAGTGGCACGGGGGCCGGAGATGCCTGAGTGGGAGGCACATGAGACGAAGGTGCCATCGGCAGTAGTGCTGCTGTGGAGGCAGGTCGGATACCAGAACCGCCTGTTCACACGTACGCCGGTCTCCGCCTTCTTTACGCTTGTGTTCCCGCTCATCTTTCTCGTGCTCTTCGGTGCGCTGTTCGACGGAATCGACATCGCCTCGGGTGTCGAGGTGGATGCAGCCCAGTTCTACGCACCTGGCCTGGCGGTATTCGCCGCTGTATCGGCCACCTACACCAACATCGGGATCGGTGTGGCGATCTACCGCGACGAGGGGGTCCTGAAGCGGATCAGGGGCACCCCGCTCCCCAGGTGGATCTATATGGCTGGCGTGGTCGGCTCCGGTGTCGTCATCGCCGCCGCGGGCGCTCTGCTCATGTTGAGTGTCGGGTTCCTGCTATACGGGATCGAGATGGAGATGGCCAATGTGTTGCCCGCGGCGGCCACCTTCATGGTCGGCGTTGCGTCGTTCTCCCTTCTGGGTCTGGCCCTCGCTGCGATGGCTCCATCAGGACAGTCGGCACCTGCGCTGGCAAACGCCACCCTTCTCCCGGTGGCCTTTGTCTCCAACGTGTTCATCTCCGTGCGAAACGATCCGCCGGCATGGCTGGACCTGCTGGGTGACGTCTTTCCCCTGAAGGCCTTCGCCGACGCCTTCTTCGCAGCCTTCGACCCCTTTGAGGAGGCATCGGCGTACAAGCCCTGGCTGCTCCTGCGGATGGGGGTGTGGGGCCTGGCTGGTGCGCTTGTCGCAGTCAGGAAGTTCCGCTGGGAGCCGTCAACCGGTGCGGGTAGAGGGGCCGGCCGGCGGGGTCGGAGGTGACCGGTTACGACGAGTTCTGGATGCTCGTCGACAACGCTGCCGAGGCGGGTTTGGACTGGACCGGTCCGCCGGCCGTAGAGCGGTGCTCGATGTCGTGCTCCGATGGGCTGACCATCAGAGGGCTCCGTTGGGGAGCCGCGCCACCCGAACTGGTGCTGCTGCACGGAGGAGCCCAGAACGCCCACACCTGGGACACAGTCGCCCTTGCCCTCGGAATTCCGCTGGTGGCGATCGACCTTCCGGGACACGGCCACTCGGACTGGCGGCCTGACCATGACTACCGACCGGGTGCAATGGTCGAGGTTGTTGGCGAAGCGGTAGAGGAGTGGGCTCCGGGGGCTGAGGCCGTGGTGGGCATGTCGCTGGGTGGGCTCACCGCCCTGTGTCTGGCAGCGGACCGGCCCGATCTGGTTCGCAGGCTCGGCATCGTGGACATGACACCGGGAACGGACCGTGACAAGTCCGAGTCAATCATCGACTTCATGTCCGGGCCCGATGACTTTGATGACTTCGAGGCGATGCTCGCGTACACGGCCGGACACAACCCGCACCGGACCGAGGAGTCCCTTGTTAGGGGTCTTCTCCACAATGCACGGGAAATGCCTGATGGGCGCTGGGTGTGGAGGTGGGACCCGATGCGCGGTTGGAAGATGACCGATGAGGACGGCTCTTCAGCGTTCGATGGACTCTGGGACAAGTTGGGGCAGGTCTCCTGTCCGGTGCGCCTGTGGCTGGCCGGCTCCTGGAGCGTGGTGGATGACGCCGATACCCGGGAGTTCCTCAACCGCTGCCCTCAGGCAGTTGTCACAACCGTGGAGGGTGCCGGTCACAGCATCCAGGGGAGCCGGCCGGTCGAGTTGGCGGCCCTGATTGACGATCTGTTGGCAGTGGGGTGCTGACCCGGGGTTAGAGGCCACCCACGCTGCGGAAGCCCTCGGCCAGTGGCATGCCGAAGCGACCGCCCATCTCGGCTAGGTCGGCCATTGTCCGGTCCCGGAAGGCAGATTCGGCCGATCCGTCGTCATCGTCGGGGATCGCCAGCGTGGAGAGCAGTTGGCTCCGGTGGGCCAGCACGGCCTCGACCTTGGTTACGGCGGCCGCAGCGTTAACCTCCACGGGATGGTCGGGCTCCTCAGTGTCAAAGAGCAGCAGCATCTCGGGCCTGTGGTGTGCAACACCCAGGTCGGTCAGGAAGTGCGGGTCACGGGCAGCCACCACGCCGTCGGTGACTAGGAAGCCGGCGGCCCTGTGGTCGGGGTGCAGGCGCCAGCGCCGCCACGGATCGTGGCCCAGGACCACATCTGGTCGGATTCTGCGGATCCAGGTAGCCACCTCGTGGGCGGTTGCCCGGTCGGAGTCGAGTTCGCCGTCGACCTTGTCGAGGAACACGACCTCTCCGGTGGCTCCCAGGATCCGTGCGGCCTCGCGCTGTTCGTCCCGCCGGGTTGCCACGAGCGTCGCCGTGTCGGCCGCCGGGTCCCAGGTTCCCCTTGAGCCGTCGGTGCAGACCATATGGTGCACCTCGCACCCCGAGGCGGCCCAGGTGGCCAGCGTCGCCCCGGCGAACAGCTCGATGTCGTCGGGGTGGGCTCCCACGGCGAGCACCCTTGCCGGGGTTGATCCCCGGGTCACGTCCTGCCCTCTGGCTGCCTGCCTGCCATGATCGCAGCGTTTTCAAGGTCGGCTGGCTCGTCGACGTCCCAGCCGAGCTGTGGGTCAGGAAGGCTCCGCCAGGAAAGGCCCAGCCGCTCGGCTTCGGCAACGTGCGCTGCGAACGACCCGGGTCCGTAGGCGAACCGGAATCCGACGCCGGTGGGCACTACGGCAACGGGAGTTCCGTCGTGGTGGCGGTCAGGAACGAGGGTCACGCCGACGAAGTCGACGCAGTGGTTGAGGTCCGTCGCCAGGGGTAGGTCGCCGTGGGCCACCACGACCGTCCCGAAGCCGGCGTGGGCGAGGACATCGACTCCAGCTTCCACGGCAGCGGTGAGGCCCGGCTCGGTTACCCGAACCACGTCGGCTCCCATCGAGCGTGCCCACTCGTCGACCTCGTTGCAGTCGCAGACGACGGTCACAGGTAGGGGGGACGCGGCTGCAATGACGGTCTCGGCCATGCTGCGCGCCAGGTCGGCCCGGCCTGTCGGGTCAAGGACGGGTGCGAGGCGCGCCTTGGCGCCGTCGAACGCCTTGACTGGAATGAGGACGGCGACCGGACCGGGCATGGGCCGGATTGTAGGGCCGTCGCGTAGTGTGGCCCCCATGGCAGACAGGGTCGCCGTCCTCGGTGCCGGTTCGTGGGGGACGACCGTCGCCTCCCTGCTGGCTCCGGTGGTACCTACGGTTCTGTGGGCCCGGGATCCCGAACTTGCCTCCGACGTTGCCTCGGGAAGGGGCAACCCCCGCTACCTGCCCGGCTTCGACCTGGCGCCCTCGCTCCAGGCGACATCGGACATTGGAAATGCGGTCGGCGGGGCCGACATCATCCTGGTTGCCGTACCCACGCACGGCTTTCGTTCCGTCCTTTCCGATGCTGCTGCACACCTGGCACCCGTTGTGCCGGTCCTGAGCCTTGCAAAGGGCTTCGAGCAGGGGTCCCGACTGCGGATGAGCCAGGTTGTCGCCGAGGTGCTGCCGGACCGACCGGTGGGGGTCCTGACCGGCCCGAACCTGGCAAAGGAGATCCTGGTCGGCAAGTCGGCTGCCATGGTGGTGGCCAGCACCGACACGGCCACCACCCACCGTCTCCAGGGCCTGCTGGCGTCAGACAGCCTCCGCGTCTACACCAACGATGACCTGGTGGGCTGCGAGATCGGCGGTGCAGTCAAGAACGTGATCGCCCTTGCCTCCGGCATGGCCGAGGGCCTGGATGCGGGAGACAACGCCAGGGCGGCGCTCATCAACCGGGGGCTGGCCGAGATGACACGCCTCGGTGAGGCGCTCGGTGGTGATCCGCGCACCCTCGCAGGCCTTGCCGGGATGGGCGACCTGCTCGCCACATGCATCAGCCCCCAGAGCCGCAACCGCTGGGTCGGGGAGCAGGTGGGTCGGGGGCTTGACCCGGCCGAGGTGCTGGCCGATATGAACCAGGTTGCCGAGGGCGTTCCGGCGGCCGGTGCCGTCTGCTCGCTGGCGGCATCGGCAGGTGTGGAGGTGCCGATAGCCACCGGGGTCAGGGAGGTCTTCGAGCATGGCAGGCCGCCCCTCGAAGTCTGGGTCGACCTGATGGCCCGTCGTGCCCGTCCCGAGGTCGGCTGAGGAAGGCCTTGGCCACCCATGGCCCGGCGAAGGCGGATGCGAGCGGCGCTTCGGGGTAGGGCACCCGGTACGTCTGTCGAGAGGTCCCTCTGGGCGGAGGGTCACGGGGTGGTGGTCGGCATGGACGAGGTCGGGAAGGGGGCGTGGGCCGGTCCTCTCACGGTCTGTGCGGTCGCGCCCAACAGGACCCGCCGGATCATGGGCGTACGCGATTCCAAGATGCTCAACGAACCTGAGAGGGAGGCGCTCTACGACCGGGTAACGGCCTGGGCCGAGGCGTGGGGTGTCGGTCACGCAACCAACGACGAGTGTGACGACCTGGGGATGTCGGATGCACAGCGCCTGGCAGCCCGCCGGGCCCTTGACAGCCTTGGCGTGGTTCCCGACAGGGTGCTGCTGGACGGCAGGTGGGACTTCGTCGGCGGCGGAATAGCAGAGACCATTGTCGGTGGCGATGCGACATCGCTCTCGATTGCCGCAGCGTCGGTTGTTGCAAAGGTGACGAGGGACCGGCTCATGCGGGAGGCCGACGGCCTGTTCCCCGGCTACGGATTCGCCGAGGGGAAGGGTTACCCGAATCCGGCCCACCGATCGGCGCTCATGGATCGGGGTGCAACGAGCTTCCATCGCCGGTCATGGTCGTTCATGGACGGCCTTCCAGCTCTGGGTGAACCGCGCCGACGGCCCGCCGGATCCCACCCGCAACTCTTCGACTGAGGGCTACCCCAACCGGTGTCCATGTTTGATCCCGCCGTAGCGTGGCTAGCGTCTCCTGCCGTGAAGAAGGTGAGGGGTCTTCTCTGGGTTCTCGTCGCATGGACTGCGGTGGTGTGG
>Ga0066854_10000205_pt1 | contig 21312 bp, 18 predicted proteins | sample ETNtaG_8_FD_65494 | JGI IMG/M metagenome (GOLD analysis project Ga0066854, IMG submission 65494) | Marine microbial and viral communities from oxygen minimum zone, Eastern Pacific Ocean - ETNP201406SV75 | ecosystem: Environmental > Aquatic > Marine > Oceanic | place: Pacific Ocean: Eastern...
GCACGGCGCGGCGCCGGGGATCGGCGACTGCGCGGTCTGGGGCTACGCGCAGTGGCTGACGGAGGCCGGCGTCACCCCCAGCCCGGTGATGGCGGGCTGGCTCGAGCGAATGCGCGCGCTACCGGCGGCACGCACGCCCGAGGCCTTCTTTCCGGTCGACTGAAAAGGGGCCGCGAACACCGGCCTTGCAGACTCGGGCGCTGCCGCCTATATCCCCCTTCAACAGCGGTGCGTCGGTCGCGAGATCGGCGCTCCACCGGGAAAGATCGACGGGCCGCTGGCCCGTTTTTTTGTGCTTGGAGGACCCCATGTCCGACCTCATCGCCAAGGCCGCGATCGACCGCCGCGTCCAGGAGATCATCGAGCCCGTCATCACCGACATGGGCTTCGAGTTGGTGCGCGTGCGTCTGATGTCGGGCAAGTCCACGACGCTGCAGATCATGGCACAGAAGCCCGACGGCACGATCGAGGTCGACGATTGCGGCCGGATCTCGACCGCCGTCTCGGCGGTGCTCGACGTCGAGGACCCGATTCTCGACGCCTACACGCTCGAGGTTTCCTCGCCCGGCATCGACCGGCCCCTGACCCGGCTCAAGGATTTCGACCAGTGGCAGGGCTTCGAGGCCAAGATCGAGACCGAGGAGCTGATCGACGGCCGCCGCCGCTTCAAGGGCGAGCTGGCCGGCATCGAGGGCGACGAGGTGCTGATCGAGATCGAGGAAGGCACGATCGGGCTGAAATTCGAATGGCTGTCGGACGCCAAGCTGGTGCTGACCGACGAGCTCATTCGCGAGGTGCTGCGCTCGCGCAAGGATGCGGGGCAGATCGACGAGACCCAATTCGACGATGTTGAAACCATCATTGATGGTGATGAGGAGAACGACTGATGGCCATCACGTCCGCAAACCAGCTGGAGCTTCTGCAGACCGCCGAGGCGGTGGCGCGCGAGAAGATGATCGACCCGGGCCTCGTCGTCGAGGCGATGGAGGAGAGCCTCGCCCGCGCCGCCAAGAGCCGCTACGGCGCCGAGATGGACATCCGGGTCAATATCGACCGCAAGACCGGCCGCGCCCGCTTTACCCGCGTGCGCACCGTGGTCGCCGATGACGAGCTGGAGAACTACCAGGCGGAGCTGACCGTCGATCAGGCCAAGCAGTATCTCGACGATCCCAAGATCGGCGATGTCTACGAGGAAGAGGTGCCGCCGGTCGAGCTGGGCCGCATCGCCGCGCAATCGGCCAAGCAGGTGATCCTGCAGAAGGTCCGCGAAGCCGAGCGCGATCGCCAGTACGAGGAATTCAAGGACCGCGCCGGCACGATCATCAACGCCACCGTCAAGCGCGAGGAATACGGCAACATCGTCGTCGAACTTCCCGGCGCCGGCGAAGCCGTGCTGCGTCGCAACGAGAAGATCGGCCGCGAGGCCTATCGCCCCGGCGATCGGATCCGCTGCTACGTCAAGGACGTGCGCCGCGAGGTTCGCGGCCCGCAGATCTTCCTGTCGCGCACCGCGCCGGAGTTCATGGCCGAGCTGTTCAAGATGGAAGTGCCCGAGATCTACGAGGGCATCATCGAGATCAAGGCCGTGGCCCGCGACCCAGGGAGCCGCGCCAAGATCGCCGTGATCTCCTACGACAATTCGATCGACCCGGTCGGCGCCTGCGTCGGCATGCGCGGCTCGCGCGTGCAGGCCGTGGTCGGCGAGCTTCAGGGCGAGAAGATCGACATCATCCCGTGGAACGAGGACATGCCGACCTTCCTGGTCAACGCGCTGCAGCCGGCCGAGGTGTCGAAGGTGGTGTTCGACGAGGAAGCCGAGCGCATCGAGGTCGTGGTTCCCGAGGAGCAGCTCTCGCTGGCCATCGGCCGGCGCGGCCAGAACGTGCGTCTGGCCAGCCAGCTCACCGGTCTCGACATCGACATCCTGACCGAAGAGCAGGAGAGCAAGCGCCGTCAGGCCGAGTTCGAGACCCGCACCAAGCTGTTCATGGACACGCTCGATCTCGACGAGTTCTTTGCGCAACTTCTCGTCTCCGAGGGGTTCACAAATCTCGAAGAGGTCGCATATGTCGATCAGGACGAGCTTCTGGTGATCGACGGTGTCGATGAGGACACCGCCGGCGAGCTTCAGGCGCGTGCCCGCGACTATCTCGACGCGCAGAACAAGGCGGCGCTGGAGCGCGCCCGTGAGCTGGGTGCCGAGGAGAGCCTGATCGGCTTCCCGGGGCTGAGCCCGCAGATGGTCGAGGCGCTGGCCAAGGACGGCGTCAAGACGCTCGAGGATTTCGCCACCTGCGCCGACTGGGAACTGGCCGGCGGCTGGACCGTGCAGAACGGCGAGCGCATCAAGGATGACGGCGTGCTCGAGCCCTTCGATGTCAGCCTCGAGGAGGCGCAGGAGTTGGTGATGACGGCGCGCGTCGCGCTGGGCTGGGTCGACCCCGAGGAACTGGCCGCCGACGAGGCCGCCCGGGCCGAAGCCGAGAACGAAGAAGAGGCCTGAGGCACAGATGGGTCGCGGTGGAATGAAGGCGGAGCGGGCCGACGGGCCGGAACGGAAATGCATCGTCACCGGTGACGTGCAGCCGAAATCCGGGCTGATCCGCTTCGTGATCGGCCCCGACGGCCAGGTGGTGCCCGACATTCTCGGCAAGCTGCCGGGACGGGGCCTTTACGTTACCTCCGAACGGGAGGTGATAGAAAAGGCGAAGCGCGGGCAGTTCGCCCGCGCCGCCAAGGCGCCGGTCACGGTGCCGGACGGGCTGGCCTCCGAGGTGGAGCGTCAGCAAGCGCGGCGGGTGATCGATCTGATCGCGCTGGCGCGCAAGGCGGGGCTCGCCATCGCGGGCTTCGAAAAGGTGAAATCGGCCCTCGCCAACGACCAGGTGCGGGTACTGCTGCAGGCCTCGGACGGATCCGTGCGCGGCAAGACCAAGCTATGGACCCCCACGGGGGCGCGATATTACGGCTGCCTGACCTCGAACGAGCTGGGTTTGGCCTTTGGCCGTCAAAGTGTGATACACGGCGCGCTCGCCGCTGGCGGACTCAGCGATCGTGTTGTAGAGGAGGCCGCGAAACTGCGCGGTCTACGAGAGAGCAACGGCGGCGATACGGCCTCCGGGAAGGATATGTAAATCTGATGAGCGATACCGACGGCAAGAAACCTCTTGGTCTGCGCGGGTCCCGTCCGGGGAACGTCAAGCAGAGCTTTAGTCATGGCCGGACCAAGAACGTCGTGGTCGAGACGAAACGCAAGCGCGTCGTGGTACCCAAGCCCGGTGCCGCCTCCGGCGCTTCGGCGGCCGGCGGCGTGAAGGGCGATCCCTCGAAGCGGCCTGCCGGAATCAGCGAGGCCGAACTCGAGCGCCGGATGCGCGCTCTGGCGCTGGCCCGTGCCCGCGAGGCCGAAGAGGCCGAGAAGCGCGCCGCCGAAGAGGCAGCCCGCGCCGAGGAGCGCGAGCGTCGCCGCGCCGAGATCGAGGCCAAGGAGCGCGAGGACCGCGAGCGCGAAGAAGCGCTCAAGGCCAAGGCCGAGGCCGAGGAGCGTGCCAAGCGCGAGGCCGAGGAGGCCGCGCGTCGCGCTGCCCAGCCGGCGCCGCAGCAGCAACAACCCGCGCAGCAGCCGGTGCCCGGCGAAGCCGCCGGCGGCCCGCGCCCCGGTTCCGGCCCGCGCAAGACCGGCGATCGCGACCGCGATGCCCGCGCCGACAAGAAGGCCAAGCCGGCCGGCAAGGGCGACAACCGTCGCTCGGGCAAGCTGACGCTGAACCAGGCGCTTTCGGGCGAAGGTGGCCGTCAGCGTTCCATGGCGCAGATGAAGCGCAAGCAGGAGCGTGCCCGCCAGAAGGCGATGGGCGGTCATGTCGAGCGCGAGAAGGTGACGCGCGACGTGCAGCTTCCCGAGGTGATCACCGTGGGCGAGCTGGCCAACCGCATGGCCGAGCGCGTCGCCGACGTGGTCAAGTCGCTGATGAACAACGGCATCATGGCGACCCAGAACCAGTCGATCGACGCCGACACCGCCGAGCTGATCATCGAGGAGTTCGGCCACCGCGTGCAGCGCGTCTCGGACGCCGACGTGGAGCAGGTGATCGAGCAGGTCGAGGACAAGCCCGCGGATCTCAAGGACCGCGCGCCGATCATCACCGTCATGGGTCACGTCGACCACGGCAAGACCTCGCTGCTCGACGCGATCCGCAAGACCAAGGTCGTCTCGGGCGAGGCCGGTGGCATCACCCAGCATATCGGTGCCTACCAGGTCGACGCCGCCAACGGCACGCGCCTGACCTTCCTCGACACGCCCGGCCACGCGGCCTTCACCTCGATGCGGGCCCGTGGCGCGCAGGTGACGGACATCGTGGTGCTGGTGGTTGCGGCGGATGACGCCGTGATGCCGCAGACGGTTGAGGCGATCAACCATGCCAAGGCCGCCAAGGTTCCGATGATCGTGGCGATCAACAAGGTCGACAAGCACGACGCCAACCCCGACAAGGTGCGCACCTCGCTGCTCCAGCACGAGGTGATCGTCGAGAAGATGTCGGGCGACGTGCAGGACGTCGAGGTTTCGGCCATCACCGGCAAGGGTCTCGACGAGCTGCTCGAGGCGATCGCGCTGCAATCCGAGATCCTCGAACTGAAGGCCAACCCGAACCGTCCGGCGCAGGGCGCCGTGATCGAGGCGCAGCTCGACGTGGGCCGCGGCCCGGTCGCGACCGTCCTCGTGCAGAACGGCACGCTCAAGCGCGGCGACATCTTCGTCGTGGGCGAGCAGTGGGGCAAGGTCCGCGCGCTCGTGGACGACAAGGGCGATCGCGTCGAGGAGGCCGGTCCCTCGGTCCCCGTCGAGGTGCTGGGTCTCAACGGCACGCCCGAGGCGGGCGACGTGCTCAACGTCGTCGAGACCGAGGCGCAGGCCCGCGAGATCGCGGAATACCGCGCCAACGCCGCCAAGGAGAAGCGCGCCGCCGCCGGTGCTGCGACCACGCTGGAACAGCTCATGGCGAAGGCCAAGGAAGACAAGAACGTCTCCGAGCTGCCGATCGTGGTGAAGTCCGACGTGCAGGGTTCGGCCGAGGCCATCGTCCAGGCGATGGAGAAGATCGGCAACGACGAGGTCCGGGTCCGGGTGCTGCATTCGGGCGTCGGCGCGATCACCGAGAGCGACATCGGCCTTGCCGAAGCCTCGGGTGCGCCGGTCTTCGGCTTCAACGTCCGGGCCAACGCGCCCGCGCGTCAGGCCGCGAACCAGAAGGGCGTCGAGATCCGCTACTACAGCGTGATCTACGACCTCGTGGACGACGTGAAGCAGGCGGCCTCGGGCCTTTTGTCGAACGAGATCCGCGAGAAGTTCATCGGCTATGCCAACATCAAGGAGGTCTTCAAGGTCTCCAACGTGGGCAAGGTCGCGGGCTGCCTCGTCACCGAGGGCGTGGCACGCCGCTCCGCCGGTGTCCGCCTGCTGCGCGACAACGTGGTGATCCACGAAGGCACGCTGAAGACGCTCAAGCGCTTCAAGGACGAGGTCGCAGAGGTCCAGTCGGGCCAGGAATGCGGCATGGCCTTCGAGAACTACGAGGACATCCGCCCCGGCGATGTCATCGAGATCTTCGAGCGGGAGTCGGTCGAGCGCACGCTCTGATCACTCGCCGAAACGGGATTGCAGGGGGCGGCCTTCGGGCCGCCCCTTTCGCGTCCAAGGTCGTGCTTGACGACCGGGGAGGGGCCGGCGATCCATGGGCCATGCGGCGCGTGATGATCATCGGCCAGCCGGGTTCCGGAAAGTCGACGCTGGCGCGTCGGATGGGGGCGATCACCCACCTGCCCGTGGAGCATATCGACCGGGTGCATTGGGCGCCGGGCTGGACCGAGCGCACACGGGACGAAAAGGACCGGCTCTGCGCCGAGATCCATGCCAAGCCCGAATGGATCTTCGAGGGCGGCCATTCCAGCACCTGGAGCGAGCGGCTGGCGCGCGCGGACACGGTGATCTGGCTCGATCTGCCGCTCTGGATCCGGCTGCCTCGGCTGCTGTGGCGCACCCTGCGCCATTGGGGGCGGACCCGGCCCGACATGCCGCCGGGCTGCCCCGAGCGTTTTGACCGGGAGTTCTTTCGCTGGGTCTGGCGCACGCGCGCCTCGATGCGGCGGCGGCTGAACTGGTTCTATGACCAGATCCCCGAAGGCAAGAACCGGCATCACCTGCGCTCCGGCCGCGAGGTCAAGGCCTATCTGCACGCGCTCACGGCGGCCATGGCACGCGGCGATCTGGGCCTGCCGCACCGATGAGGCACACGAAAAAAGGGACGGCTAGCGCCGTCCCCTTCGCGTGGGCTACGTGGAAAAAGGTTACGCGAAAGGGGCCATCAGGCGACTTGCGGCGCCGCGTTGGCAGGACGGCCTTCGTAGAGACGCTCGCCGACCCGCACCAGCATGCGGCCATTGGCGAGTTGCTTGACGAGCAGGCCCTGCACCGAGATGCAGCTTCCGATCAGGATTGTTTGCAGCATGGTCAACTCCAGCGGTGATGCACTGGTTCCATCATAAGGCTTTTTCGTTACGAAAAACACCGGCGTGACGGATTTTTGACCGCATTTAGCCCCAATCGGCGGGTTCTGACGCAGGGTTCGGGCGACCGATCCTCAGAGCCAGTCCCGCAGGACGGGAATCAACGGGAGGTCGGCGGGCGGCATCGGGTACTCGCGCAGCCGGTTCGGCCGTACCCATTCCAGCGCCTGATTCTCCCGCCCCCGGACCACGCCCTGCCAGCGCCGACAGGCGAAAAGCGGCATCAAAAGGTGGAAGCTCTCATAGGCGTGGCTGGCAAAGGTCAGCGGCGCGAGGCAGCTCTCCTGCGTGTCGATGCCGAGCTCCTCGTGCAGTTCGCGGATCAGCGCCGCCTCCGGCGTCTCGCCCGGCTCGACCTTGCCGCCGGGAAACTCCCACAGCCCGGCCATCGACTTGCCCTCGGGGCGCTGCGCGAGCAGCACCCTTCCATCGGCGTCGATCAGCGCGACGGCAGAGACTAGGACGATCTTCACGAGCGGTAGTCGGCGTTGATCTCGATGTAGCGATGCGTGAGGTCGCAGGTCCAAGCCACGGCCGTGCCCTGGCCCAGCCCGAGATCGACGTCGATCACGATCTCCTGCCCCTTCATGTAGGCGGCGGCCTTCTCTTCGCTGTAGGACGGGCTGACCCAGCCCTTCTCGGCCACGAGGATGTCGCCGAAGTGGATCGAGAGCCGGTCGCGATCGGCCTCGGCCCCGGACTTGCCCACCGCCATGACGACGCGCCCCCAGTTCGGGTCCTCGCCGGCGATCGCGGTCTTGACCAGCGGCGAGTTGGCGGTGGCCATGGCGACCTTGCGGGCATCGGCGTCGGAAGCCGCGCCGGAGACGCGGATCTCGACGAACTTGGTCGCGCCTTCGCCGTCGCGCACCACCTGATGCGCGAGGTCGAGCATCACGCGCTCCAGCGCCTCGGCGAAGCCGGCATTGCCCGTGGCATCCGCACCCGAGGCACCAGTCGCGGCCATCAGCAGCGTGTCCGAGGTCGAGGTGTCGCTGTCGACGGTGATGCAGTTGAAGGTCCGGTCGGTGATCTGGCGCAGCAGAGCCTGCAGCGCCGGCTGTTCGAATTTCGCGTCGGTGAAGATGTAGACCAGCATGGTCGCCATGTCGGGCGCGATCATGCCCGATCCCTTGGCGATGCCGGCGATCTTCACGCTCTTCCCGTCGATCTCGACCGTCTCGGTCGCGCCCTTGGGAAAGGTGTCGGTGGTCATGATGGCGCGGGCCGCGCCTTCGATGCCCGCGGGCTCCAGCGCGGCGTTCAGCGCGTCGAGCTTCGCCACGATCCGCTCATGCGGCAGCGGCTCGCCGATCACGCCGGTGGAGGAGGTGAAGACCCGGGAGGCGTCGATGCCGGTGGCTGCGGCCACGGCGGCGCAGATCTCGGTCACCGAGCGTTCGCCGGCTTGGCCGGTGAAGGCGTTGGAGTTGCCCGAATTGACGAGGAAGGCGGCGCGGGACGTGTCCGCGCCGATCTTCGCCTCGCAGTCGCGGACCGGGGCCGAGCGGGTGGAGGAGCGCGTGAACACCCCCGCCACCGCCGAGCCCTCGGCCAGCTCCGCGAGCATCACGTCGGTCCGGTTCGCGTATCGCACGCCGGCGGCCACGGAGGCGAAACGCACGCCCGCGATCTCGGGCAGGGCGGGGAAGCTGGCGGGCGCCAGCGGCGAGACCGGACCGGCCATGATCAGTTGCCCTCTTCGAGCAGGTCGAGATTGGTCAGCACGGAGGGGTCGAAGGCGCCCTCCTCGGGACGGGTGACCTCGGCCTCGGCCTCGAGCTCCTCGAGCCGGGCCTCGATCTTCTGCTGCTGGATCTGGCTGGCGAGATCCTCGCGCACCTCGTCGAGCGTCGGCGGCTCCTGGGTGCGGGTGTCGTCGAGCCGGATCACGTGGAAGCCGAACTGCGTCTCGACCGGCGTTTCGGTGGTCTCGCCCTTCTCGAGCGCGGCCACGGCGTCCTGGAACGGCTGCACCATCATGCCGTCGGCGAACCAGCCGAGGCTGCCGCCCTGCGCGCCCGAACCGGGATCGGTCGAGACTTCCTTGGCGATCTCGGCGAACTCCTCGCCCGCCTCGAGCCGCTCGAGCACGGCCTGCGCCTCTTCCTCGGTCTCCACGAGGATGTGGCTGGCGTTGTACTCGTTGGTCGCCTCGGCGTCGGCGAAGGCTTCGTCATAGGCGGCCTGGAGCTCCTCGTCGGAGACCTCCTCGCCCATCATCTCGGTGATCGCCTCGCCGGCGAGCAGCGAACGGCGCTGGTTGGCGAGGGCCAGTTCGACCCGGGCGGGGACGCCCTCGACCGTGTCGGCCAGCACCTGCTGCTGCACCAGCTGGTCGAGGATCCCCTGGAACAGGGTCTCGGGCGGAAGCTGCTGGTATTGCTGCGGCAGTTGGCTGCGGGTGATGATCATTTCGCCCAGCGTGATCTCGGTGCCGTTGACGGTGGCGACGACGTCCGAGGCCTGCTGCGCGGCGGCCATGGTGGACAGGCCGGCCATCAGGGCGGCGGCGGGCAACGTGCGGATCATGCGGTTTCCTTCCCTCAGCCGCGCGGGGAACGCGTCCCGGGCGCGACGTTGACACTCGGTCTCCCGCTCCTTACATCGCCGGATGGGCTGGCAAAGGGCGGCACTTGCGCCCTATCTATGCCCCACATGCGGGGGCGACAAGCGACCTCCTTGCAGATCAAGTCACGACGGCAGGAGACAATCGCCAATGCTGGGTATCGGATCGCTGGCCAAGAAGGTCTTCGGCACGCCGAACGACCGCAAGATCAAGTCCACGCGACCGCTGATCGAAAAGATCAACGCGCTCGAGCCCGAGTTCCAGGCGCTGGACGACGCGGGCCTCAAGGCCAAGACCGCCGAGTTCAAGGAGCGGATCGAAAACGGCGAGAGCCTCGATCACCTGCTGCCGGAGGCCTTTGCCAACTGCCGCGAGGCGGCGCGCCGCGCGCTTGGCCTGCGGGCCTTCGACACGCAGCTGATGGGCGGGATCTTCCTGCATCAGGGCAACATCGCCGAGATGAAGACCGGCGAGGGCAAGACACTGGTCGCGACCTTCCCGGCCTATCTCAACGGCCTGTCGGGCAAGGGCGTGCACGTCGTCACCGTGAACGACTACCTCGCCAAGCGCGACGCCGAATGGATGAGCAAGGTCTACGGCGCGCTCGGCCTGACCACCGGCGTGGTCTATCCGCAGCAGCCCGAGTCCGAGAAGAAGGGCGCCTACGCCGCCGACGTCACCTATGCGACGAACAACGAGCTGGGCTTCGACTACCTGCGCGACAACATGAAGTCCGAGCTGTCGCAGATGAACCAGCGCGGCCACAATTTCGCGATCGTCGACGAGACCGACTCGATCCTGATCGACGAGGCGCGCACGCCGCTGATCATCTCCGGCCCGAGCCAAGACCGCTCCGAGCTGTACCGCCAGATCGACCGGGTGATCCCCGACCTGACCGAGGAGCACTACACCCTCGACGAGAAGACCCGCTCGGTCACATATACCGACGAGGGCAACGAGTTCCTCGAGGCGCGGCTGCAGGCGCTCGGCATCCTGCCCGAGGGGCAGACGCTCTACGATCCCGAGAGCACGACCATCGTTCACCACGTCAACCAGGGCCTGCGCGCGCACAAGCTGTTCCAGCGCGACAAGGACTACATCATCCGCGACGGCCAGGCCGTGCTGATCGACGAGTTCACCGGCCGGATGATGCATGGTCGCCGTCTGTCGGACGGTCTGCACCAGGCGATCGAGGCCAAGGAAGATCTCGACATCCAGCCCGAGAACGTGACGCTGGCCTCGGTAACCTTCCAGAACTACTTCCGCCTCTACGACAAGCTGGCCGGCATGACCGGCACGGCGCTGACCGAGGCCGACGAATTCTACGAGATCTACCGTCTCGGCGTGGTCGAGGTGCCGACCAACCGTCCGATCCAGCGGATCGACGAGCACGATCAGGTCTACCGCACCGCCCGCGAGAAGTTCGACGGCGTGGTCAAGGCGATCAAGGAGGCGCATGAGAAGCGCCAGCCGATCCTGGTCGGCACGACCTCGATCGAGAAATCCGAATTCCTGTCCAAGCTGCTCGAGAAGGAAGGCATCAAGCACAACGTGCTCAACGCCCGCCAGCACGAGCAGGAGGCGCAGATCATCGCCGATGCCGGCAAGCTCGGCGCGGTAACCATCGCCACCAACATGGCCGGCCGCGGCACCGACATCCAGCTCGGCGGCAATGTCGAGCTGAAGGTGATCGAGGCGCTGGCCGCCGATCCGGAGGCGCATCCCGACGAGATCCGCGCCCGGATCGAGGCCGAGCATGCCGACGAGAAGAAGGCCGTGCTCGAGGCCGGCGGCCTCTTCGTGCTCGCCACCGAGCGGCACGAGAGCCGGCGCATCGACAACCAGCTGCGCGGCCGTTCGGGCCGGCAGGGTGACCCGGGGCGGTCCTCCTTCTTTCTGTCGCTCGAAGACGATCTGATGCGGATCTTCGGCTCCGAGCGCCTTGAGAAGGTGCTGTCGGGTCTGGGCATGAAGGAAGGCGAGGCGATTGTGCACCCTTGGGTGAACAAGTCGCTCGAGCGCGCGCAGGCCAAGGTCGAGGGGCGCAACTTCGACATCCGCAAGCAGCTGCTGAAATACGACGACGTGATGAACGAGCAGCGCAAGGTGATCTTCTCCCAGCGCCGCGAGATCATGGAGGCCAAGGATCTCTCCGAGATCGTCGCCGACATGCGTCACCAGGTGATCGAGGACATGGTCGCCACCCATATCCCGCAGCGTGCCTATGCCGATCAGTGGGACGCCGAGGGGCTCTATGCCAAGGCGATCCAGACGCTCGGCGTCGACGTGCCGGTGGTGAAATGGGCCGACGAGGAAGGGGTCGACGACGCGGTGATCCGCGAGCGGCTCGAAGAAGCCTCCGACCAGCTGATGGCCGAGAAGGCCGAGGCCTTCGGCCCTGAGACCATGCGCAGCATCGAGAAGCAGGTGTTGCTGCAGACCATCGACGGCAAGTGGCGCGAGCACCTGCTGATGCTCGAGCATCTGCGCTCGGTGGTGGGTTTCCGCGGCTATGCGCAGCGCGACCCGCTCAACGAGTACAAGACCGAGGCCTTCCAGCTGTTCGAGGGCCTGCTCGATGGGCTGCGGGCCGAGGTTACCGAGAAGCTGGCCCAGGTCCGTCCGATCACCAAGGAAGAGCAGCAGGCGATGCTGCAGCGCGCGATGCAGGCGCAGGCGGCCCGGGCACAGGCCACGGGCGGTGCGGCAGGTGCAGGTGCTGCTGCCGCCGGTACTGGCGTTGCGGCGCCTGGTGCCGGCGCGGCCACCGGTGCCCCGGCGCAGCCGGCACCGCGGCGCGAAGCCCCGGAAATGGCCGGGGCAGGGGCCGAGGCCGCGCCCGCCCGGTCGGCGGCGGATTTCGACGAGAACGACCCGGCGAGCTGGGGCAATCCGTCGCGCAACGAACCCTGCCCCTGCGGCTCGGGCGAGAAGTTCAAGCACTGCCACGGCAAGCTCTGAGGCCCGGCCAGATCCGGGCATCTGCCGCAAAGATGCCCGGATGACACCCTCATGCGGCCGGTTTGCGGTCGCGCTGGGGCCTTGTCGCCGGCCTAGTCTCGACCCGTCCCAACAAAGGAGCGGGTCATGGCCGTCTTGAGATTTCTCGCTACCGCCGCCGGTTGCGCCGCCGCTGCCTTCGCGATCGGCCAGTTTATGGAAAACGGCGTTTCGCGCGCCCAAGCCACGCCGGTCGACCTCCCCGAGACCTTTCCCGAGGCGCCGGTGCTGGTCGCCGCCCGGGTCGAGGCACCGCCGGTCCCGAACATCGTCTTCGACCGTCCCCAGGCTCCGCGCGACCCCGCCCGGCTGGCCGGGATCGCCGCGCCGCGCGTGGCGCGCGATTGCGGCCTCGCGCTTTCGGCCGAACCCCGCCCGGGCGCCATGGCGCTGCTGCAGGTTGCCGCGCCCTGCGCCCGCGACGCGCGGCTGACGCTGCGCCATCAGGGGCTGACCGTGACGCTGCTCACCGATGACGAGGGCCGGGCCGAGACGCTGTTCCCGGCGCTCGCCAAGCGGGCGGTGTTCATGGCGGAGGCCAACGGCGCGTCGGCCGTCGCCGCCGCGGATATCGCCGACCTCACCGAATGGCGCCGCGTCGCCCTGCAGTCGGACGGCGGCGAGGGGCTGTCGCTCCATGCCCTGGCGCCCGGCGCGCGGCATGGCGGCGAGGGCCATCTAAGCCGCGACATGCCGGCCAGCGCCAGCGGCGCGGCGGTGATCGTGCTGGGCAATCCGGCGGCGCCGCTGCCGCGGCTGGTCGAGATCTACAGCGCCCCGACCGGGGAGCGCGCCGCCGTCAGCGTCGAGATCGAGGTGACCGAGGCCAATTGCGGCCGCCCGGTCGCGGCCGAGCTGCTGCAAAGCGGTGATCGCGGACCCGCCGGCACCGGCATCGAACTCACCCTGCCGGGCTGCGACGCGGTGGGCGAGCTTCTCGTCTTGCAAAATCCGGAGCCGGGGATGACAGTCGCGTCGAGATGACGCGTCACGCCCCCGCTGCCCTTTCCCTCGTCCCGATCCTGCGTCGCGCGGCCCTATGGGCCGCGCTGTGCATGTCGGCCACCGGCCTCGCCGCGCAGCCGGACGACCGCGAGGTGACGCTGACCTCGCGCAGCGGCTCCCTGACCATCACCGGAAGCCTCTTGGGTTTTGACGGACGGTTTCTGCGGATCGCCTCCGAGCATGGTGAATTGACGCTGCCCCTGGCAGGGGTGGACTGCACGGGCGCTGCTTGTCCCGATCCGGAAAGCTGGGTGCCCGCGCTGCGGCTCTCGGGCGCGGCCCGGCTGGGCGATCTGGTGTTGCCGGCGCTGATCGACGGATATGCAAGGGCACGCGGACTGGTGCTCGAGACCGCGCCGGGCGATGCCAGCCATGCGCATTACAGCCTCGTGTCGCCCGAGGGCGGCAAGCCGTTGCTGCAGGTGTCGTTCCGGCTCACCTCCACCGAGGACGGCTTTGCCGACCTGCTCGCCGACGAGGCCGATCTCGCCATGGCCGAGCGGCTGCTCGATGCCGGGGAGCTGACGCTGGCGCGCGATGCCGGGCTCGGCCGGCTCGACGCGCCGGGGCGGCTGCAGCTGATCGGGCTCGACGCGCTGGTGCCGGTGGTGGCGCCGGGGCGGCGGATAACGGCGCTGTCGCTGTCGCAGCTGTCACGGCTCTTTGCCGGCGAGATCACCGACTGGTCGCGGCTCGAGGCGAGGGCCGGGCCGGTGACGCTGCATCTGGGGCCCGAGACCAGCGGCCAGACGCAGGGGTTCGAGGCCTTGGTGTTGGCGCGCGCGGGCCGGACGCTGTCGGAGGCGGTGGTCCGCCACCCGGACGCGGAGGCGCTCGCCGAGGCGGTCGCGGCCGATCCGGGGGCGATCGGCATGTTGCCCTTCGGCCGAACCGGCGCGACCCAGCCGCTCGCCCTGACCGGGCCCTGCGGGCTGCGCGGCGCGGCGCGGGCCGAAACGGTCGCCACGGGGGATTACCCCCTGACCCTGCCGCTGGTGCTCTACCGTCCAATGCGGCGCCTGCCGGACGCGGCCGAGGCATTCCTGGGCTGGATCGCCACTGCCGAGGCCCAGCTGGTGCTGCGCCGCGCCGGGGTGACGGGTCTCGCGCCGATCCCCATTCCGATCACCGCGCAGGGGGACCGGATTGCCGGCGCCGTGCTGTCGGCGGGAGCGGATACCGGGCTCGAGGAGCTGCAGCGCATGTTGCGGGTGCTGCGGCCGCGGGAGCGGCTGTCGACGACCTTCCGCTTCGAGACGGGGGAGACCGCGCTCGACGCGGTGTCGCGCTCGCGCGTCGTGCAGCTGGCGCAGTCGATCCGGGACGGTCGCCACAACGGCGAGTCGCTGTTGCTCGCCGGATTCTCGGACGGGCAGGGCGGGCCGATCGCCAATCACGATCTGTCGCTCGAGCGGGCCGAGGCGGTGCGCGCGGCGGTGCTGTCGTTGCTGGGGGGCACGCTGCCGCCGGGGGTGGAGCTGGAGGTCGCGGCCTTCGGCGAGGCGCTTCCCATGGACTGCGACGACAGCGAGACGGGACGCGGGATCAATCGCCGGGTCGAGCTCTGGGTGGTGCCGCTGCGCTAGATCAGCCCCTCGGCGCGAAAGCTGGTCTCGCGTGATTTGCCGATGACCAGATGGTCGTGCAGCATGATGTCGAGCGCTGCCGCCGCCGCCTCGATCCGCGCGGTCATGGCGATGTCGGCCTCGGAGGGGGTGGGGTCGCCGGAGGGGTGGTTGTGCACCAGGATCAGCGCCGAGGCATTGAGCTCCAGCGCCCGCTTCATCACCTCGCGCGGATAGACAGGCACGTGGTCGACCGTGCCGCGCGCCTGCGCTTCGTCGGCGATCAGCACGTTGCGCCGGTCGAGGAACAGAACGCGGAACATCTCGGTGTCGCGATGCGCCATCACCGTGCGACAATAGTCGAGCAGCGGCTCCCAACCGGACAGAACCGGGCGCGCGATGACCCGCGCCCGCGCCATGCGATGCGCCACCGCCTCGACCACCTTGAGCGCGCCGACCACCGCCGGCCCCGCCCCCTCGATCTCGGACAGGCGGGGGATTGGCGCGGCGAGCACCCGATTGAGATCGCCGAAGGCGTCGATCAGCCGCCGGGCAAGCGGCTTCATGTCCTGCCGCGGCACGGCGAGAAAGAGCAGCAGTTCCAGAAGCTCGTAATCGGGCATGGCCTCGGCCCCGCCGGCGAGGAATCGCTCGCGCAGGCGGCGGCGGTGATCGGCCATGTAGGACGGCACGCGCCCCTTGGGCAGGGGCGCTACCTCGGCCACCTCGTCGGAGTCGAAGGGCAGCGGGCGTTCGGCGAATGACGGCATCATGCCCGCGACTGTCTCGCGGGCATGGTTAACGCGGGCTTAACCTCAGCCCTTCATCGAGTCCCAGAACCCCTTCACCGCCGAGAAGAAGTTCGAGCTCTGCGGGTTGTTCTTCTCGCCGAGCTCGTCGAACTCGCGCAGCAGCTCGCGCTGGCGCGCGGTCAGGTTGACCGGCGTCTCGACGGCGAGCTCGATGAACATGTCGCCACGCTGGCCGCCACGCAGGGCGGGCATGCCCTTGCCGCGCAGGCGCATCTGCCGGCCCGACTGGCTGCCCTCGGGGATCTTCACCCGGCTCTTGCCGCCATCGATGGTCGGTACCTCGATGTCGCCGCCCAGCGCCGCCGCCGCCATGGAGACCGGCACGCGGCAGTAGAGATCGGTGCCGTCGCGCTTGAACAGCTGATGCTCGGCCACGTCGATGAAGATGTAGAGGTCGCCCGAAGGCCCGCCCCTGAGCCCGGCCTCGCCCTCACCGGCGAGACGGATGCGGGTGCCGGTCTCGACGCCCGCCGGGATGTTGACCGAGAGCGACTTCTCCTTCTCGACCCGTCCGGCGCCCTGACAGGCACGGCAGGGATCCTTGATGATCTGGCCGATGCCGTTGCAGGTCGGGCAGGTCCGCTCGACGGTGAAGAAGCCCTGCTGCGCGCGCACCTTGCCCATGCCCGAACAGGTCGGGCAGGTGGCGGGCTCGGAGCCGTCGGAGGCGCCGGAGCCGTGGCATTTGCCGCAGGTGACCGAGGTCGGCACCGTCACGGTCTTCTGCAGACCGGAGAAGGCGTCCTCGAGATTGATGCGCAGGTTGTAGCGCAGGTCGTTGCCGCGCGCAGCGCGCGAGCGGCCCTGGCCGGCACCGCCGCGCTGGCCCATGAAGTCGCCGAACAGGTCGTCGAACACGTCCGAGAAGGCCGAGGCGAAATCGCCCTGGCCCCTGAAGCCGCCCGCCCCGCCGCCTGGCCGCCCGCCCATGCCGCCCTCGAAGGCGGCATGACCGTAGCGGTCATAGGCGGCCTTCTTGTCGGCATCCTTGAGAACGTCATAGGCCTCGTTGGCGGCCTTGAACTGCTCCTCGGCATTGGGGTTGTCGGAATTGCGGTCGGGATGCAGCTCCTTGGCCTTGCGGCGATAGGCCTTCTTGATCTCGTCGGCGGACGCGCCCTTCGAGACCCCGAGCGTTTCGTAGTAGTCGCGTTTTGCCATGGGATCATCCATCTATCGAACGGGAAAGGGCCGACCCGGTCCCGGGCCGGCCCCTCGGACTGGGAGCTCGGGGACCGCTCAGCGGCCCCGCTTGTCGTCGTCCAGATCCTCGAAGTCGGCGTCGACGATGCCGTCGTCATCAGCGTCCCGCGACTTGGTGTCCGCCTCGGCGGGCTCCTCCTCGCCGGCTTCTTCCTGGCTGGCCTTGTAGATCGCCTCGCCCAGCTTCATCGCCGCCTCGGAGACGTTCTGGATGCCGGCACGGATCTTGTCGGGGTTGTCACCCTCAAGCTCGTCCTTGAGTGCGGCCAGCGCCAGCTCGATCGCCTCGATGGTCGAGGGGTCGACCTTGTCGGCGTGCTCTTCCATCGACTTCTCGGTCGAGTGGATGAGGCTCTCGGCCTGGTTCTTGGCCTCGACGAGGTCGCGCCGCTTCTTGTCGGCGTCGGCGTTTTCCTCCGCCTCGCGGACCATCTTTTCGATGTCCTCGTCGGTGAGACCGCCCGAGGCCTGGATGGTGATCTTTTGCTCCTTGCCGGTGCCCTTGTCCTTGGCCGACACCGAGACGATGCCGTTGGCGTCGATGTCGAAGGTCACCTCGATCTGCGGCATGCCGCGCGGGGCAGGCGGGATGTTCTCGAGGTTGAACTGGCCGAGCATCTTGTTGTCGGCCGCCATCTCGCGCTCACCCTGGAAGACCCGGATCGTCACCGCGTTCTGGTTGTCCTCGGCGGTCGAGAAGATCTGGCTCTTCTTGGTCGGGATGGTGGTGTTGCGGTCGATCAGACGGGTGAACACGCCACCCAGCGTCTCGATGCCAAGCGACAGCGGCGTCACGTCGAGCAGCACCACGTCCTTGACGTCGCCCTGCAGCACGCCGGCCTGGATCGCCGCGCCCAGCGCCACGACCTCGTCGGGGTTGACGCCCTTGTGCGGCTCCTTGCCGAAGAACTTGGTCACTTCCTCGATCACCTTGGGCATGCGGGTCATGCCGCCGACGAGAACCACCTCGTCGATCTCGGAGGTCGAGATGCCGGCATCCTTGAGCGCCGCCTGGCAGGGCTTCATCGAGGCCTTGATCAGGTCGCCCACAAGGCTTTCCAGCTTGGCGCGGGTCAGCTTCATGACCATGTGCAGCGGCGTGCCGGTCTTGCCGTCCATCGAGATGAACGGCTGGTTGATCTCGGTCTGCTGGCTCGAGGAGAGCTCGATCTTGGCCTTTTCGGCCGCCTCCTTGAGACGCTGCAGCGCCATCTTGTCCTGGGTCAGGTCGACGCCATGCTCCTTTTTGAACTCCTCGGCGAGGTAGTTCACGATGCGCATGTCGAAGTCTTCGCCACCGAGGAAGGTGTCGCCATTGGTCGACTTCACCTCGAACAGGCCGTCGTCGATCTCGAGGATGGTCACGTCGAAGGTGCCGCCGCCGAGGTCATAGACGGCGATGGTCTTCGAGTCCTTCTTGTCGAGACCGTAGGCCAGCGCCGCGGCGGTCGGCTCGTTGATGATGCGCAGCACCTCGAGACCGGCGATCTTGCCGGCGTCCTTGGTGGCCTGACGCTGGGCGTCGTTGAAATAGGCGGGAACCGTGATGACGGCCTGCGTCACCTCCTCGCCGAGATAGGACTCGGCGGTCTCCTTCATCTTCTGCAGGGTGAAGGCGGAGATCTGCGAGGGCGAATACTTCTCGCCCTTTACCTCGACCCAGGCGTCGCCATTGCCGCCGTCCACGATGCTGTAGGGGACGAGCTTGCGGTCCTTCTCGACCGCGGCGTCGGACATGCGGCGACCGATCAGGCGCTTGACCGCGTGGATGGTGTTGGACGGGTTGGTGACGGCCTGCCGCTTGGCGGGCTGGCCGACCAGACGCTCGTCATCGGTGAAGGCGACGATCGACGGGGTGGTGCGGGCGCCTTCCGAGTTCTCGATCACACGGGGCTGCGAGCCGTCCATGATCGCGACGCAGGAGTTGGTGGTCCCGAGGTCGATGCCGATTACTTTAGCCATGTTCAAAACCCTCTAGCTCTAGGCGGTTTTCCGGTTCGGACCCGTTGAGGCATCCGCCCCGGACAGGAATGTAGCGGCGGAAAAGCCCCGCCGCGGATCACTGGGCTATATAGGGAGGGCGTTTTCGGGCTGCAACTGGCAGAGGCGGTCGCGATGCGCCATTTTGCCGCGAGACGGGAACCGGAGGGGCGCGATGGCAACCCAAGAGATCGATCTGCGGGGCGTGCGCGTGCTGCCGGGCCTGCTCGGGCCGGAAGCACAGGTCGCGATGCTGGCCGATCTGCGCGAGGTGGCGCGCGCCGCGCCGGTGATGCGGCCGGTGACGCGGCGCGGTCCGATGAGCGTGCGGATGACCTCGGCCGGGCGGCTGGGCTGGGTCGCCGACCGGCGTGGCTACCGCTACGAGCCCGTCCACCCCGAGACCGGTCGGCCCTGGCCCCCGATCCCCGACAGCGTGTTGGCGGTCTGGCGGGCGGTATCGGGGGTGGAGGCCGATCCAGACAGCTGCCTCGTCAACCTCTACCGCGAGGGTGCGAAGATGGGCATGCATCAGGATCGCGACGAGGGTGATTTCTCCTACCCGGTGGTGTCGATCAGCCTCGGCGACGAGGCCCTGTTTCGGGTCGGATCGGTCGAGCGCGGCGGCAAGACCGCCTCGATCTGGCTGCGCTCGGGTGACGTGGCGGTGATGGGCGGCGCGGCGCGGCTGGTGCATCATGGCATCGACCGGGTGCGCGACGGGTCCTCGACGCTGATCGACGGCGGCGGCCGGATCAACGTGACGCTGCGGGTGGTGCGCTAGCGAGGCTCCTATGGCGCTTAACCGTCAGCGCGCGAGCGAGCAGCAGCCGGTGAGAAGCGTGGTCTGTGGGCCCGCCCCGACCAGCAGCCCCTCGAAGCCGTAACGGCGCGACGACATGCCGTCCGAGCAGCTCTGGTTGAGCAGCGACAGGCTCCAGCTCGTGCCATCCGCGCGCAGCGCCGCTGCGAAGCGGCCGCGATGGGCGGCGCTGCCCACGAGGGTGGGGGCGGGCGCCTCGAACAGCTCGCCTTCGGGCGTGTCCAGCCGCCAGCTCTCGCCGGTCTCCAGCCGCCAGAACGGCTCGGTCCCGAAGCATGCGGCGAGGAGCGGAATCGCCCCGTCCCATTGTCCCGGTCGCCGGTCGAGAAAGCCCAGGCTCACCCAGCCCGTGCCTTCGCCCGCATTGACCCGGCCCCAGCCCCCGTCGCGCGACATCTCGATCACCTCGATGCCACGCGCGTCATGGGCGAGATGGCCGATCACCTTATGCCCGGCGCCGGGGCCGGAGCGGATGTTGAGCTGGTCGTCGGCGGCCACCCGCGCCACGTCGAACAGCGCGGGCCAGGCATCCTGCGTGGCGAGCGCCGGCGCGGCCCAGAGCAGCAACGCCAGCGCCAGCCCCCTCACCGCCCGGCGCTCCAGCTCGCCGAGGCGCGCTTGCGGGTGAAGAACTCGGCCATCATGCCGATCGCCATCAGCGCCAGCCCGACCCAGAGCGGGTAGAGCGCCGAGGTGAAATGCGGCGTGTAGTTGAGAAAGATGTCGCCCCGGGCCTGATCGATGGCGTGAAACAGCGGGTTCCAGTCGAACAGGGCGAGCATGTAGCCCGGCAGCGTGTTGGCCACGAACATCTTGCCCGACGCGATCATGTTGACCCGCGAGTAGATCGACACGCCGAGCTGGGTGAACTCGGGCAGCCAGGGCTTGATCGCCATGAAGATCATGCCGACGCCGACGCCCGAAAACCACGACACCAGCAGCATCCCCATCGCGCCCACCGGGTCCTCGATCACCACCGGCGTCACCAGCACGTGGTAGAAGAACAGCACCACCAGGAGCGACAGCACCTGGATGTAGAGCGAGCCCAGCGCGGCAGCCGAAATGGTCACGGCGGTGTTGAGCGGCGCATGCTTCATCATCGAGGAGGCCGGGCCGTCGGCCTTCACCACCGCCGCCACCGCCTTGGTGTGGGTGAGAAACAGGAAGATGCCGGACATCAGGTAGAGCAGGAAGTCGCCCCTGAGGCCGGCGCCGCGGGCGCCGATCAGCGCGAACATCATGTAGAAGGCCAGCACGAAGATCACCGTCTGGGCGATGTTCATCGCCAGCCCGGCAAGAGCGTTGCGGTGACTCTTGCGGATCTCCCGCACGGTCGAGTGGTAGATCAGCTCGGCCAGGCCGGCGGCGTGGCGGCCGGCGCCGCGGGAGCGTTCGCGTTCGAACATCTGGCCTCGTTCCTGCGGTCGCGGGGGCGACGATTTTCTTGCCGATCCCCCGGCGGAATACCATAAGGAGATCGCCCCGACCCATCAACATTGCATGAAGCGGATGGCGATTTCGGGGCGCGACCGGGTGAAAGGACGATTGGGCTGATGGATTTCGACAGGCTGACGCGGGTGATGCGCACTCTTGCCATCGAGGCGGGCGAGAAGATCATGGAGATCTATGACGGTCCCGATTTCGAGGTGCGCGCCAAGGGCGACGACAGCCCCGTCACCGCCGCCGACGAGGCCGCCGACGCGCTGATCTCCGCAGGGCTGCGCGCGGCGTTCCCGGATCTGCCGCTCGTCACCGAGGAGCAGGCCGACAGCCACGGGCAGAAGGTGAGCA
>Ga0066854_10000206_pt1 | contig 21199 bp, 24 predicted proteins | sample ETNtaG_8_FD_65494 | JGI IMG/M metagenome (GOLD analysis project Ga0066854, IMG submission 65494) | Marine microbial and viral communities from oxygen minimum zone, Eastern Pacific Ocean - ETNP201406SV75 | ecosystem: Environmental > Aquatic > Marine > Oceanic | place: Pacific Ocean: Eastern...
ATCAATGAAGATGAATTATACCCATTCTCAATTGAATATCCATCCAATTGGAAAATAGTATCAACTGAGCCAATTACTAAAGGTGGAGTAATGATTGACTCAGATAAAACAGGCAGGAATGGAATGTGGGTTGGATTTTGGAAAGATATTGTTGATATCAATTATAATGATTATGAATTACTAGAATTTCAAAAAGATAACATCAAAAAATTTTGTATTAATTCTACTCAAGAAAAACATTTTGGTGAATGTTCTGATCTAATATTTCAAACAAACAAAATTCAAGAGATAGACGGGTCTAAAGCGGTAACAGCCATCATGAAATATGATTGGTTAATAGAAAACCCAGATCCTATGTTTGAAGATTCGACAGGAGGTAAATTTTCCACAACAGATACACTAACCTGGATATTATCTGGAAATGATATTTGGGTTATTGCTACAACAAATAATGCAGATAAATTTGATAAAAAACAAATTCACAACATAATTCATTCATTCAAATTTAACAACACAGAACAATTAATTCTAGAACATCAACAGAAACATTGGTGGAATAGCATTATAGATTTCTTCAAATTATTATTTATATAATTTAAATCAAATATTATTTTATTTAATAATTATTTAACATAAATTATTTTTTTGGACCTGACAAAAATTATTTAGTTAAAATTTAAAGTATGTATTAAAATATTAATCATCATTATCATCATCATTATTTTCATCTAACGTCCAAGGTAAAAATTTTCCAAGAATTTTAGCCCAATCTAATCTCAATAGAAGAACAATTACAACAGTCATCATTAGTCCAAAAACTACAACTCCAACATAGATAGGAGTTGCATCTTCAAGATCTTTTACAAGAGGTTCAACTAGAGACAATCCCAAATAATGATAAATAAAAACTATAGAATAACTAAGAACAATTTTTCCAGCAAGAGTGGAAATAAAAAATTTTTTAGGATTATATTTTGCCAATCCCAAAGGTACAAAAATAATATCATCAGGCATAGGAGTTGCAGCTGCAACAAATGCTGCGGCTGCACCATATTTTTTAACTAGTCTTTGAAATGGACGCATTCTTTTTCGAGTTTTTTCACTAATTATTTTTCTACCCTTAAAACTAACATAAAATATAATTTGTTTTGCGGCAGTAGCTGAAACTGCAGAAACTAAAGCTAAGATATGTAAATCATATTGATTTCCAATAGACATAGTAGCAAGCAATAAGAAACCAGGAAGAGGCACAAAAGGAACAAGAGACCCAAAAAAATTTACAAGTGCCAAAATGATATAACCATCATTAACTGCAAATGGAAAAATGTCAGTAAAATCCACAAATCAAAATGAAATCAGGCTTATTTAATGAAAACGAAGAATATTTTTTAAAATAAAATAAATGCATTGATTAAAAATGAATATATTTAATCTATAGAAAATATGAGAAAAATATAATGAGTTATGAATTATTCATGGAATATTATCAACAAGCACAAGAGATTTTATCAAATAACATATTTCAAGAATATGGAGTCATAGGATTATTCATAAATTCATTATTGTCAGCCACAGCATTACCAATACCTACAGAAATCTTAACATCAGCATTATTGATGGGTGGTGAAAGTATTTTTCTAGTTGCTGCAGCACTAATGATTGGATCAACTATTGGAGGATTTTTTAATTATATGATAGGGTTTGGAGGGAATAAATTATTTAATAAATTCAAAAAAAATAAACATAAAAAAATAGAACATAAAAAAGGACATAGAATTTTAGACAAATTTGGATGGAGTGCAATATTTTTTGCATCTTGGATACCAGTCATAGGGGATTTGGTTTTAATTTCTGCAGGTGCAAAAAAAATGAAATTTGTCAAATACTCAATTTTTATGATTTCAGGAAAAGCATTAAAAACAATTATTGTTGTTATAGGGTTAGGTTCAATACTTTGAAAAATAACATAAAATAATTATTAAAAATATTACAAATTTAGAAAAATTCTAACAATTGTAAAATTTAACATGAAATATTCAAATATTTTAAAACGACATGCTTAAAACATAATCAAAATAGAAGAAAATTAGATGGTAACTAAAAAATTTAAAACAATTTGTAGTGAGATTTCATCTATCAGTCCATTTATCAGATTTGTAGGAATTATAGGCGAAAGAGGAGAATTAATGGCACATAAAAGAAGACCAGAATTAATTGCACTTCTAGATGGAAAAAATACACAATACCAATTTTCACATATTGCAATGAACACAGAGTTAGAAGGATTTTTTGATAAAAATTTGGGAGAAGTAGAATTTGTTTGGGAAGAAAGGAAAAAGGTTCAAACAATATCATTTTCAATTAAAAAAGCAAAAGTATGGGTGTCAATAGATAAAAAAGCAATTAGATCTGAAATGTTAAGGATTATAGATTCATGCCTACCCATAGTTAAAAAATACTCATAGAATATCTTGAAATGTCCGTATTGTGAAATTAATTTAGATTCACTTAGTATGGCTGTAGGACTAAAACATATTTTAGAACATAAAAAAGAAATACAAAATTAACATATGCAACAAAAAAAATTACAAATATGAAAACAACAGAAAATATTAAAAAATTAATTAATGAAATTAATTCTAGAAAACCTAAAAATTATGAACAAATGAAAATAGAACAAATAAGTAGAGAATTACACAAAATGATGGAATTTGAACAAAGTGTATTAAAAAAAATAGAAATGTTTGAGAAAGAACATCAAGATCCAGATTTAATAAAATATACAAAAATAATTTGTAGGAATACTATAGAAAGAGAAACAGCATTAATTCAAGAAATATATCTTAAAAAAATTGATTCCCAATATCTTAATTCAAAATAAAATTATTTTTCATCATCATAAAGCCAACATCTAACATATCCAGTATTGGTTTTAAATTTAGGTGGAAGTTTTTTGCATTTTTCAATAGCTAAAGGGCACCGGTCAATAAATCTACATTCAGTTGGAACAGTAAGCAAACTTGGCGGAGTGCCAGGAATATATTTAGGAATATTTCCTTTGAGTGTCGGAATAGATTCTAAAAGCCCTTGAGTGTAAGGATGTTTTGGATTTTTATAAATTTCTTCAGAAGAACCAAATTCAACCATCTGACCACCATACATAATACCAATTTTATCGGCAATTTCAGATAAAACTGCTAAATCATGAGTAATCAACATAAAAGACATACCGTCTTTTTTTAATTTTTTTAACAAGTTAATTATTTGAGCTTGAATTAAAACATCTAGTGCAGTAGTAGGTTCATCAGCAATTACAAACTGTGGTTTTAAAATCAAAGCCATTGCTATAATCACTCTTTGTTTCATCCCACCACTTAATTCATGAGGATATTTTTTTAAAACATCTACACTCAAACTGACTGAATTGATTGAATTCAAAATTAATTCATTAGAATCACCATCAAAATTATGTTGTTTTAAAATTTCAACAAATTGTTGTTTAATTGTAAAAACAGGATCTAATGAGTTCATAGCACCTTGAAAAATCATAGAGATTTTTTTCCAGCGAAATTTATTATTAAAATCAGATTCAGAAAGATCTAAAAGAGAATCACCATCAAATTGAATTTGTCCATAACTCTCACCTCCAGATAGCATTCGGATTAAAGATAGCCCCAAAGTACTTTTTCCACATGCACTTTCACCTGCAATACCCAGAGATTCTCCAGAATCTAATTCAAAATTAACATCATCTACAGCATAAACTGGGCCTTTAGATGAGGCATATCTAGAAAATAATCCATTAATTGATAGAAATGTCATGTTGTTCTTAGATCCAAACTAGAATTTCTGTTTTGCACTAAGGGATATAAACAACATTGTCAGAATGAAGAAATCGATTTAAATGATATTTCCAATTTGTGGTTTTGATGCAAAAAATGCAGTACTATGTCCTCAATGCGAGGGGAAAGTAGACTCAGGAGTATTAACAAAAGCAGATGTAGATGCATCGATTACATTGGCAAAAATTGCAAAAACAAATAAAGAAATAGAAAATTTTTCACTTCATTCCTGTAAAGAATTTCAAGGAAATTTCATTTTATCATTAGCAAAAAATGACATAATGGCAGTAAGACAAAGTAGAACATTATACAGATTATTTCAAGATCAATTTAAGGGAAAGATTTGGCTTGTAGAAGCAGATGAAACAGATAAAAAATTCATCGAAGATCTGTTTTTTCCAATAAAAATTTTAGCAATTAATGTTGTTTGGACAAAAGGTGTTCAAAAAACTAAAGCAGTAGTTTCAGGCAAATGGACACCAAAATTTCCAATAGATACCAAAAAAGTCATAGAAATTGTCAAAAATATCCGAAACCTTGACATTGAAATAGAGTTTGAGGATAAATGATAGATATGGTTTTTGGAAAAACACATGATATTTCAGAATTAAATAAAGAATTGATCGGAAAACAAGTGGTATTAGGCGGATGGATTGAAGATCTAAGGAAATTAGGAAAAATGTCATTTATCACACTTAGAGATGTATCAGGAATTTCTCAAGTAATTGTAAAAGGAGAATTAAATGATAATCTGGGTGAAATTAATCGTCAAAGTGTTGTAAGCATTAAAGGAATAGTTCAAGAGACAAAAGCTAGAGATTTTGCATTTGAAGTCAAAGCTGAAGAGATAGAGGTTTTAGGCAAAGCCATTCACCCGTTACCAGTAGATCCAATTGGAAGGTTAGAGAGCAATATCGATACAAGATTAAATCATCGTGCACTAGATATGAGAAATCAAAAAACAGCTTCAATTTTTAAATTAAGACATCATGTATTACAGTCATTACGTAAAACACTTGCAGAAAAAAAATTCATAGAAATTACAACACCCAAAATAATTGGTAGTGCAAGTGAAGGTGGAGCAGATCTTTTTTCATTAGATTATTTTGGAGATACTGCATATCTTGCTCAAAGTCCACAACTGTACAAAGAACAAATGACTATTGGATTAGAAAGAGTATTTGAAATTTCAAATTTTTACAGAGCAGAAAATTCACATACAGGAAGACATTTGACAGAATTTACAAGTATTGACATTGAAGCAGCATTCATGGATTATACAGATGTTATGGATATTTTAGAATCATTAGTAATTGAGGTATACAAATTCACATCGGAAAATTGTAAAAAAGAACAAGAGATGATTGAGCACATAATAGAAATTCCATCAGCACCATTTGAAAGGATTACATACAATCAATGTATTGAAGAATTAAAACAAGCAGGAGAAAAAGTAGAATTTGGAGATGATTTGTTAGATGCACATTTAAGAATAATTGGAAAAAATCATCCAGGATTTTACTTTTTAACGGATTGGCCAATGAAATTAAAACCATTTTACATTAGAGAAAAAGATGAAGATGCAACATTATCACGATCATTTGATTTGCAATTTGGATATTTAGAATTATCATCAGGAGGAACTAGACTTCACGATTCAGAATTATTAAAATCAAGATTAAAAGAACAAAATTTAGATCCTGCACAATTTACAGATCATCTTAAAACATTTGATTGGGGAATGCCACCACATTCAGGTTGGGGAATGGGATTAGATAGACTGATGACCACACTTATTGGTATTGATAATGTTCGTGAAGTAGTTTTGTATCCAAGAGATCCAGATAGACTGAGACCTTAGAGTAAACTAATTTCTTATTCAAAGAAGATTTTCAATCTTTTTGTAGTATTTTAAATAATTTTTCAAGATTAACGATCAGTCTTTTATAAAATGTAAACATAGTAGAAGTAGAAGCCAACACAATATTCAATTGTCAAAAAAACTCCCCGTCGTGTTACTGGCATAAGCCTACCTGCTATGCTACGTAAAGGATGCGAATAGTTGGCTTTAGATTTTTCTCAATGTTGAATGGAATTATTTTTAATAATATTTTTAAAATCAATATTAATTATTTTTATTAGATCATAGAATTTGTCATAGTTTAGCAAATTTTAGAATTTTTTTTGTGGTATTTTCTATATCTTTGAGTAAATCTTCTTCCCAAATTACTAAAATCTTGTAACCTTGTTTTTTAATTTGTTTTAAAATTATTTTCTCTCTTTTCCATATCTCACTGGCTTTAATCATTTTACCATGTTCTCGAATTAAATCATCTGATTTGTATTTTCTAGGATCTGCATGATTGTATGTTCCATTATGTTCAATAATTTTTTTAGGCCTGATAAAAATATCTACTTCTTTTTTACGATGTTCATTTTGAAGAGTTTGATAATCCACACTACGATGAAATTTGAATCTTATTTCAGCATCAGTTAAAATTTGACCTATTTGAGATTCTCGTTTATTGGGTTTAACTTGATTGTGTTTAGAGGGGTACAGATTATCTTGTAGGGATTCTTTCATATCAGTACTCCAAATTTTAGATGTTTTTTGTTTAATTTCCTCTGAAGATTTTTTTACATTCTTTGCCAATACAAATTTTTAACATATTCAATCTTAAAAGTAATAAAACATATTCAGAATTAATTGGATTAAAATAGAAATTATTGCGTTTGTTTTATACACTACCACATGAATAAACTATTGCGTGATTCCAAAAATCGCGATTACCAATCGGGTAATCAAACGCAATTAAATGAAGAACGGAACTCTCCATTCTTCATGAGATTGGAAGGACCTCTTCAGTTCTTTCAATCTCGCTTTGTTTCCTTTTTCTCAGATTCCAATGTCATAACATCCAATTCATTTAGAAAAAAATTTAAAGAAAATCACTCCGTAGTAATGAGATATTCTAACAATGAAAAAGCATTTTTAAAATCAGATATAATTTCAGGAAAAAATCAATTTGCTAAAATTTTATTTTTAATATAAATTGGATTATACATCATTAAAAATATGAAAATAATCCTAAAAATTACTTTATTCAGGATCACAAATCTTCTCATGAGACATAATGTCATAAATTACTTCAGGGAATCCCTCAATGACACGATCGCATTTCTGGCAAGTATATTTCATGCATATCATATACACACATCACTAATGAAATTATTGTTAAAGAAAATAGAATTTATCTAAAAAGATTTTTCGTCAATAGATCTTAAAACATGTAAAGTAACATGTAAAAAATATTACAAAAATAAAGGAAAAATTTCTTAATTAACATTAAGAAAAGATAATCCACAATCATCACAGATATCTCACCATATTTTATTTCATTGACATATAGTCATGCCAGTTTGGTGGACTAGGCATTTTTTTACAATCAAGGCAAAAACCGTTGTAGTAATGCTTGTGCTCCAAACAATATTTTTGTAACATAAGGAAATATTCAATATAAGAAATTTAAAATTAATTATCCAAATTCTGAATATTTGAGAAAAAAATCATGATTAACTAAACATTAATAAAATTTTAACGATACTCATTAAAAAATAGGGAGTATAATTCAGATTTTTATTACAATAAACATATCAAAACATATGATTGAGAAAGAAGATGCAAAAAAAGTAGTAGAAGTTATTGGAAATAATTTGATAGGAGTATCACATGATTCAAACAATTTTCAAAAATTACCAGATTCATTTTGGGGGTATTTTGCACGAGGTCACGATAAAAAAGGGACATTCGGGGTAATCATCACATATTCTGAAGATGGAAAAGATGTAGATGAATTAATGAAAATGTATGAAGAATGGGCTAAACAAAATAAATCAAAAACAGAATAAACTATTTAGTCTCTTTCAAAAGTTTTCTATAACCTTCACATTCTTTACAAACAGGTTTACCTTTGTATGCAGGATTGCCATCCTTAATTTTCAATGTAGCAGTTGTGAGTTTACAAATACAACAAACTACCATATAAAATTAGTAAAATATGCAATTAATAAAAATTGGGAATTTTAGAGATTATCAGTAATTTGTTTTGTAAATTCAGTAGTAGTACTATCCCCACCAATATCTTTAGTTTTAATTCCAGATTTAACTAGATCAAATATAGTAGATTCTAATTTTGTAGCAGCTTCAAAACATTTTGGATCATTGTATTTTACACCAAGCCAATTAAGCATCATTTTAATTGAAAGTAAAAACGATGAAGGGTTAGCAATATTTTGCCCTGCAATATCAAATGCAGCACCATGAACAGGTTCAAACAAAGCAAAATCATCACCAAGATTTGCTGCAGGGGCCATACCCAACCCTCCAACAACTTGAGAAGATTCATCAGATAAAATATCACCAAAAAGATTAGTGGTAACTATGACATCAAATTTTTGAGGTTGACGAATTAAATTCATAGCACATGCATCTACATACATTTCTTCAAATGAAATATCAGGATAATCCTTTGAAACATCAATACATGCTTTTGCAAATAATCCATCAGTAACTCGCATAACATTTGATTTATGAACACACGTAACTTTTTTCATGCCATTACGTTGTTTTGCAGTTTCAAATGCATATTTTGCAATTCTTTTTGATGCATCTTCAGAGATAATTCTCAATGCGACTGCGGCGTTACCCAAACTAAACTCTTTTCCAATGTAAAGATCTTCAGTATTTTCTCGTACAATCACCATATCAATATCATCACGTAATGCAGGCATGTGAGGATATGATTTAGAAGGTCTAATATTGGCATAAAGATCAAGCATTCGTCTCAACACTACAATTACATCAGCTGCACTTTCACCAACAGGAGCTTTTAGACAGACATCAGATTGTTTAATGGTTTCAACTACATCATCAGGTAATGCCTTACCCGTTTTTTCAAGGGCCTCATCACCAGCTACTAATTTTGAAATTTCAAATTTTAAATCAAATTTATCACCGATTGTATTCAATACAGAGATGGCAGATTCAGATAATTCAGGACCAATTCCATCCCCAGTAATTAATGAGATTTTGTACATAAATATAAGAAATCATTGAGGGATTTTAATTGTTAGTTTTTCAAAAAGGTTTTTCTGAGTACAATTACAGATGAAATAAAATACAATTCTAGACCCAAAATTATCAATATCAGAGATAAAAATAATCAGTTTAGTTGTTTTTCTTGAAGTAATTTTTTGAGCATTATACGATTTATTGCATCAATTACTGCCTTCACAGATGTAGTTACGATATCTTCTCCAACGGATTTTGCAGATATTTTGTTACCTAGTGCATCTTCTACCTTTACTGTTACCTCACATAATGCACCAGAACCACCTGAAATTGAAGCTAAACCATAATCTTTAATTCTAATTTCAGAAAGTTTTCCAGTAATTTTTTGAATTGCATTTAATGCAGCATCGACTGGACCCACACCATAATCAGTTCCAACATGATCCTTACCATTAATATTTAATTTCACAAATGCATAGGGCATTGTTCCAATTCCAGTAGATACGGAGAATCCAGTTAACTGAACAATTCTTTTGAGATCTTTTTCGCCCATTATTTCACTTGCAATTGAGAGTAATTCTACATCAGTGAGTTGTTTTCCTTTATCACCGATTTCTTTGACTTTATCTAAAATCTGCTGTGATTGCTCTTCAGTTGGATTTACACCATATTCAGCAAGCATTGCATTCATTCCATGAATCCCTGCATGTTTTCCAACTTGAAGCCATCTTTTTCTTCCAACTAATTCAGGACTGATTGGTTCGTAAGTAAGGGGGTTATTCAACACACCATGTGTGTGAATTCCAGATTCGTGACCAAATGCATTAGCACCAACAATTGCCTTGTTTGGTTGAACAATAATTCCAACGGTTTTTGAAATAAATCTAGATGCTTCATAAATGGATTCAGAACGGATGTTAGTTTCATACTGTTGTTTGTGAGGTAAGCATTTGAGAGCCATAGAAAGTTCTTCTAATGACGCATTACCAGCTCTTTCTCCAATTCCATTAATTGTAACATGGGCACATGCAGCTCCTGCATGAATTCCAGCCAAAGAATTGGCAACTGCCAATCCAAAATCATTATGACAATGAACACTTACTGGAAGTTTTGTAACTTCTACTGTATCACGTGTAATTTCTGCCATATACTCAGGTGTAGAATAGCCCACAGTGTCAGGAATATTAACTCTATCTGCTCCTGCTTTTGCAACTTCACCAAAAACTTTTCTCAAAAATTCTCTATCAGTTCTTGATGCATCTTCAGCTGAAAACTCCACTTGAAGACCACGAGATTTTCCATATTCAACAGCTTCAATTGCTTTTTCAAGTGCTTGGTCTCGAGTCATTTGAAGTTTGTATTGTAAATGGATATCAGAAGTTGCAATAAATGTATGAATGTAATTTAACCCAGCATCAACTGCAGCATCAATATCAGTTTTGATAGTTCTTGTTAATCCTGCAATTTCACAAGATAATCCTTCTGAAGCAATCATCTTAACTGCTTTTAATTCACCTTCAGAAATTACTGGAAATCCAGCTTCAATTGCATCTACACCTAATTCATCAAGTTTTTTTGCAATAGATAATTTTTGATCTGGTGATAAAGATACACCAATGGTTTGTTCTCCATCTCTTAAGGTGGTATCAAATATCCTAACGTTCAATCTCCGCTCCTTTGTAAAGCAGTTACACCAGTTCTGGCAATATCAATAATTCCAAATGGTTTTACTAACTCTTCAAATGCTTGAATTTGTTCAGGAGTAGAAGTTAATTCAACCATTATTGAATCCTTTTTCACATCATGTACTTTACCACCATAGGAATTAGCCAATTTGTTAACTTCCATACTATCATTAGTACTACTTAGTTTTATCTTAAAAATACAAAGCTCACGAAATATTGTTTTCTGCTCATCCAAATGCTTAACCTCAACAGAATCAATCATCTTATCTAATTGTTTTACAATTTGTTCAACTTGTTTTTTATCACCAAGAGTGGTAATAGTCATTCTAGAGTAATTAGGATTATCAGTAATTCCAACAGAGATACTGTCAATGTTAAAATTTCTAGATCTGAAAAGATGAGTTACTTTAAACAATACACCAGGTTTGTTTTCAACTAAAATAGAAATGATAGACCACATAATTAATCACTAAGAAGGTAAAATCATGTCCGAAAGCGAAGTTCCAGGGGCTACAAAAGGCAACACATCTTCTTCAGGATCAATTGGAATATCAATTACTGTTGCAACATCACTGCTTAAAGCTGATTTTATTGCCTTGTCAAGTTCATCCATAGATTGTGCTCTAATTCCTTGAGCTCCATAAGATTCAGCTAATTTAACATAATCAGGACATCCACCTTGATCCACTCCAACCATCCTTCTATCATAAAATGTTCTTTGCCATTGAGCTACCATTCCCAAAGTAGAATTATTCAAAACAAATGCAATTACAGGTATATCTTCCAACACAGCAGTAGCAAGAGAATTTTCAGTCATACTAAAACTTCCATCTCCGGCTATATCAACAACAGGTACATCAGGTCTTGCAACTTTGGCACCAATGGATGCAGGAAAACCCCATCCCATAGTACCAAGTCCAGTAGAACTAAAGAAAGTTCCAGGTTGAATTACATCATAAAATAAAGAAGCCCACATTTGATGTTGACCAACTTCAGTAGTAACAATAGATTCCTTTGGCAATAATTCTCGAAGTTTTCTTAAAATTTTTGCAGCCCCCATTTCTCCAGGATGAAGTTTCAAGTTTTCTTTCCAATATTCTTTAGTTTCTTTAACATGTTTAAGCCAAAGAGAATCATCAGTTTTTTTAATAGCCCTTTGTAAAAGTAATTTTACCATAATTCTAAGAGATGTACGAACATCTCCAACTACAGCTAAACTAGCAGTTTGATTTTTACCAATTTCAGCAGGATCAACATCCATATGAATAATTTTTAATCGTTTTTCAAAAGCTTCAAAAGTTCCAACAGATCTATCAGAAAATCTAGTTCCTATTGCCAAAACACAATCAGCTTCTGCCATCATTTTATTTGCTTCAGCATGACCATGCATTCCAATTGGACCCAATGATAAAGGATGATTTTCTGGAAATGCACCCTTGCCTTTGAAAGTTGTAACTACTGGAAGCATGAGAGTTTCAGCAATAGATTGTAATTCAGCAAATGCAGATGAAATAATGGTTCCACCACCAGCTAAAATAATTGGTCTTTCAGAATTAAGTAACATATCAATTGCTTTTTCAACAGCAACAATATCAGGATCATACCAAGGATGATAGCCTTGTATTTTAAATTCATCAGGAAAATTCATAGATGCTTCATTTTGTTGAACATCTTTTGGAATATCAATAAGTACAGGTCCAGGTCTTCCAGTTTCTGCAATGTAAAATCCTTTTCTTACAGCTTCAGGAACTTCTTCAGCTGATCTTGGTTGAAATGCATATTTTACTACAGGATTAGCCATACCGATTATATCACTTTCTTGAAATGCATCTCTGCCAATCATTGCAACTGGAACTTGACCAGTCACAGCAATCATAGGTGAAGAATCAGCTTGTGCCGTTGCAATTCCAGTTAAGATGTTAGTAGCACCAGGTCCAGAAGTTGCAAAACAAACTCCAGGTTTTCTACTAACACGGCCAAACCCATCAGCCATATGTGAGGCAGATTGCTCATGTCGTACTAAAATATGTCTAATATCACATCTAGAGAATTCATCATACATTGGAAGATTTGAACCTCCAGGCAATCCAAATACCTCTTTGACGCCTTCTTTTTCCATAGCAGTCATCAAGGCTTTTGCACCTGTCATAGTTTCCATATTATTCATCAAACTTTTCACCATAATTTAAAATGTTTCAAAATTTTGGGCATAAATCAGAGAAATTCAAGTAATTATCAACATTAGTAGATTTTTTGATCATTAAGAAAGTAAAAAGTAATTTTTAGTCAGATAGATTTAAACAGATTATTTTTAGATTTGGAGTAAACATTTTGATAGACAACGAAGAAATTATAAAAATAATTGAAATATTATTTGAATCAGGAATTACAAAAGATCTTAGCAAACTAAGAGAAATTCATTTAGATGATCCTAAATTTTCAAGTTTTAGTGATTTACCACCTTACGATCTAAAAGATTATCAAACTACAATTGAATTAGAAGAATTAAAGTTCATCAGTATTTCAGATTATACTTATGAAATAAAAAATCCAAAAATCAGTATTTTTGATAATTGTGCAATTGTAGCTTTGGAACTTATTCAAAAAGGGATGTTAGTAGATACCAAAGCATACACAGGAGAATACATGGTAATTAATGGACGTGCAACATTTGTACTAGTTAAGCAACCAACATGGAAAATTGCACATATTCATTTGTCAAAAATTTAGAAAAGACTTAAAATTATTTTTTGTTTTGATTAGGATTGTTTTGTTTTTTTGATTTGTTTTTGTTTTGATTAGGATTGTTTTGTTTTTTTGATTTGTTTTTGTTTTGATTAGGATTGTTTTGTTTTTTTGATTTGTTTTTGTTTTGATTAGATTTTTTTGGTTTATCATTTGCAGATAATTTTTTGTAAAGACTGTAGGCTTGATCAACATTAGAATTACCATGAATAATTGAGCGTGCTGCTTTAATCATTGCAACAGGGTGTTCAGATTGCCAGATATTTCGACCCATATCAAGACCTACTGCACCTGCTTTGATAGCATTGTATGTTAATTGTAAAGCATCACGTTCAGGAATTTTTTTTCCACCTGCAACAATTATTGGAACAGGACAAGATTCAACAACTTTTTCAAAATTATCACAGTAATAGGTTTTAACAATATGTGCACCTTGTTCAGCAGCAACTCTACATGCTAATGAAAGATATCTTGCATCTTTACCTAATTCTTTTCCAACTGCAGTTACAGCTAAAACAGGAATTCCATATTTTTCTGCTTCATTAACTAATTTTCCTAAATTAACAATTGTTTGATACTCATATTTTGAACCAACAAAAATAGACATTGCAACTGCACTTGCATTCAAACGAATTGCCTCTTCAAGTGAAACTGTAATATCTTCTTGAGATAAATCATCACCAATAATACTTGAACCACCAGATACTCTCAAAACCATCGGAGTATCAGAGGTTGCATCAACTGAAGTTCTTTGAACTCCTCTTGTTAGCATTAAAGAATCACAATATTTCAAGAGTGGAGCAATAACTTTTTTTGGTTCTTCTAATTTTTCAGTTGGACCAAGGAAATATCCATGATCTACAGCCAACATTAATGCACGATTATTGTGAGGTTTGATAATTCTAGATAATCTGTTTTGTAATCCCCAATCCATATCTCTTCGATTTTGAAATAAAAAAAATACCTTTCTTAAGCCTTTCCTAGGTGGTAATGATAATTTTCATAGCATTGTCACCTGTTTTTGCATGATCAAATGCTTTTTGAGAATCTTGAATAGAATAAGTGTGAGTTATGAGTTGTTTGACATCAATTTGAGAGGATTCAATTAATTCAAGTGCTGCTTTAGTGTCAGTATCAGAGGCAGCATAACTTGTTACAAGAGTAATTTCTTTAGAGTAAACTTTACTCATATCCAAATTAATCATTGCACCTTTAGAAGGAACACCAAACATCATTACAGTACCTCCTTTTCTCACCATATCTATGGCATCCTCAAGAGCTTTTAGACTACTAGTAGCTACTATAGCAACATCCACCCCCAAGTCATTTGTTTGATCTAAAATTTTCTGTTTTCTATTTTCATCCATTGATGAAATAGATTCAGTGATATCAAATTTTTTTGCAAAATCTAATCTAAAATTATTTATATCAAAACAAAATATTTTAGAAAACTTTTTTGCTTGAGCAAGCATCACATGCATCATTCCTGTTGGACCAACTCCAAAAATTGCAGTAGAATCACCTTCTTGATAAAAACATTTTTCCCAAGCCCTAACACAACATGCCAAAGGTTCAATCATTGCAGCTTCTTCAAAACTTAACGAATCAGAAATTTTTAAAACACCACCATGAGAAACATTCCAAGCTGGAACAACATATTCTTCAGATAAACCACAAGGGGACAAATTAGTTTCAGAATATTTTTTACACATTGTTTCATTACCATGATTACAAAAATGACAATCATAACATGAAACATGATGATGAGTAAATACTCTATCACCTTTTTTAAAATCAACAACATCAGAAGCAACATCTAAAATTATACCTGCAGGTTCATGACCAAGGCGCATTGAAGGTTGACCATATTGACCAAATACTTTTTCTAAATCAGAACCACAAATACCACATGCTTGCATTTGAATTAAAATATCTCCAGAATTCAAAATAGGTTTTTCAATTTCATCAACAGATATAATTGACGGTCCTTTCACTGAAGCAGTTTTCATAGCATAACTTTAAAAAATTGAGTATAAGTAGATTAAATCAGACGCCGAGAATCTTTTTCAACATAACTCTATAATCAACTTCAGTTTTCTCACTTCCTGTTGCAGGTAATGCAAAGACAAGAGTTGATTTCTGCGCTCTAAGTGCAGTTAATTCATCATTAATTGCTGCAGTAATATCATCACTAACTAAAATTAATCCAACATCAGCATCATCAGTTAATTTAGTAATTTCACTTAAAGCTTGTTCAGAAGTATCAGATATGATTCCAGGGATTCCTGCCAATTGGAAGCTTGTTACAAAGGATTTACTACCAACAGTAAATATTTTCATAGTTGAAACTTTTTTTATTCTAATTTAACCCTTTTTGGAGGCAATAGATCAAGAAAGATTGATTTACTTTAAAAAATTAGTCTGATTATGGCAGAAATTGATACTCAAAAAGATGTTTATTTGTTCCTACATGGAAAAATGGATCTTAAAGAAAAAGCAATGAATGCTCTAATTACAAAGGGATTCACAGAAGACAAAGTCATTATGGCACTACCAACAAAAGTTGGAAATGTTGGAGATTATATGGCAATGTTGTGGATGCCACCAAATCCAGATCACGTAAAAATTCAACAAATTACTAAAGTTGATGAAGTAGAACCAGAAGGAATGGTGGGTCTTTGGAAAGGAGTTTCAAAAGACGATATAGATACAGTTCAGTTATAATGAATTAACTGAATCCAGCACCAAAATCAGTGCCTTTTTCCAGCATATCACTGGAATCTGAACTTTTTAATTTTCTGTAAATTAACGTTTCATAAACAATCTTCATTGCTTCTTCATCATTAACATCACAATCATTTTTAATTTGATTTTTGTATTTTTCTAATTTTGTAATGTCTTGTTCATCAGAAGAAAGATCATCATGAACCATAAGATTTGCAATTTTTTCAATTTCTAAATTTTGTGTAGATTCATCCATGATTAATCATCAAATTTCCACTTAATAACACATTCTAATAATAAATTATCATAAATCAGAAATTAAACCAGATAAAAAATCAGAAAATTCATCATCAGAAAAAATAATTTCTTCAACATTATTTTCACGTTTAGCAAAATGTGCAGATTCTAAATGATAACAAGAAGTTTTTCCATTTAATTCACCAAAATAAAATCCAGGACATGAACAAAAACCACCATCAGGATCAATCCAATGTTCTTCTCCCTTTCCAACTACAGTCCAAATTTTTCTTTGACTAGGTTCAAAAAGATGTAATTTAACACGCTTTTCAGAAACCAATAATTCAATTCGGTCTGAATCTTTACTCATATTAATTAATAATATATCGCAGGTATAACCTTGATGTTTTAAAAATAATAATTTTTTAAAATAATTAGAATTTAAAAAACAAAAAATAATTATTCAAATTTATCATAAGGTTCAATTGGTTCTATAGTAGGATTATTATCTTTAAGCCATTCTAAAGTATTAACAAACGAATCTGCAAGTTCAATAGTAGTCAAAACAGGAACACCCAATTCAAGAGATTTTCTTCGAATTTGATATTCATCATCTAACATTCCAACATATTTTTCCAACGTTGAAGTACTAGGGATATTAATTATAAAATCAATTTTTCGTTCATAGAGTAAATCAGAAATATTGGGTTTTCTTTCAGGTTCTGAAATTTTATGAACAATTTCAACTTGACCTACTTTTTCTTCAAAAAATTCTGCAGTATGTTCAGTTGCTAAAATTTTAAATCCTAAATTTTTAAGTTTGACAATTGAAGATACTAATCGTTCTTTATTGTGAGAGCCTCCAACAGTTACAAGAGCAGTTCCCTTACTAGGTAAATTATATCCCACAGAAGTTAATCCTTTAGACAATGCATCATAGAAACTATTTCCAAAACAAGCAGCTTCACCAGTAGATTGCATTTCAACACCTAATGTAATATCTGCACCTTCTAATTGCATAAAAGAAAATTGAGGGACCTTAATTCCATAATTAGTAATTTTTTGCCATTTATTTTCAGGTATTTTAGGCAGAGGTTTATTCAATATTGCTTTGGATGCAAGGGAAATTAAATTTAATTTTACAAGTTTTGAAACAAATGGCATAGAACGTGATGCTCGAATATTAAGTTCAATTACATAGACATGTTCATCATGAACTAAAAATTGAAGATTAAATGGACCACGAACGTTAAATGTTAATGCAATTTTTTTGGTATATTCATTAATTGTTTCAATAATTTTATTACTTAATCTCCAAGGAGGGATTACCATCATAGCATCTCCAGAATGAACTCCAGCACTATCAATGTGTTCAACAATTGCACCAATGACTACTTGTTCACCATTACTAATACCATCTACATCAACTTCAAGTGAATTTAACATGAACTTTGAAATTACAACAGGATGATCTGGAGATACATCAGTAGCTTCTTTCACATATGTTTTTAATTCATCTTGAGACCAGACAACTTTCATTGCAGCACCAGATAAAACATAGGAAGGACGTACAATTACAGGAAATTCAACTTCCTGTGCAAAAGTTTTAGCTTCATTAAGATTAGAAAATGCTTGCCAACGTGGTTGTGGAATGTGAAGTTTATCAAGTTCTGCACTAAATTTTGAACGATCTTCAGCTCTATCAACATCATGTGCACTTGTTCCCAAAATATCAATACCGTGTTGTGCAAGTCCAGGAGTAAGATTATTTGCAGTTTGTCCACCAACACATGTAATGATACCTTTTGGATTTTCAAAATCAGCAATATCTAAAATTCGTTCTTGAGTTAACTCTTCAAAGTAAAGCCTCGTACAAATATCATAATCAGTTGAAACAGTTTCAGGATTACAATTAACTACAGAAACATTTTTTTCACCATTTTCTTGTAGTCCCCAAACCATGTTAACAGTGCCCCAATCAAATTCAACACTACTTCCAATTCGATATGGACCTGCACCAAGCACAACAATTCCTTTTTCATCTTCAGGAATTACTACATCATTAGAATGACCACCATAAGTCATGTATAGATAATTAGTTACAGCAGGCCATTCAGCAGCTAAAGTATCAATTTGTTTAACACAAGGAATTATACCTAAATTTTTTCGTAAATCACGGATTTCATCAGGAGTTTTATCTTGTGTACGAGCAATTTGTTTATCAGCAAAGCCCATTTTTTTGGCCTCCCAGAGTAGAGATTCATTTAATTCAGAATTTTTTAATTTTTCTTCAATATTTACAATATTTTGAATTTTTTCTATAAACCAAGGATCAACTGTAGATAATTCATAAATTCGGTTTACAGAAATTTTCATTTTTAATGCAATGGCAACGTGATAAAGAATTTGATCATCGTGATGAGATAATTTGTATTCAATTTCTTCCTCAGTGAAAGTTTTTCCGTTTGTACGATTCAGAACTAAACCATCATTACCAATATCCAACATTCGAATTGCTTTTTGAAAAGATTCCTCAAAAGTTCTACCAACTGCCATGACTTCACCAACAGATTTCATAGTAGGTCCAAGTCTTCTATTTACTAATTCAAATTTTTCAAAATCCCATCGAGGGTGTTTACAGACAAGATAATCCAAAGAAGGTTCAAAACAAGCAGTAGTAGTTTTGGTAATTCGGTTTACAAGTTCTGATAAATTATAACCTAATCCTATTTTTGCAGACATGTATGCCAATGGGTATCCAGTAGCTTTACTTGCAAGGGCTGATGAACGTGAAAGTCTAGGATTAATTTCAATTGCAACATATCTATCAGAATCAGGTGCAAGAGCATACTGAATATTACATTCACCAACAATTCCAACATGTTTAGTTGCACGTAATGCAGCTGTACGTAACATATGATATTCATGATTGTCAATAGTTTGAGAAGGGGCAACTACAATATTGTCACCAGTGTGAACTTTCATGGAAAGAACATTTTCCATGTTACAAACAATTACATTATTACCATCATAATCTTGCATCACCTCATATTCAATTTGTTTCCAGTGACCAATGTATTCTTCAACTAACACCTGACCAACAAGACTAGCTTTCAAACCACGTTCAACAATTTCATGAAGTTCAATTTCATTATACGCAACACCACCACCCCTTCCACCTAAAGTATATGCTACACGTACAATTACAGGATAAGATAATTCTTCTGCTGCTTTTTTAGCATCTTCAAAATTTGTCACAGTGCTACTTTTCAAAACAGGCATTCCACATTGTTTCATAGAATCTTTGAAAAGTTGTCTGTCCTCAGTTCTTTTAATTCCAGGAATTTGAGTTCCAAGAACATTAACACCATATTTTTGTAAAACTCCAGCTTCTTCAAGATTTACTCCACAATTTAATGCAGTTTGCCCACCATATGCCAACATAATTCCATCAGGCCTTTCTTTTTCAATGATAGATTCAACATAATCAGGAGTTACAGGTAGCAGATACACTTTATCTGCAAATCTAGTATCAGTTTGGATTGTAGCAACATTAGGATTTATCAATACACTGTTTATTCCATCTTCATGTATTGCTTTAAGACATTGACTTCCAGAATAATCAAATTCACCAGCTTCACCAATTTTAATTGCACCACTTCCAAGTACAAGAATTTTTTTTAACGATTCATTCTTTGGCATTTTTTTTCATCTCCATTAAATTTTGTAGTTCTTCAAAAATAAATTTACAATCATTAGGACCAGGTGCAGCTTCTGGATGAAACTGTACTGCAATACAATTTTGTTTTTTATGTTTTATTCCTTCAACTGTTTTATCATCTGCATTTGTAAACCATAAATTAAAATCAGATTTTTCTAAGGATTCAGGAGTAATACCATAACCATGATTTTGACTAGTTACATAGACTTGATTATTTTCTAAATTAACACAAGGTTTGTTTTGTCCTCTATGACCATACTTTAGTTTGTAAGTATCAGTATTTCCAGCAATTCCAATAATTTGTGCACCTAGACAGATACCCAATGTTGGAATATTATTTTCAATTAATTTTTTTACAACAGTTATTGTATCAGGGCATTTTTGTGGATCACCAGGACCACTACTAAGGACAACACCTTTTGGATTATAAGACATAATTTTTTCATACGAGGTATTCCAAGGAACCAAAATTGCATTATATCCAATTTCTCGGATATTTCTTAAAATTGCATTTTTTGCACCAGTATCAATAACAACTACAGAGTGGTCATCATCACCATAAATTTTTTCATGTTTTGTAGATACAACATCCATAAATTGTTCAGAATCATAATGAGTTGCAGATGCAAGTTGTTTTTTTACTTTTTCTACATCAATTTCAGAATCAGATACAACTAATGCAGCCATCATTACACCACCATTGCGAAGTTTCATAGTTAATTCACGAGTATCAATTCCAGAAATTCCAGGTATTTTTTCATTATACATCCACTCATCTAAAGTCATTGAGAGGTTCCAATGACTTGCAGATAATGATAATTCATGAACCACTAATCCTCGAATTTGGATTTTACTGGATTCAAAAAATTTAGAGATTCCATCAGTATCTTTTACTGAAGGATCAGGAACACCATAATTTCCAACTAGAGGATATGTCAGAGTTAATAATTGTCCATTATAGGATGGATCAGTAAGAGCTTCAGTATAACCAACCATTCCAGTATTAAATACAATTTCACCAAAAGTTGTTGTAGAATAACCAAATCCTTGGCCGTCAATCACAGTACCATCATCAAAAATTAGTTTCCCAAACTTGTTTGCGTGATTAGATTTCTTTGTAGTAATTGTGACCCTCGTAAAGTCCTAACCAGAGTGAATTTAAGTTTTATGTGAA
>Ga0066854_10000209_pt1 | contig 21113 bp, 19 predicted proteins | sample ETNtaG_8_FD_65494 | JGI IMG/M metagenome (GOLD analysis project Ga0066854, IMG submission 65494) | Marine microbial and viral communities from oxygen minimum zone, Eastern Pacific Ocean - ETNP201406SV75 | ecosystem: Environmental > Aquatic > Marine > Oceanic | place: Pacific Ocean: Eastern...
GGCACACGGGGGCACAGCCAGACACAGACCGGTCGTAGAATGGGCTGTTCAGAGCACAAATAACCCGACTGGAGATCCCCGTGGCCCTACCTACGGATCAGAAGGTTGGGGGTTCGAGTCCCTCCGAGCGCGCCAGTCCAGATAGGCCTCGTCGATATCCCGGCGAGGCCTGTTGTCGTGTGGGGTCTTAGGGCTTCGGAGCGTTCAAGCTGCATCTACCCCTGGAATGCTCGATTAGGGCCGTTTTGGGCCGGATCTGTACCCCAATCCCGACCCTGCTGTAGAACCTCTCAAAACCCCCAAACCCCCTTCATTTCAAGGAAGTTGACGGGATGTATCCAACCTCTCTTATAGGGGATCTGCACCCTGCCCGCCCCCTCGACGCGTTTGGCCGCCCAGCAGCTCTGCCAGAACGGCCTACTCGAAGGTCACTCCGGCGACTACCGGATCGAACCCCTCCGGCCATCTGGTGTCCTCGTCGGCTATCGCCCCGGTGAGGTCCGCACCGGAGAGGTCCGCTAGAGGTCGAGGGCTTCACCGACGCGCCGCCACCCAGTGCCGTCGTGGCGGCGCACCACTCGGCCGGGGACGCCGACCACCACTGAGTAGTCGGGTATTTCACCGCGGACCACCGAGTTGGCCCCGACGACGACATGAGCACCGATTCGCGCCCCTGGAAGGACCACCGCGCCGGACCCGATCCAACTTCCCGGGCCAATGGTTACCGGCCTTTCCGAGGGCGCCTGCACCCCGATCGGGAGGTTTAGGTCCTCGTAGCCGTGGTTCTGGTCGGTGATGTAGACATTCATTCCGGTGTACACGTCATCGCCGATGTCGATGGCCAGGTGCCCGACGATCGCCGTACCCCGTCCGATGAGACAACGGTCACCGATGCGAACCACCGGCTCGATACGGGTCTCCTCCCAATTGGCCATTCCGGCCGACAGCGTCACGTGCGGGGCAATCAGAGTGTCACTGCCGATCCAAATCCACCGCTCACCGAACACCGGACCGGTCGGCCACCCAAGGATGCTGCCGTCGCCGAACCCGCCGAAGTTTCGGGCCGGCCGGTGGTTGGGACCCACTGCGGCGGCCCGGCTGGCAATGGCTGCCGTCCAGCGAACCACTGCTCCCGCCACTGACCAAGCAGCCGCCCTGAGTCCCGGCATGCCAAGAACCTAGATGCAATTGGGACCGACCGGTTCCGGACTAGGGGGACGGCTGGGGGTTGGGGGTTCGAGTCCCTCCGAGCGCGCCACACGCCTTCGCAGGTCAGGCGGTGTTTCCGCGAAACGCCTCTGGCCTGTGGTCGTTCCGGGGCCTAATAGACCCGGCCGGGAACGGCGTCAACTCCCACGCAATTCGTAGCCGCCCCCATCGACGACGAGTTCCAATTCCGTCCCAGTGGGGTCGACCGACAGGTCAACCGGAGTGGTACTGCTGTCCGGCCGGATCAGCGTCCACCCCACATCCGGCGACAGCCCGGTGATCCGGATCGACGTGCGGGTTCCGACCACGGATGCGTTCTGCGGGTGGGCGGCCAGCCGTAGGGCCGTTCCATCCCACCGGGCCTCGCTCATGGCGACCCTGGGGAAGTCGACGCCTCCGACCGTGGGCTGCGTGAATCGCCCCTGATCTGATTCGTTGAAGATCCGACTCCAGGCGCCCGGCGTACAGACCCAGCCAGCCATGGCACGAGCGTTCAACTGGCCGCGGGGGTGGGGTTCGTCGAGGCCAAATCCGAAGGTGAACTCGCCTAGATCATGGTCCCAGGATGGCTCGAAGACCTGGTCGAGATGTCCCCAGAGCCGGGCCTTCACCTCGCCGTCCACGAACTCGCCGGTATGCCAGGCGAGCAGGGAAGCCAGGTTCGGATCTTCGAGGCCGGACAACTCGCCACCACCGAGGAGCCCTGTAAGGGTTGCGGCCATCGTCCAAGCCGATTCGGCGATCTCGCGCCGCTGGGGTGCCAGGTACCAGACCGGTGCGATGAGGCCCATCGGGCTGGAAACGTGTTCGTCGACGACCGGGTCGTAGTAGAGGTCCATGGCGACCGGCCGTCCGTCCTCCCAGGTGACGTAGTTGTCGGCTGCGTGTTCCCACCACCGGTCGAAGGCCCGGTGGTGGTCGGTGCCCAGGAGTTGGTCGTGCAGCCTCAGACCGAGGCCGGCGCCGCTCAGTCAATAGGGCCAGATCTTGGTGTTCTCGCAGTGCACGCCGCTCCGGCGCTCCCGCCACTGGTCGGCCAGGTGGGCAACGACCCCGGAATGGGTCCAGGTGAAGGTGTGCTCGCCGTCCCGGATCATCTCAAACGGTTCATTCCACCGGTCATCGCCGGAGACGTAGCGGTGCAGCCCCAGGAGGAGTGCGAAGAATCCCTTGAAGAACAACATGCCGTCGGCGGCCACGGGGTCCATTTGCACCCCGTATGGCTCGATTCCGTTGGCCGTCCAGCCGGGCACGTCGTAATTCCCCCAGGAGCCGGGGGGTACCAGCGCCCGCCACGTGTCGGGGTAGTCCGCCCGGTCGGGGTCAGGGCCGAACTGGGTCATCCAGTCCTCGGCCGCCCACCAGGAAGTGTGGCGGGCGACGAGCTCATTGAGGATCTCCGAGTAGACCTCCCGCCAGGCAGGGGTTCGGTCGCTCATCAGGGCCACCGCGTAGCTGGAGTCGATCAGGTCGAAGCGGTGCCAGGAGAGCATCGGAGGACCGGTCGTGTTGTCCCAGTGGGGGTGGGGTCGTCCACCGCGGTCCCAGTCGTCGAGGGTGGTGGCCTTGCGGTGTAGGTACCGCAGCCAACCCAACGACCGGTCGTCGAGTCGGATGGGGTGATCCTCGGTGGCCATGGGGGGGAAGCCCCTTCCAGAGGCGTGTCCCGGGTGGACCTGCCGAGGTGTCATTTGACCACGTGGCCGATGGCCCGTCGATCCACGGTGAACCTGGGCTCCGAGCAGGTGCGGGAACATAGGATCCGACCGTGGATGCCACCACCTCCGACGACCCGACGTCCATCCGCCGGGGTTGGGACCCGGACCCGGCACGATCCATGTCGCTGGCCGCGGACGCCTACTGCGACCCGCTGTGGTTCGACGTCGAAAGGCGCGCCGTGTTCACCCGTACCTGGCAGTGGGTCTGCCACGTCGAGAAGGTCCGGGAGTCCGGCTCGTTCACCACCACCACGGTGTCCGACCGTCCGGTACTGGTGGTCCGCGACCGTGAAGGCCTGCTCCGGGCCTTCAGCAACGTGTGCAGACACCGGGCCCACCACCTGCTGGAGGGCGACGGCTCGATCCGACAGATCACCTGCCCCTACCACGCCTGGACCTACCACCTGGACGGCCGCCTCAAACAGGCGCCCCACACCGACGACCTGGTGGACTTCGACCCGTCCACCATCTGCCTGGATGCCCTCGCCATCGAGGAGTTCGGCGGCTTCGTCTACGTGAACCTGGACCCGACGGCGACCGCGATGGCCAGGTTGGCCGGCGACCTGGCCACAGAGATCGCCCACTGGGCGCCCGACGTGGAACGGCTCACCTTCGCCCACCGGCTCACCTACGAGATCTCCTCCAACTGGAAGAACGTCATCGACAACTTCCTGGAGTGCTACCACTGCCCCGTCGCCCACCGGGACTTCTGCACGCTGGTCGACATGGACACCTATGAGGTCACCACCCACGGGATCTGGTCCAGCCACATGGCCGAGGCGGGCAAGGCCGCCAACAACGCCTACCCGGTGGACGGGGCGACGGTCACCGACCACGCCGTCTGGTGGCTGTGGCCCAACACCTGCCTCATGAGGTACCCGGGACGCGGCAACTTCATCGTGATGCACGTCATCCCCGCAGGACCCGGACGCACGCTGGAGACCTACGACTTCTTCTTCGAGACGGCACAACCCACGGCCGCCGAGCTGGAGACCATCCGCTACCTCGACGAGGTCCTCCAGGCCGAGGACATCGCCCTTGTCGAGAGCGTGCAGCGCGGCATGGCCACACCCGGATTCACCCAGGGCCGGATCGTCTACGACGGAAGCGGCTCAGGTCGCTCCGAACACGCCGTCCACCACTTCCACGGCCTCATTCTGGATGCCTACGCCCATGCAGGTCGATGACCGGACCGAAGCCTTCACGTACCCGACCATGCCGATCGTAGGATCCGACGATGACCGACCCGCTCCCAGCCACAACCGGACCGGCCGTCGACCCGGCCCTGGTCGAGTTCGCCGTGGACATCGCCAGGGAGGCCGGTGAGCTGACCCTCGGGTACTTCCGACAGCCCGACCTGGCCGTCGAGGGCAAGGACGACGGCACGCCGGTCACGGTGGCCGACCGGGGCGCCGAACGACTGCTGCGCGAACGGATCGGCGAAGCCTTCCCAGACGACGCCATCGTGGGCGAGGAGGAGGCCGACGTCGCCGGGACCTCCGGCCGGACATGGATCCTGGACCCGATCGACGGCACCCAGTCGTTCATCCACGGCGTCCCCCTCTTCGCAAACCTGGTGGCCCTCGAGGACCGTCACGGCCCCGCGGTGGGGGTCATCAACGTTCCCGGCCTGGATGAGTGCGTCTGGGCCGGACGTGGCCGAGGCTGCTTCGTGGACGGTGAACCGACACGCGTCTCGGATCGCACCAGCCTCCGGGGGGCCTGCATCGTCACCAGCGGCGTCGACTACTGGCCGTCTGCGGGTGCACTGGACGAGTTCATCGGACAGGGCGCCGTCATCCGCACCTGGGGCGATGCCTACGGCTACGTCCTGGTGGCGACGGGGCGGGCCGACGCCATGGTGGATCCGGTCGTGTTCCGTTGGGACGTCGCTCCGATGCTCACGATCCTCCCCGAGGCCGGAGGAGTGTTCACGGACCTCTCCGGGGTGGTCACAGCCGAGGGCGGAGATGCCCTGGCGACCAACCCGGCACTCCTTGGACAGATCCTGGACCTGGTCGGCCGTAGCTGACCCGAGCTGACAGGGTGCCGCCTCAGGCCAGCGCCCGGTCCCCCTCGAACACCTCGGCCTCCAGGCCCCTGGCAGCCAGCTCCTCCAGGAAGGCCACCGGCTCAACCATCTCAGCCAGGCCGACCATTCCCCGGACACGGTTACGGCCGGTCAGCAACCACTCCACCGCTGTGGCCGCAACCGCCGCCGCCGCCACGGCCGGTCGACCGGAGGCACCCAGCACGACCACGTCCTCGACGCCGTCACGGCGACCCCGGACCTCCACCCGGACCGCACCGGGACCACCCTCCAGATGCGACGGGGCGAGCATCGGCAAGGGGGCCGTCAGCCTGTCGCGGCGCGTCGCGGCCATCCGGGCCGTGATCCGTCCCACTTCCGGAAAGGCGTGGTGGAGAAGCACCGGGTCCGGCAGGGCGGCCCGGTAGCAGTCCCGTGGACCCACCGGATCCGGAAACCAGACGAGCTCCCGACCGGACCCGCCGGGCCGACGTGCCCAGTCGCCCTCACGCCAGTCGAAGGACCGGCGGCTCAGCGCCCGATGGTGGACCAGGGCACAGGCCGGCCCACCGGTTCCGGCCTTGGCCACGTGGATCTCCTCGACGCTCTCGAACCAGGAGATGGCGTGCGCTGCCAGAAGGCAGCTCAGCCCGGGAGCGAAGCCGGACCCGACGACCACGGGAACCCCCGCCCGGCCCGCTGCGCCTGCCAGGGCCAGCACCGCGATCGTCTCTGCCAGCCCGTCCCCCACCAGCACCGCCGGCCGTCGGGCCGCAATGGTCGCCTCCACCGCCTCGAGCTGGGTGCCCCGGGGAGTCGCGATGACCACGGCATCGGCCTCGATGGCGGCCGGGAAGGGATGGTGCTCGAGGACTACCCGTTCTCCCAGCGAGCGGCCCACACGTGCAAGACGGTCAGCCGACGTGTCGCGCAGCACGACCGAGTCCACCGTGTCGGTTGCGAGCAACTGGCGTGCAACGCGGGCACCGACAGCACCGGCGCCCAGGACGGCCACCCTCATCAGCGCAACTCCGGGCCGGAGAGAACCCTCCATCCGCCCGACCGGCGGGCGATGCCCGCGCCTCCACGGAGGCGGAGTACGCCAGCGACGGCTGCGGACACCGAAACTGCTGCGAGGGCTCGTCTGATCACCTGCATGGCGTGGGGCTAGCTGGATTCGAACCAGCGACCTCACCCTTATCAGGGGTGCGCTCTAACCGACTGAGCTATAGCCCCGCAGACTCCGGAACGGTATCCGGGGCCTCTGACGGCTGACTACCCGCCGGGTGGCGGCGGACGACCGTTGTCGTCGGATCCGGCTTCCTGGTCCACGAGGATGTCGCCGTGCCGCATTCGGCGCTGCCTCACCGCCGTCTCCTCTTCGATCATCGTGAACCGGATTCCACCGGTCAGGTCGCTGATCAGGTTGAACAGGACGACCAGGACGACCGTCACGCCGATCCCACCGACCACGAGAACCAGTCCTCCGAGGACGAAGATGCGGAAGATCTGGGAGCTGTCGAACTCGAACGACTCGAGGGCGAAGAGTTCCTCGACGAAGGACTCGATCTTCGAGATGGTCCCGGCCTCGTCAGCGGCACTCCACAACATCCGTGTCGCTATGACGAGCAGTCCCCACACGCAAAGGTAGAAGACGAGGCTGACCTTCAGGACCGACCAGGGCTCGATGTGTCGCACCAGGCGACGCACCCGGCGAACCCGGTAGCTCCCACGCGGTGCCCGTGGCTCCTTCGTCATGGGGGCTGCCTTCGGGGTGGCTTCGCGTCGTAGCACCCTCGGGATTCGTGCCCGGTCCTTTCGGAACACCGGCTCGGCGGCAATGTGCCAACCATCCTCGTCGGAGCCTCCGTCGTCGCCGACGGATCGGCGTGCCAGCAGGTCCGCCGAGGATTCGACCACCGGCACAGCCTCGGTGGGCTCACCGGCACCAATCGAAGGACCACCGTCTTCATCCTCAGGTACGGACACCTCAGGATCGGGCGAACCGACCGAACCACCATCCGGTGTGTCCTCCGCGTCCTCAGGTCGACGCGAACCCTCGATCTCGTCGTCGCCCACGGGCCGGGAGTCTAGGGGTAGGCGTAGGGGCGACAGCGTTCGCCCCGGCAGGGCGCAGCGACGGCCCTGGCGGTCGCACGTGCACGACCCACGCGGACCGTCACCTCGACCGACATTCCGAGCTGCGAGAACGACTCCAGGACCGCACCGTTCGCTTCGGCCATCTCGCCGGCCCGACCACGCCCATTGCCCGGATCTACCGCCGAGGCCAGCGCTGCGGCATCTGCCGCTGTCTGGGCGGTCGCCCGTTCTCCGACGAGAAGTGCCGTCTCCACGATCAGGACGGCGAGCCCCAGTGCCATTGCCACCAGCAGCGCCACCAACGGCAGCAGTTGGCCCCGGTCGTCGAAACCCACGATTCCACCGATCCCCTCCCGGAGGATCCGGGAGTCGATTGCGTTGTGGGGAAGCAGGGGATCCGACGGCTTCGGACCTGGTCAGTCGGCCTGTGCGTCTCCGGCGATCTCCTCGACGGCGGCACCCTCGCCCGGCTCGTCGTCGAGGTTGTCGGCGGGCGCCGGCGAGACGGCCGCTACCTGCTGACCAGATCCGGGCGACATCACCCTGACGCCCGTCGCATCCCGACCCTGTACCGAGATGTCCGATGCCGGCATGCGGATGATCATCCCCGCTGTCGTCACGGCGAACAGTTCTTCGGTCTCGCCGACGATCAGGGCCCCAGCCACCGAGCCCCTCTCGGTCGTGGTCCTGATGCCCCTGACACCCATTCCCGCCCGACCCTTCCTGGTGAACTCGTCCAGCTCGGTCCTCTTGCCGTAACCCTCCGTGGTCAGGTGCATGATCGTGGTGTCCGGTCGCCCGACGCAGCAGGACACCAGCTGGTCACTCCCCCGGAACTTCATGCCCCTCACCCCGGCTGCATCACGTCCCATGGCCCGCACGTCGGATTCTGAGATTCGCAGTGTCTGACCCGAGCTGGAAACCAGGAAGATGTCGTCCTCGCCGCTCGTCGGTACCACCGCCACCAACTCGTCGCCGTCGTTCAGGCGCACCGCGATGAGGCCGGCCTTCAACGATGAGTCGTAGGCCGTGAAGCGGGTCTTCTTGATCCGCCCGGACCGTGTGGCGAAGAACAGGAACCGGTTCGACTCGTAGTCGCGGGTATCGATGATCGCCTGGATCCGCTCGTCGGGTTGCAACGGCAGGAGGTTCACCACCGGGGTTCCGCGTGCCGTACGCCCAGCCATCGGAATCTCATGGGCCTTCAGGCGGTACACCTTCCCCCGGGTGGAGAAGAACAGCAGGTACGCGTGCGCCGTTGTGTAGATCAGGTGGGCGACCACGTCCTCTTCCTTCAACTTCGCCCCGGTGACGCCCTTGCCGCCACGACCCTGGGTGCGGAACTCCGAGGTGGACATCGTCTTCACGTAGCCCGACGCGCTCATGGCGAAGACGAGTTCTTCGTCATCGATCAGGTCCTCGATGTCGAGCTCACCCGGATCGTGGACCATCAGGCTGCGCCGTGGGGTGGCGTGCTTGTCGCGAACGGCGGTCAGCTCGTCCTTGATGACCGCCCGGAGCTGGTCCTGGTCTTCAAGGATGACCTCCAACTCGGCGATCGTCTTCCTCAGCTCGACCAGGCGTTCCTCGAGGTTGCTGCGACCCAGCCGGGTGAGTCGCACTAGCTGCATGTCCAGGATGTGATTGGCCTGGACCTCGCTGAACTCGAATCCGTCACCCATCAGGCCCCCGCGAGCTGTGGTCCGGTCCTCGGACCCACGGATCAACGAGATGATGTCGTCGATGCGCTCGAGTGCCTTCAGGAGGCCTTCGGTGATGTGCGCCTCGTCGCGGGCCCTAGCCAGGCGGAACTCGCTCCGCCTCCGGACCACCTCCACCTGGTGGTCCACGTAGGCCACCAGGAGGTCCCGCAGGTTCAATGTCCGTGGAACCCCGTCGACGAGGGCCACCGTGTTGACCGAGAACGTCGTCTGAAGAGGCGTGCGCTTGAAGAGGTTGTTCAGGATCACCAACGCAGGGGCATCCCGCTTGAGCGTGATGACGATCCGGGTGCGGCCCTCGGCGGACTCGTCGTTCACGTCGGAGATGCCGTCGATCTCCCTGGCGTCCACCAGGTCGCGGATCTTGGACATGATCAGGTTCGGGCTGGCCTGGTACGGCAGCTCGGTGACGACGATGCGGCTGGACCGGGGACCCTCTTCGATGTCGGCGAGGGCCCGCATGCGGACCTGTCCCCTGCCTGTCCGGTAGGCCTCGCGGATGCCTGACCGCCCGAGAATGAGCGCCCCCGTGGGAAAGTCGGGGCCCGGCAGGTGCTCCATAAGGTCGTCAGGCGTGGCCTCCGGGTGGTCGATGAGGTGGATCGTGGCGTCGATGACCTCACCCAGGTTGTGGGTGGGGATGTTGGTCGCCATACCCACGGCGATGCCCTGACTGCCGTTCACCAGCAGGTTCGGGAACCGGGCCGGTAGCACCATGGGTTCGATGAACTCGCCGGAGTAGTTCTCCGTGAAGTCGACCGTGTCCTCGTCGATCCCGGCGAGGAGGTGGAGGGCGATCGGGTCGAGGCGACATTCCGTGTAGCGGGCCGCGGCGGCGGCATCGTCCGGTGAGTAGCCGAAGTTGCCCTTCGGATGAACCACAGGATGGCGGAGGCTGAAGGACTGGGCCATCCTGACCAGGGAGTCGTAGATCGCCTGGTCGCCGTGCGGGTGGTACTTGCCCATGACCTCGCCGGTCACCCTGGCGCACTTCATGGTGGGTCGATCCGGGCGGGCCCCGAGGTCGTACATCCCCCAGAGGATCCGCCTGTGGACCGGCTTGAGGCCGTCACGGGCATCCGGAAGGGCCCGCGACACGATCACCGACATGGCGTAGTCGAGGAACGACTGCTCCATCTCCTCCTGGATCTCGATCGGCTGGATGAATCCCAGGCTCGGGGCCGCGTCGTCCACCGGCGGTTCGATGACGTCGTCCATCAGATGTCCAGGAACCGTACGTCGTGTGCGTTGGTCTGGATGAACCGCTTGCGACTCTCCACGTCCTCACCCATCAGGGTGGAGAACACCTCATCGGCGATGGCCATCATCTCGACCGTGACCTGGAGCAGGCTCCGTCGCGACGGATCCATGGTGGTCTCCTTCAACTCGCCGAAGTCCATCTCACCGAGGCCCTTCAGGCGCTGGAACTCCCTCTTGTGGTTCGGGTGCTCGGCCAGGAAGGCGTTCTTGGCGTGGTCGTCCTTCAGGTAGACCTTCTCGCGCCCGACGACGGTCGAGTAGAGGGGCGGCTGGGCGATGTAGACGTGCCCCCTCTCCACCAGTGGCCTCATCTGCCGGAAGAAGAACGTGAGCAGGAGGGTCCGGATGTGGCTGCCGTCCACGTCGGCATCGCAGAGGAGGATCACCTTGTGGTAGCGGATCTTCTCGGCATCGAAGTCGTCTCCGAAGCCACCGCCGATCGCCTGGATGAGCGTCTGGATCTCGGCGTTCTTGAGCATCCGGTCAGCCCGGGCCCGCTCCACGTTGAGGATCTTTCCCCGGATCGGGAGGATCGCCATCGTCCGTGGATCCCTCGCCTGGACGGCCGATCCTCCAGCGGAGTCCCCCTCGACTATGAACAATTCCGATTCGCGCGGGTCCCTCGAGGCGCAATCCTTCAGCTTGTCCGGCATTCCGGCGCCGTCCAGGGCCGACTTACGCCTCGCCGACTTGCGTGCATCCTGGGCCGCCACCCTGGCACGCTGGGCGTTGACCGCCTTCTGGAGGATTCTCCTGCCTTCTGACGGGTGTTCCTCGAGCCATTCGGCGAGCTTCTCGTTGGTGGTCCGCTGCACCAGCGATCGGGTCTCGACGTTGCCGAGCTTGGACTTCGTCTGGCCTTCGAACTGCGGGTCCGCCAACCTCACGCTGATGATGGCCGTGAGTCCCTCGCGGATGTCCTCCCCCTGGAGGTTGTCGTCGTTGTCCTTCAACAGGCCGCGCTTGCGGGCGTAGCGGTTCACCACCGAGGTGAGGGCGCTCCGGAAGCCTTCCTCGTGCATGCCTCCCTCGAGGGTGTTGATCCCGTTGGCGAAGGAGTGGAGGCCGTCACTGTTGAAGCCCGTGTTCCACTGGAATGCGACCTCCACCTCCTGGCCTTCCTCCTCGCCTTCGATGTGGCCCACCTCGGCGAAGAGGGATTCCTTTGAGGCGTTCACATGGGCCACGAAGTCGCGGATGCCACCCTCGTAGCAGTAGGCGATGTCCTCGTGGCGCTCGCCCTCGCGCTTGTCGCTGAGGCGAATCTCCAGGCCGCGGTTCAGGAAGGCCATCATCTGGAAGCGTTCCGCCAGCGTCTGGAACCTGAAACGGGTCTCCTCGAAGACCGTGGCATCCGGCCAGAAGCGGACAGTCGTGCCCGTGCGGCCGTCAGGAGCGGCGCCAACCTCGGTCAGGCGCGTCTCAAGGCGTCCACCGTCCACGAAGTCCATGTAGTGGCGGCGATCGTCCCGGTAGATCTCGACCTCGACACGGCTGGAGAGCGCGTTCACCACGGAGATTCCCACCCCGTGCAGGCCACCTGAGACCTTGTAGCCATCGCCGCCGAACTTGCCGCCGGCATGCAGGAGCGTGAGGACGACCTCGGCGGCGGAGAGGTCGGTGAACTGGTGGTGGCGGTCCACCGGAATGCCACGACCGTCGTCCGAAACCTGGCAGCAGTCGCCTTCCTGCAGGACCACGTCAATTGCCGTGCAGTGACCGGCCATCGCCTCGTCGACCGAATTGTCCACGACTTCCCAGACCAGGTGGTGGAGGCCCGTCGGGCCGGTCGAACCGATGTACATGCCGGGCCGCTTGCGGACCGCCTCCAGTCCTTCCAGGACCGTGATGTCCGCTGCGCTGTAGGTGGTCTCGGGGCTCGTCATGGGGCCCCCTCCGGAGGTGTCGTGGTGCAGGGGCTCGAGAAAGCCGAGAATCGCGTCGGATAGGCACAAAACCGCAGGTCAGAGGGCCAGTTCACGACCCGTCCAGTCTACCAGCAGAGAGCCCCCGGACCACGGATCTGGAGCCACCGCCAACGGCTTGTGGTCCCCCCTTCGCGGGGATCATGAAAAGCCCGTCAGGAGCCCTGTACGGGCTCCACCCGTACCCGTACGGCGGTGATCCGTCCGGGTCCGACAATGCCATCGATGCGTTCCAGTAACTGTGTCTCCAGCCAGGAGATCTGACTACCCCACGCCGGATCGTCGACGCTCACCAGGAGCTCGGATCCCCTCACCGCAACCGCCCGGATCCTGGTGGCAAGGCCGTCCCCCACCACCTCGGGCCACCTGTCCAGCAGGGTCGCCATCGAGTCGATCTCAGGTGATCCCATACCAGCCAGGAGCCGTTCCAGGCTCCTGCGGATGGGCATGGGCCCCCGGTCCTCAGGCATCGTTCCGAGGTGGGCGATCCAGCCCCTGCCGGCCCGCCGGGTGTTTCACCCAGTTCATGAGAACACCCCGTCCTGGAGGCGTAGGACCGTTCCCGCCTCCACGCCGTCCGGGACGGTTCCCGCTGTGGTGATGACCGACTGGGTAGCCGGCAGGAGATCGACCAGGGAGCGAACCCTGTCGTCGTCCAACTCGGAGAACACGTCGTCGAGCAGTACCACCGGATCGGTTCCGGTCCGATCCACGACGAGCCGGTGGCCGGCCAGGCGCATCGCCAGGGCCACCGACCGCTGTTCCCCCTGCGACGAGTGCGTCCGGGTCGGAAGGCCGTCCAGGCGGATCACGACATCGTCGCGATGTGGTCCGACGGTGCTGATTCCACGCCTCACGTCATCACCGCGGGCACGCCCGAGGGCCTCCACGAGACCCTCGGCGGACCATTCGTCGCAATAGGCCATGGAGATCTCCGAGGCTCCCCCGCTCACGCCCTGCAGAAACTCCCCCATCAGGGGTTCGAGTGCTTCCAGGATCTCCCTCCTGGCTGTAGCGAGGTTGCCACCCACCTCGGCGAGCTTGGCGTCCCACACGTCGAGGGTGACCGCCACCTCGTCGGTGAGTCGTCCCCTGGCCTGTTTCAGGAGCGCATTGCGCTGTCTCAGGATCCGGTCCAGGTCGGTGCTCAGGGTCTGGTTGCGGGGATGCACGTCGGCGAGGAGGTCATCCAGCCATCTCCGCCTGCCGCCCGGCCCCCCTTTGACCACCCCGAGGTCCTCCGGACCGAAGACCGTCGTCCGGAAATGGCCGGGCAGGTCCCTCATCCGTTGGACCCGATTCGAGTTGACGAGGATCCGGTTGCGCCCGGACGAGGTGATCTCAGCTTCCAGCAGGATCGTCCTCTCCCCCTTCGCCACCTCCGCCCGTACAACGGCCTGGTCGGCCCCATGCCTGATAAGGGCCTCGTTCGGAGCTCCACGGAACGAGGATCCTCGTGCAAGCCAGACGATCGCCTCGATCAGGTTGGTCTTGCCCTGACCGTTCGACCCGACCACGAGTGTCACCCCGGGATCCAGGACCACGTCCACGGACGCGTGATTGCGAAAGTCGGTCAGCCAGAGCCGATTGACGCTCACGACAGGATTCCCGATCCAGGAACGACCGGTCCGGACGCGACCGTCAGGAAACCCGTACGGGCATGAGCAGGTAGAGGAACTGGTCGTCTCCCGTGCTGCGGAGGATCGCCGGCTTGAGCGAGTCGATGGTCTCCAACCGGACCGCATCACCGGGACTGGCCTCCAGGCCGTCGACCAGGTACTCCGGATTGAAGGCAACGGTCAGGTCGGAACCCGTGTACTCGGCATCGAGTGTCTCCCTGGCCTGTCCGACGTCCTGGGTGATCGCGACGAGCTCCAGCCCCTCGGACGACATGGCCAGCCTCACCGGAGTGGAGTCCCTCGCCAGGATTCCGACCCGGCGGACGGCTTCCAGCAGCGCCAGACGATCCACCACCAGCGAGTTCGGGTGGTCCTCCGGGATGAGGCCCCGGTAGTTGGGGAACTCACCCTCGATGAGGCGGGTGACGATCTTGACGTCGTCGACCACGAACGATGCGTCGCGCTCGCCGAGAAGGATCGTAAGATCAGAGGCGTCTCCGAGGACCCGGGCTACGGCATCGAGTGCCCGTGACGGAACCAGCACCGTCTGGTCCCGGCCCAGGACCGAGGTTCCCGGAAGGTCACTTACCGCCAGGCGATAGGAATCCGTGGCCACGAAGCGGAGTCCATCGGCTTCAGCGGCCATCAACACACCGGTCAGGATCGGCCTGGCATCATCCACGCTGGCTGCCTTCACAACCTGGTCGAGAGCAGCCGAAACCACCATCGCGTCGAGCGTCACCGAATCACCCCCCGGTTCATCGAACCGCGGATATTCGTCAGCGGCCATGACCCGGAGGCTGAAATCGGACCGCCCGGCTACGAGGCTCGCCCCGTCATCGCCAACCGAGAACTCGACCTGACCACTGTCCATTGCGCGGACGATGTCGGATCCGAGCTGGGCGGACAACACCACGGATCCATCACCATCACCACCGACGGTCGCTTTCACCCGGATAGTCAGGTCCAGGTCGCTGCCGGTCACGGTGAGTTGGTCGCCCACGAGTTGCAGGTGGAGGCCGGAAAGAACAGGGAGGCTGCCGCCACGCCCGGACACGGCCCTTCTGGCAATCGAGAACGCCCGGTCGAGTACATCTCGTTCACATCGGAACTTCACAGGCTGGTCTCTTTCAACTTGTCAGGATTCAATTCAGGTAACAGTGGTAATAGGTGCTGTGGATTGTGGAGTATTCCCCATCCCCGCAGGTCAGAGGGATGATGCTAGGGACCCGGTGGTCCACAGTGGACCACAACCTGGAGCCACTCGGAAGATTTCCTGTGGATGGGGGAAGGTCCGTCCACCGGTAGTCCACAGCGTCATGCACCGTTTTACCGTTCAGGGCTTGGAGCGGATGGAGGAGATCAGGGCGGATACCTGGTCGTAGATGTCCCGGCGTTCCGGCATCAACCTGCCGATCTTCTCCACCGCGTGGATGACCGTCGTGTGGTCCCGGCCGCCGAACAGCCGCCCTAGCGAGGGATAGCTCAGGTCCGTCAACTCGCGGAACACGTACATGGACACCTGTCGAGCGGTCACCAGCGGGCGCCTCCGGTTTGGACCGATCAGTTCCTCACGGGAGAACCCGTAGAGGTCGGTGGTCTTGGAGAGGATCAGCTCCGGCGTGATGATCAGTGGTGACGTACTGGAGATCAGGTCGCTGAGGATGCTTACGGCCAGGGCCCGGGTGCAGGGTTCCTGGTTGAGGCTCGAGTAGGCGGTCACCCTGGTGAGGGCTCCCTCCAGTTCCCTGATGTTGTCGGTGATGCTCTCGGCGATGAAGAGCAGCACGTCGTCCGGTACCTGTATTCCACCCGGCGTGAGTTCGGCATTCTTGCGGAGGATCGCCAGGCGGGTCTCCACGTCCGGGGGTTGGATGTGGGTGACGAGGCCCATCTTGAATCGACTACGCAGGCGATCCTCCAGCGTCGAGATCGAATCAGGCGACCGATCGCTGGTCAGGACGATCTGGCCACCTTCCTGCTGGATCGAGTTGAACGTGTGGAAGAATTCCTCCTGTAGGCCTTCCTTGCCTTCCATGAACTGGATGTCGTCGACCAGTAGCACGTCGTTCTTCCGGTATCTGTCCTTGAATTCCTGGAGTTGCTTGTTGCGGATGGCTTCCACGAAGCGGTTCATGAACGTCTCGCTGGACACGTACTGCACCCGATAGGTCGGGTAGTGGGCGGTCACATAGTTGCCGACCGCCTGGAGGAGGTGTGTCTTGCCCAGGCCGGCGTCTCCGTAGATGAAAAGCGGGTTGTAGGAGCGACCGGGGGTTTCGGCGACCGCCTGGGCGGCGGCGTGGGCGAACCGATTGGACGAACCGATGACGAAGTCATCGAACGTGAGGCGTCCCATGAATGGAATGTCACTCGAGGCGGTCGCCGGCCGGCCGGTGGAAACCACAGGCGCCGGCGCTGGTGGGGCCACGATCGATGCTGCAGCCGGTGGTTCACCGGTTGTGGTGGGAGGCACGATCCTGAGGGGAGGATCGTCGTCGATCTGTTCACGGATCACGATCTGGAGGCTCAACTGGTGGTCGCTTATCTCGGCCACGGCTTCGTCGACCATCGTGCGGTACCGGTCTTCGATCCGGTCCCGGAGGATGTTGCTGGGTACCGACACGGTGAGGGTCTCGGCATCGGCCGTCACGGGCTGAGCGCTGTTGAACGTCATCTGCCATACGACGTCGGACACCTGGGCCTGGATGGCGGCGGCACAAGCCTCCCACAACACCGTTGCATCAGTCATCGTGAGTCTCCGTTCAGGTTGTCCACAGATGTGGAATCTTCTGTGGAAAGATCGTCGAAAGCGGAAAACGGCGGTCTCACGACCACTCCGCCCTCTGTGTGGGCGGGGCAACGTAGCAGCCTGTGGATGACCGTGCGCCAGCTGGTCTTCGGATGCCGGTCGCGCCTGTTCAGGTAGACATTCGCGCGATCGCCGCGATGACGGCTGTCTGGGACCGCACGGGCCTCTCGTAGCGTTTGGAGGGCACGGTGACACGATTCGTCCTGTGGATACTGTGGACAATCGTGGACCCCGATCGGCCGTGGTCGACCTGTTCCGGCGCTCCTCGACCGGGTTGATGAAATGGTGGTTGGCACGTACCCGGAGTGCCCCGTAGCCTGAGGTCCGGATTTCGGATCGTCCATTCCAGGGTGATCCGGTCCGACCGACCTCCTGGTCGGGTCCGTCGCCCAACGGGTCGACGTGCGGACGTTCCAGATCCGCGACGAACGAAAATCGAAGGCACCCGGGCGCTCCCCCTCCTGATGACGCCCGTAGTGCCGGCAGGAGACGAATCATGAAGCGTACGTATCAGCCCAATACCCGCCGCCGGGCCCGCAAGCACGGCTTCCGGAAGCGCATGCGCACCCGGGCGGGCCGCGCCATCATCAGTGCCAGGCGCAGGAAGGGTCGGGCCCGACTGTCGGCTTGATAACCCGTCTCAGTCGACGAGACGACTTCCATGCGCTACGTCGTGACGGACGTTCCGTTCGACGCGGCCCACTGCGGGTCGGCTTCCGGGCCGCGGGCTCGGCCGATGCCGGAGCACGTGTCGCCTACGCGATTCCCCGGCCGGTCGGTTCGGCGGTGGTCCGGAACCGTCTACGGCGTCGTCTCAGGGCGATCTTCGTCGACATCGACCGTTCTGCGAACCCGCTTCCGGCCGGCGACTACCTGGTCCGGGTTCGACCAGGGGCCTCCGACTCGTCATTCGACGAGCTCCGACAGCATCTGACGGAGGCTGTAGATGAACTCTCCAGGGACTGACGAAACTATGAAGACATGTGTTGAACAGGGCATTTGTGCCCGCTTCCTGCTTGGACTGGTGCGCCGCTACCAGGTCCTGGTTGACGGGCGTCCGAGCCCGTGCCGATTCGTTCCCACCTGTTCCGGGTATGCCCTCGATGCGCTGGACCGACACGGAGCTGTTCGCGGCTCTTGGCTGGTCCTGCGTCGGTTGGGCAGGTGCCACCCGTGGGGTGGCCATGGATGGGACCCGGTGCCCGGTGGTTCCCCCTTCCCCCAGCAAGGTGACGCCTGATGTTCGATGTGATCGCTGCCGTTCTGGCCTGGTTCTACGGGTTGGTACCCAGCTTCGGGTTGTCGATCATCCTGCTGACGGTCGTGGTGATGGTCGTCGTCACCCCGCTGACCCTCAAGGGAACGCGGTCGATGATCAAGATGCAGCACCTCCAGCCGGAGATGAAGAAGATCCAGACCCGGTACAAGGGCGACCGGGATGCGATGAACAAGGAGATGATGGCCTTCTACCAGGCCAATGGCATCAACCCCATGGGTGGGTGCCTTCCCCTGTTCGTCCAGGCCCCGGTGTTCATGGTGCTGTACCAGGTGCTCCGCGGCATGACGAGACGGATCTCCGACATCGGAGCCGACATCGGCTGGATTGCCGGGCGCATGGGCGCCTCCGAGGGCCTTTCCGGGGTGCCGGTGAACCAGCAGGCCTTCTATCCCGCATACGTGGATCCCGGTTCGGAGCTGTTCTCCGACCTGTCGGGTGAGACCGAGATGCTGTTCCTCGGCTTCGACCTCTCCCGGTCTGCAGGAGCGGCGCTCTCACAGAGCATTCTGGCGGCGTTCCCATACCTGGTTCTGATTCTGGTGGTGTTCGCAAGCGCCTGGATCCAGCAGCGTCAGATCCGCGGGCGGAATCCGGATGCCACGGTGAACCCGCAGCAGCAGATGCTGATGAAGGTGATGCCCTTCTTCCTGCCTGTCATCTCGTTCAACCTGGATGCGGCCCTCGTCCTCTACTTCGTCATCTCGAACATCTATCGGATCGCCCAGCAGGCCTACATCACACGGACCCTCTATGGGCCCGGCGGTGATTCGGAGCCGGTGGTCGTCCTTCCGGAGAAGTCGGGTAGCAGCGAGAAGGGCTCTACGGGCGGGAAGGCAGCCGGGAAGGCAGCCAAGCCCACACCGAAGTCGTCGTTGGCGAACCCTTCGTCATCAGCCGCCCGAAAGGGTCGGACCACGGCTGGCGCAAATAGGAATGAATCCCAAAAGTCAGACGACAGTCCGCCTGATGGGAACGCTTCCGCTGGACGCATTCCGTCTGGCCGGAAGGCAGCAGGGCCTAAGCCCAAGGCGAAGAAGAAGGCCGGCCGGCGGTCTCGTGGGAAGACCGTCGACGAAGAGACAAAGACCGATAAGCGACCGCCAGCAGCTCGCGCAGGCGGGGGACGAACTACTCCCCCGGGTACTGCGAGGACGCGTGGCGCCAAGAAGAAAAGGAGGAAGTGAGCATGGAGTGGATAGAGACCACAGGCGTCTCACTCGATGAGGCGAAGGAAAGGGCGCTGGATCGACTCGGCGTGGCCGAAGACGAGCTGGAGGTGGAGGTTCTGTCTGAACCGACACGCTCGATGTTCGGCCTGAAGAAGTCCGAGGCCCGTCTGCGGGCTCGGGTGAGGCCGACCAGTCCCCGACCGAAAGTCGAGGGGCGTGACCGCAACCGCCGTAACGATCGGAAGGGCGGCAAGGGTCGTTCCTCTGGCGGCCGCCAGGACCAGCAGGGTGGACGCGGATCACGCGATTCACGTCAGGGTCCATCTGGTGAGACCGGCGGTGGTGAGGGAAACAAGCGTCGCCGTGGGACTGGCCGAGAGGCCGATGGCCGGCAGGAGAAGCAGAAGGCTGCATCGTCGGCCGGGCGTGACAGCGACGATGGTCAGCAAAATGGAAATCCGGACAGGCGCCGGGATGGTGGACGCCAGACGGCGTCCAGGGAGTCGTCGGCGAGGTCGGCGAATGGAAACGGTCGTGAAAGCGATCGGGAGAGGGCTGAGGTCGAAGCAATGGATCTGCAGACGCAGGCTGGAATCACTGAAGGATTCGTTCAGGGTCTGCTCGATGCGATGGGCCTGGAGGCCCGCGTTGAGAGCACGATCGAAGAAGATCGTCTGACGGTGGAGGCCCACGGCCTGAACCTGGGGCTTGCCATTGGCAACCGCGGGGAAACCGTGCGGGCCATCACGGAGCTCTCCCGGACCCTGGTCCAGCGGAGTTCGGACGGTCAGGCCGAGGGTTCGCTGGTCGTCGACATCGGCGGCTACCGCGAGCGGCGCCGGTCCTTCCTGGCAGATTTCGCCAGGTCCCAGGCAGAGGCGGTCCTCGAGGATGGGCGGTCGCGGACCATGGAGCCGATGGCTGCCGCGGACCGCAAGGTGATCCACGACACGATTGGTGAAATCGACGGCCTTGAAACCATTTCCGAGGGAAGTGGCACCGATCGACAGGTGGTCATCATGGTTGAGACCACCGGGTGACCACACCTGTCGGGGAGATCCTCGACGCAGCGGTCGCCGAGGGGTTTCTGACCCCCCTGGCGGCCGCCGAGGGGCCCGCGCACAGCGCGGGCTTCCTCCGTTTTGGGGGGCTGGGTGATCCCAGGGTCGCCTCTGGCCCGGCTCTCACTGCCGGCGAACCGGTGGACCTGGACTCCGACACGATCGCAGTCGACCTTGGAACTGGTGGGGGCGTACCCGGCCTGGTCCTGGCCACCCTGACGTCGAACCGGTGGATTCTGGTGGATCGCGGTGATCGGCGGTGCACGTTCCTTCGGTGGGCAGTTCGCGAGTTGGGCATTGCCGATCGGGTCGAGGTCCACGCCATGGACGCCGCCTCGGTTGCCCGTGGCGAGCTCCGTGGTAGAGCAGGCCTGGTGACCGCCCGGTCCTTCGCAGCACCGGGGCCGACCGCGGAGTGCGCGGCTCCCCTCCTGGCTCCGGATGGTGTTCTGGTCGTCAGCGAACCACCGGGTGATGACTCGGGGGCATGGAATCGTTGGGTACCGGAAGCGCTCGACAAGCTCGGCATCGCCGACATCGGTGGATGGCGACACGGTGGGGCCGGATACAGGGCAATGCGTTCCACAGGCACCTGCCCAGAGCGTTTTCCCCGTCGTTTCAAGCGACAGTTGGCGGATCCCCTGTTCTGATCGCCGCGGAACCTGCCTTGTCGTGTTCCACGTGGAACATTGTTGCCTGTGTCGCTGACCGGCCTCGGAAGTGTTCCACGTGGAACACTTCCGAGGTATCGACGGACGAACGGTAGAGGATCCTTGCATTTGCCGGCCGTCACGAGCATGATGCTCCCGATGCTGAGCAGGAACCACCGCGCCCGTGTTATCGCTGTTGCGAACCAGAAGGGCGGAGTGGGAAAGACCACCACCACGATCAACCTCGGTGCGGCGATGGCCGAACTGGACAAGCGGGTCCTCATAGTCGACCTGGACCCGCAGGCCAACGCCACGACCGGGTTGGGGATCTCCAGCAGGGGCCTCCAGTCCTCGGTCTACGAGGTGATCCTCCAGCAGACGACGGTCGGCGAGGTCGTCTGCGCCACCGAGGTGCCGAACCTGGAGGTGGTGCCGTCGAGCCTGGCCCTGGCGGGAGCTGAGATCGAGTTGGTGACGGCGTTCAGCCGGGAACACCGGCTTGACCGTGCCCTGGAGGCGGTGGCTGACGACTACGACATCATCCTGATCGACTGTCCACCG
>Ga0066854_10000210_pt1 | contig 21094 bp, 14 predicted proteins | sample ETNtaG_8_FD_65494 | JGI IMG/M metagenome (GOLD analysis project Ga0066854, IMG submission 65494) | Marine microbial and viral communities from oxygen minimum zone, Eastern Pacific Ocean - ETNP201406SV75 | ecosystem: Environmental > Aquatic > Marine > Oceanic | place: Pacific Ocean: Eastern...
AATATTCATCCTCACTTCTTTCAGTTTGATAACCAAGCGTCGGATGGTGTGATCTCTGGTTTCTCCTATGATCAGTCAATGAGGTCATATAGACAGTTCGATAAAAAGATGAAAGACGGGCACCATGTTGGTATGCCTGTTCCAATGAACGCCAAGCTTCTGAAAGCCACGAAGCCAGGCGATACAACGATTGAGATCGAGATGGCGCATGAAGCCACACCGTTCCACGTTGACACTGACATTATTGTCGGTATCGAAGTGCCTAACGGTAAGGATGCCCGCTGGATTAAATCGATATCACCCGATCCTAGCAAGGGTTTTGCCAAGGATTTTAAATACACGATAACCTTCTCCGAAGGCATGACTCACGCCCACAAGGCGGGGCAGTTTGTCAGTACGGAGTTTGTGCGTTACCGATGGTGGGTTGATGTTGATGTCGGACTTGTCTTCTGGCATGACCATGCATTCGGCGCGACCACCTGGCCGCACGGTGGTATTGGTTCTACAATCGTTGAACCTTGGGGATCAACGTATCATGATCCCCAGACCGGCAAAGAGATTCGCAGTGGTGTTGTAGCTGACATTCACGGAACCGAACCTTTTGCTTATGGTCGAAATGGAAGTTTCCGTGAGATGGTTGTTCAACTTCACGACACTGTTCCGCATACGGCACAGCTGGTGACTGCGGGGAATCCTCCAGGACTCTCTCGTGAGAACGCTATCGCGGCAGGTCAGTCCATTTCCTTTCAGATGCCTAGTACTATGCTGGAAGTGGCCTTTCCACATCTGAACGGTGGAACGCATACAACAGGCGGTGGATTCAACTTCCGTGCGGCTTCACTTTCTGCACGGTTGATGAGTAACTCTGATGCTTCCAAGATGTTCAGCAGTAAAGTTCATGGAGATCCGTCAACACCTATGTTGCGTGCCTACCTTGGCGACAACATTGTGTTCCGAATCCTTCATGGCATGATGAATGAAACACACACCTTTGTTGTTTCCGGTCACGGGTATCGTCCCGAGCGTTATGACCGCGACTCCAGGGTGACAAACGCTTTGCACATCGGTATCGCAGAGCGCTATGACCTGGCCTCTACGGCAGGTGGATATCAGCAGATGGCAGGTGACTATATTTATTATGATGGTCGTACCTCTCACCTGTCTGAAGGTAGTTGGGGTATCATCCGTGTTCATGACAAACTGCAAAAGGATCTCAAGGTTCTTCCCGGAAACGAGAAGCCTAAGAAGTCCTCCACGCAGCTTTGTCCAAGTGGTGCGCCGGTGAAAAATTTCAGTGTGGTTGCAGTTAACACCAGCTTGAAATTCAATCCAAACACCGAGGATGAAATCGAAGTTGATTTTGAACGTAAGCTGATCCTGGCTAATGCAGAGGCTAAAATATTCGTCCTTGAGGGCGAAGTGGCTAAAGCCGCGGCTAAGGGTCATTCTCCGCATCCGTTGACACTCCGTGCCAACATTGGAGAATGTATCAAAATCAAACTGACCAACCGCTTGAAAAAAGGCAATGCCTCTCTTCATGCGAACAACATTGCGTTTGATCCTCTGGACTCTCAGGGAATCAACGTAGGTAATAATCCTGGTGACCAGACGGTTGCTCCTGGCAAGTCCAAGGTGTATACCTTCTATGCACATCAGGATTACAATATCAATGGAGCCTTGCTCTGGGATTTTGGTAACTTGACCGGAAACGTTCGAGACGGCCTGTTCGGTGGAATCATCATCGGTCCCAAAGGTTCTATCTACCGTGATCCAGAAACAGGGAAAGATATCTCCCTGGGTAACTCCTGGAAAGCGGACGTGATCATTGACAAGTCCTATCCGGAAAATCGGAACCTGGAAAACTACCGCGATTTCGCGCTGTATTTTCAGGATGAGGACAACATCCTCGGTACATCTTTCATGCCTTACCTGCAGAACGTTGCGGGACTCACAGGCGTGAACTACAGACTGGAACCGTGGTCCTATCGTGAAGATGAAGGTTGTGAACTGGGTAATATGTTCACAGCTTGTGTCGCCTCGGCTAGTGATCCTGCGACTCCGACTCTGAAGGCACATGCCGGTGATCGTGTCATGATCAATATCTTTGGTGCTCATAATGAGCAGAACCAGATGTTTAATGTAGACGGTCACCAATGGCGTCGCCACTTGAACCAGGAGAACTCTGATATGATTGATGTAGAAGAGTTCGGCGGTGGCGAATACATCCAGGCCTTTATTAAGGCGGGTGGCACCTACAACAACCCCGGAACTTACCTGTGGCTGAACGCGCGTACGCCGTATCAGCAAGCGGGTCAATGGGGTTACTTCAAGGTTCTGCCATCGGGCGACCGCTCTGTCCTGCCATTGGGTGGAGCGTCACCGAGAGGTGTTAAGTCTGCTTCAAAAGACGCTGGAGACGATGTGTTATCAATGAACCGCTAATCGTTCGTTTGATAACATTTACATTGCATAATGGCAGGGGAACCTTTCGGGGTTCCCCTGTTTTGCGTTTTTCTTATATTGTGGTAGAATGCGCGCCATCTTAATTCGGACATTGATGGAATTTGTTGGTTCATCCATTGTTTGTATTATTTGTTTGAGTGTTTAATGGTTGTTTTTGTTTAATTTAAGGAGGGTATTCGGTAATGAAAAAAGTTTGGATTGCAGTATTAACGTTGGTTGTTTCTGTTGCGTTGGCAGGAACAAGTTTTGCCAAGAAGAAGGGCTATAAGGAAGGATCTGCTGGCGCTGGTTCAATTGCAGGTGTGGTCACTCTTAAGGGAGCGGCTCCAGCACCCATTATGGAGAACTTGGCAAAGGGTAAAAATGTAGAATTTTGCTCCAAGCACGCTGATGCAAAAGACGGAGTTCGACCTCGTGTTAAAGTTGCCGCGGCTGGTGGTAAGCTGAAAGACGCGGTCGTGTTCATCGAAAAAATTGACGGTGGTAAACCTTGGGGCGATTTTGGTAAAGCAGCTTTTGATTTCACAAATTGTGATGTCGTTCAAAAAATGGCCGCTGTCCGTAAGCCTACCAAGGCTGAAAGAAAAACAGGTGGAATTGCAAAAATTACCAATAATGATGAGGAAATTTTGCATAACCCCCATGGTTACTCAGTTGTAGGCGCAAGCCGCAAGACCCTGTTCAACAAACCTCTGCCAAGTAAAGGCGACGTTGCAGAAGTAACCAAAAATCTTGCTCGTTTGAAACAGAAAAAAGACAAGCATTTTTTCCTGCAGTGTGATCAGCATAACTACATGGAAGCCGATGCTCGTATTGTTTGGAATCCGTACTATGCTATTACTGGAGCCGATGGAGCTTTCAAGATTGAAGGCATTCCAGCGGGCAAATACAAAGTCACCGCATGGCAGCCATATGTTGGTGAAGTAAGCCAGGAAGTAACAGTTGGCGATGGTGCAGCTTCTGCCAATTTTGAGCTTACTGCTAAGAAGTAAGTTCAGTTAAAAAGGTTCATTGAAAGCAGTACCGGAACGTTTGTTCTGGTACTGCTTTTTTTTGTGTTTTAAACGGGAGTGTCAGGGAGAGGGGTAATCCGGACGATCAGGACTGAACCGGCTTTATTTGTTTTCAGGGGATTTGTTGAGGAATTCCTTTCGTAGGAACTGGACTCTCTCCAAGTGCTCGTGTTCAGCTTTTTCCAGCAGGACCAGCAAGGTTTTGACTTCAATGTTATTGCACATGTCAACCAGAAGTCCGTAGAACTCACCGGCCACCGTTTCTGCTTCCACCGCAAAATCCAAGGCTTTCTCTATACCTTCGATCTTTGTGGCTTGCTCCATGATTTCTTCGATCGCAGGGAAAATATCAGTCTTGAATTCCTTATCCACCATGTCTCTGAGTCCCTGGTTGTCCTCCCAGCCGTATATCTGGTCGCCTTTTTCCTCCAGCATTTCCTTAAACTGGATTTCATGGAGAGCTTCTTCCTTGGCCATGACCAGGAGAAATTCCTTTACGATGGGGTCATCAACGTGTTTTGATAGTTCCATGTAGAAAAGTCTGCCATCACGCTCTATCCGGGTGGAAATTCCCAATAACTCCTTATTTGATATAACCATAATCTATCCATGAAGAGGTTGAATCGAAAAATAGCATTTAAGTTAGATGCATATCGAAAGGGAAAGTTGTAGATATTATTGACTAAAGTGAAAAAAAACACAAATATTACTTTTAATGATCCGGTTTTTTCTTTATTATTCCTATAAAATTAAAGAATAGTATTATTCTTAGGTTTAAGCGAAGCTTTACAAAGGGGTGGTTTTGGATTTTTTAGTCAAATTCGCTACGAATCTGTCGGATAATGGAAGTCTGGACACTTTTAATGAGTATCTCCTTCCTCATGCGGCAGTAATTTACCGGTCTGCATATCGTTTATGTGGAACCAGTCAGGGCTCTGAAGACCTGGTCCAGGAAACGTATTACATTGCGTTGAAAAACTTCGACCAGTTAAAGGATCGGGCCAAAAGCAAATACTGGCTGTTCGCCATTCTAAGAAACTTGTTTCTCAAAGATATTGAAAAAAACAAGAATAAGATTGAGATTGAGTTTGAAGCGGTTTGTGGCACCCTCCACAGCAACATCCACCCTGAGAATGAATTTTTAAACAATGAGGTTAAACAATACATCCAGTCTGCCATGAGCAAACTGGATGAAAGACTTCGTGAGCCGATCAGGCTTTTTTATTTTGAAGGTTTGTCCTACCAGGAAATTTCCGATCAGCTAAATATTCCCATCGGCACGGTAATGTCCAGAATTGCCAGAGCCAAAGTTTACTTAAAACGCCATCTGGTACGTTCCGGTGTACCTTCCTTCCAAAACGATGAAATACCGAATCAATTTCGGTAGATTTCGAAGGATCCCTCCCTTTCATTCCATCATTTCCTCCGCTCTAGAGTTGTTCTGTTATGCAATGTCAAAATAAGCCTTTCCCCTTTTTCTAAAAAGCTTTCCCGATTTTAAATAAATTTTAATTTAAGGGAATATTTATCCTGCTTTTGTATCTTTAATAGTGCCGCCCCCAGCAGGAGAGGGCCCTATCGTGGGGTCCATTACGGGCGGTTGCTTAGTTAACTGTTTGAAAATTAAAGTTTTAAATATTTTGTGAGATTGCATTCGATCCTTGAACCGGATGGTTCTTACAAATTAGATGTTTTTTTCAGGGGGGGAAGAAGTTTTTCCCACCGAGTCTTATCCCAAAACTACAGATTTTTGGGTTTTTTTATTAACCGGAGGGTGTATTTATGACACGCAACACTTTTAGCAACCCGTCGCAAGGTCTGGGCAGGTGGGTCATGATGATCTTGACCTTTGCTTTAGGCCTCGGCTTGAATCCCGCTTTTGCGGCATCAGGTCCTGAGGATCACAAGCAGGGACATGATCGACCGGTCTGGCTGGACAAGCTGGAAAATCAGGTGAACTATGAAGAAGTGATGAGCGGCATGGATGGTCGCCAGGATCGCCTGAACAACACGTTCATGAAGCTGATGGACCGTTTACAGGATAAAATCAAGGAACATGCCAGCCCGGCTTCTTCAGGTGGCGGATTCCACGATTCCTGGTCGGCGCATCAGTTGGGCCAGAGCTACCTGCTTGGACCTTCAGAAGCAGGTTTGTCGGTGAGCAAGGGCTCTCATTGTCCGAGCAATGCTCCGGTCAAGAAGTACAATGTTTCGGCAATCAATGTCGAAATCATGCTGAACCAGTGGGGCGATTATTTCCCTGGCTACATGTATGCTCTTGATTCGGAGATCAGCGAGGTTCGCAAAGAAGAGAAGGCCAATGCCAAGTCTCGGGATGATGAGTTGGATCCGGGTATGGTTTCGACCGGAATTCAAGGCGATGCCATTCAGCCACTGGTATTGCGTGCTAACCAGGGCGACTGTGTTCGCGTTCATTTTTCCAACAAGGTAGAAGATGAGGATGCTGGATTCCAGGTTCTTGGATCGGCAATGATCATCAGTTCTTCCGGTCTTCCGGCTTCTGCGGCTTCTGCGGGCGGTATCACCAAAGCTGGTGAGTCTCAGGATTTCGAGTGGATGATTCCAATCGATGAGCAGGAAGGTAGTCACCTGATCATGAGTCGCGCAGGCCGAGATCCTTCGGCTCTCGGTTTGATCGGTGCGTTCATTGTTGAGCCTAAAGGTTCTACATACTTGAGCCCTTACACCGGGAAATCCCGGCCAAATGGCTGGCAAGCGATGATCGCTAATGAGAACGCCAAAGACTTTCGTGAGTTTGTTCTGTTCTATCACGAAGTCGGCGATGAATCTTTCCGCCCTCTGAATCGACACGGCGAAATGATTCCTCAGCGCGATCCGTTGACTGACGCTTATCGTCCTTCAGCACGTGCTATGAACTACCGTTCTGAGCCTTTCGGTATCAACAACCTGGCGGTACAGGACAAAATGTTTCATTATGAAGACGAATCATTGTCTTACAGTTCTTATACTTTTGCTGATGTTCCAACTACCATTCCACGTTCGTACTTGGGTGATCCAGCAAAATTTCGCTTGATCCATGGTGGTGGTGAGGTGTTCCATTCGCATCATCCGCATGGTGGTTCCATTCGCTGGACGCGTTCTCCGCAACGCGAAGCGCAGTTGCCGAACCTTACCCAGGCTGCCTGGGACGGTCCGGTTAAATACCCGGTTGTCCGCACCACGACTGACCGTGTAGACGTTGAAGTTATCGGACCTGCTGAAGCACTTGACCTTGAGACCGAATGTGGTTCTGGTCTGTGTCAGCGTTTGGCTGGTGACTTCCTGTTCCACTGCCATGTAGCGCATCACTATGTTGCTGGTATGTGGGGATACTGGAGGGTTTATAACACCCTTCAAAACGGCAACTACCCACTGGGCAGTACCGATGTTATGATTCCACTGGTTGAGCTTCCTGACCGTGCAGGCCGCATCCCTCAGGGTGTATCCTCAGATCAGTTGGTCGGCCAGACAATGGACTGGTTTGGTACCAAGTTCAAAATCACCGGTAGCGGTGAGAGTGACTGGACCAAAGAAACCCGTGTTGTAAACGTTAAAGACTGGGTTAAGTACATGTTGCCTCCTATGGGCAAACCCGGACACTCTGACGATGAAGTAACCCAGGTTAAGTCCAACGACGGTTCTGTATGGGATTATGCTTGGAAAGGTAATCAAGCTCTGTCTGAGCGTGAACCTACCTATAAAGTAGTAAAATACATTTCTCCACGTCCTGGCAAGCGTCATCCGCTTCAGTTCGATGAGAAAGGTAAACTGGCATGGCCTCACATGACACCTCACTTTGGTAAGCGTGTTCCTTTCGCTCGCCATCATGGTGGTGCTCCATGGTTGGAGCCGTTCCATTTACAGTCTGATGCCGATGTTCTTACCGAGACAGAATCTGGTAGTGCACGGTCTGGTCCAAATGTTGAAAGTAGTGCTCCTGCGAAACCTGGTGAACAGGGTCGTTGGAGTCTTTGTCCTAAAGGTGCAGGACGAAGACAGTACAATCTTGTATTCATCAATACGCCGATTGAGTTGTCAGCGGCGATTGGAGATACGCCTCCGATCATCGATAAGTACGGCCTGATCTATGTACTTGATGAAGAGATGGCGGGCGTGAAGGCTGATCCTAAGAAAGCCATTCCGCTGGTTATCCGCGCAAACGTTTATGACTGTGTGGATCTTCTTTTGACCAGTGAGTGGAATGACGATGACTTCACGAACTTCCAGATGTCCAAGCTCAACATCCATCCGCACTTTTTCCAGTTCGACAACCAAGCGTCGGATGGTGTTATCTCGGGCTTCTCGTATGACCAGTCTATGCGGTCATACAGGCAGTTCACTAAGAAACACAAAGATGGTCATCATGTTGGCATGCCTATGCCAATGAACGCCAAGCTTTTGAAAGATACAGGCCCTGGTGATCAGACCATTGAAATCCAGATGGCTGATGGTGCCACTCCGTTCCACGCTGGTGCTGACATCATCGTTGGAATCGAAGTGCCCAATGGCAAAGATGCTCGTTGGATCAAATCTATATCTCCAGATCCAACTAAAGGTCTTGCTAAAGACGGTAAGTACTCCGTCACCTTTACGGAAGGTATGACCCACGCCCACACGGCTGGACATATCGTGAGCACCGAGTTCGTACGTTACCGATGGTGGGTTGACGTCGACCTCGGACTTGTTTTCTGGCATGACCATGCGTTCGGTGCTACAACCTGGCCGCACGGTGGTATCGGAACGACGGTTGTTGAGCCTTGGGGATCTACGTATCATGATCCTAAGACTGGCAAACCGATTCGTACTGGTACAGTAGCAGACATTCATGGAACAGAGCCTTTCGCTTATAGCCGAAATGGTAGTTTCCGTGAAATCGTTGTTCAAACACATGACACCGTTCCGCATACAGCACAGCTCGTAACAGAAGGGAATCCTCCGGGACTCTCTCGTGAGAATGCTATTGCGGCGGGACAGTCCATTTCTTTCCAGATGCCTAGTACTATGCTGGAAGTGGCTTTCCCACATCTGAACGGTGGAACACATACAACAGGTGGCGGATTCAATTTCCGTGCGGCTTCTCTTTCTGCACGGTTGAAGAGCAACTCCGACCCTTCCCAGATGTTTAGCAGCATAGTTCATGGGGATCCTTCTACTCCTATGATCAGTGCATATCTTGGGGATAACGTTGTGTTCCGTCTGTTGCACGGCATGATGAACGAAACCCACATGTTCTCAGTTTCTGGACATGGGTTCCGTCCTGAGCGCTATGATCCGCAGTCTCGCGTGACCAACGTTCTGCATGTAGGTATTGCAGAGCGTTATGACCTAGCCACTACGGCGGGTGGTTACCAGCAGATGGCGGGTGATTATCTGTTCTTCGATGGTCGTAGTTCACATCTGTCTGAAGGTAGTTGGAGTATCCTCAGGGTACACGACAAACTTCAGGGCGATCTTAAAGTACTACCTGGCAACGACAACCCCAAGAAGTGGAAACGTGGGGTTGTTTGTCCAAGTGGTGCGCCTACGAAAAATTTCAGCGTAGTAGCTATCAACAAAGCGCTGGATTTTAATGCGAAGGCAGAAGATCAGATCGAAGTTGACTTCGAGCGTAAGCTGGTTCTCGCTAACTCTGCGGGCAAGATTTTTGCTCTTGAGGGTGAAGCGGCCAGAACAGCTTCGGGTGGGGCTCCTCATCCGTTGACGCTTCGTGCCAACATTGGAGACTGTATCAAAATCAAGCTGTCCAATCGCTTGAAGAGTGGTAATGCCTCCATGCATATCAACAACGTTGCTTTTGATCCTATGACTTCTCAGGGAATCAACGTTGGTAACAACTCTGGTGACCAGACTGTTCAGCCAGGTAAATCTAAGACCTACACCTACTATGCACATCCTGACTACGGTCAGACCGGTAGTGTGATCTGGGATTTTGGTAACCTGACTGGTAATGTTCGAGACGGTCTCTTTGGCGGTCTCATCATTGGTCCTAGAGGTTCTGTATACCGTGATCCAGCAACAGGGAAAGACATCTCTCTGGGCAACTCCTGGAAAGCGGACGTTATCATCGATAAGTCTTATCCGGAAAATCGAAATCGTGAGAACTATCGTGATTTCGCGCTGTATTTCCAGGATGAGGACAACATCCTCGGTACGTCTTTCATGCCTTACCTGCAGAACGTTGCGGGACTCACGGGCGTGAACTACAGGTTGGAGCCGTGGTCCTATCGTGAAGATGAAGGTTGTGAACTTGGAAACATTTTCACACCTTGTGTTGCCGCGGCTAGTGATCCTGCGACTCCGACTCTGAAGGCACATGCCGGAGATCTCGTCATGATCAACATCATGGGTGCTCATAATGAGCAGAACCAGATGTTTAATGTAGACGGCCATCAATGGCGTCGACATCTTCGACAGGTCGGTTCAGATATGATCGACGTTGAAGAGTTCGGCGGCGGCGAGTGGATTCAGGCCGAAATGACTGCTGGTGGTACCTACAGCAACCCTGGAACTTACCTGTGGATGAATGCTCGTACTCCGTACCAGCAAGCAGGTCAGTGGGGTTACTTCAAGGTTCTGCCTGCGGGCGATCGTTCTGTCCTTCCGTTGGGTGGCGCATCTGCTAAAGGTGTAAAATCTGCTTCAACGGCTGGCGACGATGTGTTATCGATGAATAAGTAGTCCTCATCGAAAACGCTTAACCTCAGCACCATGGCAAGGGGGCCTTCGGGTCCCCTTGCTTTTTTTTTGCTTCAGCCAACAACTCCAAGCCTCGTTGTGTTTCTACCTGAACTTTTTGCAATTCTTTGATGATTATCTTTTCGATTTAAGTTAATATTTCGGGTTTAGGTCCCATTTCACTTAAGACTCCCGTTATCAGGCTATGCCGAACCCCCTCAAAATTCTTTTATTAATAATTTGTTTTGCTGTGATTTTAAAATCCCCCGCATGGGCCGGTGGTGTGCCCTCGTCCCCTCTGGGATCAACAATGGATCCGGGTTTCCTAGATAAGGGGAAACGCCTGTTTTTGGATTATTGCGCTCACTGTCACGGTAATCATGGTGATGGTGATGGATTTAACGCGGAGTTTCTTGATAAAGATCCTGCTGAATTGTCCAACCCCGAATTCCTGGCTAAACGGACCAACGATCAGCTATTTAGAGTCATTAGTGAGGGAGGGGCTAAGGTTAAGAAATCCCATTTGATGCCTTTATTTGGTCATACCTTGTCTGAAGAGGAGATATGGTCGTTGATAGCATTTGTCCGGCAGTTGGGGCAGGGTGGGTCTGTGGTAACAGCTCCCGAAGGTGTGAACGCCGAGCGGCCCATAGGATTAGTATTGTCACGATCTGCCATGGACTCTTTTTCGAAATGGTTCGCCGAGGAAGGTCAGAAAAAGGAGCAAACGAAATCTGGCGAACTGCTGATTATGAATAAAAAAAGTTGTCTGGGTTGTCATCAGTTGAATGAGGAGGGAGGAAAGATAGGTCCAAATTTAAACCGTTCTTCATTTAATTACAGACCTGAATGGATTTATGCCTGGATTTCTAATCCGCAGGCTTTTCATCCAGCTACAAAAATGCCGAATTTGGGCCTGAAGCCGGAAGAGGCTCGTGCGATTACGGCGTTTCTGGTGGCATTCCAGCCCAAAGAAGATGATGAAGAAGAAGAATCTGAGGCTGGGATTCCTGATGACTGGCAACAGTATTTGTCTACCGTTGGAGATGCGGTACGTGGTGAAAAAATATTTAACGATGCAGAAGGCACTGCGAATTGCGCCAAGTGTCACCTTGTTAAAGGCAAAGGAGGGACCGTTGGCCCGGAACTGAGTATAGTGGGTACCAGCCGTACCCGTGAGTTTCTTTTGGAGTCTGTTTTGGATCCTAATGTGGTCATCACGGCGGGATACAAGACCATCATGATTCTGACAAAGGATCGAAAGTTTATTACCGGGATCAAGGTAAATGAAGATGAATCCGGATTCGATATAGTGGATAAAGAGGGGAAGGACCGTCATATCCCCAGAGACAAGGTTAAAAAGTTCAAGACCCAGAAAATTTCCACCATGCCCGGCAACTTTAAGGACTTGCTAGAGGTCCAGGAAGTAGCCGATCTGCTAGCCTACCTCGGCACATTGACCCTGCCTGCCATCACCGCTTCTGCGCAGTAAAAAGTTTTATTTTTTTCTTAAGATTATTCCAACACTAGAGAGAACCAGCTGGAGATTGTTTTTTGGCTTCCTGTTTCTCCTGCTGAGCCGTTCCATACATTGAAGGCTATGGGGATGGTTTGTCCTGCGCGGAATTGAATATCGTTTTGCGTGTCTTCTGTCGTGAGTTGGCGTTTGATGACCAGTGAATAGCGTCCGTATTTAAAGGTAACTTTAGAGGCCAGGCTTTGGCTGATCTCTGGTTGTTTTGTCAGCGTGTCAATTCCTGTGGCATTCACTTCAACGGCTTTCATCGGGTAGGAATTCCATTGCCACAAGTTGACGGGATGCTCTGCATCACCATTCAGGAAATATGGTTTTCCAGAACCACCGTTCACTGATATCGGGAACTGGATTGCGATTGAATCTGCAAATTGTTGAGCCTCTGGTTCTTCGGCAGGTTCCTCCTCGTCATCGTCTGATCGCAGGTGTGCGGGCAGAGGAGGTGCTGGTGATTCTTCTACGGTACTAAACTTTTTCAATATGGGATCGACTGTGGGGTCGTCCCAGTGAATATGAAATGCGATCTCGCTCTCATTGTGCATTGCTTTAACGACCACATTGTCAACGATAGGGTACAGTACTTTTTTTGATTGAATGATCTGCCCCCCAAGTGGATAAAAATTGGAATCCATCGTTTTCCATAAAGGGTCGTTCGGATCAGTGGGTAGTGCGCCATCAATCTTCTGGACTTTCAGGATGGGCGGGGTTTTTGGTTTTTGTGATGGTGCCAGGGTTTGTACGTAGTGAACCAGATCCCAGATTTGTTCATCCTTGAAAATTCGGGGAGAAAATCTTGGCATGGAGGACAAGGAAAGCCCGGTACGCAGGGTCAGAAAAATTTCCTTGCGCTTGTCGCCGCGCCTGAACTTCCATGGTTTGCTCAGGTTGCGTGGCCAGATGGAGTCTGTCGGTATGTTAACAATTTTCTTGGTCGAAGCGCCGTCACTTCTTCCTTTGACGCCATGACAGGCCGAACAGTTTTGGGTGAATAGTTCTTTCCCTCGCTCAAGACTTTCCAGCGTAAAGGCTGGTGGATCGGGGATCATAACGATTTTATGGGTCTTACCCTTTTTAACAAATTTAGCGAATTTTTTGGAGAGCGTTTTTAAATAGAGTACAAGGCTGTGCCGATCGCTTTCTGGCAGGTGCTTCCATGCGGGCATGGTTGTTCCGGGCGTGCCTTGGGTGATTATGTCGAATAGATCTTTGTCTGTAGGGATTTTACCGAAGGGTGTGGTTCGAAACTTGATATGTCCCTTAATGAAATTCCTTGGAAACGGACTGGATATTTTTGCACCGGGTCCATCGCCGGCACCCTCGTCACCGTGGCAAACAGCACATTTATCGGCGTAGACTCTTGTTCCTCTGTCTGCTGAGGGTTCTGACTGGGGTGATTCTTTGGTCTGTTTTCTCTCTTCCGCCGTACTATAAATATATTGTATTACCTTCCATACGTCTTCTTCCTTCAGGACGCCTTCCCATGCAGGCATTGCTGAATCCCAGGGATTATACTTTTCCGGTAGGCCGGGGCCGCCTTTCATGATGCGCCAGTATGTGTAGGCCTGAGGTTTGCTTAAAACGGATTGATAGTGCAGAAAGTTAGCGGGGCGCGGAAAGAAACTATCACCGAAAAGACCTCTCCCGTCGAGCAGGTCGCCATGGCAGAGAACGCAGTTTTTAATGTAAATTGCCGCGCCTTCTTTGTGGGCTCGTTCAGACTTCGTTACCGGACTATTGAGGTCCTTGAGGGAGACCTGCTTACCATCGACCTGTATGGTCTGAGGCATGTCAGATACGCCTGGACTGGTAAAGGCATACGTCTGACCACAAAGGGCCAGAATAAACCCAACGACCGCAAAGACGAACTGTATTCTTGTCCCGGATTCTTTAGATGCCATGCGTACCGTTATTTCCCGACCTCTTTGCCCTTGGCAGTTCCCGGTGTTGCGGCATCTTTTTTGATACGTCCAGATTTGATGGTCTCGTAAAGGGGCCTGATTACTTTATTGCCATCAAACTCAAAGTTAACATCAACTGTTCCGTTTTCAGCTATGTGTATTTTCCTTTTTTGGGTTTTCATCAGGAAATGCCATGCACTGAGGACATAATCTCCGGGCGGGATATTATCTATTTTAAACTCGCCGCCAAGCTTGGTGTTGAAGTAGTAAGGATTCTGAACTCTATAACCCCAAGTTTGCATGAACTCGTGCATTCCACAAATCATCTGGAATATTTTGTATTTGCCTTGAAAAGTTACTACTCCATCGGTCATAGCTTCAGGCGGAATAGGTAGGTTTTGAATGATTTTCCCGCGTTCTTTCTGATACACTTGGCTGTTGTGCATGACGGCGTCTACATTATCAACTTTGAAACTTTCACCTTGTCGGACAACGCTGACATCCGGGGAAAATTTACATTGCTCGGAGTTGATCAAAATAGGTTCTTTGTTAAACGGTTTCCCTGCTTCAACATGCTCCAGAGTAATGACCACATCTTTTAATCCGTTATCCTCAGAGATTTGAAAGTCATCGAGAACGCGGTTCATTTCGTCATCGACATCAATTTCGGCGCACATGTCTATGTTGGGGAACAGAATGAGATGGTACACGCGCGGAGGGGGCATCTTTCCTGTCAAAATGGCTTTACCCTGAATGCTTCCACCGTTTGTTACTTCGATTTCCTGATATGCCCGACTCTCTACACTTAGGGACAGGAACGATAATAAGGCAGTGATGGCAATGATAGACCTAAGTTTCATGGCAGTTCTGTCTCCCCGGTGCGAGTGATGAAAAAGATATTTGATGGAATTCTTTTTGATTATTCCTGCTCTGCTTCGACAAAATCGAAGTTTATTTTGACCTCTCCGTCTACAACGGTAATATCCTTTGAAAGGTTTCCCAACGTTTCGTGCCAGGCGGTTAGTTTATATTTGCCGGGTGGGACATCGGCAATTTCAAAGCTTCCATCTGTGTCCGAAACGGAAAAATATGAGTTCGGCGTGACTACAATCCAGGATGTCATCCAACTGTGCAGGTCGCATTCCACTTTGACGATTTCCGCTTCTTCCATTTCCTGAGCGTATTCTTCCTGATCTGGAGTGAACATGATGTTTATAGGATCGTTGTCAAAGGAATAGGTATGGATGTTATGATTGATCGGGTCACTTGTGTGAATTTTCAGTTCTGAGTCAACAGGCATGGCAATTACATGCGGGGCATACCGACATTTCTTCTGATCTATATGGTATTCACCGGCTATTGGTTTCAGTTTTTTGCCATGGAGTGAAAGGACAACATTTTTAAGTCCTTTATTATCGATAAGTAACGTTTCATTAGGAACTTCTGGACCACAGACTTTTTTATATTTTCCGGTTTTGTAGGCTTTCAACGGGGATGCCTTGCCGGAAAATACAGTGTTCCCCTTGATGGTCCCGGAGTAGGCCAAACCGGGGGCCAGAATCACAGTTAGAATTAGGTAGACTATAGATCGCATATTTATAACGTTAATTAAATTAAGGCTTAATCCCTTTGTAGTATAAATAGACGAGCAAGTCAAGGTTGAGTTATTGTTATAAAAACAGGCTTTTAACGCCATTTGTATTGATAAGTTTTGTTAAAGAAACCAGTAAACATCACGGAAGGTGAAAACATACTGGTTTGGGCTTCCATCCTGATTTAAGCTGGTTTAAAATAGGTTAGATTTTAAAGAACATACTTCATTATATAGACCCTTCTTACCCTCTATTTATTCCAGTTATTATCAAATTAAGGAGCCGGGCCATGTATAGAATCCTGAGTTTGACCCTTTTTACTATATTTTTTGTTGTCCAGATTTCTTATGCCAAGGTTCCTTTGGCAGGGGACCTGGCTCCCGATTTCTCGCTGACTTCGGTGACCGGGGAAAAAGTGACTTTGTCCGATTTTAAGGGAAAGGTTGTTTTGCTGGGGATGTTTCATATATGCGTTCCGTGTATGAAACAGGCTTTGGAATTCAATAAGGTGCAGAATCAACTTTCTTCCGGGAAATTGGCTATTCTGGGAATCAATACCAATGGGGATTCCAAGGAGGCGGTTATGGCTTACCTCGAGGGATTCCCTGAAAAGGTCAAGTTTTCCTATCTATTGGATCCAACACAATCCTTTCATAAAAAATATATCCAGAGAGATATGCCAACGGTTTTGATCATTGATTCCGAAGGAATCATTCGGGCGCGGGTTCCCTGGGTTGGAGCGGAACAGTTGGTTAAATTTCTTAAAAAGTTTTTATAAGTTAGTTAGAATACCTGCCTTCCAATCCTATTTTGGAATAACTCTGTTTGCGACCGATTGGAGGTTATGAAAGTTTTATCTACATGCGTTTCTTCTTCCCGCAAATTTAGAATGGGAATGGGTTGGACTGCTTTCTTTTCGAGAGGGGTAGTCTGGGCCTGCCTTATTTTCGTTGTATTGAATGGTACTGCCTGGGCAGAAATTCTGGTTTTGAAGGTAAGGAGAAGTTGTATGTGACCCAACTGAGCTCGTTCACTAAGAAGTCGAACGCTGACGAGTTTGTGAATTTGGTTAAAACCAAAGGATACTCGCCTTTTGTTAAAAAAGAGGGTGATGAAGAAATCTGGTACAAGGTTCGTGTGGGACCTTATCCATCACGTCAGGAAGCCGGGGAGGTAGCACGTACACTCAAGAAAATCATCAGTGGCCTGCTATTGTTTTACCGGTTCCCGGCAAGAAGCTGGTGAAAAAAAATAAAAGTGAGAGATGAACCTTCCGCTGGAAGTTAGAGAGAAACCAATGGCTCATCATTCGTGAGCTTTGGAAACCAATTTCTTGAATCTTACAAGTGGGTTTAATGCTCGCGCTGGTAGCCATGCCCCTTCTTATATCTTCTCCAATACTATTTTAGTTTTGTTAGGAATGTTTCAATGAAGCTATGGGTTTGTTTTCTTATATACATTTTAGGTTTGCTCAAAGGTGCGTTGCCCGCGACAGCGCTAGACGGGGAATTTGAGGGACGCTTTAAAGCGGGAACTCAGTATGTAATTGATTCTCCTGATTTGCATAAGGATTTTGACAGCGAGGCAGAGCTTAGCTTTGGGGTGCTGGGAAACGCCTGGGAAAAAGAGGAGTGGCAGTTGGATTATGAGTTGTCTGCCGATGCGAAGCAGGTGGATGGTCCTAGTGAGCAGGCTTCTCTGAGCCAGGAAACGGATGTTGATCTTTTTCGCGCCTGGCTGAGGTTGGATAACGGTCGTTTAAAGATACGTGGCGGGCGGCAGAAAATTATGTTTGGTTCGGGATTCATCTTTCGTCCGCTTGGTTTTTTTGATACCCGGAATGTCACTGGAGTGGTGCCAGAGACCCGTGGTGTCGATGGCCTGCGGTCGACTTTTTATTTGAAGGATACCAGTTCGATCCAAGGCTGGATCGTGCCTGCTAAAATAAACGACCGAATGATTGCGGGGTTGCGCTGGGAAGCTTTAATCAGTGAGGTTGAATCGGGACTGGTGGCTCAGTATCATCCTGTTTCGGATCTGGATGATCTGCCGCAGTTCGGTCAAGAACTAATTCAATTAGGTTACCATTTTAAAGGTGAGTATCATGCCGGTTTATGGAGTGAAGGTCGGGTTGATTTTGAACGTGTGAAGAAAAACTATCCCTTTCGTTTTGATGCGGTTGTTGGTACGGATTATACTTTTGATATTGGTGACGGACTTCATGTTTTGCTGGAATACTTCTTGTCCACCCGAGAACCTCAGTACACTCAGGATGATGCCAAGGGGGACCGTACGATTCATCAGTTTGGCCTTTTGCTGGATCAACCTGTCGGGGCTGATGTGGCATGGCAGTTGTTCAGTCTTTTTGATGTTCGTGACGGAAGTTTTCAACTGGTCCCGCAAGTTGAGTATACGTTGACGAGTCAGGTTTTTCTTTATATCTCTGGAAAATGGGGCGGGACTTTGAAGACAAACCGCACTGCCGGAAGGTTGTTTAAGGAGACTGTTGACTTCAATGGGACCGAGCCGAATGTTGGCTTGACAGTGGTTGCGTACTTTTAAATGATATTCAAAAAAAGTTATTTTTGAAAATTATGAAAAATCCTTTGATTCAGTTAAATGGAATTACCAAGGTTTTTCGTGTCGGCGGTGAGGATTTTTCTGCTCTTCATGAAATAAATCTTAGTATCGAGCCGAAGTCATTTATGTCTTTTGTGGGGCCTTCGGGGTCTGGCAAAACCACCCTGCTTAATTTAATTGGCGGACTCGATACTCCCACGTCTGGTGATATTAAATTTGGTGATGAATCGCTCGGTGACATGTCGCCTGACCAGCGTGCTTTGTATCGCAGGGAAAATATTGGTTTCGTTTTTCAGTCTTATAACCTGCTTCCTGTTTACAATATTTATGAAAATATCCTCTTCCCTTTTTTGCTGGCCAATCTTAAGGAATCTGCTGTTCGTGATCGTGTGATGTCCATTATCGAGCAGGTGGGGCTGATGCCTCAGATTAATAAGAGGCCCTCTGAACTTTCCGGGGGGCAATGTCAACGGGTGGCCATTGCTCGCGCTTTGGTTAAGGAACCCCGATTGGTGCTCGCGGATGAGCCGACCGCTAATCTGGATAAGGAAAACTCTTATCAGATTCTTGAGTTAATGCTGGACCTTAATAAAAAGTTTGGCGCGGCATTTATTTTTTCCACTCATGATGAGAAAGTCACTAAATTTGTTCGCCGGGAAGTCGGGTTGGAGGATGGTTATGTGAAGTGGGATAAGCGCAGAAATGGTGTGGGAGATTTTGAATGATTCTCAGTATCGCCTGGAAAAATTTTTATCGACAAGGTATTCGTGCTTTCCTGAATGTTCTTGTGACGGCTCTTACGATGATAGCCTTAATTTTCATGCTGTCCCTTCTCAATGGATTCCAGGTGCAGGCCACTCGGAATATGAGTTCTACGGATATGGCTGGTGGACAATATCGAGTTCCTGATTTTGATATTTTGACGCCAACGGAATGGGAGGACAGAACTTTTTCCGTTCCTGATAAGTTGCATGCTCTGCCCTCTAATAAAAAGGCGGAGGTGTTGATCCAGCAGGGGCAGTTGTTTCCTAACCGCAGGCTATATCCAGTTCAACTCCGAGGGATGGACATTGACCAGTCTTTGCTGGAGCTTCCGTTGTCTGGGCTTAAGGCTCATGGCCCGCAACTGGATGATGTTATTCCAGTGGTTGTGGGGAATCGTATGGCGCAAAAGGCTCATTTGGAAAAAGGTTCTACTGTGGTTCTTAAGTGGCGTGACCGTAATAATGTTGTTGATGCGCGTAATGTGCTGGTTGTTGATGTGGCGGATTTTATTAACCCGCGGGTTGATGAAGGTGTTGTCTGGGTTCGACTGGACCATTTACGTAAAATGACGGTTCGTCCTTCTGAGGTGAGTTGGGTTGCCGTGAGTGATTTTGAAGGTCCGGTAGACGGGATGGAGTTTCATACTGTCGAGATGTTGATGGCCGACTTGCTGGCTTTGTTGAAACAGGACCGTAGAAACTCAAGAATTCTCTGGGCTATTTTGATGTTCCTCGCGGGAACAAGCGTTTTTAATACGCAGATTCTAAATATATTCAAGCGACAAAGGGAAATTGGTACGCTCATGGCTTTGGGGATGGAGGCCAATAAGGTGGTTCGAGTGTTTGTTCTCGAAGGGAGTCTGGCCGCGTTTGGTGCGGTTATTCTGGCCTTGGTTTTGGGGATTCCATTTTTTATGTGGTTCCAAAGTGTGGGACTGGATGTTTCGCATTTGAGCGCATCGACCATGCCTGTGCGGGAGCGTGTGTTTTTGGACATTCAGTTTTTTGAGGTGGTTTCTTCTGTGAGCTTGGTGATTGTTCTTATGATTTTTGTGGCGTGGTGGCCGGTAAAAAAAATCTCCCATCTGGACCCTACTATGGCTTTGAGGGGAAGGGGGATTACATGATCAGATGGTTGATCAAGGGAATGTTGCGGGATCGCACACGATCATTATTCCCATTTTTGGTCATTACGGTTGGAGTCGCTTTGGTGATTGTGTTGGTGGGTTTTATGGACGGGGTGATCATGGGAATGATGGATAGCACCGCTCACCTGGATACGGGACATCTGCGTGTTGTCAATAAACCCTTCTATGACGAAGAACATTTGAATCCGATGGATCGTGCGTTAGGTTCTCAAAAGGAAACAGGAGATTGGCTTAAGAAAAATTCCGATCCAGCAATAGAGTGGTCGCCACGCATAAGATGGGGAGCAATTATGGATGTCCCTGATGAGCAGGGTGAAACCAGAAGTCATACTCCGGTTATGGGAATGGCGTTGGACCTGCTGTCACAGGACTCTACTGAGTTAAAACGCTTGAATCTTGCGGAATCTCTTACTCGTGGAAGGATGCCGGATAAGCGAGGTGAAATTCTGGTGGGCTACCAGTTGGCAAGGACTCTTGAACTTGAAATTAATAAATCGGTGACTTTGATCGGTCAGACTTTCGATGGTGGAATAGCCACGGATAATTTTACGGTGGTTGGGTTTGTCCGCTTTGGAATTTTTGCCATGGATAAAAAAATGGCTCTTATGGACCTGGCTGACGCGCAGGAAACTTTTTATCTGCACGATATGGTGACCGATTGGCTGGGTTATCTTCCGGCTCATGTTTCTTTTCATGAGTACGACGAATATCGTTCGAGATTGGAGTCAGAATTGAAGGCGCTCATAGATATTCATCCATCTGGCTGGGCCAGGGATGACCTTCCTATGGCTGTATCAATTCTGGATCAGAGACATATTCGTCCTATTGCTGAAAAGTTTCTGGTCGTGCGTAAATTCATAATAGGCATATTTTTGTTTCTGATGGTGGTGGTGTTGTGGAACGCCGGAATTCTTAACGGCATCCACCGTTATGGCGAGATGGGGATTCGGCTGGCGATGGGAGAGACGCATTCACGCCTGATCTTAAGCTTAGTTGGCGAGTCACTTGTTGTAGGGATTGTTGGGTCAGTTGCCGGTTGTGCCCTTGGTGGTGCTTGTACTTATGCTTTGCAGGAAGTTGGGCTGAATATGGGGGATGCATTTGCGCAAAGCGGATTGATGCTCAGTGATGTGGTACGAGCCCGTTTAAGCGTTGGGGGATTTGTGCGTGGGGTTATTCCCGGTCTCACCGCAAGTGTTATGGGTACCTTGATCGCGAGTCTGGCAATTTATAATCGATCAGAAGCGAATCTATTCCGTGAATTGGAAGCAGGGTAGGAATTTGAAGAAAAAATGCCCGTCTCCTTTCTGGGGAGACGGGCATTTTTATTGGGATATTGTGATAACTGTTTATTCTTGCATGCGAAATGATTTTGCGTAGTAGGAAACCAGATCTTTGACGGAAAG
>Ga0066854_10000212_pt1 | contig 21017 bp, 18 predicted proteins | sample ETNtaG_8_FD_65494 | JGI IMG/M metagenome (GOLD analysis project Ga0066854, IMG submission 65494) | Marine microbial and viral communities from oxygen minimum zone, Eastern Pacific Ocean - ETNP201406SV75 | ecosystem: Environmental > Aquatic > Marine > Oceanic | place: Pacific Ocean: Eastern...
GCTCCAACCGGCAGATTTGAGGGATGGCTTGAGCCGATGGGTTTGGGGACTTCTCCTGACACCAGGTAGAACTGGCCCAGGTGACCTTGTAAGGCGATCTGCACGTCCAACAGGCTGATGTCCAAGTGTCGACCCTCTCCCGTCATGCTGCGGCCATATAGAGCCGAGGCGATGCTGAGCGCCGCCACGTAGCCGCCCACCATGTCGCCAACCGGGAATCCCATAAACACCGGCGGCTGGCCCTCGTTGCCCGTGACGCTCATCCCGCCGCCCATGGCCTGCACGATGCCGTCGAACCCAGGCCGCTCGTGATACGGGCCCTCTTGTCCAAAAGCCGACAGAGAACAGGCGATGACCGTAGGGTTCATCTTTTTGAGCGATTCGTAGTTCAGACTCAGGCGGTCCAGCACCGAGGGACGGAAGGCGTTGAACACCACATCTGAAACCGCCACCAAGCGCCGAAAAACCTCCTGACCTTGTTCCTGGCGCAGGTCGATGGTGACGCTCTGCTTGTTGCGGTTGAAATTTAGGTAGTAGGCGCTTTCACCACCAAGGAAATGGGGCCCGATGCGGCGGGACATGTCGCCCACGCCTGGTTGCTCCACCTTGATGACCTCGGCACCCATGTCCGCCAGACTTCGGGCGGCGAAAGGCCCAGCGATGGCTTGGGCCATCTCCAGAACCCGAACGCCTTGAAGGGGATGCGTAGCCATCAGCTGTTAGCGGTCAGCTTTCAGCTTCGGGCTGTTGCTGAAAGCTTTTTGCTTCAAATTACTCTGTGCTCAACAGTGATGCGAGTTGGCGGACGTCGTCCAGTTGCTCCAGGGAATCGACGGCGGTCATTATTTCCTGCTGGCGTTGGCTGCTGATCACCGGCGCTGAGAGGAGGTTGAACTTGGTCCGCATCTCGTCCCAGGTTACGGGGTTCTCGGGGTCTCCCTTGGGGTAGGTCAGCTCGCTGCGCATGGTGCGTCCGTCCTTGGTGCGCACTTCAGCCCAGGCCGGGAATAACTTCGGCGTCTGGGCGTCCAACTTAGGGTCGGTCACGCACTCTACTCGGTCCATGATATGGCGCACCTCGGGCCGCTCCGGCACGCCTAATGCGTATTCGTTCAGGGAAGCGCTGCCGTAGCTCAGGGCCACGGCGGCGGCGAAGGGCATGCTGAACTGCATGTCGACCACCGACTTGGGGTTGCGCTTGGATTCCACCGGCTCGGCGACCAGCCTCATACCTTGGCTGAGTAAGCCGATCTTGACCTCTTCGATCTCCATGGGCTGGAAGTCGTTGGCCTGCCCGATGTCCAGCAGACAGTCGATGGGGCCTTGGTTGTATCTGCAGCAGGCGTGGGGCTTGATGCCGGTCTGAGTGAGCAGATATTCATCGCCCAGGTCCTGTAGCACCAGGCTGGGGTCGGGGTCACCAGAATAGGCCGATAGGAAGCCGTCGCGGCCCTCGAAGATGGTGGTGGGGCCAGTGTATCCGGCTCGGGCCAATAACGCCGCCCAGATGCCGCTGTGGGCCGCCCAACCGGGGTGCAGGCGCTTGGTCCAGGCGCCCTGTGCCAGGTATTCCATGCTTCCCGCCGCTTGGCTGCCGGCGATGCCCAAGGCATGGGTGTAGTAGTCTCCTTGGAGTCCCAGTAGACGCGCGGCAACTGCGGCTCCGCCGAACGCCCCGCAGGTGCCGGTAGGGTGAAAACCACGACCGTAGTGCTCCTTGGGCTTCAGGGCGCGGCCCAACCGGACGATTACGTCGTACCCGGCGACCACTGCCGAGATGAACTCTTTGCCTGATACCGGGGCGATGTCGGCCATTGCCAGGGCAGTGGGAAATGCGACCACGCCGGGGTGCAGCGACGCTTCGTTGTTCACGTCGTCCATCTCGATGCTGTGGAACGCGGTCCCGTTGGCCATAGCGGCGTACTCGGGTAGCACCCGTTTATTGGTGCCCACGATAGCCGACGGCCCGGTGCGGCCGATGTCGCCCAGGGCTTTCACGACCGCCTTGGCCGAGTCGGTCCCGGCGCCATTCAAGGTCACGCCGGCGAAGTCGAGGCACAGGTACTTGGCCCAGTCGACCACTTCGGGCGACAGGTCTTCATAACTCACGTTGGACGCGAATTTGGCCAGGGTTTGGGTTATTCCGGTCTCATTGTTGTTGCGTACCATAGTGTCCACCTCGCCGTAGTCGATTATTCAAAGTTATAGGCCTGATTCGTACAGGAAGTCTCCGGTAGAAAAATCTTTCAACAGATGCCGGGCGATAAGCACTCGCTGGATCTCATTGGTGCCCTCGCCAATCATCATCAATGGCGCGTCGCGGAAGTGCCGCTCAACCGGCAGGTCTTGAGTGTATCCGTAACCACCGTGGATGCGCATGGCGTCGATGGTCACTTCCATGCACATCTCGCTGGCAAAGAGTTTGGCCATGCCCGCTTCCATGTCGGCCCGCTCGCCTCGGTCCTTCTTCTCCGCCGCGTGCAGGACCATCAGGTGGGCGGCCTGGACGTTGGTGGCCATGTTGGCCAGCATGATCTGGATACTCTGGTGCTCGCCGATGGGCTTGCCGAAGGTTTTCCGTTGCTGGGCGTATTTGGTAGCTTCTTCCAGGGCAGCGCGGGCCACGCCCAGGCAGCGAGCGGCCACGTTGATTCGGCCCAATTCCAGCCCGCTCAATATCTGGTAGAACCCCTGCCCTTCCTCACCGCCGACTAGGTTTCCGCCCGACACCCGGTAGTCCTCGAAAGACAGCTCACAGGTGTCCACGCCTTTATAACCCAGCTTGGGGATATCACGGACCACGTTGAAACCCGGCCCCTTCTCGGCGATGAAGATGCTCATCCCCTTGCGGGGTGGGTCGGCATTGATGTCGGTCTTGGTCACCAGGGCAAAAGTGTTGCCGTGGCGGCCGTTTGTGATCAAGCTCTTACTGCCATTGACGACATATTCGTCGCCGTCGCGCACCGCCCTAGTCTCAATAGCCTGGACATCGCTGCCCGTGTTGGGCTCGGTGATGCAGATGCCGCCCCGCTTCTCTCCCGAGGCCATGAGCGGCAGATAGTGATTTTTTTGTTCCTGGGTTCCTTTGGTGGTGACCATGTAGGCCATGATCAGGTGGGAGTTCAGGATGCCGCTCAGGCTCATCCATCCCCGGCAGATCTCCTCGATGATCAGTGCGTAGGTGCTGACGTCCAAGGCCAGGCCACCGTATTCCTCGGGGATGATCGCGCCGAACAGGCCCAGCTCTTTCATGCGCTCGACCAGTTCGAAGGGGTACTCGTCGTCGTGCTCCATCTGCATTGCCGCCGGGTTAACTTCCCGGCGTACGAACTCGCGGATGGTGTTGACGATGCCACGTTGGGCTTCAGACAGTGGTGCCAAAGCGGTGTTACCTCTTGCCTGGGATGATGGCATTTTAACATGGTTTGCGCGGGCGTTTAGGCGGCATCCACGCCCGATTGACACCCCTCACCAGCCGCACTAAACTCCCCCTCACAGCCAGGCGTAAACGCCCTCATCAAGAAACAGTAGCGGGAGCAGTACCGATATGACCTCCAAACCCGAGTATGTAGACCTTCTGAACGACATCCGACTCCAGGAACACCGGGCCGGTGTGTACTTGGAAGCGTGGGCCAATAAGACCGACAACAAAGACCTGAAAGAATGCCTGTGCTTCGTGGCGGCGCGAGAGTACAGCCACGGCGACATCTTCGACCGCAGGGTCAAAGAGCTGGGTTTCGTAACGGTCGAAATAGAAGACCCTGAATTCGCAGAGAAGGTCCGCGTTGTGTCTTCAGACATATCCGACGCCGACAAGATCGCCTGGCTCAAAGAGTCGCGGTCACGTATGCCAACCCCCAGCGTGCGGGAGCGCTACGAGGCCGCCACGGTTGACGAGTCAGTGGACGAGTTAACTCGGTCGCTGTTGCGTTGGTTCACAGATGTTGAGAACGACTCGGTGGTCAGCATGAACAAGGTCTACAGCGATATCGAAAAAGCAGGATAACAACATGAAATTCGGAGCGTTTTTCGTTGGCCAACGCCCCCAACTGCACGAGCAGTACGACGACGAGCACAAGGTCAACCCAAACCCGGTGAGCCGCACCGATGTCCAGGTCTATGAGGACATCCTCAAGGGCGCGGAATTGGCCGAGGAGCTTGGGTTCGACTCGGTCTGGATCGCCGAACATGCCTTTAGCGAGCACAGCATCATCAGTTCGCCGCATAGCCTGCTGGCCGCGATAGCAGCCCGCACCAAGAAGGTCAAGATCGGTGTGGCCTGCACCATCGTGCCCTGGCACGCCCCCTTGCGGCTTGCCCAAGACCTGGCGACCATCGATATCATCAGCGGCGGTCGGCTGGAAGTGGGAGTCGGCAGGGGCTACCAAAAACGGGAGTTCGACATCTACGGTATCGACATCGCCGAGTCCCGCGAGAGGTTCGTCGAGGGGATGGACATCACCGTCAAGGCCTGGACTGAAGAGCGCTTCTCCTACAATGGACAATTCTTCCAGTTCCCCGAGGTCATGGTCATCCCCAAGCCGGTGCAGCAACCGACCCCGCCGATAATGATGGCAGTCACGCATAGCCCCGAGTCTGTGGAGATCGCGGTCTCCAACCGTTGGGGTCTGTTCACCGTGGGCAGCAGCTTCTTCCCCGCATCGCCCGACTCCGACCAGAACCTAATCAGCCTGTACCACCGGCGCATGATCGAGGATGGCGTGGCCCCCGACGATATCGACATCGCTGCCGTGCGCAATGTCTACGTGTCTTCTACCGACCAAGAGGCCGTCGATCTGCTGACGCCCCGCCTGCAGTGGGCCGGCGACATGGGTGAATTCCTTCGCAGGCCCGTCTCCGCGATGGCCAACGCCCCCGGTGGGCTGCGGGGCTACGAGAACTATGTCAACGACCCATTTATTGAGCATGACCTGCTGGAAGAGCGTGGGAAAGAGGGAATGGCGGCCATCGGCAGCCCGGAGAAAGTCACCGGGGCCATCAAGGAACTAGAAGACAACCACGTCAGCAATTTCATCAGTTACCTGGACGCCGGCGGTCTGGACTTCGACCAGGTATCCAGCTCACTGAAGCTGTTCGCAGAGAAAGTGATACCAAATTTCCGCTAAGCGTATCTCAAACCATTTCTTCGGCCGCTTGATCGCAAGCCGGAAAGGAAACAGAAAAGATGGCGACACTGGACGTACTGACTTACGGCTTTGCCCTCACGACAGACCAGGGGTCCTTCGGCTATTCAACGAACTCGCTGCTGCGGGTGGGCAACCACAACATCTTGATCGACACCGGGCCGTCGTCGAGGCGCCCGTTCTTGGTCAAGGCGCTGAAAGCCAGAAACCTGGAACCCGCTGACATCGACATCGTAATTTTGACTCACATGCACTGGGACCACTGCCAGAACACCGACCTGTTCACCAGCGCTCGAGTCCTGGTAAACCCTACTGAGATCGATTACGCCCGCAACCCCAACAAATGGGACCTCGCCGTGGCCGCAGGGATGGCCGAGATGATGGGCAAGATGAAAGTCGACACCGTTTCTGAAGGCGACAAGATAGTGGACGGCGTTTCGATCGTAGAAACGCCTGGGCACACTAAAGGCCACATGAGCATCTTGGCCGATATCGACGGCGAGAATGTCCTCCTGGCTGGAGATGCCATGCCCGAGAGCGGCACCGTGGCCCGTGGCCTTCCCTACAACGTGTTCTGGGACGTGGCAGACGCCCAGGAGAGCGTAGAGAAGATGATCGCTGCCTCCAACGTGTTCTATCCGGGACACGATAGGCCCTTCCGCGTGGAAGGCGACGAGATCAACTACCTGGAAGGCCCTGAGAACATCCATGTCATGGACAGCACTGAGGGCGGCGGCACCGCTTCATTGACGTTTACTGTTTCGGCGACACGCACCGTGAACGTGGACATAGTTCAGAAATAAAAGTCCTAAGACTTTCCCGAGTTACTAGAGGGGGTACAGCTCATGAACGTCAAGATTCCATCGATCCCTGGGGCAACGGATATGGACCTCGAGCACATTGGACATCGGGACCGAGCAGACCAGGAGGCCCACAGGTCTCAGCGCATACCATCTCCAATGACGGCTCCATCCACGTGGGCGTCTGGGAATGCACGCTGGGCGGTTGGCCGATCGTAGACCGCGAGGGCACCTAGGTGGCCACCACAATTAGCGGCAAAGGCGTCATCACTGACGCCGACGGCAACGGACAGAGCCTGCTCCCGGTTCAGTTGTAACCCTCCCCAAGGGTTGGTCTGGCTGCTGGGACATCACCGAGACCCTGCGGAAAGTTTACGTGATCGTCGTATAGCTCAGCTTCCGTGGCAATCGGCCCCGCAATAAAGATTGAATTACCCGTAGTATGGGTGGAGAAACGACTCACTTATGGCAAACACCACGCCCGGCGTCGACCCAGCCCAAACTCTGGCCGCCCATGTTGTTAACACCGGCGTGGCGGATGTCCCTGCCGCCAGTCTGACGGCGACCCGCCGTGATGTTCTTGACACCTTTGGTGCCATGCTGGGCGGAAGCGGCGCACCTGGCATACAAGAATTGGCCATAGTCACTGGGCGCTGGGGCGGCAAGGAAGAGGCCAGTCTGGCAGTTCTTGGTGGGAAGATGCCCGCCCACCACACGGCGCTGGTCAACTCAGCCATGGGCCACGCCCTCGACTTCGACGACACCTTTGATAAAGGCGGACACATCCACCCTGGCACGTCGGTCCTGGCGGCGAGTCTGGCCGTTGCCGAGTCCTTGGGTGGCGTTACCGGCGATGAACTGATGTTGGCCGTCACCCTGGGTTTGGACGTGTCGTGCCGGTTGGCATTGGCGCCAGACAAAGACCGGGGCTGGCACCGTACCGCCACCTTCGGCATATTTGGCGCGACTGCCGCGGTTGGAAAGCTGCTGGGATTGTCCCAAGAGGAGATGGTCCACGCATTTGGCATCGCCTACAGCCAGGCGGCCGGCAACCGGCAGAGCATCGTCGATGGGGCGTTGACCAAGCGGTTTCAAGCCGGCCAGGCGGCCCACGGCGCGATTCTCTCAGCCTTCCTGGCGAAAGAGGGTTTCACCGGAGCTGACAACGTGTTTGGTGGAGAGTATGGCTTCTATTCCATGTACCAGCCGGAAGGCCACGACCTATCGGTGATTTGCCAGGGGCTCGGGAAGGAATTCATGGGAGACCAGATGAGCCTCAAGCCCTACCCCTGTGGTCGTCCCACCCATGGCTACATTGACGCTGCGATAAAACTGCACCACGAGCTGGAACTGTACCGGAATGCAATGCGGACCGTGGTTGTCCGCACCGACCCGGAGACGCATTCGTCCCGCTACAGCGTTTCATCCGGGATAGTCCGGCCCCGGCAGCAGGTTGAGGCACAATTCAGTCTGCCCTACCTCATCGCATGCGGCCTGGTCCTCGGCGAAGTGGGCATCGACCAGATAACCTCGTTCGGCAAACCAGCGGTATTAGTCGCCTCGGGCCAAATACAGGCGGAGAGGAAAGAGGGCATGCCCAAGGGCTGGGGCGAGATCGAAGTAGTCTGTGCTGTTGGAAGGTCAGGATCGGCTGAATTGGAGCCGCCTTCGGGTTCGCCGGACAACCCATTGTCCATCAATCAGCTTCAAGAGAAATTCAGGGACTGTGCCGCCCACGCCCTTCAACCGCCAACCGGAGAGTCGGTTGAGAAGATGATCTCGTTGATCCTCGAGCCGGGCGCCATGGCTGATTCCAGGGACTTGATCAAGCTGTCCACATCCAGAACCAGTTAACCGAGAGGAAGATTTGTCCACAGAAGACACGATAAACGACGCGATGGACACCCTGATCAGGGCCCGGCCCGGTTTCTGGACCCGCACGGCCTGCGGGGTGACCCGGTCCCTGGGCCAGATTCCAGCGCTGTTGGACCGGAACGCCTACTCGGTGGCGACTTCCCGGACCAGGATACTGCTGCTGGGCGGACTGACCGGCTATCAAGCCGACGTCGATATGGCGCTCCATGCTTTGGAACTCTTCGCGGGTGGCGGAGATGCCCTGTCGTTGCGCATCGCCCTCAGCGCGGTGCCCTGCGCCAATCCCGACGGCCTGCGTCTGAACTCCGCTCCGGGCAACGGCGCGGGCGGCAACCCCTCCGGCGTCTACCCGCCCGATGGCAAGTTCTTCTACGACCCGGAAGACCCCGAGAAGCGCTACCTGTGGAGGTGGGTCTGCTTTCAAGCACCGGACCTGGTACTGGAATTGCAATCGGGCGACTCGTTGACGTGGGAGTACAACCAGGCCGCTCAAAGCCTGGCGCCCGGCCTCGCCGCGAAGACCGTCTCCGGAGAGCAAGGTTTCTTGGCCGCCCTGGGCACCGGCCACCCCGATGGACTGGGCACGATTCCTGGTCTTCGCTTAACAGCGACGGACGGGCAACTACCTCGTGAATTAGGTCGTTTGTTCAGCATGCTCCGCCAGTTAGAGGTGCTGACCACGTCAGACGCCCGTAAAGCCCTCGATACACGCCGTAGCCGGCCCAAGAGCGAGATTGCCAACGCGCTGGCCACGGCATACGGCCACACTTTTGAACCAGTGGTCTACACCCAGGGCGTGCCCATCAGCGGACGCCTCCGGCTCCATCAGTTGGAACCCACGGGAGACAACCCGGTTCAAGGCGTCGCCAGCCTGCTGGAACAATTCACAGCCGGCGGCGTGCCCGAAGATATAGCGCCATCGGCCCTGGCGTCAGTGGTCTGGGCCGATGAGTTGGCCGACGCCACCGGGCAGACGCGCTACAACGAATTGGTGCTCCAAGCCGCGGAACGTTTCGAGTCCAGAGGCCAGGGCAGCGCCCCCAAGCCTTGCGACCCAGACTTCCGCACCGAAGATATGTTCATGAGCGGCGCCATCTTGGGGCGAGCGTTCAAGCTGACCGGTAATGCAAAATACGCCGATATCCTGGCCGATTTCCTGTCAGACGGCAAAATTCAGCAGACTCATGGACTGTTCTGGCACTGCCGCTCGGCCGCGTACTACTGGGGCCGGGGCAACGGGTTCGCCGCCATGGGCTTGGCCGAATCATTGACCTACCTGCCGGAGGACCACCCTAAGCGCCCCGCGATAATTGCGATGTTTGGCCGTCTGATGGAGTCGCTGCGCCGGTTACAGCACCCGTCAGGCCAGTTGAACCAGGTGTTGGACATCCCCGGCTCCTACCTGGAGTTCACCGCGACATGCATGATGGGCTACTCCATGGCCCGCGGCATACGCATGGGCTTCCTCTCCGACGATTTCCAGGAGTCGCTTGACCTGGCCTGGCAGGGAGTGTCAGAAAGAGTCGACGATGTCGGCAACGTGGTCGACGGCTGCGCCAGCACCGGGGTGCAGAACAATGTCCGGGAGTACCTGGACCGCCCCGCCATCTTCGGTTTCGACGACCGCAGCGGCGGAATGGCCCTCTGGTTCGCCGTGGAGATGGAGCGGCTGGCCCGGGGTATCTGATAAAACAATCTAACTAACGATCATGGAGGTGGCCTAGTGGCCCCGCCTTTGACCTACACCTATAACAGCGTGGCCCAGGAAATGGTCTGCTCTGAAGACGCCATCAGCGGACTTGTCGGCATCGTGGACCGGATGGGCGGCACCCGAGTAATGGTGGTCTGCGGACCGTCCATCTTGGAAAAATCCAACGTGGTCACCAGAGTTCAGGACGCGCTTGGCGACCGTTGTGTCGGGCTCTTCTCGGGCGTGGCGCCCCACTCCCCGGTGCACACCCTGGACGACGCGATGCGGCTGGTGCACGACTCGAAACCGGACGCTCTCGTCAGCGTCGGCGGCGGCAGCACCCACGACACCACCAAGGGAATCGCCACCCTCCTTGGTGAGGGCGGGACCATCCACGACCATCAGGTGATCTTTGAGCCGCCGGACAAGGTGATTCTCCCCAAATTCTCGGGAGACCGGGTACCGATTATAACCGTGCCAACAACCATGGGCGCGGCCGAACTCAGCAGAGGCGGCGGTTTTACCGACAAAGAACTGGGGCGGAAGATAGTGGTCGCAGACCCTGCGACCATCCCCCGCTCCATAGTCATTGACGGCCAGGCTTTGGCAACCACTCCAATGAGCATCCTCTTGTCCACTGCCATGGGGCAGATGCGCATCGCCGTGGAGTCAGTCTATTCGACGAAACACAATCCCATCTCCGATTCCATGGCATTGCACGCAATCTCGATGCTGGTGAAATACCTGCCAGAGTGTCCCGGACTGGACCCGGACTGCTTGCTGAATACCAAAACTGCTGCTTCAATGGCGACGATGGCCGGAGGAAGTTATGGCCTGAACACAGCCATGGCCCATCACGTTGGCGGCCTCTACGAAGTCCCCCACGGCGATGCCAACGCCATCATGCTGCCCCACACCATGCGTTTTAACTCAGAGGCCTCGGCCGACCGTCAGGCGCTGATCGCACAGGCGATGGGAATCGATACTGCCGGCATGAGCGACCATAGCGCTGCCCTGGCAGCGGCGGATGCCGTGGAGGACCTGCGCAACTCCCTTGGCATTCCTGGAAGGCTGCGCGATGTGGGCGTGCCGGAAGAAGGCTTGGAGTTGATCGCCGCAGCGACTCTGCATGACCGTTCTCTGTCCACCAACCCATCTCCAGTGACCGACGCCGGACCAATCATGTCGGTGCTGCGGAGTTCCTGGTAAACGGCATGGCTACAAAGTTGGTCACGACAGAAGCTGGGGAAGGGCCGAAAGTCGCTGTCGTCATCGACGCTATGGCGGTCGAAGACAGCCGAATCATGTCGATGGCCCAAGTTTTGGGCCTGGCCCTGCCGGGAGCGGATGAGCGCACGGTATATGACGGGTTCTGCCGTGAGTGGACTCCGGCCTATTACCTGGCCAAACGGCAGATATTCCACGTCCACGTCTTCAAGTCTGGCATCCGTGGCAGCATGTTCGTGGGCGTGCGGGCAATGGAACCACTGATAATGGCGTCCCCAGACGTGCCTGACCACATCAAAGAGATTGTGGATAACACCAAAGGCGGCAGCGGCACCAAGATGCTCAAAATCCCCTTGGCGACTCCGGAAGACGTGGTCGGCTTTGGCAAGTTGGTCCAGGTCAAATGGGAGTTTGAGTTGGATCGGCTGGGTTAGGCGAAAAAATCCCGGACCAAGCGGACGAATTCCTCGGTCTGTTCCATCTCAGGATGGTGACCGCAGTTCGGTATGGTCTCAAGTCGCGAGCCTGAGATGGCATCCCGATACGCTTCGCCTGCGCTGACCGGTATCACCCCGTCTTGTTCTCCCCAGACTAACAGCGTGGGTAGGTCGGTCACCCGGCCCAGAAGATGAGGCAGTGCCGCGTGGTACATGTACGGACGCCAAGTTAGGCGAGCTGACTCTTCCCTGGATTGCTCCCAGATTTCCACTTGTTCTGGGCTCGGTTCCTCTGGGTAAGCAGTGAGGTATTCCGGGGTCGAAGCGGCGTTCAGGAAGCCCTCATCCATATACTCTCTCGCCACGACCAAGAACATGTCGAAGATTTCGCCGGTGGGAGGCTTGATGCCCGTTGGGGCTACCAGGGCCATCTTGTTGATCGACTGTGGCGATTGGCAGGCCATCTCGGCGGCAAGCCAGCCGCCTAAAGAGAACCCCAACACGTTCACCTTGCCAAGTCCCAGGTCCTCAATCACCCTGAGATACCAACTGGCCAGGTCGCGGACACTTATGATCCAGTCGAGTTGGTCGGTGACGCCGAATCCGGGATGGGCCGGCATATGCAGACTGAAGTCCTGGGCTAACGATTCTGCGTAGCGGAGAGGGACCGTTTGTCCATTCTCGTCGTGAAGCACCAATATTGGGTCGCCGCTGCCGCCTTGGATGATGTGCAGATCGGCGCCGGCTACCTGAGTTTTTCCTTCCTTCCAAGTTAAGGAACCGGTGGACATGGAGTTGCTCCTGCTGAAGGTTATTTGACCCGGCTCAAACCCGACTGGTCACTGAGCGAGCATAGAATCGGGTCGTCGTTGATTTTGTGTTGTGCCTCGGTGATTGTCAACTGTTTAGAGCACCTCTTAGAGTCGACGGTGCGTGTTATATTGGCTGCCGTTACCGTTTTGACGGGCGGCTAACTCCGAGTGTTATCGGTTAATGTTAAGGCTGGCCACTGGCCGTTGGCCCATGTCCAGCCAGTCTTGGTGATTGATTTATGCGGCGCTCCAGATTTCGCCAGCCCCCTAGGAACGACCGGCCCAGCCCTTTGGCCAATTTGGCTAATTTGGCTATCTTTGCCATTCTGCCCCTGGTCCTGACCGGCGTGCTTGATCTGAAACTGTCAGGCGACGGAGAGGTAAGCGTGCCGGAAGCCCTGTTGCTTGGCCCAGTGGGAGTTGTCATCACTGGCCAGGACGATGTGGAGCTTACCTCCGCCGACGGGATGGTGACAGTGTCTATCCCAACGGCGTCCGGCTCCTCCCCGGTCACGCCTAATTACCGAGAATCCGGTCCTGCGGAAGTCTCGGATCTGCCCACGGGGTACTTGAGCGCCGGGCGTTTCTTCGAGTTGTCGGGAACATCGGTCGGCGATGCCGGCAGTCAGGTCGTGTTCCAGAACATGTTGTCCATCGAGATGGGCATCGGGCCGGACGAATTGGCGCTGGCCGGAAACGATTACTCCCGGCTCTTCATACAGCATTTTCTTGACCGTTCCCAGACTTGGGGTGTATTGCCACCAACGCTGACGGAAACGACGAGATATAAGTCATGGGCGCGGACGGCTCAGCCCAACAGCGCTTGATTACGGACAACGCCGCCGACACGTCTCCTACCTAGTCTCCGGACAGGACCAAGATCGCTTTCGTGTCCCACCGGGACGGCAACGGTGAGATTTACGCGATGAATGCAGTCAAACCTAACGAACGGCGTTGGCGTGGAGTCTGGCCCTGCCTGGTCGCCCGACGGTGATCTGATCGCGTTCACCTCCTACCGCCGCGGCTTCTGGGAGATACGTCTGATGAACGACGACGGCTCCGGCGTGTACTGGATAACCGTAAACGAAGACGTTGACGATTCGCCTTTCTGGAAGGCAGGGAGCTTTCAGATCGCCTTTCAGAGCGACCGTAACAGCAATTTAAAGGTCTATTGAATGACTATGGGCGGGCCCTTTAAACAAACCTGACCAACGATGGCTCGGCGGATAGCGCCCCCGACTGGGAGCCGTGATCCGGTGATTTGTATATTTTCAGCCTGAATGGCAAAATGGCCAGGCTCACCGTCGCCTGCGATGTATTACGGCGGTAAATCCCCCAGAAATCAGGAGGGCCAACGTGGCTTCAATCAGAGTAAATAAGGCTAAGCAAAAATTGCAGAATGGGGAGGCCATCACGGTCATCTCCGGATTGCAGAGCAGTGACATCATCGATTTTCTTGGGCCGATCGGATTCGATGCTGCATGGATCGAATGCGAGCACGGTTCGGTGGACTGGGACGCTTTGGGTGATATGACCAGGGCCTGCGATCTTTGGGAGATGGCCTCAGTCACCAGGGTGAATTCCAACGACCCGGGCCTGATCACCCGGACGCTTGACCGTGGTTCTATGGGCATCGTTGTGCCCCACGTGAACTCCCGCGAGGCCGCCGAACAAGCTGCCCAATCGACGAAATACTCCCCTTTGGGCTACCGGGGGATGTTCGGCGGGCGTCAGTCCTTCGGGGTGGGCGATTACTTCCACCAGGCCAACGACCAAACCATGGTCGTCGTTCTCCTCGAAGAAGCGGAAGCGCTGGCCAACCTGGACGAGATTCTGACGGTGCCAGACATCGATGTGTACTTCGTCGCCCCTTCAGACCTCTCCCAGACCATGGGCCACATCGGAAACGCCGGCCACCCGGAGGTCTTGAAGGCCATCGACGAAGCCATCGCCAAGATAACCACGGCAGGCAAGGTGGCGGGAACTTTGGTCAACGACGCCAACTTGGAAGAATACAAAGGCAAAGGGGTCCAGTTCTTGATGACCTCGTGGAACGCCTGGGTTACCAGGGGCGCCACTGAATTCGTCAATAAGGCCGGTAGTCCCCGCAAGTGAAGCGAAACTAGCTTTAAGCGCAGCGCATGGACTAAGAAGCAGGTGGGGGAGCGGCGTTTCTGGAGGCGGACTCTCGCCGAGTCGTCTTCAGAGGCATGAGCAACAAGGCGCCGAGGACGAAGAACGCCGCCGCCCCTGCGATCAGAACTTGGTAGCCAAAGTCGTCGGGCCGGCCAGGTATCCGGTTCAGGGCGTCGATCCCGGGCCCCAGCATTTTCGCCAGAGCTGCGCCTCCGATGGTTGCCAGATTCACTATCCCTATGTGCAACCCCGCCTGGCCTTCGTCCGCGAGTTCGTTGGCCAACGCCCAGTTGGCGCCGAGCAAGACCCCCACGGACGCCCCCATCACGCTGGCAATGATCAAAACATGAGTGGAGCTGTCCGCCGTCAGCATCCATAGCGTGCTGATGGCCGCGCCTATGGCCCCCACCATGACCACCGGTTTTCTGCCCACTCGGTCTGAAACCCATCCGGAGATATACACGGCAATGGCCAGGGCCCCGGCAATGACCAGGATCATGCGTCCCAACGCCTCTGCCGGATTTTCCAACCCCACTGAGTCCCGGAGAAAGAACAGCCCATAGGTCTGGAACGATGCTATGGAAGTGATCATTACCAGCCGAGAAACTAGAAACAGCCCCATTTGCGGGTTCAGCACCGAGCGGAGAGGCGACCCGACGTCGGACCGCTGCGAGTTGGAGGGTTCCCTCAATTCACGCCGGGATACCACGACCGTGGTGATGGACACGGCCATGATCATCAAGAAGGCAAGTATCCCAAGGGCGATCCATTCCCAGTCGACGGATGTTCCGGTCTTGCCGATCAACGCGCCGGTGACGGCGATCATCACCGCTCCGCCGGCCGCGTCGAACATGATCTTCATGGACGAGGCCATGCCGATACGGTTCAGCGGGACACAGTCCCTGATCAATGCGAGACCGGGCCCATAGGCGATATTCACGTTGGCCTGGATGAATATCCAGACTGCGAACAGAACTCCGAAGTTGGGCGCCAATCGCACGCCGATGAGGCCGATGGCGGCGAATGCAGTGCCCCAGAAGATGAACGGGACGCGGCGGCCCAGCGGGGATTGGGTGCGGTCGCTGATGCGTCCGATGGTCGGTTGCACCGCGGCCGCCATAAGCAGGCCGCTGATGCCCAAGATCGCCAGATAGGTGTTCTTTAAATCGTCCGGCGCCACCGTTAAGACGATCACCGGCAGGACCACGGTGTCCATAGCCAAGATGAACCCCGTTATCCCGAAGCTGAAGGAATTCAGCTTCAGGAGGTCCCACTGGTTCCATTTCTCAACCCATGAACCCTGGGTCATTCTCTGCGTCCGCCTCGGATAGGTTCGACGTGCGTCGTTCGTCGATAAACGGCCCGGCGGCATTAGCGCCAGACTCAGCGATTGACCGAGGTCTATAATACATCAGCTCCTACACCTGAAACTCGGATTGAGACTACAGGTCGGCTGGGTTTCTCCGGCGAAGTCTAACGGCCGGGTGGGCGATCAAGGTGTAGATGGCGCGGGACATCGATATTCTAGACGGAGGATGTCAACATCGGCATGAAGATCTGCTCTCTGCTTCCCAGTGCAACCGAGATATTATTCTCACTGGGCCTGGGCGACCAGATTACCGGCGTTTCTGACCTTTGCGACTACCCGGCCGAGGCCAGGTCAAAACCAATCGTCAGCCGCAGCAAAGTCGACCCATCAGTCTTGTCCAGCGACGAAGTGGAAGCCGTCATGATCCGTATATTGACCAACGGCGAGAATCCCTACGATCTGGACAAAGAATGGCTGGTGCGAGAATCTCCTGATGTGATATTGACCCAGGACCTTTGCCACGTCTGCGAAGTGGATGCCGGACAGGTGACAGGAATGGTCGCTGGGATGAAGGTCCAGCCGCAGATAGTGGTGCTACAGCCCAAAACTTTCGAAGGGATATTGGATTCCATTACCCAGGTGGGCCGGGCCTGCGATGCCGAGCTACAAGCCGCTCAGGCGATAATCAGCATGCGTCAGCGGGTCCAAATAGTCCAAGAAAAACTGCCGCCCGTGTCAAAGCGGCCGCGGGTGTTCTCGATAGAGGGAATCAACCCGCTGGTTATCGGCGGCCATTGGATCCCAGATATGTTGGACCTGGCCGGAGGGAACCAGGACATGTTTGCCCCGGGCTGCCCGGCTAAAAGACTGGACTGGAGCGAGGTCCGTGAATACGACTCCGACAAGCTGTTCATCGATCTATGCTCGTCCGACCTGGCCAGAAACCTTCGGGAAGCGCCGTGGCTGGAGCTGCAGGAAGGTTGGCGGGATCTAACCTCGGTGAGAAACGGAGAAGTCTATCTGATCGACCATTCTTATTTCAGCCGTCCTAGTCTCAGGACCGTTGAAGGAGTGGAGTTGCTGGCCGAACTCACGCATCCTGATATCTTCTCAGGCATCGCTCCAAAGGGGTCTGTCGTCAAGCTGGACGCAGGGCGTTACGCAACTCATCCAGACGGCGCGATCGAGGAATGCTTCTTCCCTTACCCCTAATTTCTTAGAACACGAGCACATGCCGCGCTGGCACCTCGATATTTGAGCGTATATAATATTGTCAATTTCACCTGGATCACTCTTAGTGTAGGTACAACTTGCTAGACACAGATGAGTTTCGGTCTGCCCTAGGTCAGTTCGCCACCGGCGTGACTGTTATTACGACCCTCGATGATGAGGGTGAACCCCATTCCATGACCGCCAACGCTTTCTCTTCCATATGTCTGGCCCCCCCCACGATCATGGTCTGTATCGCCCACGGCACCAATACCCATGGCTTCATGGAGAAGACACACCGTTTTGGCGTGAATATCCTGACACAAGAACAGCAGGACCTGGGAGCTTATTTCGCCCGGAGACCGGAGAACCGTATCGGAGACGTCGAGTACCACTACTCGGAGTCTGAGAACAAAACACCGGTTTTGGACGGCTCAATGGTGTTCTTCGGTTGCGAAGTCTTGGGCTCACATGTGTACGGGGACCACACCATCTACATCGGTCTGGTAAAAGAAATACGCCGAAACGAGTCCGGTGCACCTTTGATGTTCTATAACAGTGCTTGGTACAACCCGGCCGGTAACTAGGCCGGGTTCCAGCTAAGGGCAAGCCTTTATTTCAGGCTTGCCATGAAATGCTCGATCTCTTCGTTGACCATTTTGAATTTCTCCATCTGGACGAAATGTGATCCGCCCTCGATTATTGTTTTCCGGGCATTTTGCATGTGCTCCGTCAGGTAGTCGGCATACTTGACCGGGGTCATGACGTCCTCACTCCCGCATAGCACTTGGGTCGGCAGGTTGATCTGGCCCAACTGATCCATGACGTCGAAGTTGTCACAGGCTAAAAGATCGTTTGATTCTACCTCTGGGCCAAGCTCCACAGCCCTTTGGGACAAGACTGGATGCATGTCCGTGGCCACACCCTTGAATGACTTCATATATCTGGCCAGCCACTTGGAGTTGTCGGGGCCAGGTTGGCGGCACCGCTCCAGATAGTCTGGATGTACGTGCAGCCGGGCGCCGGTCCCCATGAGGATCAGACCTTTCAGCTCTTCCGGGTACCTCAGGGCATATTGCAAGGCTATGGCCCCACCCATGGCATGCCCGCAGAGGACTACATCCTTATAACGGCGGGCCGTGATGAAGCCGCGCACCCATTCCAGGTAGCTATCGATGTCATGGCACGCTTTGCCCGTCGAATGTCCTGGAAGGTCTATGGCTTTTGAGTTTCGGAAGTGGCGGAGCTGGTAGTAATAAGACAAGCTGGAGCTACCGGCTCCGTGCAGAAAAACGAGCTTCATTGGTTAATACTCACTGAGATGATATTTATCATCACTAACATTGATAATAACGATGTTAAAGTATTCGGATATAGGTTGATATTTTATCTAAAAAAAGAAGGGTTTCAAGCCGAAATCGGAGTGTATAAAGCTATTTCTGAGAATGGCCGAGGCAAAGAAAAAAGCGCCGGTAAAACCGGCGCTTTTCTTTGACCACCAGAAGATTGAGTCCAGTTACTCTGTGCTGGTCTCTTCGGTCTCGTCGTTGGCGTCGTTCTCTTCGACATCGTCGGTCACGAGTTCTTCCTTGTTCCCTTCAACATCTTTAGTCTCGACGTCTTCCTCGACACTGGCCTTGGATGCCTTAGCCTTTGCTTTGGGCGCTTTCTTGTCGATTTTAGCTTCATTGGCTTCCGAGGAATTTTGAGTGTCAGATTCCTGGAAGCAAGCGATGGAGGCAACGAAGTCATCCGGCTCCCGGTCACGCCAGACAATCACACCCTGGGTGTTTCGCCCGGTCACCCGGACGTCTTCCAGCGTGATTCGCACCACCTGGGCTTTGGAGGAGACGATGAGAATCAATTGGCCTGGGCTATCCGACACCACCCGAGCGGCAGCTACCTTGCCGGCTTTGTCGGAGACGCGGAAGGTCCGAACGCCCTGACCGCCTCTGGAGTGGCTGGGGTAGCTGGCCAGGGGAGTGCTCTTTCCGTAGCCGCCTTCACTGACGATCAGCAGATGGCTGTTATGCGTTACCGTGCTCATGGCGACTACTTCATCTTTGTTCAGCAGCCGTACTCCCCTAACGCCGCCGGCAGTTCGGGAGCGAGGGGTCAGGCCGGATATGGGGAATTTGATCGCCTGACCTTGTTGCGTCACCATGACCACTTCTGTGGCCTCGCCCACCTGGGCGACTGAGACCAATTCATCACCCTGCTCCAAGTCGAACACGATGAGACCGGAGGGGCGGATGCGGGTGAGTTCGCCCGTCTTAAGGGCTTTGATTTCACCCTTTTTGGTGGCTAACAAGAGTGGGTACTCATCTCTCGGGTTGTCGATGAGAAGCATGGCCTGGATCGCTTCTCCCCGGTCAAGGGGCAGCAGATTGGCAGCCAGGACACCCCGGCTAGTACGTGACGAGTCCCCGTGAATCTGGTACGCCTTCAGGGGGTAGACCCGTCCTCTGTTGGTAAAGAAGAACAGGGTGTCGTGGGTATCTACGACGACCAGATCAAGAACTGCGTCGTCTTCCCGGGTACGCATCCCCAAGACGCCCTTTCCGCCGCGGTGTTGGGTACGGAAAGTGTCGGAAGGCACGCGTTTCACGTACCCCTGTTGGCTCAGCGTGATTATCGAGTCTTCATGGGGTATGAACGATTCGTCGGTCTGGTCGGCAAGCTCGGCGTCGTGGATCACCGTGCGTCGCGAGTTGTTGAAAGATTTCTTGAGCGCCTGGGTCTCACTCTTGATCTCGGCCATGACCAGTTCCGGACTGGCCAACAGGGCCTCAAGTTCGGTGATCTTGGCTACCAGGTCATCGTGCTCTTTCTCCAGTCGTTCCCGCTCCAATGCGGCCAAACGGCGAAGCTGCATCTCCAAGATGGCTTGGGCTTGGATCTCGCTGAGGTCCAAGGTCGACATCAGGTTCGTCCGCGCTGCTTCAACGTCGGCGGAGTCCCTGATGATCTGGATCACCTCGTCCATTCGGTCCAGAGCCAACAGAAGCCCTTGCACAACGTGGTCGCGTTCCTGGGCCTTCTGCAATTGGAATTCCGACCGGCGGCGGATGACAACCTGGCGGTGTTCGATGAATAGAGCCAGGCAACGTTTCAGGGGCAAAATCTGGGGCTGGCCGTCTACCAGGGCCAGCATGATGGTGTTGAATGATGTCCTGAGAGCCGTATGACGGAACAGGTTATTCATCACCACGTAAGTCTGGGCGTCGCGGCGCAGTTCGATGACGACCCGCATGCCATGACGGTCTGACTCGTCCCGGATGTCCGAGATGCCTTCCAGCTTCTTTTCCCTGGTGAGGGTGGCGATCTTTTCCACCAGGTTTGCCTTGTTCACCTGGTAGGGAAGCTCGGTGATGATTATCTGTTCCCGGTCCCGGCTACCTGGAATCTCTTCGATGGATGTGGTGGCCTCCATGATGATGCGGCCACGGCCGGTAGTGTAAGTGTCATAAATGCCCATGTGGCCAAGGATATTGGCGCCGGTGGGGAAATCGGGGCCCTTGACCGACCGCATCAAGACTTCCGTGGTGACGTCCGGATCGTTGATCAGCCTAATAATGGCATCGCAGATCTCACCCAGGTTATGGGGCGGGATGTTGGTGGCCATACCAACGGCGATGCCCGACGCGCCGTTGATCAGCATATTGGGCAAGCGGGCCGGCAGTACAGTCGGCTCGCCAAGAGAGTCATCGAAGTTGGGCGTGAAATCGACAGTGTTCTGGTCGATGTCTGCCAGCAATTCCTCAGAGATTGGGGACAAGCGCGCCTCGGTGTAACGCATGGCTGCCGGCGGGTCGCCGTCGATGCTCCCGAAGTTGCCCTGCCCCGTGATCAGCGGGTAACGCAGGGAGAAGTCCTGGGCCAACCGGACCAATGCGTCGTATACCGAGCCCTCGCCATGGGGATGGAACTTGCCCAGTACCTCTCCGGCGATCCTGGCGCTCTTTCTATAGGCGCCGCCGGGACGAATACCCATGTCGTGCATCGCATACAGGATGCGGCGGTGCACCGGCTTCAGCCCGTCGCGGACGTCGGGAAGCGCCCTGGACACTATGACGCTCATAGAATAAGTCAGGTACGATGTGCGCATCTCGTCTTCTATGCGGATCGGGCGTTCTCCCGAGCTTGGTTGTTCGGGGCTAGTTGTTACCATCAGTAAATGCTCCTAGAGGGTCCACTATTGGTGTAAACAGTTACCAGAATATGTGCCATATTGACTAGGCGATTTGGGTACGAAGTTGTGCCGTTTCTTTGCCTGTTCAATACGTTGTGAGAGTGGTTTGACCTATCGAAGGTCAGGCGGCGAATTCGGAGATGAAGGTTTCGGCCCGCTCGTGCAATCCCAGAAACAGGTTGCCGA
>Ga0066854_10000217_pt1 | contig 20823 bp, 17 predicted proteins | sample ETNtaG_8_FD_65494 | JGI IMG/M metagenome (GOLD analysis project Ga0066854, IMG submission 65494) | Marine microbial and viral communities from oxygen minimum zone, Eastern Pacific Ocean - ETNP201406SV75 | ecosystem: Environmental > Aquatic > Marine > Oceanic | place: Pacific Ocean: Eastern...
ATCCCTAGTAATTTAATCTTCTCTTTAACCAGCGTTAGGAAATCCAACGCATCAACTTCGGACAAGCCTTTATGCAGACGAACAGCATTCAATGCCGCCTTCAACAAATATATATTACTCACACCGGGTATTTCAACCGGGTACTGAAAGGCTAAAAACAGCCCTTCTCTTGCTCTTTTTTCAGGAGCCATTTCTGCTAAATCTTGTCCTTCTATTTCAATAGAACCACCGGTAATCGTATAGCCATCTTTACCGGCCAGTACATGCGAAAGCGTACTCTTACCAGAACCATTTGGCCCCATAATGGCATGAACCTCACCGGGGTTAATGTCAAGACTTATACCCTTAAGAATGGACTTATCTCCAATATTAACCTGTAGATCTTTTATACTAAGCATACACTTACCTTTACCGTATTTAACTAAATTTGTTTACTGACACTTAACGTGTCAGCCTTATTAAAAGCGCTCTCACCATGAATGTGTTTATCAATTTTATCCCACTGATGAGCCTTCAAGACTAATGCCTAGAAGCGCTTGTGCTTCTACTGCAAACTCCATAGGCAATTCCTTAAAAACTTCCTTACAAAAACCATTCACAATCAGTGATACCGCATCTTCTGCAGACAACCCACGCTGCTGACAAAAAAACAATTGGTCTTCACTGATTTTTGACGTCGTCGCCTCATGCTCCACATTCGCTGAAGGTTGCTTAACCTCTACATAGGGAAAAGTATGTGCACCACACTGATCACCAACCAACAGTGAGTCACACTGCGTATAATTTCGAGCATTCTCTGCACTTTTCAAAACCTTAACTAAACCTCGATATGAATTCTGTGCCTTACCGGCCGAAATACCTTTTGAAATAATCGTGCTTCGGGTGTTTTTACCCACATGTATCATTTTTGTACCGGTATCGGCTTGTTGATAATTATTTGTTAATGCCACCGAATAAAACTCACCAACAGCGTTATCGCCCGTTAAGACACAACTGGGGTACTTCCACGTAATCGCAGAACCCGTCTCAACTTGCGTCCACGATACTTTTGAATTAACGCCTCGACAATCAGCCCGCTTGGTTACAAAGTTATAAATACCGCCTTTTCCGTTCTTATCACCGGGATACCAATTCTGTACTGTAGAGTATTTTATTTGTGCATTATCCAAGGCAACCAATTCAACAACTGCGGCATGCAACTGGTTCTCATCACGCATCGGTGCAGTACAACCTTCAAGATAACTCACATGACTACTCTCGTCAGCAATAATTAAGGTGCGCTCAAACTGCCCAGTATTGGAGGCATTAATTCTAAAATACGTCGACAATTCCATCGGGCAGCGAACACCTTTAGGAATATAAACAAATGATCCATCGGTAAAAACGGCTGAATTCAGGGCCGCATAAAAATTATCTTCTTGTGGTACCACCGTGCCTAAATACTGTTTCACCAATTCAGGATATTCTTGAATGGCTTCAGAGATCGGGCAAAAAATCACCCCCACTTCTTTTAACTTTCCCTTAAAAGTTGTCGCGACAGAAACACTATCAAAGACAGCATCAACCGCTACGCCGGCAAGCCGTTCTTGTTCCTCTAGGGGTATGCCTAATTTCTTATAGGTATCTAATAACTCTGGATCAACTTCATCCAGACTTTTTAACTCTTTTTTCTGCTTAGGGGCCGAATAATAACTTATCTCCTGATAATCAATTGGATCAACACTAACAAAAGCCCACTCAGGAGGCGTCATAGTCAACCAATGCCGATAAGCCTTTAAACGCCATTCCAACATAAAAGGAGGCTCATTTTTCTTAACCGACAGAGCTGTTATTACCTCTTCATTTAACCCGGGTAAAAAAGTATCTGCCTCTAAGTTGGTTACAAAGCCTTTGTCATACTCTTTGCCAATTAATTGTTCAATTTCTGTTGTACTTGACGTCATTTTCTTCTCCACCGCTAACGGCTTAAACCTTGCCACGAAACTTGAATTTCTGCTGAACTATACTCCTGCTGTGTAACCATCATATCTGCCAATGTTATAGACTCTAAAACATTAACAATCGCTCGATTAACAACCCCCCAATTACCTTTAATCTCACAAGCGCTGGCTTGCTCACAATCATGCGTTTGCGAGCTACACTCCGTAATAGCAACAGGCCCTTCTAGTGCACCAATAATGCTAGCAACGGTTATCTGTTCAGGCCCCTGGGCTAATTGATACCCTCCTTTAGAGCCTCTCGTAGCGTAGACTACCCCCGCTTTTGACAGTACTTTCATGACCTTACTAACTGTGGGTAAATGAATAGCTGTCGCTTCTGATAACTCCACAGCCGTATGTAAATGACTGTTTGTTTTAGCCATATACGCCAACAATACCGTGGCATAATCAGTTAATTTACTCAATCGAAGCATACTCACCTCATTTATACAGTACTAATTTAGTCCTATATCGAATTAAAAAAATTCCGGATCCATCAAAAATCCGGAATTCTTATCTTTTATGGTGCCGATGGCCGGACTTGAACCGGCACAGCTTACGCCACTACCCCCTCAAGATAGCGTGTCTACCAATTCCACCACATCGGCCTAGTAAAACAACTTAACTAAACGTGCAACCAAGCTTTAGTTAGCATCAATAGGCAGATCATCTATAGCATCACTACTGTGATCCATCTCAACACTTGTTGCTTCCGAATCCAGAACGATAGGCATATCATCATCAGCGATAACCGGCATATCCTCAAGAACCACATCAGGTTCTGCAACAGCATCCAAACTTTCCGATTCTTCACTGAAAGTCGTAATATCATCCATAATATCGGCCACATCGCCGTCATAACCACTTAAAAAAGCTAATGCCAAACTGGTAGAAAAAAAGATAACAGCACAAATAGCTGTCGTTCTTGATAAAAAGGATGTTGCGCCGCTCGCACCGAACAACGACCCCGAAGCACCGCTGCCTCCGCCACCAAAAGCGGCACCTGCATCAGCGCCCTTACCTTGCTGCAACATCACTAGAACAATAATCATCAAACCGATGACTACATGCGCGATAATTAATATCTGATCCATAAGAATGTAATCTTTAAATTATTTTGTTGATTGATAAATCGATAGGAAGGCATCTCCATCAAGTGAGGCGCCGCCAATAAGGCCGCCATCAATATCAGGCATTGCAAACAATGCAGTTGCATTATTTGGCTTTACACTACCACCGTATAAAATTTGCATGTTTTCAGCAATACCGGCATCTAACTGAGCCAACTTATTGCGGATATACGCATGTACTTCTTGAGCTTGATCATCAGTAGCTACTTTTCCCGTTCCAATTGCCCAAACTGGCTCATAAGCAATAACGGCTTTTGCGAAAGATTCAATACCTGCCAAATCAATAACCGCATCCAACTGCTGATCGATAACACTAAATGTTTCGTTACTCTCTCTTTCCTCAAGTGTTTCACCCACACATAAAATAGGTGTAATACCTTGAGATAAAGATTGACTATATCGACGAGCAACAGACTCATTAGAGTCATTATAATAACTTCTTCTCTCCGAGTGCCCAACAATAGCGAAATGACAATCAAAATCATTCAGCATTTTAGCCGAAATCTCACCGGTATAAGCTCCAAAATCATGTTCGGCAACATTCTGAGCGCCTAACAAAATAGAAGTGCCCGCTAACAACGAGTCTATTTCACTAAAATAAACTGATGGCACACAAACGGCTATATCAGCGCCATTGTCTTCAAAACCCGTCTTTATCGCCGTTGCCAAATCCGTTGCATCTGAACGAACCCCATTCATTTTCCAATTTCCAACAACCAGTGCCTTACGCATTTTCACCATCCAAAAGCTAAACGCGTTAATTTAACAGTTATTATATATCAAATCAAGAAGATAACACCCCTTTAATGGTATTAGCCAAAGCATCTGCACTTTCAGAAACGATCGACGCATTTTTCCCTTCCACCATAACGCGCACTAACGACTCAGTTCCAGATTCTCGTAATAAAACTCGTCCTGTCTGCCCCAATTTAGCCTCCACTGCCTGCTTTTTTTCCTGAATGGCTTCATTCGCATTAAGATCAATTGAACCTGAAAACCTAACATTAATTAAAGTTTGTGGATATTTCTCCATTCCTTGCTTCAATTCATACAATGTTTTACCGGTTCTCTTTATTTCTTCTAAAACCTGCAATGCCGCAATCACACCGTCACCCGTCGTTGTTTTATCTAAACAAATGATGTGCCCAGAACCTTCGCCGCCCAACATACCCTCGTGCGAAGATAACATCTCCATAACGTAACGATCCCCCACATTAGACCTTAAAAAGTCGATACCGAGTCCAGTTAAAGCTCGCTCCATACCAAGATTTGTCATCAACGTTCCTACCACTGGACCTTTCAACTGCTTCTGTTCATGCCGTGACCGCGCAATAATAAACAACAACTCATCACCGTCTACAATCGAACCGGTATGATCAACCATAATTAATCGATCGCCATCGCCGTCTAGGGCAATACCAAAATCAGCTCGGTACTCTAAAACTTTTGCACTTAAATTTTGAGGCGCCGTTGCACCGCACTCATCATTAATATTAATTCCATCTGGGGTATCGGCTAAGGTCATCACTTCAGCGCCCACCTCACTTAGAACGTGTGGCGCCACATGATAAGTAGCCCCATGCGCACAATCCACAACAATACGCATACCTCTAAAATCAACCCCCGCGGATATCGTGCCTTTACAAAACTCAATATAACGTCCTGCAGCGTCAACGATACGCCGCGCCTTTCCTAACTGCGCCGAGTCAACAGTCGTCATCGGGTAATCTAGAAAAGCTTCTATCTTGTGCTCAATATCATCTTTTAATTTAATCCCTTCAGTAGAAAATAATTTTATACCGTTATCGTAATATGGGTTATGAGAGGCACTAATAACAATACCTGCCTGCGCTCTTAATGTCCGCGTCAAATAAGCAATCGCAGGTGTTGGCATCGGGCCAATTAAACGCGTATCAACACCTGCAGCGGTCAACCCTGCCTCAATTGCCGACTCAAACATATAACCCGATATTCGAGTATCCTTACCCACCAAAACCATATTTTTCCCTTCCCCAGAAAAAACTTTACCAATGGCCCAACCTAGTTTGAGCATAAATTCTGCCGTTATGGGTGCCTCACCAACCCGACCACGAATACCATCAGTACCAAAATATCTTTTCTTGCTTACCATAAAACACCCTTATTTCGTATTACCGCATAACCATACACGTCTACTACCGTAACAGTACTTAAACAATAGCTACAAAAAAAGGGGGAAGCACAAGACTCCCCCCCCATTTTTTGTTCACCACTTAAAATATCTTACAAATGCTGCTCAGTAGCCCCTCCACCAACAGGTGGCTCTACATCCTGACCGTCTTTACCCGTATCGGCTTTGACATCACCTTTAGGTGGTGTTGGATCATCTCCCCAGCCTTGCGGTTCCCGTACCGGTGTTTTGCGCTCTAATAAATCATCGAGTTGGTATTTATCAATGGTTTCGTACTTCATTAACGCATCTGCCATGGCATGCAAAATATCTTCATTATCTTTAAGCATTTTTTCGGCGCGCTGATAGTTACGATCAATAACCACCCGAACTTCTGCATCTATAGCCTGCGAGGTACTCTCAGAAACCGATTTGGTCTGCGTAACCGAACGCCCTAAAAAGACTTCACCTTGCTCTTCACCGTAGGCTAAAGGCCCTAATTTCTCAGACAAACCCCATTGTGTGACCATGCTCCGTGCCAGCTGAGTTGCCCGTTCAATATCGTTGGAGGCTCCTGTAGTGACACTATCAGTACCAAAAATCAACTCCTCAGCAATACGGCCACCATATAAACTGGAAACCTGACTGTCTAATTTGCGCTTACTGGCACTGTAGGCGTCTTTCTCCGGTAAAAACATCGTGACACCCAAAGCACGGCCCCGCGGCATAATGCTGACCTTATACACCGGGTCATGCTCAGGACACAAGCGACCCACAATCGCATGACCAGCCTCATGATAAGCTGTCATCCGCTTATCTTCTTCACTCATCACCATCGAGCGCTTCTCAGCCCCCATAATCAATTTATCCTTCGCCTTCTCAAGCTCTACCATGCTCACTACGCGTTTATTGGTGCGCGCTGCCGTCAATGCAGCCTCATTCACCAAATTAGCCAATTCAGCACCTGAAAACCCCGGAGTCCCTTGCGCAATGTATTTAACAATCACATCATCGGCTTTCGGGACTTTGCGTAAATGAACTTCTAAAATCTGTTCACGTCCCTTGATATCGGGTAAGCCTACGTTGACTTCACGGTCAAAACGACCCGGCCGTAATAAGGCTTTATCTAATACATCCGGACGGTTAGTCGCGGCAATAACAATAATACCTTCATGTCCGTCAAAACCATCCATTTCAACTAATAACTGGTTTAAGGTTTGTTCGCGTTCATCATTACCGCCCCCTAAACCCGCACCCCGTTGACGCCCGACCGCATCAATCTCATCGATAAAAATAATACACGGTGCATTCTTCTTCGCTTGCTCAAACATATCTCGGACCCGAGATGCCCCGACACCGACAAACATTTCTACAAAATCAGAACCGGAAATCAAAAAGAAAGGAACCTTCGCTTCACCCGCAATCGCACGGGCTAACAAAGTCTTACCGGTTCCCGGTGGACCAACCATTAAAGCACCGCGAGGAATCTTACCGCCTAATTTCTGGTATTTCGGTGGGTCGCGCAGAAAATCAACCATTTCGGCCACTTCTTCTTTCGCTTCCTCAACGCCGGCAACATCATCAAAAGTGACTTTGATCTGATCGGGCTCTAGGATTTTGGCTTTGCTTTTGCCCAGTCCCATAGTGCCGCCTTGGTTCCCTCCCATTCCACCTTGCATTTGACGCATAAAAAAGATCCAAACCGCAATCAACAATAACATTGGAAACCAGGAAATAAAGATTTGCATTAACATTGATTGCTCTTCTGGAGCTTGCACCTCAATCTCGACACCGTGCTCTAACAAGTCATCAATCAAATGGGCATCATTGGGTGAAAGCGTACGGAATTTTACCCCAGAGAGCATTTTGCCGACAATCTTATTGTCATCGATTGTCACCGATTCGACCTGCCCATAAGACACCGCCTCAATAAAACGTGAATAAGACAATGTTGAATCATTACGGTCTTTGGGGGCAAAACCATTAAATACCGACATTAATGCAAAACCGATAACAACCCACAGCAGAAAATTCTTTAACATTGCTATCACCTCTAATGACTATGACTGTCTTAGTTCTTATGAAGTTTCGTTAAAAGAAACTGAATCAGTGGATTTATGTTTCTTGGGTAGACCTTACCTCGGAGTGATTAAGGTAAGTTGGAATGGCCTTTATTGATACTGAGTTATAGGCTTTACATCGCGTTAGTAAACAATTACTATTGCACTGTTTTTATTAGGGTTTAGAGATACCTTAAAGGCTGGCGCATTAGGTGGTTTTTTTATGTTCAGTAAAAAGGATGTATTGGAAAATGCATTGAGATGATGAGATATGTTAGAGAACAAATGAAACAAATAGAAGAACAAAAAGACACGATGGACTTCAACATGAGTGTACCGTCACGTTCACCGAGTTTTAAAGAGATTAAGCTTATTCTTTGGGTCAATGCGGGAGTAACGGTATTGGCGGTATTAGGGATTGTCTTTGTGATGGCGGTTATTTTCTAAATTGGTCTGGAAATTAGGGTCAAGTACTTATTGAGCGCGGGGGGGGATGAAAAATCTTAGATCATTCGGGCTGGACAGATTAAAATTTGCTCCTTCGGTCGTAATGGCCAAAGGAGCAGAAAAAAGTATCGGTATAACCATCTCCGAAAATACCCATACTGACCTCTTAAGATAAACAAGAGGTGTGATGACTTGAAGGGGGAGCCTTAAAAACGGCTTTTACCTTCTGCAATTGTTGACATTATGGATTCTTAAAAGTTTCACCCAAAAAAAGAATTCTTTTTAGCGGGTTAAAGTCGAAGGCACAAGGGGGTTGTAAGTGAATGCTTACAAAAAGTGATGGTTTTTTCCGTCTTGTGAGTTTAGTGGGTAATGGATACAATAGAATCGTCGCTAGGAAAGGAGATGGATCTCTTTTTCAGATAGCAAAAGGAATTGCCAATGGAATGAGCCCTCAATGTATATCATCAAGGCGACATCATTGCTCTGCCACAGGATGTGGCAGGGCCACTTAAAAGACCTTATTCTACATAGTTGTAGGTGGCAACGGTTTACTGATAGGGGTTAAAAACAACCCTGAGAACACTCAAGGTTGTTCCCATTAATCTATTTATTGCCCGGTAACTTCAGTAGCTTGTAGTCCTTTAGGGCCATTTTCTACTTCAAAGTTAACTTTTTGACCCTCGTCAAGGCTACGAAAGCCATCATCATTAATTGCTGAGAAGTGAACGAATACATCTTCTCCACCGTCGTCTGGAGAAATAAACCCAAAACCTTTGGATGCGTTAAACCACTTTACTGTGCCTGTTGCCATCGAAATTACCTCTGTAAAAAATCAAAAATAGTTGCAAATTATTGGGGACAATTTTTTAAAAAAAGGTTGGTTTGTCCTGAAAAAATGCTTAATAAAATGCATTGTAATTATTTGAAAATAAATGATAATCATTTTCTTATTTTCAATAACAGTACCATTATAGAGTTAATGCTTTTTTGTAGTCAAAAAAAAATTCAAATAATTCATTTTTTTAAATGATTTTTAGCTGGATTTAGTGTTGAAAATCGTTTTCGGTAGGTTTGGGCTGTCATTCCTGTTTTACGTTTGAATAGACGGCGAAAATAACTGCCATCGGTATAGTTGATATCCTCAGAAATGGTTTGGATGTTCTTTTGTGTGTTTTCTAGCTGTTTTTTGGCGTGTTCAATTCGAATATTTTGTATATATTCAAGGGGCGATAACCCCGTCGCCTGTTTGAAGCGGCGTTTATAGGTTCGTTCTGTTAAAGCAGATAATTGAATTGAAGTACGGAGCAAGTCAGGGCTATTTAGATTGTTATTGATCCAATCGCATGTTTTTTGAATAACTAAATCATTAGCAAAAGAAATATTTAATAGGTCTGTAAAGGGGGTTTGGCCGTCTTCATGTGAGTTTAATAAGAAAAAGTTATTAATTTCACGGGCTTTTTCTGCATTTGTGAATTTTTTTAGTAAGTAAGAAGTCAGGTCTTGCCAAGATGTTGCTCCTCCTGAACAAATTAAATTGTTTTGTTCGGTAATGATTTTGTCGCTATGTATTTCAAGGGTGGGAAATGTGGTTTGCATCCTTTGTGTAAAAGCCCAATGAGTCGTACAGATTTTATGGTCGAGCAATCCGGTTTCAGCTAATAAAAATGAGCCCAAGCAAATGCAGGCAATGGTTGTGCCCTGACGGTAATGATTTATAAGCCAATTTTTGAGTTCGGGGTATTTGTGGAGTATTGGTTCATCGGGTAATTCTAAGGAAGGAATAATAATTAAATCGGTATGATTAACCTCCTCAAGACTTTTCTGGCAGTTTATCGCTAAGCCGTTATAACAAGTAATTAATCCTTTTTGAGGACCAACAATATGGGGTGAACTGGTAAAGTAATTTTTATCGACTTGGGATGATTGATTAAAAAGGTGGATGGAAGAAAAAATATCATGGGGTCCGGCTAAGGTATAGACCATGGTTTCTTCCAGAGCGAGAATGGAGATTGATAGCGATTTCATAATATACTCAAATATTTGGCATAAATAGCACTAAATTGGCTTTTTAAGACCTTACGTGTTTTGTTCTATTATGACAAGATGTTGTTATTGAGAGAAATAGGGTTTGCGTGATTTTAATGACTGCACGGGAGCGATAGCTCAGGGCAGCCCATTAGAGGTGATCTGAAATGATTAATGTTGAATAATGAAGCGTTGTTTTTTAGTTAATTAGGTGCGAGGTAAGCAATGAAAGTCTTTTCTAAGAAAAATAGTATGAGAAGGTTGGGTGTATTTTCAGCCAGTATTAGCATTTTTTTGTTATTAGGGGTGTTACCCAGTGTTACGCAGGCGGATGAAACCTGTCAGTCACCGTATATGGCAAAAATTTCAGGACAAGAAGATTTTGTGTATGTATGGACCCTAGGGGTTAAAGGGGTTGGTGATGAACAGGATAAATTAGTGACGGTTGATGTGAGACCGAGTTCAGATAATTACGGCAAAGTGATTCATACGCGCTCGGTTGGGGGGCGCAATGAAGCCCATCACTCGGGTTTTACCGATGACCGTCGTTATCTCTGGGCCGCAGGCTTAGATACCAGTAAGATCTTTATTTTTGACGTGTACTCTAATCCGGCCAAGCCTAAGTTACACAAAGTCATTACTGATTTTGTGGTTAAAAGTGGTGGAGCAGTTGGGCCGCATACCACTTATGCGTTACCGGGTCGGATGATGATGACGGCGTTATCTAATAATAAGGATCATGGTGGTCGTGGTGCGTTAGTTGAATATACAAATAGTGGTGACTATATTGCAACGCATTGGATGCCAACCGATAAGCAATTGAATGATGCAGTGAAAACCGGTCAGTATGCGGATGGATATAATTACGACGTACGGGTACTGCCTCGGCATAATCTAATGCTGACCTCATCGTTTACCGGATGGTCAAATTATATGATGGATTTTGGCAAGATGTTAAGTGACCAAGCGGCGATGAAACAGTTTGGTACCACTATGGTGCAATGGAACTTGAAGACACGTCAGCCTGTTAAAGTTTTTGATGTTCCAGGAGCTCCCTTGGAAATTCGTTGTGCTTTAAAACCTGAACATAATTATTGTTTTACCTCAACAGCGTTAACATCAAAAATATGGTTAATTTATGAAGATGCTAAGGGTCAGTGGCAAAGCAAAGAAGTTGCTGATATCGGTGATCCTTCCAAAATACCATTGCCGGTGGATATTTCAATTCAGAGTGATGATCAACTGTTATGGGTTAATACCTTTATGGATGGCAAGACTCGAGGTTTTGATATTTCGGACCCTTTTAATCCTAAGCAAATTTATGAAAAGAAGATTGGTGCACAAGTCAATATGGTGTCATCAAGTTGGGATGGAAAACGTCTTTATTATACTTCCTCATTGCTCGCAAATTGGGATAAAAAAGGGCAAGATAATGAACAGTTTCTAAAGCTTTATCATTGGGATGGCAGCGCGTTAAAACAACAGTTTGCTATTGATTTTACGCAAGAAAAATTAGGTCGCCCACACCAGATGCGGTTTGGGGCTTTTTCATTGTATCGTTAGAGTCCGTGCGGTTGCATCGTACATCCAGAACTAAGATGCTTAAGTTAACCATGAGTCTGTATAAGAAAAAATGAGAAAAGTTCAGCTCTGGGGGCTGGTACTCACAGCTTGTGTGTTGAGTGGCCCGGTACAAGGTGATTCGGGCCGTTCTGAAGTACTGGCCCCGGGTTATCGGGCCTTACATTACCCAGCGCCGGCACCGGGGAGCTATCGTTTACCTGCTTTGGGGCGTGCTACTGACGGCTCCATCCTCAATAGCCAAGGGGATGCGTTGTCATTGTATCAACTCATGGGGGATAAAATTGTTTTACTGAGTTTTATTTATTCGACTTGTGGCGATGTTAATGGTTGCCCATTAGCCACAGCTGTTTTTCATAAAATAAAACGCCAATTGGCAAAAGCGCCGGAAATTAGCCAACAGCTACGGTTATTAACATTGAGTTTTAATCCGCAGTACGATACGCCGGAGAAAATGCAGCAGTATAGTCAGGGGTTTCAGGGGCAGGGGATTGATTGGCAGTTTTTAACGACAAGATCTGATGATCAGTTAGCCCCTATACTGGATGGCTATGGGCAGTCGGTTAAAAAAAATTATGATCAACAGGGGCTGTTCACGGGAACATTTTCTCATCAATTACGCGTTTTTTTAATTGACCGAACCAAACGGATCAGAAATATCTATAGTGTTGCCTTTTTACATCCAGAAACCGTCATCAATGATGTTAAAACGGTGCTTAGCGCCGTTGCGAATGGAAGCAAGCGTTTGGGTAGTCCTCTAAAGCGTGAGGCGTTATGGCGCCAGACAAGACTTCAGACATTTGCTGACAATGAAAAAATACCTTTTCAACAAGAAGATGATGCTTTGATTGACGGTATGGGGCAACCGTTTGACTTACTCAGTACCGTCAAACAGCCACCGCTAGGGTTACCGGCTATTCCGGTACCCGCTAATAATCCGCTAACTAAAGACAAAGTACAGTTAGGAAGGAAGTTGTTTTATGATCGACGTCTATCGTTAAATAATACTTTTTCATGTGCCATGTGTCATATTCCTGAGCAGGGCTTCACTAATAATCAGCTAAAAACAGCAGTTGGTTTTGAAGGTCGTACTGTCAGGCGTAATGCACCGAGTCTTTTTAATGTTGCCTTTAATGTCACGTTATTTCATGACGGGCGGGAAACCAGTTTGGAAAATCAGGTTTGGGGGCCGTTGTTAGCGGCTAATGAAATGGCGAATCCTTCCATTGGTTATGTGGTTGAAAAAATAAAGGTAAGTGCTGATTATGCGGGTTTATTTCAACGCGCTTTTAAGCGCGGTGTCAGCATGGAAACGGTCGCTATGGCGATTGCCAGTTATGAGCGTACCTTGAACGCGGCTGATTCTCGCTTTGATCGTTGGTTTTTTGACGACCAGAAGGATGCTTTAACCCCTTTAGCGCAACAAGGGTATCGATTGTTTGTAGGAAAGGCGCGCTGTGCAAATTGTCACCGGCTGACCGACCAAACGGCATTATTTACCGATGAGCAGTGGCATAATACCGGTTTGGGTTATCAAGAGGCTCATGAGCCTAAACCCAGTCAGCAACGGGTTCAGTTAGCGCCAGGACAGTTTGTCTCGGTAGACAGTACTTTGATTGAAGCGGTAAGCGGGCAAAAGGTAAGCGATTTAGGGCGTTATGAAGTCACCCAAAATCCGAAAGATAAATGGCGTTATCGAACACCGTCGTTAAGAAACATTTCGCTGACAGCCCCTTATATGCATAATGGTCAGTTTTCCACCTTGCAACAAGTGGTAAATTTTTATGATCAGGGAGGGGTTGAAAACCCAGGTCTAGATCCGCTTATTGTGCCTTTGCATTTAACCAAACAGGAGAAGAAGGCGTTGGTATATTTTTTAGAAGTATTAACGGGTTCTACTGTCGCATCGCTCGTTTTAGATGGTATTTCGGCACCGGTGGCAGATGCACAATAATAATTAGGTATTTTTTTGGAAACGATAATAAAGCAAGATCGTCAGGTGCTTTGGCACCCCTACAGTGCCATTGGGACAGCGACATCTATTTATCCCGTTGCCTCTGCTGCGGGTGTTAGGTTGAAGTTGATGGACGGCTCTGAATTGATCGATGGGATGTCGTCGTGGTGGAGTGCGATTCATGGCTACAATCATCCTAAGATTAATGCCGCATTAAATAAACAGATTCAAACGGTGTCGCATGTCATGTTTGGCGGCCTAACACATCAACCGGCTGTTGATTTAGCCACACAGTTAGTAGCGATAACACCGGCGTCTTTAACGACCGTGTTTTTTTCAGATTCCGGTTCTGTGGCGGTTGAAGTTGCTATGAAAATGGCTATTCAATATTGGTACGCACAAGGGCAACCGAATAAAAGTAAGATGTTAACTATTCGTAATGGCTACCACGGTGATACTTTTGGGGCGATGTCGGTGAGTGATCCGGTCAATGGGATGCATGGCTTGTTTGCGCAGGGATTAGTCTCACAATTTTTTGCTGATGCGCCTCAATGTGGTTTTGATGACACTTATTCAGACCAAGACACAGCATCGGTTGAAGCGATCTTGGAAAAGCATCACGCACAGATTGCCGCTTTTATTTTGGAACCTATTGTTCAGGGGGCAGGTGGCATGCGCTTCTATTCGCCCCGTTATTTATCGGCAGTACGTGCACTGTGTGATCGTTATGATGTGTTGTTAATATTCGATGAAATTGCTACAGGATTTGGGCGGACCGGTAAATTATTTGCACTTGAACATGGGCCGGTTATTCCAGATATTTTGTGTCTTGGGAAGGCGCTGACAGGTGGTTATTTGACTTTGGCAGCGACGCTTGTCGATCAAAAAGTAGCCACAACAATCAGTGCGGGTGACCCCGGTGTGTTTATGCACGGACCCACTTTTATGGCTAACCCCTTAGCGTGTTGTGCCGGCTTAGCGAGCTTGCAATTATTGTTGGATTCGCCTTGGCAGCAGCGTATAAAGAGGATTTCAGCAGGATTAGCCGTAGGCTTAGCGCCGTGTAGGCAGTTGCCGCAGGTTAAAGACGTGCGGGTTCTAGGGGCTATTGGCGTGGTGGAAATGCATGAACCTATAGTCATGGAAACATTACAGCCGTTATTCGTTGAAAACGGTGTTTGGTTGCGACCCTTTAATCGTCTTGTTTATTTAATGCCGCCTTATATTATTAGCGATACTGATTTAAAAACATTAACGAATGCAGTCGTTACGGTTTTATCATCCTAGTTTTGTGGGTGCATGGTTAAGTGCAGTGGGTTTGTATTTCATTGATTGTGGTAGGCAAATGTGTTGATTGGCTGTCATGATTAGATTAAGGCACGGCGTTTGAAGGATGAAATAAGTTAAATGAGAAAAAATATCTGGGTTAAAGGGGGGGTGACGGCGATGTTATGGGTTGCGGTCATTTTTAATCACAGTGATACGATTGATACTATGGGTCAGCACCACATTAATAATTCTTTTAATGTGGCCTCAACCACCTTTGTTGCAGCCCGTGCTTTGAATGCGGTTATTTCAGTAGTGCAAGGGACTGAACTGGCGATGGTGCCATTAGGTGTAGGAATGACATTGACACCCGGGCAAATTTTGGACCCAGTCAATGATTTGATTGAACAGTTTTCTTGGGTGATGTTGGCAAGTACAACGGCCATTGGTATCGAAAAAGTAGCTATGGCGATAAGTGTCTGGCCCATTAGCAAGGTGATTTATAGCGGTTTTCTGGTATTAACGATTTTGTTAATGTGGTCGGGGAAAGTTTCGATAAAGTGTAGAGTTTTTTGGCTGAAGGCTTCTATTATTGTGGTTTTTTTGCGGTTTAGTATTCCTGTCGTCTTCATAATGAATGCGCAGGTTTATGAACGATTTTTGGGGCCGCAATATAATCAGTCTATTTTAGTTATTAAACAGACCCATAAAAATATTGAGCACTTAGGACAAGACTATCAGTCGATAGCTCTTGAAATGCAAAAGCAACAGCAACCCAGTGATGAATCAACCTTGTGGAGCCGTGTTAAGAACACATTAGATATTAAGGCTTATGTGCAACTGCAGTTGGCGAAATTAAAAACACAGATAGAACAACGGTTGATACAGTTAAAGACAGCAGCTAATAATGTAGTGGAACATTTATTAGAACTCATCGTGGTGTTTATTTTACATGCGGTTATTTTTCCAGTGGTATTTTTATATGGGTTATATCGATTGACACACTATTTATTGTCACTGAAACTGTCCAATTTATTTGATTGATAGAAGGCTGTTTTTTGATTAAGGCGTGTGTTTCTTGGTCGAAGAGCAGTCGCTAATAGCATAGAGGAGCTAACGATGGCAAAACCGGTAACACCCTTAGTCGCTGCAGATACCATCATTGAATTGATTGACCGCCCCGGCCGACCTTTTGTGCTGATCGAACGTGCTTTTGAGCCGTTAGGGTGGGCTATCCCGGGTGGTTTTGTTGATTTAGGCGAGACCATGGAGGCCGCAGCCACACGTGAGGCCGCAGAAGAAACAGGGTTGACTGTAAGATTAATGGCTTTGTTAGGGCTGTATTCAGACCCCAGTCGAGATCCAAGGAATCATACCGTAACCGCAGTCTACGTGGCCGAGGCAGTAGGGTTGCCGGTAGCGGCGGATGATGCAAAAGAATGTGGGGTGTTTACTTTCGAGACCATACCAAAAATATTAGCCTTTGATCATAACAAGGTACTTGCCGACTATCATGATTTTGTTACTTCTGGGCAGGTTACACCCTTACGTTAAATACCGGGTTAAGGTGAAGTGCGAACATCGCTCGTTAGTTTAATCAAGTAAAGCTGAGACCAGTTTTTCCCGGTGACCCAAAAGGCATCATCTGATGGGCTGTAGGCAATACCATTTAAAACCTCATTATGATTACGGGCAGTCAGATCATAGAGGGCGAACAAGTCAATGAAACTCACAACTTTCCCATTGCTGGGGTCGATGATGACAATGATGTCTTGCCCCCAAATGTTGGCATAAATCAGACCCTGAGTGCATTCTAGTTCATTAATAAGTGGCAAGGGTTGGTCATCGAGCATAATAGTGAGGGTGCTGGTTATTCGAAAATTGTCAGGATTACGAAAAGTGAGTTGCTCACTGCCATTAGAGGTCACTAAAGACGTTCCGTCATAACAAATGCCCCAGCCTTCTCCGGTATAACTGTGCGAGCCCATTATTTTAAAATCGTTGGTATCTAGTCGGAGCGCTGTTTCAGCTTTCCAGGTTAACAGAATTAGCGTGTTGTTAATGTGAGTGAGGCCCTCAGCAAAAAGGGTAGTATCCAGTTTCAATTGTTGACTAATAGCGCCCGTGGAAAGATTGATTTTATTGAGCGTAGAATGACCGTAGCGGCCAGCAGATTCATATAAGGTGCCCGCTTTAATCTCTAAACCTTGGGTAAACAGTTCTTTATTATGCGGTAGTACTTTAATGATTTTATAAGAGGTTTCAGGTGTGGCGGCGAGGAGTATTGTGCTCGGTATGACAGCCCCAAATAAAACGATAAGAAGGTTTTGAAAGAGTCGCTTTGAGCTTTGGTGATAGATCCGGTTCATCATGGGTTTGTGTTAGTGAATAACCTTTGTTTTAATGAATATTTCAAGGTACAAAATAACAGAGGTTAAGGGCGGATGGCAGATATATTTTTTTGGTGTTCTAAATTGTTATGGGGGATCGTTTCGCCAGATGGTTTGCTAGTCGTTGCTTTTGGTTTAGGGATGGGGTTGTGGGCTTTTGGGCGCATTAAGACAGCGAGACTATTATTAACGGTTTTGTTTGGCGGTATGGTTTTTATTACGCTATTTCCAGTAGGCAGTTGGTTGTTGTACCCTCTGGAAAGTCGTTATCCAGCGCATCCTGAATTGGTTGATATTGATGGTATTGTCATTTTGAGTGGTGCAGAGCAGAGCTTAAAAACAGCGTTATGGGATAGTGTTAATTTAGGAGGAGCTGCAGAGAGAGATTTGGCATTTATGGCCTTGGCGCGAAAGTTTCCAAAGGCTAAGTTAGTGTTTACAGGAGGGTCTGGAAGCTTGTTTACTCAGGATTTTAAGGCGACAGATGTGGCTCGAAGACTGTTCAGGGAACAAGGTTTGGATTTGAACAGAATCATTTTTGAGTCTAAGTCGCGTAACACATGGGAGAATGCCTATTTTAGCGTGCAGCAGGTCAAGCCCATGGCGACTGAAAGGTGGGTGCTAATTACTACCGGTTGGCATATGCCACGAGCAGTAGGTGTTTTTTGTCAGGTTGGATGGGATGTTATTCCCTACCCGGTTGATTTTGCAACTTTGCCCGGGTACTTAGGGACTATTGAATGGGATTTTGCAAAGCATCTTCAGTTGTTAAAAATAGCAATTAAAGAATGGGTTGGGCTTAGCGCTTACCGGTTTACGGGGAAAAGCTGTTGACTTTTTTTATCGTTAAGGCGAGGGTTAAGTTTTAGGCGTGGGTAAGGGTATTTTGGGTGGTATATTTTTTATGGTAAAAATAGCGTTATCTTTTTTGGTTTTCATAATGGTGGCCGGTTTGCTGTTTGTATTGGCTATGATATTTGGGATCAAACCTGAGTCGGAGGTAGAATTAAGAGAAAGTGCTGATAAAGATTTTGAACGGATCACTTTGGCCATTCACCAGCATTTAGAGCATGCAATATCAACAGCCCAAGCACTTGCTAATTCAGCTAAATTAATGCCGGGTATGCCTGAACATTCTCAGCTTATTAAGCCGCTTTTTAAATCAATAATTGCAACGCCCGGATACGAATATTTAATTGCCGGCGGTGGCATTTGGCCGGAGCCGTTCCAGTTTAATCCTGAAAAAGAACGGGATAGCTTTTTTTGGGGCCGAAATGAAGATAATCGACTGGTTTTTTATGATGACTATAATTTATTGGCAGGGCCAGGCTATCACCATCAAGAATGGTATGTGCCGGCACGTTTTTTAGCACCAGGGGAAGTTTATTGGTCTAAATCTTACATAGACCCCTACTCGTTACAACCCATGGTTACAGTGACAATACCGATTATTAATCATGGGAACTTTCTTGGAGTTTCTACTGTTGATATCAAACTTGAAGGCTTGGGGGTATTATTACAATTAATCAAGGATCGCCACCATAAGAACGTGTTTTTAGTAGATAGGAATTTGCAACTCATTGCTAAGCCTCATGTTCAATCTTTGGAAAATGAAGTGTTAGAACAGGATGACTTCTTGAGTAACGCATCTGATTTCCAACAGGTTAAATCGGTGTTGAAACAGCGTCGTGAACAGCGGATTGTTCAAGCACAAAATAATTTACGTGTTACCCAATTGGCAAAAGAAATAAGTCCTGTTAATGGCGCGATCGATTTTGATGAGGGTCTGATAATTGCAAGTTGGTTCTACCGCCAAAAGGGTAAGGATTCATCTTTGCTTTCTGAAAATACGGACATGATAGTTACAAATTTGTCCAAACAAAGAATCGCCTTTTCTCAATTAATTCCGTCTTTGCAATGGACAATTGTTATAGTTGAAGACCGTGTTGATGTTCCTATATCACAAATCATAGCTGATAATTTTAACCCATTTAAATTTTCTTTTCTGATCATATGTTTGCTATTTATTTATTGGCAAATGCACCGTTATTTTATTAAGCCATTAAGTGTTATAGACCATCAACTTGCTGAATATGAGATATTTGATGATGAGTGGGTACAGCATGTAGAAAATAAAAATCTTGAAAATCAAGGCAAGAAAGAAAGAGCGAATAATGTGATTTCGCGCATATCGCAAGAGTTAGTTAAGCGAGATAAATATCTAAAACATGCAATGGAATTATTGCACGACGGACCCTTAGAAGAAATAAAAATAGAATATGAACCCAATGAGGCAGGTATAACTAGGGAAGAGCAAAGGGTATTACCCATAAGAGACCAAGGAGTGGCTCCTTTTGGGAGTGACAAGGATATCAATACGGTAAGCGGAAAACTCCGTGGTTGTAATTTATTACTGGTTGAGGATGATAAGGTTAGCCGTCAGTTATTGCATGCTTTTTGTCTGAGTCATAGATTATCACTAATGAGTGTGGAGACGGGTGAGGACATGTTGCCGGCATTACAAGGGAATCATTTTGATGCGGTTCTGTTAGATTTGAATCTACCGAAAATGAGTGGGGTAAGGGTAAAGCAACTTATTAGAAACCAAAAAGAGTTTAAGCAATTACCAGTAATTATGCTCTCAGCAACTAAAATAAAAGCGCAAGAAGAATTCTTAGAAGGCGATGATTTTTGTGACTTTTTTCATAAAACCCTACCTTTGGAACAGCTACTGTTTAAACTAGCGACATGGCTTCCTAACCAGTCAGAATCAACGGCAATTTATTATCCCGGTGACACTGAGTTATCAGAGTCTTCAATATTTGGGCTAACGGAACAGCAGGCGCTAAACGTTAAGGTGGGTTTGCATTACTGTGGTGAGGACATAGAGGCTTATAGATCGTTATTGAATTCATTTAGAGATCAATTTAAAGGCTTTGCTCTTTTGAGTAAGACTTATTGGGGTGAGGGTGATCAGAGTCAGTGGCAGAAACTTTTACGAAGTATGCGAAAAAGTGCCGTTATTATCGGCGCTGAAAAGTTGACTGACCAAGTCGATGCTTTGGTTGTTATTTGTCGACAAGAACCGGTTAAAAAAGCCGAAATAGAATCGGGTATCAGCGCTGTAAAGAAAGAATTAGAGGGCGTGTTAATAGCCATCAATACGATGGTAACAACGGCCAGAAGATAGTTTTTTTGTATGGTGTGTATTTAGGGTGAGCTAACAGTAGTAAAAAATTGCCAGCATGAGTGAGTTACTGGCGATGATACATTTTTAAGTAGCGGGTGAATTATGCTAGCATTTTTCCAATCAATTTTAGACACTAAATATGTCATTCCACAGGGTATGAGTTTTCAATCGCAAAGTGATATTTCACCTATGCTCTTGATGACAGATTTTGTGATCATTTTGGCTAAAATATCGATTTCAGCCTGGTTGCTAATGTTTTATAAAAGGTATAAAGAACAGCAATTTAGTGGTGCAATATTCTTATTGGGTGTTTTGATGAGTGTAGATGTTCTGGGGCAGCTGACTCATATGGTGAGGGCTGTGGGTGAGCATCAGGTTTCTATTTTATTTGTTATTGTTAAGGGTGTTATCTGTATTTTGGCCGTGATAATGGTTATTTATATTTGGTTAAATAGAATGGTGTTGAATAAGGATAAGGGGTATATTTGGGATTCTTATCAGGAGATGATTGCTACGGCTAATGCACCTGTTTTTGGTGTTGATCTAGACGGTCGTGTAACGGAATGGAATGCGAGTGCAGAAAGGCTAACAGGCTATTTAAAGCAAGAAGTCTTAGGTAAAAAAATGGTTGAAAATTTTGTAGATGAAG
>Ga0066854_10000219_pt1 | contig 20689 bp, 21 predicted proteins | sample ETNtaG_8_FD_65494 | JGI IMG/M metagenome (GOLD analysis project Ga0066854, IMG submission 65494) | Marine microbial and viral communities from oxygen minimum zone, Eastern Pacific Ocean - ETNP201406SV75 | ecosystem: Environmental > Aquatic > Marine > Oceanic | place: Pacific Ocean: Eastern...
ACCTAGTCCAACTATTGCTATCTTCATTTTATCATCACTTAATTTTTATTAATTATGCTTTCCTAAATGTAATGTCTTGTGCATTTTTGTACGAGTTCACATTTCCTACATCAACTTCTTCTTCCTTATTGTTTAAGGAAATTGCAAGAACTTTCTCTTTTTTATCAATTAAATCTTGAATTGCATCAGTTAATTGGAATTCTTTTCCTTTACCTAGTTTTATTTTTTTTAAACTTGAAAATATATCTGATTTAAAATAGTATAATGGCAATATTCCTAAATTAGATTTTGGTTTTTGAGGTTTTTCTATAACTTCATTTACAGAAAATAAATTTGATGATATTTTAGTGACTGTTGGAACTCCATATCTTTGAAAATCTTTTACTTCTTTACAAAGTAATATTGCTTTTACATCTTGATTTTTCTTTGAAGTTTCAATTAAGCGTGCTATGGGATGTTTTGTATTACTAAGTATTGCTACATCTCCTGCATGAACTATAAAATCCTCTTTTCCAACATATCTCTCTGCACGTTTAACTGCATCACCAAATCCTAATGGTCTATTTTGATTAATCCAGACTAAATGCGAATTTTCTAATTTTTCATAAAATTTTCTCATAAATTTCCTATAATCACCTGATAATTCTTTCAAGTATGTTTCATGTGGTGTAAAATGATCCTCTATTGATCTCTTTTCACGACCAACAACAAAACAATAATCTCTGAAATTCATTGAATATAGCTGTTCATAGATATATTGTAAAATAGGTAAAACCACTTTTTTGTTCGTAAAAACATTTGAAAAAATAGGCATCATCTCTTTTGGCATCTCTTTTGTAAATGGTAATAGTCTTGTACCTTTACCCGCTGCCGTAATTACAACTTTAGTCACAAAAATCCATTCTTAGTCCAATTACCAAGTTTTTAACATTTTGGAATAATAGCTATGATTACAAAATTATAATAGGCAAAAATAAGTTCAAAATACAAGAATTCGTGATATTATGTCCAATTTAAAAATTAATATGAATAATATTGAAAAAGTAGTTGAATCATTAGATTCAAAATCACTTCGTGTGTGTGTTATTGGTATAGGTAGAATCGGTCTTCCTACCGCATTATCTTTTGCTAAATCCGGATTAGAGACTATTGGAGTTGATATTAATGAAAATTTGGTTGAAACCATCAACCTTGGAAAATTTCCTCTAAAAGACGAACCTGGCTATGATGTGATATTTGATGATGTAATCAAAAATAAGAAATTTTCTGTTACTACAAATATTTCAGACGCTGTTCCAAATTCTGATCTGATTATCTTATCACTGCCTACTCCTATGGATGAAAATAATATACCAGATTATTCTGCATTGAGAAATGTTGCAACAAAACTTGCAGAAATTTTATCTCCAAACTCCTTAGTGATAGTTGAAAGTACTATTGAACCTGGTTTTGTTGAAGATGAAATGGTTTCAATAATCTCAAATTCTGAAAGATTAGAGATAGAAAAAAATTTCTTTATTGGTGTATGTCCTGAAAATGCTAATCCTGGAGAAATTTTACATGATTTCACTAATCTACCTAGACTAGTAGGGGGAATAAATGATAACATTACAAAAATTATTAAAAAAATTTATGATTTTGTTTTTTCAGTTGAACTTATTGAAATGCCTAATTGTAAAACTGCAAATGCAGTCAAACTCACAACAAATGTCTTTCGTGATGTCAATATTGCGTTTGTAAGTGAATTATCATTAGTGTTTGAAAAATTAGGAATAGATACTAACAAAGTTCTTGAAGCTGCAAAAAAGAAATATAATTTCCAAGTACATTATCCTGGTGCAGGAGTTGGTGGTCCGTGTTTACCAATTAACTCATATCAACTTCTTAACACTGCAAAACGATTAGGTTCAAATCTTAGTATTATTGAATCAAGTAGAAAAATTAATGAAAAAATGCCGGAGCATGTAATTAAATTAACTGCTGATGCCTTTGAAGAATGTAACAAATCTATACAAAATAGTTCCATCCTTATTCTTGGAATTTCATACAAGCCTAATATCAAAGACATCCAACTAACCCCTGCAAAAAAAATTATCAATAAATTACAAGATTTAGGAGTAAAAATCTATATCTATGATCCATATTTTAAATCAGAAGAAGTTTTTGGAGTTAGAATTGAAGACAATATTGAAAGTATTATCCAAAATATTGATGCATCTATAATAGTCACTGCTCATGACGAATTTAAAAAATTAGAAATTTCTTTATTTTCAAAGATGCGGAATCCAATTTTAATAGACACAAGAGGAATCATAGATCCACTTTCTGCCAAAGAAACAAAATTAATTTTTAGGGGATTGGGTCGTGGAGAATAATACAGAAATTAACAAGTCATCTTTAGTAAATATTCTAACTCTACGTTATGATCCTTCAATAAAGCCAAATTTACTTCCTAAAAGCCCTAAAGATTTTTCTGTCGATGAGTCCCCTGTTAGCATTCAGGATATTGATGATTCAATCTGTGGTGAAATGCAGAACAAACTGGATTCTATTGGAGATAAAGAAATATCCATTGCACTTAGCGGTGGTGTTGATTCCACATTAGTATTGGCATCGCTCCGTAAAATTAAACCTGAGAAAAAAATTCATGCAGTATCAATAAAATTTGCTAATAGTGTTGATGAAACACCTACTGCATCGAAAATTGCAGAAAAATTTAATGCTGAACATCATATAATACATCTTGAGAATTATCTTTCTGAATTGCCTAAGGCAATTAGCATAATAAAATTACCATTTTGGGATTTACACTGGTATTATGTGGTAAAAAAAGCAAAAACATTATCAAAAACGTTGATTTCTGGCGATGGCGGCGATGAACTTTTTGCAGGATACACATTCAGATATAAAAATTTTTTATCTTTAACTTCTGAAAGTTCTTCTCCACTTGAAAAAGTTAAAGCGTATCTGGCATGTCATGAAAGAGATCGAGTATCTGATCAGGAGAAGATTTTCACTAAGAAATGTAATTTTTCATGGGAAACTATCTACAATAGACTTTTGCCATTTTTTGATAATAATCTGACTAGAATTAACCAAGTATATCTGGCAGATTATAATGGTAAATTATTATATAATTTTAATCCAATCAATACTAGAATTATTGATTATTTTGGCATGAATCTGTTGACACCAATATTAAATGACAAATTGATTTCATCTGCATCTCACATTCCAACCACAAGTAAGTATGATGAACAAAATAATGTTGGTAAATTACCTCTAAGAAAATTATTGGAAAACTATGATGTGTCATCATTAATTGGAAAAGAGAAATTAGGCTTTAACGTGAACACCATAAATCTCTGGAAAGAAAAAGGTCATGATTTGTGCAAGTACTTTTTCGATAAATCAAGATTAATTGAAACAGGTCTAATAAATGGGGACTGGGTTACTAAATATATTGGTAGTCCTGAATTAGATGTAAAATATGTGAACAAATTTTTGGGATTATTGGCATGTGAGATATGGTATAGATTATTTATTACACGAGAGATGAGTAGTGATGATACATTAGACTAAATTAGTATTGTAAAGTGAAAATAAAATGAAAAAAGATGTTGTAGCTGGTTTAGGAGAAATTGGAAGTCCAATATACAAATTATTATCTAGAAACCAAGATGTAGTTGGATATGATAAAGATCCAGCATTAATGAATCAAACAAAGACTAAAAAATTTCAATCCACTCCAACATCTTTCTTGCATGTAGCTATTCCAGTAACCAAGAATTTTGATTCAAATGTATTGAAATTAAATGAAAAATTTCTTCCTGAATGTATTGTTATTCACAGCACAATTAGTCCTGGAACTACTCAACGAATACAAAAAAAACTAACTATCCCATTAATCTTTAGTGCAACAAGAGGGATACATAAAAGAATGTTAAAAGATCTTCAAAGATACATTAAATATTTTACAATATCTCCTTCGGCTCCAAGAAAACAATGGGCTGTTAAAACATTTAATAATAAAATGAAGAGATGTGGAATCAAAACCAAGCAAATGTCAAAGCCTGAAACTTTAGAATTAGGTAAAATTATTTGTGATACATCCTACTTAGGCTGGTTGATAAATTATTCACAGATTAGTAACATGATTGCCAAATCTTATGGAGTTAATTATGATGAAATGTGGGAATTTTCTGACGAGATTCATAAATTTTTGGGAAATCGGCCAAAACTTTATCCTGGTTTTATTGGGGGACATTGTGTCATTCCTAATTTAGAATTAATTCATCATGAAACGCTAGATCTAATCAAATCTCTAAACAAATCATACCTAAAAAAAGTGAAAAACGCAAAATCAATCAATAAAAAATATTTTTAAAAAAGTAATTTTTGCTTTATTGATATTTATTTAAAATTTTAACAAAATTTGCTGCAATTCTTTCCCAATTAAAAGTCTCATTCACAAACTTCTTACCTTCTTCCCCAAATTTTCTGGATAGAGTTTTATCATTAATTATACCAGACAAATGTTTAACCCATCCATCATGATCACCTTCTTCTACTAAGAATCCTGTTTGACCATCTCTCATCATTTCTGGTATTCCACCAACATTAGTTGCTATCACAGGTTTTTTCATTAATTGTGCTTCTTTCAGTGTTAAAGGTGCAAGATCCATTCCACTAACTAATGCATATACATCAATCTCATTTAAAAAATCTCTAACTTTATCAGGATACTCTAATCTTCCTAACCAATGAAAATTTTCATATTTTTTCAATTCATCAGTTATCTTTTCACGGTAAGGTCCATCACCTACCCAATAGAATGAAGTTTCCGGCATTTTTTCTAAAACTTTTTTCAGTGTTAACATCTCTTTTGTTTTTCCCCACCAATTTGCATCCTGTAACAATCCCACACATGGATGTTTTAATTTCATTTGTGACGCATTTTCCCAATGCGATGAATCAATTCCTTCAAAGAATACATGCGTATTTTGTTTTGGATAATAATCTTTTACGACATCTTCTAAATAATTACAAATTGGTAAAATTGCAGTCGCATTTCTAAAACACTTCTTCGCAATTCTATCTCTTAACCGAATTATCATCCTCATTTTTTTTGTTTTATACATTGTCTCTTTAGCATATTCAAGTTCTGACCAATAATGTCCTCTTAACAAAACAAATAATGGTATATTTGCGTCAATCGCTGCAGCTCCAAAATGACTCTGTTTATCAACAAAAATTGCATTGGGAGAAAATTCATTGATTAATTTTTTAAATTCTTTATTTCCAAAAAACCAATCATTAAAATTTTTGTTAGGAAATCCTCTACTATAATCTGAATCTCTAACTAATTTACATTCCACTCCTAATTTTTTTAATGCATTAGAGAATTCTTTCATATGGAAATATTTTCCCTTACTTCCATAAGCAATTAGTAATTTCATTTTACAAACCAAAATTTTTTCTATGTATTAAATCTCGCCTCATAAAGCTAATGATCAGTTTGAATCATTGGTGATATTGATATAACAGAAGCTAAATTTAATCTGCAGTGGCACGAAATAGAGGCTTTAGAGCTTGGTTTTATTTTAGAAATGGATGGAGTTTATATTTTGCCTTCATTTTTGCAGCAATTAACACGCTTACTGTAACCTATTTTCTTGCTATTGAGCGTTATCCATTTCTAAATGAAATATTTCCAACATTTGGTCATTATATTGCCATAGTTTCTTGTGTAGGAATACCATTTCTTGTATTAGTTGGTTATGTACATTACAAACGTACTGCTGCAAGAAAAGCTGAGGTTGATATCAGCTATGAAACTGATGCATACAAAGCAAGAACTCTTGTAAATACCGAAATTTCTATGAAACTAAATCTAAAACTAATTGATGCAATAATGAAATTATCAAAAAATGAAAAAATTCCTGATGAAAACTATCAAGAAATAAAAAAATTATATGCAGATTTATCCAAATTTGCAAGCGATAGAACTTTCAAAAATAAAATGGACTTGAAATTTCTCAGAGATACTGATTAAATTCCGAATAGTAATGAAAAGTAAAACAATCATATTTTTGATTCTTATTGTAATAGTAGCATTTTCTTATGGTTTGCTAGTTGGCCATTATGAAATTTTTCCATTCTCTGTTTTATCTGAAATAAAAAACACATCTTCTCAACTTGAGTCAAATGAACGTCTTCAGATTTATCAAGAAACTTCACATATCCAAAATTTAATATCGTTTAACAGTATTTCTGATATTGATAATACTAAACAAATGTTAAATGAATACATTTGGAATGATCCAAAATTACCAAGTGATCTAGTCACTAAACATGAATATGATGTAAAAGATAGTATGATTTCCAAATTAAAATATCTTGAAAGAATTGATTCCTTTACAGTTGAAATGAATCATGGTATGAATTCAATATCTTACTTATTTTTAGCAGAAAATACTAACAATAAATTGATTATTTATCATCAAGGTCATGATGCGGTTTCATTGAATGATTTTGATAGACATTCATTTGATCAAGATATACCATTAATTCAAAACTTTCTTGACAATAATTATTCTGTGTTAGTCTTTTCTATGCCAGGTAAGGGAATGAATAATGAACCTATAGTCAATCATGAAAAATTTGGTACATTTAAAATAAATTCGCATAATCATTTTGAATTATTAGAAACCGAAAATTTTCATCCATTAAGATTTTTCATTGAACCTATTGTTCTAACATTGAACCAAATTGAAAAGGATTATTCATTTGAAAAGTTTAGTATGATTGGATTATCTGGCGGAGGTTGGACAACAATAATTATCTCAGCAATTGATGATCGGGTTAATGAAAGTTATTCTGTAGCTGGATCATTCCCAATTTGGTTACGTTCTGATTCACGAGACTTTGGTGATTATGAACAAACTATACTAGAATTTTATCAAATTGCAAACTATGAAGAATTATATTTTTTGGGAGCCTATGGAAATGACCGCAGTCTTTTCTTATTTTATAATGAATTTGATTCATGTTGTTTTTCAGGTAAACTTTACAACAAATTCCCATTTGCTGATTCTATCAAGACAAAATTATCTGAATTTGGTAAAACTAATTTTGATGTCATAATAGATCATGGTCAAACAGAACACATCATATCTGATTATACACTAAAAAAAATAACTACACAAATTAAAAATAATTCATAACTGATTACATTGGGAACTTTAAAAAATAATATAAAACGTGCATATCAAAAAATTTACTATGAATATTGTAAAAGGCATATCTTTGCACTGTCTTCTGGAGTTAGAGTACTCCCAGACTTTATTGTAATTGGTGTTGGAAGAGGCGCAACAACAACCTTACATCATAACTTATCAAAAAATCCCTGTTTATTTTCTGCTGCATATGATGAGATAGGATTTTTTGATGAAAACTATCATTTGGGAGAAGATTGGTACCGTTCACTTTTTCCTACAAAACACACCAAAAATAAAACAATAAAAGATCATAATCATTTTTTATCATTCGAAGTTACTCCATCTTATATTAGAAAACCTTGGGCTGCAAGAAGGATTAAACAAGTTTTACCTCATGCAAAACTAATAGCAATCCTTCGTAATCCTGTCGATAGAACATATTCGCATTATAATATGGGAGTTAATGAGGGCAACGAACAACGTTCTTTTGAAGATGTAATAAAAAAGGATCTTATAGAATTGAAAAAATTTAAAAATTCAAATACTAAATCTGACGATTATTTTAAAACTGTTGTAGAAAATTCATTTTTAGCTAGAGGATTATATGTTGAACAACTAAAAATTTGGTTTAAAATTTTTGATAAAAAACAAATACACATAACTACTACAGAAAATTTAGCAATGAATCCCGATAAAACATTTTCAGAAATTTTTAATTTTTTAGAAATTCCTGATTATAAAATTCCAAAATTAGAAAATAAAAGAAAAGGAAATTATTTACCAATGAGTAAAGAAATGAAAATACAACTATCAAATTATTTTAAACCATATAATGAAGAATTGTATGAATTGATAGAGCAGAAATTCAATTGGAATGATGAATTATAAGAATATATTAAATCATAATTAGGTAATCAACATCATGCAAACTCATATTGGTCGTGGAGTAGGAAAATATATCGAAGAAGAATTATTCAAGGCTAATGAATATGTGAAAATCTGTAGTCCTAACATTTCATATTCTTTGTGCAAAAGATTATTTGATTTACTAGATAACCAGGTAAAAATCCAGGTAATTACTAGTGATGTAATAACTGGAGATAAGAATTCAAATCAGGCTAATTCTTTAGCAAAGGAAACAATACAGAAAATTCAAACAACTGATCAAACAAAATCTAACTTACAATACAAAGTAATCAGTACAAATGATATTCCATTGATACACGCAAAACTTTACGTCATAGATGGAAAATGTGCAATTATTGGTTCTGCTAATCTCACAGAAAATTCATTTCAAAATTTTGTTGAATATGTTTTAATCACGCATGAAGTCGATTTGATAAAAAAAATTGAATCAGATTTTGAAAATTTTTGGATTGAAAGTGATTCTTACCCAAACCAAATTACTACTAAATCGGTTAAAGGATTTTTAAAAAATTTAAAGAAAAAAATATAATTTTTATTATGAGGTTCAAATGATGAAAGTTGCAGTAATTGGAGTTGGATATTGGGGGAAAAAACATGTTGATGAGTATATCCAATTAGGTCATGATGTTACAATTTGTGATAATAATGAAAAAAATATTTTAGAATGCAAAGAAAAATTTGGATCTATAAATATTAAAAATCTCGAAGAAATTCTTAATGATAATCAAATTAAGAGTGTAAGTATATGTACTCCAAATGAAACCCATTTCAAAATTGCAAAACAATGTTTAGAATCTAAAAAACATATTTTTTTAGAAAAACCAATAACAACAAATCTTAAAGATGCTGACGAGTTAAGTACGATATCAGAAAATAATAGTTTGATCTTACAAGTCGGACATCTTTATCGTTTTAATAATTCAATTCTGGAAGCAAAAAAAATTATTGATGAAGATTCTTTTGGCACTGTTCATTCAGTGTATTTTTCATGGACTAATTTTGAACCAATTTTTCAAAATAGAGGCATCATTCTTGATCTAGGAATTCATCCTGTTGATATTGTTGACTACATTTTTGGAGGTAATTTTCAGAATATGAAATGTAGAGGATGGGGAATTAGACAAGACAATCCAGAGTTTGCGATATTAAATTATCAATTACTAACACCCAACAAACAAACTATTTTTGTAAATATAGAATTGAGTTGGATTAATCCAATTCGAAAAAGAGAAATGATAATTCTAAGTAATGATAATACGTTAAAAGTTCAATGTGTTGATCAAAATCTCACTTTGATAAATAATAATTCTAAAAATAAAGAAGAAATAAAAATTAAACCTAATAACACAATACGAGACGAACTTGAGTTTTTTATTAATTCATGTGAAACTAAACAAATGATTTCTACTCCATATCCAAATTCACAAATTGGAAAAAGCATACTTGAAGTAGTTTTACAAGCGGAGATTGAGAATTCTGATAAAAAATAAAAAAATACTGATTACAGGAATTTATGGATTTCTAGGAACACATTTAGCTGAAAGATTGCAGTTTGATAATGAAATAATTGGAATTAACCAATCAAATCAAAATAAAGACTTTGAATTACCTGATATCAAAATTATTGAAGGAGATATTTCTAATAAGAATACACTTGAAAGCATTAACACTGACATTGATCTAATCTTTCATTTTGGTTCTCCCACATCTGTAGTTTTATTTAAAAAAGATCCAATCAAATATTTTGATAACACAATTAACGGAATGAAAAACATACTTGAGTTTGCCAAAATTAATTCCATAAAAAAACTAATTTATCCTTCATCAGGAAGTGTTTACGCTAATAATTTTCCACCTCATGATGAAAACGTTATTCCCAAACCATCGAATAAATACGGTATTGCAAAAGTTGAGTGTGAAAATCTTGCAAAAAAATATGTTGACGAAGTTAATTCTATTGGTTTACGAATATTTGCAGCGTATGGGCCAGGAGAAGAAAAAAAACAAAATCTTTCAAGCGTAATCAATCTATTTTTGGATGATGTATCAAAAAATAATGTACCTGTAATTTTTGGTGATGGAAAACAAACAAGAGATTTCATCTACATTGAAGATGTAATTACCGGCATTCTTAATTCTGCTGAATTATCTCAGCAGGGAATAATTAATGTTGGAAGTGGAATTTCTACATCATTTAATCAGATCATTGAAAAAATTAGTGTTCAAACTGGAAAAGAAATTAATCCACAATATGTTAAAAAGGAATTATCCTACATAGATAACTTACAAGCAGATACAAAATTAATGAAATCTATTTTAAAAATAAACCCGACCTCAATCGATTATGGAATTAAAAAATTTGCTCAATATTTGAAAATCATTTCATAAATTCTTCTATCAACTGAATTAGAGATTCTACGCCTTTGTCATTATTTGCTTCATTTAATGCATAATCTTTACCCGCATTCGCTATTTCACTCCATTTAATATTATCTGGATCATTCAAATACTCCTCAAATTTTCTTTGATAATTATTTTCATCAATAAATATGGAATTTTCATTATTCTTAAATCCAAGATAACGTCCATGATTTTTTTCTGTAATCTCCATAAATGTCAAACATCCAGATGAAGGAATTTCAAAAAATTTTATCACTGGATAAAAAGTACCTGTAGCAATAGCACTTTGATATCTAGATAGATATTCTGCATAATCTTCATTGATGTATACATTTCCTTTCATCCCTGTATAATCTACATATGACAAATCATTGCACATAGTTCTCAATTTATAAAAATATGCTGCAGAATTGATATCTTTAGAAAACAAATGCGCAATTTTTGATTTCATATTACTTCTTCCAACATTGCCTGAATTCAGAATTTTTTCATTAATTCTTTCATTAAATGGCTTAAGATTTTCAAATTTTGTTGGTTCAATACCCCAAAGTATTTCTTTGAATTTAAACTTCTTTGGATAATATTTGTAGAAGTATTCTTTTGGTTGAAGACTCCAATACGCATCAATTTTAAATTTTTCATGAAGCTCAATCTGATTATATTTTTTTGCGTGGTGTGGATCACCTGTTTTCGTAATTACTGGAATTGTTGAATCATTTATTCCATGCAAAATTTCAGGTGTTGCGTCAAATCTATTATTAGCTAACAAAATAATATCACATTTTCCTTTAATCTTTTTTACATCAAACTCATTCTCACAAGGAAAATATGAAATTTCTAATCTTTCATTTCTTTTTAGCGCTTTCATAAAAAAATCATTGGTTGTCTGATCAAAATGATTTTTGTTAAAAAAATTATAATCTTTTTTATAGATTAGCGCTACAGAAATTTCTTTCTCCAAGTGTCATAACATCTCTAATACTAGTTAAAAATCACTCTTAATTCATGAAATTGATGCAAAAATTATATGCCTTGTTTAAATTTGCAAAATATGTTAATCGTTTCTCAAAACATAACAAACTACGATATTCCTGTTCCTGAAAATGCAGTTTTTCGAATAAATTTGGCATGGATTAACAGCATTGATGAATTAACAAAGATTTTAGAAATTCATAATCAAAGAAAGATATTCTTAGATTTACCGATAAATAGAACAAAACCTCCAAACAACAAATACACTCTAAATGAAATTATAGAGATAATTAAAACTCATACTAATATTGAATATTTTGCAATATCTAACGTAGAATCCAAAAATGATCTTTCTGAATATATTGAAAAATTGCCTAATTCTATAACATTGATACCAAAAATTGAAAGTCATATAGGAATTGAAAACATAGAAGAAATTGCTAAATCACTTGATTACAAATCACGTGTAATGATGCTAGACCACGATGATCTCTATTCGAATTTATTAAAATCAAAACAACCCTTAGAAAAATTTGCTGTTTACATTAACCAACTTTCTGAATTTTGTAAGTTAAATAATATAGTTTTACTTAGAACTATTGGTGTAATATTTAGTGATGACGAAAAACGAATTTCAGGTTATGTCAATTAACCATTCCAATTAAATTTTGCATTTATCATTTGATATAATTTTTCATTGTATTCTGAGAAAAATTTACTAATTTCTTTTCTTGTATCATCATTCATTTTTGGATAATCTGATATTTTTTGTTTTTCAAATCTTTTAATGGAAAAATTTGGTATTTCTAAAAATTCAAAAACTTTTGCTAGAGTTTCATTTGGATTATTTGAAAAATTTTCAGTAGAAAGTACACATAATTGTTTTTTGTTGAATACCTCATACCATTCTTTTAATTGGTCGGAGTAAATCCCTTTTGCGATATATGATTTTTTGTAATCAATGCGATTTAGTTTTACTTTTTTTTCTTTTTGTGAATTGATATAATCCATATCTACCTTAACTACCTCATCAAAACTTCTCTTTTCAGTCCCTTCTCTTATTCCCAAATGATAATTTGAATAAGCTCTATCAACTGGATTACGTAAAATAGAAATTAATTTAATATTTGGTAGCATTTCTGCAACTCTTTTTATCACATCATTATTCCAAATGTAGAATGGTGTGTCTTCTCCTGTAATTGCATATCCTGTGTTTTGTTCAGTTTTTTCCATTTTCTTCTTGGTTGGGAAGAGCGAGCGATACCAATCTTCCCCCAAATGGTAATTATCATCAAAAAAACCTATCTCATCATACGCTGCCTTTTCTACTGATGGATGTTGACAAATATCATAATACAATGATGTTGTTCCACAACGAACTGCACCGATTATCAAAAAATTTGGTAAAACTCGAGATTTTGCTGTAATGCCAGAATAATTACGTTTCAAAAATTGATAATAAATAATTTGATAGATTCTTTTAAAACTCATTTTCTTATTTTTCTCCATCTAACATTTCATAATTTATCCTAAAAATTTTAACATGATAATTGTATCCTACTTTTTTTGAATCAAAAACTTTCTCAAGGAATAGATATTTTTCTTCATTACTAAAAATTTCCTGAATATATTCTGGACCATTATTCATATCATCAACTACAATATGATCCAATCCTTTCTCTTTTGATTTCGTTAAAAACTCCTCTATGTCTTGATATCCCCAAGGTGAAATTTTGTTAATTTTTACATCTGAAGGTTTTTTCAAATTAGGCCATTCATTTATCATATTTGCTGTAGTGATGTAATTTCCATGTAAACTATCTCCATTTACAACATTTGACATACTAACTACTTGGGATGTTATACTAAATGATTCTCTTTCTAAGGATAGATCTGTTTTATTAAATTCCAAAAAACCAATTGATAGAATTAAAATACCAAAAATTAATGGAATTAAAATTATTTTTTTATTGATTAATTTTGGTTGTAATCTATCTAGACCATACAAACAAATTAAAATTATTAATGGATAAAGAATAAAATAATATCTAAACTCCAAAATCAATCTACCATGAGCATATAAAATTGGCAGCAGACAAAAAATAAAGCATAAAAGTAAAATTCCATGTTTATGATTTAATTTCTTCCACTTTCTATCTCTTAAAATAAAAACTATTGCTAAAGGAATGAAAAAAATAAAAATAGGAATTTGTATTAATCCAAAATTAATCATTAAAGTGGATAATCCAGTAGAAATGAAGGGTCCTATTCTATTAGTATTTTCTTCACCAGGAAATTGATCAGGCCCAACAGGAATACCCTGAATCACATACCTGTCTATTACCTTCAAGCCCTGAGAATAATGACTGATAAATCCATCCTTTCCCATTGTATCCATCCTTATCATAGCCATTGGAAACAAAATTAAGAAAAAAATTCCTGCACATAATACAAATTTGATAATTTTCTTATTTTCTTTTTTGAATCTTATAAAATACATTATAGAAAAAGGTATGAACAATAATAATCCTTCATATCTTACAATTGAAAATATTGCTAACACACCAAAGGATAGGTAAATCCATTTCTTACCACTCAAAAATAAAACTATTGCACTAGTTCCCAATAAAACATAAAGTGGCTCAGTAATTCCTAAAACCGAATTAGATATTATTCTAGGTTCGATTAAAAATATTGCTGCACCAATTAATGAGATAAACTTTGTAAAAAATTTTCTACACAAAAAATAAACTGGAATTACTGTAGCAAGTGAAATAATAACCGATGCCGTTCTTTCTACTTCCATATATGATAGAAAATTATCAAATTTAAATGCAGAAAAAAACACTGATAATAACGTTGGCCATCCATTATTAACTAACTCAACTCCTATTGGAAATTGTCCAGTTTGAGAAATCTCAAATCCATATGCAAAATAACTTAATGCATCTAATGACAATGGCAAATCATGCGGAAAATAAAATAATCTTATAGCTAATCCTATAATCATTATGCCAATAATTCCAAAAATTGTAAACCTATTTGAAATTCCGATAGGTGTATCTAATTTATTCAAGAATCAAATTCTCAATGATTTTCAAGTATTAATATTCCCCTAATGAATTATTTTTTCTACGACTGAAGTTTATGTTAATACAATTATATCGAGAAATATGTGACTAGGTTTTACCCATATACTTTCTATTTACAATAAAACAAAATGCTGCTTCAATTGAGAATGACAAAACGTAGGTTATTGCTAGTCCTACAATACCAAAATATTGTCCTAAAATAATCATCCCTGAAACTATTATTGACAGTGAGATGATGTTTGAAATTAGTACAAACCTGCTTTTTTCTTGTGCTAGAAATGTGGTTTGATAGAGTATTACAATGGTACCAGGAATAACCCAGAAACACATTATCTGAATTGCATCTAAAACCTCAGTAAATTTTGGAAAAAATGAAGTAATAAACCAAGGTGATAGAAAGTAACCTAAAACTGCTAATCCTATGGAGATAACAAGCGCAATAAGTTTTAATTTCGTCTGAATATTTCCTTTGGATTCTTCCGGTAGGATGTATTTATAAAATATTTGAGATGGAATAATTAACAGGCTTACAACCTGTAATGCTAAACCGTAATTCCCAAGTAATGCAAATCCTAACAGCGGTGCTATGATTAATTTATCTACATGTCCTGTAGATCTACCTAGAAGTGTTAAAATGTAATTATTTATTATAAATCCAATCCGACCCTTTACTAATCTAAAGCCAGTTATTATTCCCTTAAATGATTTTATGATAATAAAACTAAAATGAACATATGTCAATGCTAATGCATAGATTATACCTTCTGGACCAAAAATAAAATAGAATCCAATTCCTAATACTAGTGTTAATCCTTTTTGAATTAAGATATGTTTTGAATAACTTGTATATTTCCTTCTTCCAAGTAATTCACCAATAGCTAAAGTGTTAATAATATATCCAAATAATAATACTACTACATCAACTCTATAGAATAGAAAAATTATCACGATTGATGATATTACACCAAATATTAACGAAAGAAAATATAATGTTGAATGAATATTAATTTTTTTTGCTGTATAAACAACAATAGTATTCTGTGTACCAATTAATGATACAGCAGCTACTAACCCTGCAATACCCAGAAAATAAAAAATTTCACCGTATTGTTCTGGTTCAAGTACAGATGCTATGTAGAACCAAAAAGCGGCAGATAATGCATTACCTATAGAATCTCCTATACCAATAGATAATAAATTTTGTAATTTTGTTTTATTCAATTCTTATCATTGGTTAAATTGTTTATCTCCAAAATATTAAACATAGAATTTTTTGAAACAAAATAATGTGGAAAAATTAACTTCATACTTCATTTCCATTTTTTCCAATTATAACCATTAAATTCCACATTAACCATCTCATTGTCATTTGGTTTCCATGCTATATCTGCCAAAACAAGTATTCTTGCTTGTTCTTTACCAACATTGACATGTGCGGACGTAATGCCATTAGGAACACAAATTAAAACTGGTTTTTCTGAATCTATTTCTATTTCCTCAAAATTCCCATCTTTATCCTGAATAATAAAAACTACTTTACCATGAATACAAGAAAAATAACTTGTTCGTTTTTTGTGCAAATGGGGTCCTTTGATTTCTCCCGGATTGACTGAACTTACATAAACCATTTTGGGTGTTTTTTCAATGATATTATCCCAATCTCTCCAAATTACTGTTAATTCTCCATTCGTATGAGAATCATGTATATCTTTTGTAACATGTTTTTCTAATTCTATTACCGAGGCAATTTTTTTAACCATTTTAAAAAATGCCTTAATTTAGCCAATAAAAGTTTGGATTTAAAGGTACTTAGTAAACTATACAATATTTTATTAGGTTTGGAAAAATCGTGATTGTATGAAATTGCTTGTTACTGGGGGACTTGGATTTATTGGAAGTAATTTTATTCTCAAATTATTAAGAGAAAGCAATGATTTTGAGATAATCAATGTTGATGCTGAATTATTTGGTGCTGACCACAAAAACCTGCACGAAATTAAGAATTCAAAAAAATATCATTTTGAGAAGGGCAATATATCAAATAAAAAATTTATGGAGGAACAGATTGGAAAATGTGATGCAGTAGTTAATTTTGCTGCAGAATCGTTTGTTGACAGAAGCATTAACGACGCCAATCCATTCTTAGTATCTAACATAAGAGGTGCGTTTACAATACTCGATATAACAACTAAACAGAAGAAACGAATGATTCAGATTTCTACTGATGAAGTTTTTGGAAGTTTATCTAATGGAACTGCTACCGAAGAATCTAAATTTAATCCATCAAGTCCATATGCTGCAACAAAGGCTGCCGCCGAACTTTTAATCAATTCATACTTCATTACACATGGTTCTGATGTTGTTATAACTCGATGTACAAATAATTACGGACCAAGACAATTCCTAGAAAAATTAATTCCAAAAACTATCGTATTAGCTTATAATGATAAAAAAATTCCTGTTTATGGGAACGGTTCAAATATTAGGGATTGGATCTTTGTTGATGATCATTGTGATGCAGTTCATCTTGCTCTTAAAAATGGCAAATCTGGTGAATCCTATAATATATCGGCTAATAATGAAATCAGTAATCTGGCTGTTATAAAAAAAATTCTTGAACTTATGAATAAATCGGAAGAACTTATAGAATTTGTTGAAGATCGACCTGGACATGATCTTAGATATAGTATGGATTCTAGTAAATCTATGAAAAATCTTGGCTGGAATGTAAAATCAAACTTTGAAGATGGTTTAGAAAAAACCATTCAATGGTATCTTGAAAACCCTGGAATTCTCAATAATATCTCAAATGCTTTGGAACCAACACCATGGAAAAATTCTAATTAATTCACTAAATTATGGAATTATAGAAAATGAAAGGAATAATTCTTCATGGTGGTCATGGTACCAGATTGAGGCCTCTAACTCACACAGGACCAAAACAACTCTTACCAATAGCGAATAAACCTATGTCTGAATACTGCATGGAGTCTATACGAGAAACTGGTATTACTGACATTGCAATAATAATTGGCGGATTAGGTTCTAACAAAGTTAAGGAATATTATGGAGACGGCAAAAAATTTGGTGTCAATATTACGTATGTTGAACAAGATGAACCAAAAGGAATTGCCCATGCTATCTATCTATGTAAAGATTTTGTCAATAATGAAAAATTTCTTGTATTTCTTGGTGATAATATAATACAACGTCCAATATCTGATTTTATAGAGAATTTTAAAGAATCGAATTTTGATGCTACACTATTACTCTGCAAAGTTGATAATCCTTCAAGCTTTGGAATTGCACAAGTAGAAAATAAAAAAATTATAAAAATTACTGAAAAACCAAAAAATCCTTCATCAAATCTTGCAGTAACCGGAATCTATCTACTAACGCCCAAAATATTCACGATTATAGAAAACCTCAAGCCATCTTGGAGAAATGAATTAGAGATTACTGATGCATTGGACATTCTTTTAAATCAAAATGACAATCTAAGTTTTGAAATTATTACTGATTATTGGAAAGATACTGGTACTCCGGAAGATATTATTCATGCTAATGGAGAAATCATCAAAAAGATGCCTGAATATTTCTATGGCAAAAAATCAGAAAACACAAAAATTTCAGGCAAAGTGTTAACTGGAAAAAATTCTGTTATAGCAGAAAATACCATTATTACAGGACCTGTAATAATTGGAGAAAATTGTAAAATAAATTCAGGAGTTATTATTGGACCTAATACTAGCATAGGAAATAACTCAATAATTAATCGAGGAAATATTGAAAATTCAATCATAATGGAAAATTGTGAAATAGACTCCACAGCAAAAATACGAAATAGTATAATTTCGAATAACTCAAAAATTATTCAAGCTGATCAATCAAATAACGAAAAAATCTTTTTACTTGGAGAAGGAACGAAAGTTTATCTCTAAATCTAATTTTTTATTATCATAGCTTGTGATCCAGTTAATTCGATCACCTGTACCTGGTTCTCATTTTTAAATTCTCTAAAAGCTTTCTGAATTCCATCTGAATGATAATCATGTATTAGAATTATTCCTCCTTGTACCATCTTTGGGAAGAAAAATCTCAAAGAATCTATTGTACTCTTATACAAATCTACATCTAAATGTACAAAACAAAATCTTTTATCAACAATTTCCTTCCCTGACTCAGGAAATTTTCCTTTTATGATATGTACATTTTCATATTTGTTTAACAATTCTTTTATTGATTCTACACTTGTATTACTAAATTGATTTTCATACCAATGTTTTTCACCAAAATGTGTATCATCATCTGATAAATCTGGCAGTCCTGTGAATGTATCAAAAAGATATAATTCTTTTTCTTTCTTTACTTCACAAATCAATTTAGCTGATCCACCTTGAAATACTCCTACTTCTGCCAAATCTCCTTCAATAGCTGTTTGAGTTTTTACAATGGAGTAAATCATAAAGGCTTCATAAGGATAAAATGCAAAATCAACATCTTTCTTAATCTCTCTGATTAATTCTACAATTTCTTTGTCTTTATAAAATGATAAAAGTTTGAATTGAAATATAGTTGCAAATTTACTTAAAATCCCACCCACGCTCTTTGAGTTATAAACAATCTTTCTTGTCTTATCTGCCATAATCACTTACAAATTAATTAATAATTTAACATTATTACTAGTATATTTCCTGCGTCTTCAATATATTACACTCTACTAACGATTTATCAAATTGACGGTATATGAAGAAAAACCTCTTGTTAGTATAATTATACTGAATTATAATGCAGGTAAATTACTTGAAGAATGTATAGATTCTATCTATAAGAGTAATTACAAAAATTTTGAGATTATAGTTGTTGATAATAATTCAAAAGATAATAGTCATATAGCGTGTAATGAAAAATTCTCATCAATCAATCTAATAGAGAATAAAAAAAATTTAGGTTATTGTGAAGGAAATAATGTTGGGATACGAAGTTCCAATGGTAACTTCATAGCAATTCTTAATCCTGATACAATTGTTGATCCTAATTGGATCGATGAATTGCTTCTTGGATATCAAAAATTTGGTGATGGAATATACCAACCAAAATTTTTAACTATTGATAATGAGTCAATTATCCAAAGTACTGGAAATATGATCCAATTATTTGGTTTTGGATATTCAAGAAACAAAGGTGATCAAAATGAAAAACAATTCAACAGTATAGAAACTGTCAATTATGCATCTGGAACATGTTTATTCACATCTAAACAAATACTCACACAATTAGATCTCTTTGATTCATTTCTATTTGCTTATCATGATGATCTAGATCTTTGTTGGAGAGCCAGTATGCAAGGAATAAAATCATATTATGTTCCCGCCTCTATTGTATTTCATCCTTCAGAAGGATTTAGTTTTAAATGGAGCAATCTCAAGTTTTTTCTTTTGGAGAGAAATAGATTATACTGTCTGTTTACGCACTACTCTCGAAGTACATTTTTAAAATTTCTTCCTGCATTAATACTAGTAGATATTGCTGTTGGTTTTTTTTATTTGAAGAATGGGTTATTCACCGAAAAAATCAAGGCTTCATTAAATATATTAAAAAATTTCAGGAAAATTAATTCTCGATATATAGAAATTCAGAAAAAAAGAACTGTTGATGATAAAACAATAATTTCACATTTTAAAAATGAAGTGATTTTACCTAAAGGAATAAATCTAAAAAATAAAATTCCATTTAATTCTACACTAAGATTCTTATCAAAATTATGTAGACTGGTAATTTAATTTTCTTTTTTTGATAATGCAATTGCTATTGCATATTCATTTTCATGAGAAATTGAGGTAGTAAACTCGTATTTTTCTTTAGAGTTCTCTAATTTTATTTTAGGTCTTGAGTTAGAATGAAATGTTTCAATCTTATTGAAAACTAAATTTTCATTAATTGATTTTTGTACAGCTTCTTTTAAAGCAAATTTACCTGCAAAATGTGGGTATGGATCGATAAACCTCTTACAATATGATATCTCTGATTTAGTAAATATTTTCTCATAGAAACTTTGATTCTCAAAAATTTTCTTCT
>Ga0066854_10000237_pt1 | contig 19825 bp, 24 predicted proteins | sample ETNtaG_8_FD_65494 | JGI IMG/M metagenome (GOLD analysis project Ga0066854, IMG submission 65494) | Marine microbial and viral communities from oxygen minimum zone, Eastern Pacific Ocean - ETNP201406SV75 | ecosystem: Environmental > Aquatic > Marine > Oceanic | place: Pacific Ocean: Eastern...
AAAAAAAAACCATTCTTCAAAATGATTGGTTACTATAGTAGCCACTCTAAACAACTGATTAAAGGAATTTAAGGATGAACAACAAACCAGTGCTGGGTATTATTGGTGGTAGCGGTCTTTATGAAATTGACGGCTTACAAAACACCTCATGGCAGAAATTTCCATCTGCTTTCGGAGAACCTTCTGACGCACTGTTGTGTGGTGAACTCAATCAGCAAAAAATTGTATTCTTACCGCGTCACGGACGTGACCATCAAACGCCACCGTCCCAAATTAATTTCCGCGCTAACATCGATATCCTCAAAAAAGCAGGGGTCACGGATATTATTTCTATTAGCGCCGTTGGCTCTCTTCAGGAAAAACTAACACCGGGCATGTTTGTTATTGTCGATCAATTTATTGACCGTACTTTTGCCCGAGAAAAGAGTTTTTTTGGACCCGGTTTAGTCGCCCATGTGTCTATGGCACACCCGGTGTGTAATCGTCTGGGTGATCACCTTGAAAAAGCCACTCGGAATTGCGGCATTGAAGTCGTACGAGGGGGTACCTATTTAGTCATGGAGGGCCCTCAGTTTTCAACTTTAGCCGAATCTAACCTGTATCGTAGTTGGAATTGTGATGTGATTGGGATGACCAATATGCCTGAAGCTAAATTAGCACGAGAAGCTGAAATCTGTTATGCCACTGTTGCCATGGTCACAGACTTTGATTGTTGGCATCCAGAACATGACAATGTTTCGGTTGAAGCAATACTCAACGTTTTACACGCTAATGCTAATAATGGCCGATCTATGATTAAAAACGTTGCCCCAACCATTCATGCTGAGCCATCAGCCTCAAACTGTCATTGCAAAAAGAGCCTCCAAAATGCCATCCTCACCCCTCCCGAGGCACGAGATGAAGCGATGATAGATCAACTAAGTGCCGTTGCCGGACGCGTTCTTAAATCACCCTAATTTTTTATTGACCACACGTCTTATTCACTAAAAAGTCGGGCCCATAACTTAACCAACAGATCACTTTTTATCCAACCACCCATTCAGCACCTTTTATGAAAAAAAATACGATTGAAACCTTACGCTGGCACAAAGATCATCTGGAAATGATTGACCAACGGATATTACCCACTGATTTTCAATACCTTGCCTACCATTCAGCGGAAGGTGTTGCAGAAGGAATCCGTTCCATGGTCGTTCGTGGTGCCCCTGCAATTGGCTGTGCTGCCGCCTACGGTATCGCATTAGCCGCACTGAACCTCAAGGACGCTAACTCCGAGATTTTCTTAGCAGGCATGGAAAAGGCTTTTACCGTTTTGTCGCAAAGCCGCCCGACAGCTATTAACCTTTTTTGGGCGCTGGAAAGAATGCATCAAACCATGACTACCGCCACTAAATTAAGCCCCAACCAACTGGCCACAACCTTATTAACTGAGGCTCATCACATAACCCGTGAAGATATAGTAACCAATCAAACCATGGGGCGTTTTGGGGCGACACTACTACCCGATGGTGCGCGTGTCTTAACCCATTGTAATGCCGGTGCCTTAGCCACAGCGGGCTACGGTACCGCATTAGGTGTTATCCGTGCTGCTGTAGAATCAGGGAAAAAAATATCTGTTATTGCTGATGAAACCCGGCCTTTTTTGCAAGGCGCACGATTAACAGCTTGGGAAATGATCCAAGAAAACATTCCGATCACCCTCATTGCTGACAGCATGGCTGGACATCTTATGCACTGTGGTGACATTGATGCCATCATTGTCGGCACTGATCGAGTCGCCAGTAATGGCGATGTTGCCAATAAAATTGGCACCTATATGGTTGCCGTTTTAGCGAAACGACACAATATTCCCTTTTATGTCGCCTGCCCGCTATCAACAATAGATCGCTCCATTGACACTGGCAACGAAATACCCATTGAAGAAAGAGCTAGCGAAGAAGTGACCGGTTACCAAAATTATCGCTGGGCCGCCCAAGGTGTCAAGGTTCGAAATCCTGCTTTCGATGTCACACCAGCTGACTTAGTTACTGCACTTATTACTGAAAAAGGCATTGTAAAACAGCCTAATAAAGAGCGTATTTCTATGTTATTTTAATTCAAAACTCCCTGTGACATACGACAGCTACTTTTTATCTGCACGATGCTTAACATCATCTTCATCGGCTCATCGCCCCCCTTAGCACTCTCAACATTGCGCGCGTTCATAACGCTCAATCAATCTATTGTGGGCATTTTTACCTCCGACATACAACCCTCTAACGCACCCGAACTATTCCCCGTTCACAGAGAACATAGTGAAACATTTGATCAACAGGCTCGCTTGCATAATATTCCTTGTATTCATCTTAACGCGCCCCTTAAAAACCACTACAATCAAATAAAATCCTTTCATGCAGGCTTAATGATTACCTGTTGCTTTAGCAAAAAAATACCCCCTTCCATCTTCACCCTACCAACTTTAGGCGCTGTCAATATACACCCGTCCTTGTTGCCTAAGTTTCGTGGACCTGATCCTATTTTCTGGCAATATAAGTTAGCCTGTAAAACATGGGGCATTACTCTCCATAAAATTTCATCACAATTTGATGCTGGCGCTATTTTAATACAACAAGGTTGCTATATGCCGGAGGGTATTCATGCTTCACAATCGCTACATCTTTTAGCTCAAGCAATACCGAAACTGCTAACCCGCGGATTAGCACAATTAAAAGCACCCGCTCAATCTTTAAAACCACAAAACAAAACCCTTGCAAGCACTCATCCTATGCCAACGAAAGCCGACTATACGCTAGCCAATAGCGCTTCGACACGAGACACTTTCAATTTTATTTGTGCCTACGCGACCATCAATACACCGATAAAATATACCGTTAACAAGCGTGTTTTTTGGCTCATTAAATGCATTGCATACAATCATGTGATTCTCTATGAAACAAAACTCAATAAAAACATAATTACCGTTCCATGCGCTGATGGTCAAATAAGCGCACAATACTACTTTGATTAAATCATTGCACAATGCATGGAATTCTACTTATTGTGCTTTCTTCACCCTAACTAAAGTACTTTTTAACACCATGCAATCCCCTCAAAACTATCAACTCGTTAAAACAGGACTACAAACCCCTCTCGCTAACGGGGCTACACAATGCAACTTATGTCTTTGGCGATGCAAAATTAACCCGGGGCAACGCGGTTTTTGCCAAACTCATGTTAATCGACAGGGCACCTTATATAATCTCTCCTATGGCATCTTATCGTCAATAGCCATAGACTCCATTGAAAGCAAACCCGTAAAACACTACCGCCCCAATACCCGCGTTATATCGGTGGGTAGTTATGGCTGTAATTTTCGTTGTGGTGGCTGTCACAACTTAGATATCTCCTGGGGTGTTTCCGCATTAGACGACCTTGCCAAAGGGCAGTCAAAACAAGCCTGGGTGACTCCCGAAACACTGATTGAAGCCGCGATCACCGAAGGGGTTGACGGCATAGCATTCACTTATTCTGAGCCGGCTGTTTGGTTGGAATATGTTTTAGCAGTCAGCATTCTTGCTCATAAAGCAGGACTTTATACGGTTTATGTCACCAATAGTTTTATTACCGATGAAGCCTTAGAACTCATGGCCCCTCATATTGATGTCCTTTGTTCAGATATAAAAAGTTTATCCGATGATTTTTATCAACAAATCTGTCCGGTTGCGACTGTTGATCAAATTTTAAACACCATCAAAAAAGCCGCCACCTTAGGCATTCACGTTGAAACCCGTACAAATATTATTCCCACGAAAAATGACGACAGTGATGAGCACTTTCGTATTGCTTGTTGGATTCGAGATAATTTAGGGACCGCTAGTCCTTGGCATATCACCCGTTTTTCCCCCGCCTATAAACTCAACCACCTCCCTACCACACCCGAAAAATTACTCGTTGATGCCCAAGAAACGGCAGTTAATGCTGGACTGCAGAATGTCTATATCTATAATGATAAAGGTTGTGATTGTGCTGAAGACAATAAACCTATATCCTCTTTTTTTAATAGCAACAGTGAAGACATGCACCTAGTTAAACAATGTGCAGCGAGCTGTTGTGGTGACGACGGAGTTCTCCTCAAAAAATACGAGCTCTAACCCAGTTCCCACGAAAACAAGAGGTTTACATGCCTAAAAAAGTACATTGCGTGGTTCTTAAACAAGAATCCGAAGGTTTAGAAAAAGTCCCACACCCCGGTGAATTAGGACAACGTATTTATAATGAGGTTTCTAAAGCCGGTTGGCAACAGTGGTTAGAACGTGCCACCGCTATTATCAATGAAAATAATTTAAGTACCGCCGATGCCGAAAGTCTTAAATTAATTGAAAAACATATGTTAGGTTTTTTCTTTGGTGAGGGTGACTACGGCCAGATGCCTTCAGGTTTTCGACCGGCAGGCTCTGGCGGCAAGAAATAAGCTACTCAGCCACTAAAGAAAAAGCGGGGGCTGTCACAACCCTTAAATGAGAAAACGCCTCTTGTAAGGCTGCCACTACCGCCTGAGATGAGTCCCCCTGTGCAAAGAGATAACCTAAATAACCATTCCCCTCTGGTATTGGCACCAAATAATTACCTTCTCGGATAATAATGTCCACTTTTTCAATGCCTAAAACCTGACTGGCTGCCCACACCCCTTCAACGCGCCTTAACAACCCTTTCTTGGGTATTGGGATCATCATAACGCCTCGAGCTGTTTCCAAGGCCGGAACCTTAAAATCTCGCCCCATAGCTAACTTAATAACCATTTGTTCTAACTCAATACCGCCCCCTAAGCTAAACACCTGACTACACTCGCCCCCAATAGTCCGTGCCGCAATTTCAAGAATCCAGGCGCCTTCTTTATTAACACGAAGTTCTGCATGAACAGGGCCCGTCACCAATCCATAAGCATGACATGCCTCCTGAACACAGCTAAACACTTGTTGCTGTTGCTGATCGGTCAAGCGCGTAGGTGTTACATAAATGGTTTCTTCAAAGAACGGTCCTTCTAAGGGATCGGGCTTATCAAAAATAGCCAACACCGTAAGTGCCCCTTGCAATAAATAACCCTCAAAAGCAATTTCAACACCCGGCAAATAGCGTTCAATCAGGATATGCGTCCGTAAAAAAAGATCTGAAGCATTTTTAATAATCCCTCTTATTCGCTCACAACCCCGTGTTAACTGTTCAAAACTATCTACCCGTATAACCCCTTGACTGGCCGATAAATAAAGTGGCTTTACAACACACGGAAATTTTAGCTGCTGACATTGCCCCAGTACCGGGTGTGATAAATTAATCAGCGCAAACTCAGGAACACGGCAACCTGCTTCTTGCAATCTAGATCGGGCTAAATCTTTTCTACTGGAGAACTTAGTGGCTAGCGGGGGGTTATGCGGCAAGTCCAAACAAGCCGCCACTGAAGCGGCTAATTCAACCGTACTATCATCACAACCAATAACAGCGACAATAGTTTTTTCTTTAAGTTCTGTACATAGGGTCGCTACTGCTTGCTTAAGATTTGAAAAATCAACATTAATGCCCTGTTTCACTTCCGAAACTAATGAATTCTCGCCCTGCGAGGCAATAATGACATTAAGGCCCAACTGCGTCGCTGCACTCACATAAGGGGCAATACGGTAACTATATGGTTGTGCTACCAATAAAACAAACGATGTAATTATGAGCCGCACCCGCCTCCAGCTGCGCCACAGGTCCCACAGGTCCCCGAGCCACCGGTTGCCGCAAATACATTTCTAAAAACAAAACTTTTATTCAGCCCTTCTGATTTATAGTCAATTTCGACACCGGTTAAAAAACCTAAGGCCACTGAATCAACATAAATATTCAGCCCCTCTACTTCATACACAAAATCAAATTCCGTCGGCGTTTCCACCAGTGTCATTCCATACTCCATGCCACTACAACCACCGCCCGAAACAAAAACGCGTACCCCTTCGGAATCGCCTTCATTGCCACTAATTTCAATCAACTGTGCTAATGCTTCTTGTGAAACATTAATCTCATTTGATAATTTGTTCTCAAAAGTATTCACTGTCATAATAACCTCTAATCATAGCCCGCTATTTTTTATGCTAAATCAACATGCATTAACATTAAATTTCACAAACCCTACACAATCAAAAAATCACTCTAAATTAAGAAACAACTAATTTTAGCACCACTATATCTCTCATTTTGCCGTATAATTTTATTTTTTCAAATTAACCCTCAATTATGACTGAGACCGAAAACGTTCACCCCCATGAAGTCAATAAATTTGGCTCCTTAGCAGAGCGATGGTGGGACCCCCAAGGCGAATTTAAAACATTACATGATATCAACCCACTAAGAATACAATTTATCACCGAATTCTTAGCCATCCCTAAAAAGAAAATTGTTGATGTCGGTTGCGGCGGCGGTATTTTGAGCGAAGGCCTAGCTAAAGCAGGCAGTAAAGTTACAGGCATTGATCTCAGTTCTGAATTAATAGACATCGCTGATCTACATGGACTTGAGTCCGGTATTAAGGTGGATTACAAAGTCATTAGTGCAGAAGCTTTTGCCAAGAAAAACAAAGCTAAATTTGATTATATCACCTGCATGGAAATGCTCGAACATGTCCCAGACCCTTCAGCTATTGTTACAGCATGTGCTGAAATGGTTAAACCCGGCGGCTATGTTTTCTTTTCGACACTCAATCGTAAACCCAAAGCTTATCTACTTGCTATTTTAGGGGCTGAATACCTTTTAAATATGCTTCCTAAAGGTACCCATGATTATAAGACTTTCATCAAACCTTCTGAACTAACCCAGTGGACACGCTCAGCTGATTTAGAAATGCGTGGCATGATTGGTATTGAATACAATCCTTTGACCCAAAATTTTTATCTGAGTAAGTCGGTGGATGTTAATTATATAGCGGCCTACCAACGACCGAAATAAGAGCCTCATGCACCCTGACTTCTCGCTCGACTGCATGCTGTTTGATCTTGATGGAACGCTGTTAGATACCGCCCCTGATTTAATTTCATCGCTTAATTACGCGCTCAAAAATGAAGGCTTTAACCCTGTCCCATGGACAATCATAAAACCCTATGTGTCGTATGGTGCCGTCGCTATGATTAAACACAGTATTACTGATGCTATTTCAGTTAACCAACAAAACAAATTGTTAACATTAATGCTAGACCACTATGAAGCGAATGTTGCCATCGACACTGATTATTTTAGTGGCATCCCTGCTATCTTAGAGAAACTGGAAAGAAAAAAGATAAAGTGGGGTATTGTCACCAATAAACGCTCACGTTTCACGACCCCCTTAGTCTCTTCATTTGGACTAGATCTTCGTGCCGACTGTATTATTTCAGGTGATAGCACTGCCTACCCGAAGCCTAACCCACTGCCACTATTGACCGCCTGTAAACAAAGCCATGTTTTGCCCCAAAACTGTATTTATATTGGTGATGCTTTGCACGATATTGAAGCTGGAAAACAAGCCAAGATGGGCACTATTGTTGCCACTTATGGCTACCTTAAAAACAATGACCAACCCGATACCTGGGGTGCTGATGCGCTCATTAATCACGCCGCTGAATTAGACCACTGGATTTAACTACTTTTAACCATGCCTTTAGATAACCAAACATTCTTAATCACTGGCGCAGGCGGGGGTCTAGGCCGCATTGCCGCTCTTGCACTAGCCCAGCAACACGCTTCGATTATTTTACTCGATAACAGTATTGAAAAGCTTGAATCCATTTATGATGCCATCGTTAAAACAACCGAGACTGAACCCGCTATTTATCCCTTCGACCTAGTCGGTGCAACAGAACAAGACTTTTTTGATCTGGCAAACACTATTGAAGAAAAATATGGCCATCTAAACGGGTTAATACACTTGGCTTCTGAAAAGCCCACCCTAAGCCCCCTAAACAGTATTTCAACACAAGCCTGGGAACACTGTTTAAACCTGAACCTGAGTGCTCCTTTTCTATTAACTAAGGTCTTACTGCCCTTACTTGAAAAAAATACGCATGCTTCGATTGTTTTCACTTCTAATTCTACCGTTAGAAAAGGAACCGCTTATTCATCTGCCTATGGCGTGGCTAAAATAGCCATCGAAGGTTTTGCGCTAATCATGGCCGATGAACTTGCATCTGCCGGAAAAATACGCGTTAACATACTGATTCCGGGAAAAGTTGACTCTCCGGTTAGAAACTATATCTTTCCGGGCGAAAACAAGTCATCTTTGGCCAAAGTTGAGTCCTTAATCCCCATTTATCAATATTTATTAGGTTCTCAAAGTGTTGGCGTCACCGGTCAAATTATTGATGCCGAAGCATTTGATTTAACCAACGATTTATAAAAATCATGTCTGAAAACGAAAAAATTATATTAACGCGTGATGTTAACGTTGTCATTATCCCCGATGGAAATCATGACACCTTAAAAAAAGGTGAAACCGTTTCAATCCACCAAGCCCTCGGTAACAATTACACCGTGGTTACTGAATATGGCAATATGGTCCGCATTTCAAGCCATGATGCCGATGCCCTCGGTAGAGAAACACATTCATTAAAAACCTTAGTCACGGAAACAGCCCCTGACGCGGTAGAAAAAAATTGCTGGGAAGTCATGCGTACCGTCTATGATCCTGAAATACCCGTAAACATTGTTGAACTGGGGTTAGTCTATACCTGTAAGGTGACTGCTGTTAGTGAAACCTCAAATGATGTTAATATTGAAATGACTTTAACAGCGCCAGGTTGTGGTATGGGGCCCGTTATTCAAAGTGATGTGGAAAAATGTATCCGTGCTTTACCCGGCATTGAAAACGTTAATGTTGAAGTCGTTTTAGACCCACCGTGGTCTCAAGATATGATGAGCGAAGTGGCTAAAATACAACTCGGATTAATCTAAACATCGGACTTTCTCACCGCCGTTGATAACGATACTTGTGATCTGCCCGTTAATTAATTAACCTACCTTTCTTAAATGTTAACGTGCTTATCACAGCCCCCGAAAGATCCCATTGCATTTCGACACCTTCTTTCAATCCATTTTTATAATTAACTTCTAGTTTTTTTTGCCCATTAGGATACCAGTAAACTACTGGACCGGACTCAAGACCCATCACATAATTTACTTTCGATAATTTACGCCCTTGTTCATCCCACTCGGTATACATACCCTGTAGTTTTCCGGATTTATGCGTTCCTTCCCACTCTTTTTGACCATTTTCGTACCAACCCATCCACAAGCCTTCCTGTTGATTATCAATTGACTGGCCTTCAGATTTCTTTTGACCACTCTCATACCACATGGTCATAATGCCATTCATAGAGCCTTCTTTAATGTAATTCTGTAATTTCTTTTGCTTATTAACATAATGTTGCACATAAAAGCCCGTATAAGGCTTATCTTCCCCCTGCGCATATTTTAGACCTTCTTTATCAATCAAAGAAGACTCCTCACGCTCTTGAGAACACCCAAAAAGACCCAAACATAACAACACAAAAAAAACTTTACCCAACACTTTCATTAATAACACCTTAAAATATAATAACTTTTATAAAACCGATCAACACCCATGCCATTTATCTTTTATGACCGCGACTGTATTTTGAACTTATTGACTTTTTATTTAGGTCTCCCCTTCTTTGAACTTTAAGATCAACGTGCTCAAACATCACTTTTAATTCTTTATCATTAAGCTCATAAAACAACCGTGTCCTTAACTTCTCAGGCAAATATGCAGGGCCATAACGAACACGCATCAGTCGGTTCACCACTAACTCCTGAGACTCCCACAATCGCCTAATTAATCTATTTCTCCCTTCTTTAACCGTGACCTTATACCAAGAGTTAATCCCTTCTCCCCCGGCAAAAGTAATACTGTCAAAGTGAGCCATACCATCTTCAAGTTCAACACCACTCTTCATTCGCTCGAGTACTTCATCGGTGACCTTGCCAAAAACTCTCACCGCATATTCACGCGTAATTTCTGTAGAAGGATGCATTAAACGGTGTGCTAACTCACCATGATTAGTCACTAATAATAAACCCTGTGTATTAATATCAAGACGACCCACAGTGATCCAGCGCCCAACCGTTAATTTAGGTAATTGTGTAAAAATAACGGGACGTCCTTCGGGATCACGACGGGTCACCACCTCACCGGTAGGCTTGTTATAAATCAATACTCTTGGGGGTTGTTCTGAGAACTTATCCAAATCAACACGTCGGCCGTTAATTTTAACTAAATCACTCGGCACGATACGATCACCTAATGCTGAAGTTTTTTCATTAATTCTTATTTTTCCCTCAGTAATCCAGCGTTCTATTTCACGACGAGACCCTAAGCCTGCTCGCGATAAAACTTTCTGAATACGTTCACCAGGTTGTGATTGAGAGTTATTCTGGGGTGTTTTACTGGATTTAGACTCACTTACAGAAGAACTACTTGGTTTTTGTTTTTTCAAAGAAATGACTGCCTCTTTATTAAATATTTAAACTATTAGGTAAATCGTTCGTGCTCTCCTGAACACCCTCTTTTATATCCGTTGCTTGCAACTCTTCAGCTAAAATCTTTTGCTCTATTTCTTCATCAAATTGACGAATATCTTCCATTGAAGGTAAATCCTCTAAGGACTTTAGATTAAAATAATCTAAAAATTGTTTCGTGGTACCTAAAACCGCTGGTCGACCCGGAACATCCTTGTAGGATAAAACCCGAATCCATTCTCTGTCCATCAACGTTCGTATAATACTAGAACTGACAGCAACCCCTCTGATACCCTCAATATCGCCGCGAGTCACCGGTTGACGGTAAGCAATAATGGCTAAAATTTCTAAAAAAGCACGGCTGTATTTGGGTGGCTTTTCTTCAAACAACCGAGAAACCCAAGGTGATAATTGTTCACGCACCTGAAATCGATAACCACTTGCCAATTCACGTAACTCAATAGAACGATCCTGATAATCTTCAACAATAGTATCAATAGCTTCTTGTAAATCAAGTGTATCGGGTCGTTCTAATTCTGGAAAAACATTACGCAACTGCCCTGTGGTAAGAGGCTTTTCAGAGGCAAATAAAATTGCCTCAACTTTATATTTCAACAACATATCATGTCAATTTTTTTCATCAATTAATCCCTCTGACTTGAAGCTCTGACTGGTCGTGTGATTGACTAATATCAAGGTATCCTTCTTTACAGAGCTCGAGGATAGCAATAAAGGAGACAACGACCCCTTGACGCCCTTCGTCTTTATTGAACAGCTCCGAAAAAACAAGATAATCGAATTCTTTAAGTTTTTCCAAAATGATTGACATTCTTTCACGAATTGACAAAGTCTCCCGAGTAATATGATGGTGGGTCACTTGTTCAGCATGTTGTAAAACATGCTGAAAAGCTAACATTAATTCTTTAAAATCTATATCCGGTAATCTTTTCTTAACATCAATCGTCGAACAATCGGGCTCAATAATAAAAGTATCCCGTTCATTCCGAGGCAAGCGATCAATGTCTTCAGCCACTTTCTTTATTAAATCATACTCCATAAGTTTGCGTATCAGATACGCTCTTGGATCCTCTTCTTCACCCTCTTCAGTTGTGTCCTCTTTAGGCAATAACATACGGGATTTTATCTCTGCAAGTAACGCGGCCATCACTAAATATTCGGATGCTAATTCAAATCTAAAATCAGAAATCATATCAATGTAAGCCACATATTGTTGCGTAATTTGCGCAATAGGGATATCAAAAATATCAACATTCTGTTTTTTAATAAGATACAACAGTAAGTCCAAAGGTCCTTCAAAAGTTTCTAAAAAAACCTTAAGACTATCGGGCGGTATATATAAATCTTCCGGAAGCGATTGATAAGGCTCTCCGTCCACCATCGCCAAAGGGCTTTTTTCAGAATCATCTGTGGTTATTGACATCAGTTCCATATCTTGAGATTATATCCCCGCGACACTAAAAAAAAATTGCTGCAAATAATACAGCGGATAGCCCAAAACCATACTTAATGTATCCGTCATTAATAACACTAACAAAACGATTAACCCAAGGCTTCCAATACGATTAAAATGCCACGCCCACTTTGGGGGTAACAAGCAGGCTAATACGCGGCTACCGTCTAATGGCGGTATCGGAATAAGGTTTATCAATGCTAACACTAAATTAATCGAAATGCCTGCAATCCCCATATAAATAAGCGGCAATGAAATAGTCTCCAACTCGACTGAAACGCCTATACGGGCAATTCCTGCCCAGATTAAAGCCATTAACAAATTGGCTATAGGCCCCGCAATTGCCACCAGTGCCATATCAACCCGTGGGTGACGTAAATTATTATCATTAACGGGAACCGGTTTGGCCCATCCAAAAATAAATCCAGTAGAAGATAAAACTAAAACAACTGGTACCAATATCGTACCAATCCAATCAATATGTTTAATGGGATTTAAGGTTAAACGACCCAACATAGAAGCGGTAGTATCACCACGCTTCTTTGCGACCCAGCCGTGAGCAACCTCATGAACGGTGATAGCAAAGATCACTGGCAAAATCCAAACAACGATTCTTTGAGTTAGCGTTAATTCGTCCATGACAACAATTGATTCAATAGGAAAAGATTGAAGCTATTCATATTCGTTTACCCTTCTTAAAAAATTCAAAACTACGTTGCTCCTAACAAAGGGTTTCCCCCTTTTCCTTCTCGAATAATATCGGGCTTACCGTCTGAAAAAGCAATAATAGTTGTTGGCGTATAATCGACAATACCCGAATCAATCACCAAATCGACTTCTTTTTCCAAACGCTCTCTTATTTCATAGGGATCAATCAGTGATGACTGTTCTCCCGGTAAAATTAATGTTGTGCTAAATAGGGGCTCCTTAAATTCATTTAATAACTCCTCGGTAACACGATGGTCAGGTAAACGTACACCAATCGTCTTTCGTTTCGCGTGTTGTAATTGTTTCGGAACTTCGTTGGTCGCTTTCAAAACAAAAGTAAACGGCCCAGGGCTTAATGCTTTTATAACCTTAAAAGCCTCATTATTCATTCGCCCCACGCTAGACACCTGTGCCAAGTCTTTACACAACAAGGTAAAATTATGTTTATTATTTAATTGTCTTATCGAAGATATTCTATTTAAAGCGGTCTGACTATCTAGCTGACACCCTATTGCATAAGACGAATCTGTTGGGTAAGCAATCACACCACCGGCTCGAACAATATCGACTGCACGACGAATAAGTCGTATTTGAGGGTTTTGCGGATGAATTGAAAAGAATTGCGCCATACCGATAGTTTAAAAGAAATATTTCGCTTACCCTAATAATTCCATTAAAAAAGCCTCTGGCTAATTTAACCTTCAATGACCTCTATTTCATCGACTAGAGAAGGATCCCATAATTTCTCCAAAGCATAAAACTCACGTGCCTTTGCGGTCATTAAATGAACAATCACATCACCCAAATCAAGTAAAACCCAATCGGCACCCGGTTTACCTTCAACACCCAGTGGGGTTACCCCTGCCTTTTTAACAGACTCAACAATATAATTAGCTAAGGATTGAAGGTGACGTTCTGACGTACCCGTTGCCACCACCATGAAATCACAAATACTGGTTTTACCTTGCACATCAATTTGTACGATATCAAGGGCTTTTTTTTCATCTAAAACACGGGAAACATCCGTGCGTAATTCTTCAATCTGCATGTAGCATCCTATTTAAGGTTTATCACAACTTTAATAAAATTCATCAAGCATTAAAATCGCCAAGATAAAGATCATTATCTCTAATATATTTTATAATGTTATTCGGCAGAAGAAAATCGATACTTTCATGCTGTGCAACCTTTTGTCTAATTTGAGTCGCTGAAATATCCAGTTGGATAACGTTCTGAAAGTACAAATAACCCTGCTCCTTTTGCGCTAGATCAGCAGCGTTCTTAGTCAACTTTTCCTGTAAAAAGAGAGTTAAATTGACATTCTCAATATTACTCCCTGGGCGCTGCATCACAACAATATGTGCGTAATCAAATAACTGTTGCCATTGAAACCATGTGTTAATCTTTTCAAAAGCATCGCCGCCAATAATCAGTATTAAAGATTGCTGTACAAATTGTTGTCGTAATGACTTTAATGTCTCAATCATATAGGACGGTTTATCGCGAACCATTTCTTGTGTATCAACGATAAAATCAGGAATATTTTCTGTTGCTTGTTGCAACATAGCAAAGCGATGCTGCACCGTCGCACTAGGCCGACCTCGATGTACAGGCTGAGCACAGAGAACCAATCGAATCTGCTGCAAACCAAAACGCTCTTTAACATCTAAAATAGTCCGCAAATGACCAAAATGAACTGGATCAAAAGTCCCGCCATAGACACCGATCATAGCCTTATTTTTAGGTTCTAATTTGTCCATCACCCAAAACAATATATTTCAATGTAGTCAAACCTTCCAATCCCACGGGGCCTCGGGCATGTAACTTATCGGTGCTAATACCAATTTCAGCACCTAACCCGTATTCAAAACCATCCGCAAAACGCGTGGAGGCATTCACCATAACGGAACTGGAATCAACTTCTCTCAGAAACCGCCTGGCCACACTATAATTTTCTGTCACAATGGACTCCGTATGCGCAGAACTAAATTGTTCAATATGTGTTATTGCATCGTCAAGGCCTGCTACAATTTTAATGGCTAAAATAGGTGCTAAGTACTCCGTACTCCAATCTTCATCCGAGGCACGCAAACAACCTGGGATTAACGCACAGGTCTTAGGGCACCCTCTTAACTCAATCCCTTGTTGTGAGAATTGACGCCCTAATTCAGGCAAGACATCTTTTGCAATCCCTTCTGAAACTAATAATGTCTCCATTGCATTACAGACACCATAACGCTGTGCTTTGGAATTAAAGGCAATCTTAACGGCTTTGTTAATATCAGCATCATCATCAATATAGACATGACAAATGCCGTCTAGATGTTTAATCACTGCAATACTTGCTTCACTTGATATGCGCTGAATCAGACCTTTTCCACCTCGTGGCACAATCACATCAATATAAGAACTCATCGTAATCATTTCGCCAACGGCATCTCGATCAGTCGTTTCCACGACCTGAACAGCAGCAATAGGTAATCCAACCTCGGCTAATCCTTCTTGGATACACGCCGCAATCGCTTGATTAGAGTGAATCGCTTCTGACCCACCTCTTAGAATAGTTGCATTACCAGACTTCAAACATAAAGCAGCAGCATCTGCCGTTACATTCGGCCTCGATTCATAAATAATTCCAACAACGCCTAATGGAACACGCATTTTCCCCACCTGTATCCCACTAGGTCGATAATTTAAGTCACTAATCTCTCCAACCGGATCAGGTAAGGCGGCAACTTGCTCTAGCCCTTCAGCAATTGCCTCAATACGTGTAGGCGTGAGTGCTAATCGATCTAAAAGAGCAGCTTCTAACCCTTGCATCTGCCCTCTTTCCAAATCTTTTTTATTCTCGACAATTAATTGCTCTTTATTGTCTCTAATTCGTTGGGCAATGACTATTAAAGCCGCATTCTTTTTATCACTCTCAACAGCCTTCAAAATACTCGCCGCTGCTTTCGCATTAACGCCAAGACCTTGCATATATTCTTTAATGTTCAAAACAGCACTCACTCTTATTAATCCTCAATATCGAGGTTAGTGGCAAAATTCAATTAAACCATAACCACAAAACAACATACGGTGATTTTACTTTAAATTAGGTTGCTAAACTATGAAAGGTGATCGTAATAGGTTAAATTAAAAAGATAACTTTATTGATATCGTTAATAACCGCCTTAAAGCACCTAACAACAAACCCAATAGAGACTGTTACATGACTCTCTACGACTAAAGATGCCTTTATTTATCATTTTTAACTTATCCTTAAGTCTCTTAGCACAAAACCAACATGACTTTCAGACACTTTTTAAACTGTCTGAGTCAACCTACATTGGGTTATTTTTTATTACCATAGCAAGGGGTGGCAAGTGTCATCAAAAAAATCCCTGTGGGATTTAAATTTGATCTCTTTGCCACCGGCACTGTGCTTATTTGGTTTTATCGCTGGCACGACTATTACCGCGTTAATGCTCCAATGTTCTACCTATTTCCTTTCTTTTTTATCATTTTAACGGCTATAAGCGCCCTTGTTTTGTCAATCGAAGACATTGATTTGATCAAGATAAGATTCAAGCATTAACCTATTATTCAGATCATCTTAAATTTTATAATATTTTTATATTCGCCGCAGTCATCGCCAGTTTATTCTTAACCAATCATTTTATCGCCTATCCTGTTACCATCGTATTACTCATGTTGCGATTTATTTTATCGTCATGCTTAGAACCGTCTAGACACCGCTAACTGAGATTAATAATATCTTTTCTGATGATCACGATAAGCGGATAGATAAAGTTTATCCGCCCTGAAATCCACAGTCAGGGCTCCTGTCTTAGAAACATTGAATGCGCTAATATCATAACAATGATAGCGCTCTAGAACCTCGGGCCATGGCAATTTAAATCGATTCCGGTAACCTACTGGTATCAATACCCAGCGCGGACTCACAGCAGACAAAAACTCTCCAGACGACGAGGTATTACTACCATGGTGAGGAGCAATCAAAACATCTACTTTTAATTGTTCGCGGTGATGTTTTGTGAGAAAAACTTCTCTTTGAAATTCAATATCTCTGGGCAAAAGCACCGACCCTAAGGGGGATGATATTTTTAAAACACAGGAATTATTATTCCTCGAGGAAAATTGTTTTATCCCCGGCGAGTATTGATTTGACATCCATAGCATTAACAATTGACTGCACACCTCCTGAATGATCATTATCACTAACCACCAAAACATCAATATGTTTTAAATTATTAACCCTCAGAAATGGAATCACGACTCGCTCGCCGATATCTCCTGATGAAAAACGAGCGTCAGTATCATAAATTAAAATATGTGTTGCCGTTTGCACCACGACTGATAATCCTTGTCCTACATCCAGTAGCGTTAAGCGATATTCGTCACGATTAATCTTTTCAGGGACGCTCCGTGCTAATAACACAGCACTTAACCAACGATTAGACAATCCGCGTGGCATCATTAACACCATAGCGCCTAAAATCGCTAACACCCAGTACACGGTATTTGAATTGGCAAGGTGTACAATAGAAAAATCATACTTGGCCAAAAATGACAACCAAGTCAATAAAAAATCAAAACCCACTTCAACAAACTTAAAAACAAACAGGCCCAAAGCATCAGAAAAAAGACTCGTTATCACACATAACGATAAAAGAGGAACAATCCAAAATGTGACCAGTGGAACAACAACAAAATTAGCTATCGGTGAGAGCAAGGAACATTGTTTAAAGAATACGATTAACAAAGGCATTAAACCAATCATTAACACAAAATGGACTTTAATTGCTGAAAGCCCTACCCGACTGGCTTTAATCGTGCAGTCACCACATACTGTATCAACCACACAGCCAAAAAAGATAACCACAATCCTTGCGACAAAGTGGACAGTGGATTAATCATGACAATGACTAATAACGCCCAAAAAGCACCCTAAATGTGCAACTGTGGCGTTGCCAAATAACACTTAACATAATCGCTACAAGCATAATCAATGCGCGTTGTGTCGGGATCGTAAAGCCTGCAAGTGCCGCATAGGATGGCGCAGCGACAATGGTTATCAAAGCGGCAATTCGCGGAGGAGAGGCTGACAAACACGTAAACACCGTAACCCTTTAAGAACAATAAAATAAACAATTGCACCGATTAAACCAATATGTAGCCCAGAAATAACCATTAAATGAATGGTTCCTGTCTTTTTAAATAACTGCCACTGCTCGGTGGTAATATCAACCCATAACCAAAGCTTCTGCAATCCCGTAATACGGTGAGCGCCCTATTTGTTTAGTTAATAACGCCTGAAAATATTGACGCCAATCGACACTAAAAATTTTATTGCTTGAAGCCATTAATTGTATTTCAGGAGATCGAGAACGCACATAACCTGTGGCGCCAATGCCCTGAATAAACAACCACTGCTCATTATTAAAGCTCCCTGGATTCGAATAACCATGCGGCTTCTTCAAACGAACGATCAATTGCCAGTATTGCCCAGTTCTGATGGCCTCAGGGAGGTGATACCAATTTAATCTTATTTTCTCTGAAAAGGCACTATGTTCAAAAGACAACACATTTAAATCAAACTTCATACGACTTTTATCGCCTACCGGTAGTCCAGTAACAATACCATTACGTTAATATCTTGCCCCTCCAAGGCACTTGATAATTGCCCCTCACTTTGCCATAAGTCCCAACTAACAACCCAAACGATACCCGCTAAAAAAAAGAACACATACGTTCGCATGCAATAAAACAACCCGATAGCGAACACAACAGCGACAAACCAACTCAACTGTTCAAATGAATAAAATAACAGCCCGTCAAATAGACCACTATGCCTAAAACAAATGCTGTAATTCTTTTAACTATGACAACCCATAGCTCTTTATCTTTTTAAGGGGTATGACTAAGGGTATTTGAATTAAAGTGACTTTCTAGAGGAGATGAATTACCATGTCTTCGAATTAACGCTCATAGCTTGATAAAAACACCGAATAAATAAGATTTATGGCTAAAAAAATAATTAAACGTTTCATGCCCAGTGATGAAACTATAAAGAGTAACAAAAGCCTCAAATTTCTAGGTGAGCGATTACATGATCCTAACTTATGGCATTTAAATAGACGTTCTGTCGCGAAGGCATTTGCTATTGGACTGTTCTTTGCCTGGGTTCCCTTGCCAACACAAATGGCGATGGCCGCAGGTGTTGCTTTTTATTTTCGAGCACATTTAGCCATATCTGTTGCCCTTGTTTGGATTACCAATCCACTGACAATGCCCCCAATGTTCTATTTTGCGTATCTAGTCGGCTTGTGGGCGATGCAAATACCCCCATCAGAAGCTGAATTTATTTTCTCCGTAGATAACATCTTGGCAACGCTGGGTGATAGCTGGCAACCTTTTCTTGTCGGCTGCTTTATTCTAGGCGTCGGCAGCTCAATTCTAGGTTTTTTTGGTATTCATTGTGCTTGGCGCTATCAGGTCCGATCCAGCTGGAAAAAAAGAAACCGTAAAGCTTAAGCCGTAATCAATCCATCTTCCAAATGTAATACGGTATCCATTCTCTCTGCTAATGCCTTGTCATGCGTGACAATTAAGAAACTAACAGCCATCTCCTTATTCAACTCTACCATGAGCTGATAAAGCTGCTCAGCTGAAGCACTGTCCAAGTTTCCAGTTGGCTCATCGGCAAGAACACACTTAGGATTATTAATTAATGCTCTGGCAACGGCAGCCCGTTGTCGCTCGCCTCCTGATAACTCAGCAGGTTTATGGTGTAATCGATGCCCTAGACCCACTCTTTCCAATAATTGTTTTGCTTTTTTGCGCGACTGGGTTACAGATACTCCACTAATTAATAGAGGCATGGCGACATTCTCAACAGCGTCAAATTCTGCCAATAAATGATGAAATTGATAGATAAATCCCAATGATTTATTTCTAATTGCGGCAAGTTTCTGCTGCCCAAGGTCTCTAATATTGGAGCCATCCAGCAAAACATCGCCACTTGTTGCTTCATCCAAACCGCCTAAAAGATGTAACAAGGTGCTCTTTCCAGATCCTGAGGCACCCATAATGGCTATTTGATCACCCTGATTAACAACCAGATCG
>Ga0066854_10000246_pt1 | contig 19497 bp, 24 predicted proteins | sample ETNtaG_8_FD_65494 | JGI IMG/M metagenome (GOLD analysis project Ga0066854, IMG submission 65494) | Marine microbial and viral communities from oxygen minimum zone, Eastern Pacific Ocean - ETNP201406SV75 | ecosystem: Environmental > Aquatic > Marine > Oceanic | place: Pacific Ocean: Eastern...
AAAAAAATTCAAAATTATTTAGATATTTATTAAAATCATCAGAATTTTCAATTAATAATTCACCAGAGAAATCAATAATAACTGGTTTATATAAATTATTTTCTATTTCACTAAAAAGAAAATTTGAAGGTTTTATGTCTAATAATAAAATATTATTATTACTTAAAATTTCAATTGATTCAATTAAATTATATATAGTTAATAATAACTGATTATAATTAAGTTTTACTACATTAGATTCAAAATCAAAACCTTTTTTCATAATAATATTATAAAAAAATGAATCAATTTTTTCAGAATAAGACGGATAAATAAAATGTTCAAAATTTTTATCTAATACTTCTAATTTTTTTGAAATTTGTATTTCTTTTTCAATATATTGAATTTTTTCATGATGAAGATCTAAAATCTTTGAAATATAGTTTTTTTTAAAATTATAATCATTATTAATTGAAAAAGAAGGATAAATAACAACACCGTGAATTCCCATAGATATGATTTCAAAATTAGATTTAAAATTTAGATTTTTTTCTAAACATTTAAAAATAAATTTTTTTTCTTGATAATCTGGATCATCCTCTTTTTCCATTTCTTGTAATTTTTCTATACTTAATGGAATATGTAACATGTTATTCATTTAAATATATATTTATTTTATAAAAAAATAAATTTTATTTAAAAAAAAAAAATTAAATTTGTTTTTATATAGTAAATTAAATTATTTGTATATTATCATATTTTTTCTTAATTTTGTTTTTTTGATAATATATTTTTAAAAATCTAAATAATGGTTTATAATATATAAAAATTATTAAAAAAAAAAAATATATAAATATAAAATAAATAATAAATATTTTTGTTTCATTTTTTGTTAATTTAAAATAAATAATATCTGTAGAATTATTTGTTATCTTATAATTATCATAATAATAAAAATCGTAATCGTTAAAAGGATCCATGTTCGTTTATATATAAAATAATCATTTAAAAAAAAAATATATTTTATAGTTATATAAACAAAAATGAACAAATTATTAAAACAAATGATGAAAGCTGCATTAAAACCTTTAGAATTAATTGAAAATCAATATGTAGCCGGTGGATTAAAATTATTCTTAGTATTATATGCTGGTATGATTGCACCAAAATTACCAAACTTTATAGCTAAATTATTTAAAAACGCAGTTGTAAAAATGGTTGTATTATTTTTAATTGTCTATACTGGAATTAAAGATCCAATGATGTCCTTAATGATTGCAGTTGGTTTTACTTTAACTATGGTAAGTTTAAATAGATTAGAAACCGCAAAAGATGTTCATGATTTATTAGATGCAGTAGTTGATGTACCTCAAGAATTATTAAATGAAATTATTGATGGAGCACAAGGATTAGCAAATGAAGCATCAGAATTTGCAGATGATAAAGTATTAGATCATGTAAAATTAGGTTATGCTAATCAAGCAAATAAATATGCAGATAAAGCAGTTGATTTTGCTCAAGATTTAGGAAATAAAGTTGTAGATGGAGCACAAGAATTAGTATCAAAAGCAGTAGGTATGGCTTTACCAAAAAAAGCACCAAAAGCAGAACAAAAAGCAGAAGAATTTTCATTAGAAGATCCAGCATCAAAATTTGATATGGAAAAAATGGGACAATTAGGTGAACTTTCTGGATGGATGGCTAATTCTCAAAATGAAGCATCAGTAGAACAAAAACAAGAAGAACCAAAACAAGAAGAACCAAAACAAGAAGAACCAAAACAAGAAGAATAAATTAAGTCCATAATTATTGTTTCTTTTTAAAAAAATATCTTTTTTATATTAAAAATTAAATTAATATAAAAAAAACAAACAATATATTTATATAAACAAATAAAAATGAGTCAACAAGAACAAAAAGAACAACAAGAACAAAAAGTAACAACTTTCCCACAAGCAATGCAAATGTTAGTAGATGGTGTTAATGTAGCACAAAAAAGAGGAGCATATTCATTAGAAGAATCAGCACTCTTATTTCAAGCAATGACTTTTTTAAGAACTAATTTAAAACAACAACAACCAGAACAAAAACAACCATTAGAAAAAATTGAAGAAATGTAAATTAAATAATAGGTATCCAAGATTTAAAAAAAGTATTATACTTACATTTAATTTTAATATTATTATTATTTTTTAATAGTTTCCTTATAAATAAAGATATTTTTAAGGAATTAATACAAGCAATACTATCAAATTCATTATTTAAATTTAATAAATTATAAACTTCAACAGTATTAGTTTTTTGAATAATAAATTCTTTAATTTGATTTTCTAAAAATATTTTATCATTATTTTTATTGAATTTTATAGTAGTAGTAAAATAATTATTATTATTATATTCAGGAACAAACATAATATTACAATCAGAAGTAATAAAATGTAAATGATTAAATAAAAAATAACTTTTTATTTGAATATGACAAACATTAAAAAATGAATCATAAGTATATTCATCTTTTAATATAATAGATAATGTTTTTAATTTATATGAAAATTTTTGATCTTGCATAAATTTATTTTTATACCATAATAAATCTGATATATAATATACCCAACATCCTTTTTTATTTTTAATCATTTCACCTTTAAATAATGTACCATTATATAATTCTTCATTAAATCTAAATTTAATATTAAAATAATATATATTTTTATTTTGTTGAAATATAAAAATACAATAATTTTTATTAAACATTTTTGTTAATAATAATTTAAATTTATAAGTATTTTTTTTAATGATTGTTAATAAATATTTACTATTAATTTGTTGAATATTATTTAATTTATAAATATTATTTTCATTAGAGGAATAATATTTATGTAATTGATGATCAATTTCATTAATTTCAAAAGATTTCAATTTAATTGATTTTTTCTCACAAAAATTGATAAAGGAAGACATTGTGATTGATTAATTTATAATTATAATAGAAATCAATTTTAATATTATATTATATTATAGATTAATAATGGATAAAAGATTTCAAATTATTTATTTATTAAATAATAAAAAACTTACAAAAAAAGATTTATTTGAAATGTTATACAATATTAAAGAAAAATATTACAAATTTTATAAAAATAAAAATAAAAAAGAAATATTATTATTTTTAATACAAATATATAGTATTAAAGAAAACGAAATTACACATTTTAAAAAAAATCCATTATTAAAAGAAATTTTTATAAATCAACCAAAATATCATTATGATTTTTATAAATTATTTAATATTTTTCAAACTGAAAAAAAACTTAATATTAATAATTATAGTAAATTAATGAAAGGTAAAAGAAAATATATGGAAGATAGAGTTATAATAAAAAATAATGATTTATTTAATTTTTCTTGTGTTTTAGATGGTCATGGTGGAAAATTTTGTTCAGATTTTTTAAAAGATAATTTATATCGTTATTTTACTTCATATTTAAAAAATAATTATGAAATTAAAAAATCTATTAAATTATCTTTTAAATTAATTAATAAAAATTTTTTATCTTATTATAATAATTCTGGTACAACTTGTAATTTATTGATAATTAATAAAAATATTAATAAATTTGTTTTAGCAAATGTAGGTGATTCAAGATGTATAGTATGTTATAAAAATAATAAAGTTAAACAAATTTCTATAGATCATAGACCAGATAATATAAAAGAAAAAATACGAATAGAATTATTAGGTGGTAAAATTATTAAAAATAGAGTCGAAGGAATTTTAGGTCTTACTAGAGCTTTCGGCGATAAATATTTATTAAAATATGTTCAACCAAATCCTGATATTTTTGAAGGTAAAATTAATAATATTAAATATTTTTTACAAGGTTCTGATGGTGTTTTTGATTATGCTTCAAATAAAGAAATTATATTTATTTTTAATCGATATTTAATACAAACTAATAATAATTATAAAAAATCTGTAGAAATGTTAATGAAATATATTTATAAAAATAAAAAATCTAAAGATAATATTTCTATTATAGTTACAACGATTCATTGAAATCTTGTTTTTCATATATTAATATATATGCATTTTGTTTATGATTTTTATTAAATAAATTATTATTATTAATTGGTTGAATATCTTCATCATCTGCTAAAAACCATTTATCTTGTATTTTATGAAATGATGTATAATGACCACCATTAAAATTACTTCCTAAATGATTAATTATTGTATTTAAATGATATATATTTTTATTATTTAATTTTTTATTAATATTATTTTCAATTAAATAATTATCTACATCTAAATATAATGGATATTCAACTGGTGTCATGATTTTAGAATAATTCATAGTTTCTGGTTGAAATAAAAATCTTTTTAATTGTACTATTAAATATTTTGGTGTATTTAGTAATTGACTTTTTTTATAACAATTTGTTTCTTTACATTGATCACATTTATAATCTTCTAATTTTTCTGGTTGAAAATATTTATCAAATAATTTATTTAAATTATTATTAACATGATTTTTTTCTAAATCTACTGATAATTCTTTATATTTTTCTATTTTATATATAGTATGATTACAAGCATCACATCTAATACTATTTGACATATATGAATAAAATAAATTAAATAATAAAGTATGATCTTTTTCAATATCATTTTTAAATTGTTTAATACAATTATTCATTATTTGATTATTATATCTTACATTATTCATTATTAAACTATAATCATCTCCCTTTTGTATTAAACTATTGTGAAAATTATCTAAAATAAATGTTAATCCTTCTAAACAATCTTGTTGATTAAATGATACTTGACTAAATATTCTACGAAATTTTTCTATAAATGATGTTAATCTTAATTTTCTTATACAAATTTTTTCTTCTTCATTTTCTAAATTTTCTTTTTCTACTTTTTGTTCTTCTTTAATCTCTTTTAATCTTTTTAATATACATAAATATGAATATAATAATTCTGTATTTTTAACTGTATCAAATTTTTCTAATAATCGAGAATTTAACTCTTTACAATTTAATATCATTTGAATATTGACATTAATATAACAAGTATTTCCAAGATTTAATATACCAAAAATTTCACTCATTGTTATTAAATTTAATTATCTTTATATTATCAATAAATTTTATTTTTTTATATTAGAATTATTTGTTCTATTAAAAGTATAATCAAAATATGGATTATAATGTTGTTTATGCCACTCTTTATATAATTTTTCTGTTTTTTCTGTTGGTTTTTCTGTTTTTTTATTTTCTTTTAGACATTTTTCTACTGCTTGTTTTAGAGAAATAAAATTAAAGAAATTCATATTTTATATTATTTTATATTAATAAATTTTATTTTATTTATTAAATATATATAATATGTCTTTAAAATTAACTAATTTTGATGATGCATTTAAAAATGATGTAAAAGATTTTTCAATTAATCAACCTACTGATTTAAATAGTGAAAAATGTTATATGAATACACAAAAACAATCTAATAATCAATTTTCTAAATATCAAAATACTAATTATAGAAAAAAAGAAAAAAAACAATACGAATCTCAAATAAATAATATTTATCATTATCAAGGTATTAATGATGGTAAAGGACCAGCTCAAAATGTAGATGTTGATGATAAATTAACTAGAGGAAATTTTTCCCAAAAACCTTTAGATAAATTAGCTGAACACGCTAATTTTGAAAAACATATTCATCATAATTTACATAAATGTGTTGATAATAATCAAAATAGTTTCTTAACTTCTACAAATTTATCTTGTCAACCACAAAAAAATTATAATGGTAATTTTAATATACAAGGTATTTCTACTTCTAATTATGGTAGAAAAAATTATAAAAAACAATAATTTAAAAATATTTTTTATTTATATAATAAATATGAATAAAAAAGAAATTAATGATAATTCTTTTAAATATATTTTTGATCAAACTAAATTTGTACATGAAAATAAAAATGTCAAAAAATCTAATATTGATTTAGTTAATATTGAATCTGATTTAAGTAATCGTTCTAGATTTTTAAGTAAATGTCCCACTAAATTATATCAACCTAAAAAAAATGAAAAATAATTACATTTGATATCTTCTTAACTCTATATCATTATTTCTTCTTTTTCTTTTTCTTCTTCTATTATTTTCTACTTCTGGATATTTAGTTTCTTCATATTTTAAAAATATTAAACATATTAAATTAAGAATATATGGTATTATAAAAAAATAACTTAATGAATATACATTTAAACACATAAATATTAAATTTATACAATTTAATAAAAAAAATTTTTTATAATTTCTTTTTATTATTTTTTTTCTTTTACTATATTTAAATATCAAATATATATAATCTATTTTACTTTTTATACAATAAAAATTAAATAATAGATATACAATAATATACCATCCTTCTTTTATTTTTATAAAATCATATAGACTTGAATATAATGTCATTACTAATAATAATAATGTTATTAATACTAAAATTTCATTGAAAATTAAATATATATACATATTCGAAGTTAGTAAAAAATTTAATATTTTATTTTTCATATTTATTTTTATTATTTTATCAATTTTAAAAATAATAAAATATTTTCTTATAATATAATAAATAATCAAAATGGCTTATTCACGAAAAATTTATGATGAAAAAGCATATGAACATAATCAATTAGAAGCAACCGAAGCTGGAAAATATAGTTTATTAAGCAATGCTACTTATAATAATCAAACTTGTTTTCAAGAAACTCCTGAAATGCACGCTAGTCGTGGACAATATAGAGTTTCAGATAATAATGATATGATTAATGCAGAATCTGATTTATTTAATTTAATTAGAAAAGATTCTAATGATCCTAAATCACAATGGCCTAATAATAAACCTATTTATAAACAACAACCTGTTTTAAAAAAATGTGAAAAAACTGATTTATCTAGAAGATATCCTTTATTAGAAGCACCTATGCATAAAAGAGAACAAAAAATTGATCGTTTTGAATCTTTATGTTTAGATCCTCAAGCTTTATCTAGAATTACAAGTAATCAATTTATTGGTCTAAATACTCGTTTATATTCTAGAGATAACTATCAAGAAAAATTACCAGCTCTAAAAGATCAAAGTAATGCTTTACCTCCTCATTCAAAAAAATTTGCAAGTCCAATGGATCGACAAGTACAAGAATGGGCTGAAAAAAATTATAATAAAAGTAAACAACCAAAACCTCAACCAAAAAAAGAATCTAAAAAAGAAAACTTCTCTTCCGGTGGATGTGGTTGTAATTAAATAATTTAATAATAAATATAATATATATTAAATATATATACTATAATTATGGAAACTTTAATAATCGGAGCTGTTGCAAGTTTAGGTTATTACTTAAATCAAGATAAACGAGTTAAAAGTAATGAATTAAAAAATAATAATGTTGTTGCAGAAAATGAAATACCTTCAAATGATAATATTTATTCTTCTAGACATTTAGATAAAGTTCAAGAACAAGTTTTTCAAAAAGCTACACAAAATCAAAAAGATTCTGAAAAACCTATGAAAACTGGTATTGTTAATGGTAACACTTATAGAAATAAAAAAAATTATTATAAAGAACAATCTATTATACAAAATGAAAAATCTATTAAAAATAATGATAAATCTAGTTCTACTAAATTTCCTAAATCTTCTAATTCTGTTGTTGAAAATTCTTTCAAACTTGTAGATAACAAAGATGTTGAAAAATATGGTATTCAAAGTTTTAATGATCGAAGAAATTTAATGGAACAACCTTCTTTTCAAGAAAATCATGATCGAAATAATACTTCTTTTTTTAAAACTATAAAAAATGGGGTATATGGAAAAGGCGTAAATGTTTATGAAAAAGGTCATAACAATATGGAACCTTTTTTTGGTAGTTCTGTTAAACAAAATTTAAATGAAAATGCTAATCAAACTAAATTAGGTCATTTTACTGGTTCTGATTATACTTTTAAACATAAAAAAGAAACCAAGATGCTTTTCAAACCTGTAAAACAAAATATTCATGGTACACAAATTAAAAGAGATGATTCTCGTTTTATTGCTTCAATATATAATAAAACAAATCAATTACCTTTTAAACAAATTAAAGTTGGACCTGGATTAAATTCTTCTTCAAATGAATTAACTACTAATGTTGGTTTCCATGACTCTTATAGACCAAAACAAAAAAATGTAGATGAGTTAAGAGTTAATCCTAAAGAAACTTATAAAGGAAGAATTTCTGGTGAAAAATATTTTGTTGGTTTACGAGGTAAAGCTGCAAAAGTTTCTCTTAATAAACAATCTGGTTCTTTATCTCATGTTAATCGTCCTCAATTACCTAATAAAAATCCTGTTTCAAAAACTGCAGATTTAGATAAAAATGCTGTTATATTAAAAAATGTAGAAAGAAATAAATATTCTGCAGCTATTGCAAAATTTAAAGGTGGTCAAAAAAGTAATAATCATACTTATAATACTTTCGCAGATAAAGCTAAATTTAGTTCAAAACAAGAAACACAATATAATAAACATAGTCATATGAATATTAATGGACCTAAAGAACATATTCACAACCCTTATGATATTGCAAAATCTACTATTAAACAAGAAACACAATATCATGATCATAGTCATATTAATCTTGGTACTCATAATAATGCTCATAAAACTTCTTTAAATGATAAAGCTCGTAATACTATTAAAGAACAAACATTATCTTCTTATAGTGGTAATAAAGAAGGTTTTACAGAACAAACTCAACAATTAAAAGATAATGCAAGAACTACTATTAGACAACAAACTTCTCGTGAATATAGTGGTAATAAAGGAAATTCAGAAGGTACTCAATCTTCTAGACATAATTTTTATAATGCTGAAATTAATGCTTTAAAAGAACAAACTATTAATAGAAGAAACCCTGTTTCACAAGGTGCTAAAAGTGGTCCTTCTAAAAATCAAGTTGTTCTTAAAAATAATAGAAAAAAACAATTAAAAACTTATTCTTTTACTAAACATTATAATCCTACTGCACCTGGTCCTACTAATAAATCTCATACTGGTAAAATAACTAAACAAAAACAAAAATATAATGATCGTGATTTTATGAATAATCGAATGAATTCTGTATTTGTAGATCAATTTAAAAAAAATCCTTATACTCAATCTTTACATAGTTATCAAAATGTACAAAATCCTAAATCTATTTATAGATAATTTTATATTTTTATAATATATAAAATGCCTTTTAATTTAAGTTTAAATTTCGATAATGATTCTGAAGATGAAGATCGTTTTGATGATCCTCATAAAGCAAGAAAAGAATTAGGTGCAAATAATAAAAAAGATTATGATGATTTTATTGCTAAATTAAAAAATATTCCAAAATATAGAAAAGGTAATAAAAAAGGTTCTAAATCTTTGAAAAAATATAAGGATTGTCCTATTAAAATTATTAAAGATGGTAAACAAGGTGCAAGTGGTGTTTTGGATATTCAATTAGATAAAAAATTTTTAGATAGAGAAACTCATCTTATTAATGAAAATATGTTTGATAATTCTATGTTTGCAAAATTTTATTTTCCTAGATTAAAAAAATATTGTAAGGAAATTAATAATTATATTAGAAGAAGTTCTAAATTATTTCCTAATAATTTCTTACAAATTAAAGATTGTAAATATTGTATTTATACAAATAAAAATAATAAAGATGATATTAAAATTTTATATAAAATGCAAAATGCAAGTTTTAATAAAAGAAATTCTGATAATTTTAAAGATGATATGGAGAAAAATATTTATAGTTCTAAACAATTAGGTAATTTATTTTGTCAAGTTTATTATATTTCAGTAGTTTCTAATAAAAAAGGTCTTTTTCATAATGATTTAAAACCTGCTAATATTGTTATTAATAAAGCTCGTAAAAATTTTGTTTACAGTGGTTTAGGTAATATTAAAATTAATATTAAAAAAGGTGATTTAATCCCTATTTTTGTTGATTATGATTTAATTAGTTTTAGAAAATTTGAAATGGATGAAGGTCATCCTGCTAGTGGTACAAGTTATGATTTTAGTTTTTTTAAACAAAAAAATAATAAAAAAAATAATAAAAAATATCCTAAATTATTTTCTGATGATTATTTACCAGAATTTGATGAAAGAATTAATTCTAAAAAATTAAAATTAATTTTTAAAGATTTTGTTAATGTTGAATAAATTAGTCTTTTTTCCCATAATGTCCTGTTATATTTGTTGTTTGTTCTGATAATGTTGAAAAATCATCATTTAACTCTAAACATATTGATTCGCTTGGATTTAATTTAATATAACTATCTGTATCTGTATGAAAATTAAATTTAATTCTCATTATAGTCATTCTATTACCCATTTTTATTATTTCTACTCCACAATTATATTTTAACCAATCACTATTTTTTAATATAGGTTCTTCTAAACCAAATATATTTCTTTGATATCCTAAACCTTTTATATACATTTTTATTCCTTTTTCTAATTTACATTCACTTCCATAATATTGATCACTAAATGTTCCATTATCTGATATAAATATAACGATATTTGTTATATAAAATGGTCTTTTTTCTATATTTAAATGTCTATATATATTTTTTTTTTTTAAATAATTTCCTATCATTAAATGATTATTTATTTTATCTTTTAAAAAAAAAGAATAATATTTTGAAGATTTTTTAATAAAATTTGTTCCAATTTTTATTAAAGTATCCATATATATATAATTTTTATTTTTATTTTATTTCTGGATCTGAAAAATATATTGAATCATCAGACAGAGATATATCTGATTCTTCTTTTTCTCCAATTTCAAATATTGAATGACTATAATTAAGACTTGGTGGAGATAATGAACCAGATAATGTTTCCATTAATGGATTTGTTTCATAATTTCGATCTTCATAATATAATATTCCATTTTTTGATAATATAGGTGAACTATGTGATCTTTCTAAATATGATTCTGAATTTACTTTTATCATTTTTCTTTTTTTTAAAAAATTTTTTATTTTTTTCACAATAGTACAAACGATACACATTTTTTATTATATATAAATAATAAATTTTATTATTATATATGTTGACTTCAATTCAAATTTTTAATATTCCTGAAATCAATAAAATCATTTTAGAATATAAATATCAAATTGATGAAATTTATAATATTATTTTATTTTTAGATGATATTATTAGAAGTTATACTACATTTGAATATTAAATTACTTCATTTTTATATATATTAGAATATTGTTTACTATGTATTCTATGATATAATAAAATTTGATCACAAGTATGTATTTTTACTTCTTTTGATAATATTTTTTGACATAAATATAATGATTCTGGATATATTACTTTTTTTACTAAATTCCATGCTTTTTTTGTAAAAGTAAAACAACTAAATGGTATTGTAACTTTTTTATCAATTATCATTTTACAATAAAATAATCTTTCTTCATATTCATCTTCGAAATTTGTTACTATTTTCATTTCTCTTTCATATTTTTCTCCTTCATAATTTTGAAATATTTTATAATTTGATGATACTATATCATATCCATCTTCAATTTTTTTCATTTGTAATTCAAATCTTTTATTATTATAAATATCATCTATATTTATATTTATACATACATCGTAATTTAATTTATTAAAAGCATAATTAAATATATAATTTTCTGCTTCAATATTATTTTTCATTTTTTTATTTAAAAATATTAAACGATTTGTTTTAAATATTCCCTTTTCTTTAAACATTTTTATTAATGAATTATCACTTTCATCATAACATAATTCAATTATATCATATTTTTTATATGTTTGTAAATAAATACTTTTTATACATTCCAATACCCAATCTTCTTTATATGTTGTGAAAATTTTACTATGATATATAATACAACAAACTTTCATAATAATATATAATAATATCATTTTTTAATTTTAATTAAGTTTTTAAGATAATTAATATTTTTTATTTTTTTACCATCAAAATATTTTAATATTAATTTTTGTTTAAATATATTAAATATTTGACATTCTGTATCTTCTTCTTTATCATATATATATTCATATAAATAAAAATATTCTTTCTCGTTTTTTTTTATTAAAAAAATCATTATATAATTATCTAATGATTTTTTTTTAATTTAATTTATATTATTTAATTAAGTATATTTTACCCAAAAACAACATTGTGGAGCAGTAATAGTACCTGCTTGTGTACTTGCAATTTTGATAGCTAGTGCATCATTTGCTGCGAAATTATGACCGAAAGTAGCACTAGCAACTTTCACCATTTCATTACCTGGAGGATCATATGTTCCAAAATTCATTGTTACACCTGTTGCACTTCCATTTTTATATAATTCAATACTAGTAGTACCATCAGTATTTGAAGACATAGACATACCAATAACTTTACCTGCTTTTACCATAGTTATACCATAACCTACATGTGAACCATTACCGAATGAGAAATATAAATTGCTTGGATTAGTATCACTAAGTTCACCTGGAAAAGCACACACCATCCCTGTAAATCCATTATTACCTGTGGCTTCAAAAGTACCAGCAACATGTAATAATGAAGTTGGATCATTAGTTCCAATACCAACATTACCATTATAATGCATATACATTACTTCTCTTTGAGTAGAATTTTCATTAACATAAAATTTTAAACCACAATCAGGTGCAGTTCCACCACCATCTTGATAACATACAATTCTACCAATTGCAAAATTACCATCACTAGTCCAGAAATCAATTGAACCATATTCAGAATCAACATGAGTTCCTGATCCACCACTAAGTGTATTTTGTATTCTAAGAGTTGGACAAGTTGCATCAGTACCTGAACTGGAAATATGTAGTAATTCTTGTGGAGAATTAGTTCCAATACCAATATTACCAGATGTTCTATTTATTCTCATTCGTTCTGTTCCATTTGACCAATCACCTCCATTTGTATAAAATACAATATCACCATCTCCATTAGATAAGAATAAATCATTATCCTCACTATAACCTTTTCCTATTGCTCCATCAGCATTAGAGATTGTTTGACCATCCTGTGCGAATAAGATACGAGGATTATCACCTTCTTGACCACTAGTATTATCTGTATCAGATTGTATAAATAATACACAATCGCCAGAAGTTCCAGCTGAAAGATGTAATAAACAATCTGGACTGTTAGTTCCAATACCAACATTACCATCAGAATCAATTCTCATTCTTTCATTATTACCACCAGTCCAAAAGTGAATATCACCATCAGTTGAGTATGCTCTTATACCTAAACCTCCAGAATTACCACTTCCAGTACTTAATAAACCACTATCAGCAATATTAGCTCCACTTGTAGTAAATTCATCATCAAATGCTTGCATATACATAGCACCACTTGCTGCTTGACATTTCATGACACATGAGGCAGCTGTCCCTTCTCCTCTATTTTCACATTCAATTTGTGTAAGAGCATTCTGATCTTTTTGAACATGTAATTCAGAAGATGGACTATCAACTCCCATACCAATCTTACCATCTTCTTGAACCACTAATAAATCACTAGCATTGCCATAAAATCCTAATCTCAGTTGTGCAGATGAACCAGAAGAATATTCAAATCCTAATGCTGCTGAATCATTATTACTCAATGCTTTACCAAAATGTACCCATTGACTTGTACCATCATTCATTGATGCATTAAGTACTGATAATGGACTGCTTCCAGTACTTGATACTGTTAATGTACCAGTATTTGTTAAATTACCAGTATTACTAGTTAAAGAAGAATTTACAACAGCACTTCCTAAAGTAGTTGCAGATAAAACTTGTGTACCATTAATATTATAATCAGTTGTAGAATCAATATCACCAACTACTTCAAAAGTTTTTGAAGGATTAGTAATACCTACACCAACTTTACCACTTGATGCATTCACATAAAGAGAATCCTCAATTGAAAAATGAGATGCCATGGTTTTTTTTTTATATATTAATCTAACATAAAATATTTATAATATTTTATATTTTATAAGTATAAGATTTATTTTTTTATAAGAGTCTATATAAACGAGCATAAAAATTTGTATCACTACTACTATTATTACTCATAAAACCAATATTATTTATATTTGAATTAATTGTAGCCAAAGATGTTAAAGATGATGAAATTTTATTATTTTGTGTTGAAGTACCATCAATTGAAGAACATTTTGATTCTCCAATTATTGAAGTATCATATGGTCTAGATGATGTTCCTACCCACATATTTAATACTGATGTAAAAACTCTTGTTCCACTAGTTGATCCTTCACTCCATATTAATTCTCCATAAGAATTTCTACTAGATGATACTATATTAGTTCCAGTATATGATGTAATTTCATTATGATATGAATTAGTATCATTTATTTCTCCATTAGTATCGCTAACTCTCCAACTTATATTTGGTTGATTTCCATCACCAGTTATTTCACCTCGAATATGTATTTTATAATGTTGTAATGTATTTTCCATAGATGAAATAGTATTAAAACTTAATACATTTGTAGTATAATTAGCTGATGATAATGCAGTTGTTGATATTGAATCAACTAAAATATATCCATTTGCACCATTAGCATCACATTTAGATGATTTAATATTTCCAGTTACATCTAAAGTATTATTTAATGTTATTAATCCATCAACTTCTAAAGATCCAGTAATATTTGTATTTCCAGTAACATTTAATGATCCACAAGTTATATCTGAAGTCATATTTATATTTGTACAAGTTAAATTACCAATTTGTAGATTTGCATTAGAATAACCTAAACCTGATTTATTTAAAATTGTAGTTGGTTCTTCTTGTAAAGAAGTAAACAAATTATATATTCCATCACTTGCATCTCTAACTAAACCAGTATATTTAGTTACTCCACTATCTATATATTGACTATAAAATCCAGAATCTATAATATCTCCGGTATTATTTATCGCTAATTGAATTAAACTATCTTCAACTTGGATTGTTTCTGTATCAAATGTTACTGCATTTCCAAATACATTTAAATCTCCTTCAATATCTAAATTACCGACTACTCTAGTTGCAGTATTAATATTGAATTTATCATTTGTTTTTGTTATTACAATATCTTCAAGATTTATTTGTTTAATATATATATTATTAAATTTTTCTGTAGGTGAACCTATATTATAAGATTCATCTATATTTGAAAGTAAATTTCCATATAATTCTAAATTTCCATTAACTTCTAATTTATTTGTTGGATTTGTAATTCCAATACCTATATTTATATTATTATTAGAATAAATATTACCTATATCTGATTCGGTCCATAAATTATCTGTTACTTCACTAGAATCTGCTGTTATTCCTTTTAATATTAAATTACCTTGTACAAAACAATTGTCTTTTATATTAGCTGCACCATTAACTTCTAATTTATAATTTGGATTTGTTATTCCAATACCTATATTACCATTATCATTTATTGTTAAATATTCATTATTATTTTTTATAATATGAAATTTAAAATCATCATCTGTTTTATTTTGTAATCCACCACTTAATTTCCATTTATCACCATTATTTGTTATTCCTAAACTCATTTCTGCATATGGATTACCAGATACAGTAGTATTTGTTATTTCAAATTTTGGTTCAGTACTTTTTATTTGTAATGTAGATTGACTTGTAATACCGCTTATTGCAATTACATCCACATCATTATTATGTATTATTAATTTATTATTGTCTTCATTTTCTAAATAAATAGAGTTACTTGTTGTGCCGAATTTGATTCTGGGTTTTCGAAAACTCATTTTCAATTATAAAAATATATAATAATCATAGAAAATAAAAATTAATATATTTTATATAAATTTTTAATCAAATACTATAAAACCATCTTCTTCAAATTCATCATCAGCAAAATTTTCATCAGAATCTTCAGAATTAATATCATCAAAGCCTCCAAAAATTATATCATAAAAATCTTCGAAATCTTCTTCCTCTAAATCTATATATTCATTATCTTCATTTAATAAAAAAAATATTAATTGATTATAATAAAAATCATTTTCGATTGGTTCTGGTAATTCTAATTTATTTATCTCTTTTTCTTTTCCATTTATATATCCATACATTTCAATTTTTTCTTCATCAAAATCCCAAGTATAAACTTTTTTTAAATCTTTTTGTTTTCTATTATTTTGTAATAAATCATGAATATTTTTTAAAGTTACTTCTTGATCTAATTCTTCAGAAATAATATCTTGTGATTTTGAAATAATTATAAAATTAACCATCTAAATATATATATAAAATTATTATAATATATTTATTTTATTTTATTTTTTATTTCAACCAATTAGTATAACAATTTTTACAAATTATATTACGATGATATGAATTATTTATATAATGAATTTCATATTTATTTTCATTAATTTTTTTACATTTTTTACATTTAATTTTAATTGATGGTAATGTTTGATCATTTAATTTCATTCTATTTTTTTCTATATCATTATTAATAATATTATTATTATTTTTATAAATTTTTGAATATATTTTATAATTTTGACAATCTTTTTGATAATTACAACATTGACAATAATAAATTAATTTTTTTGTATCTTCTTTTATAATTTCTTTTTTAAATAAATAGCTACCACAATTACAAAATTCCATCTTTTGATTATGTTATATTTTTCAATTTTAAATATTTATATAATATATATTAATATGAATAATGAAAAAATTGCTCATACATATTGTCTACCATATTATATAGATAAAAAAAATGAAATATTTGTTTTAATGGGTTTAAAAAAAAAATATAATCCTAAACAAGGTTATATTCATTCTAATCCAGGTCAATTAGTTTTTATTGGTGGTAATTTAAAAAAAAATACTTCTTTTCCTAAAAATATTCAAATAGAATTTAAAGAAGAAACTGGTCATATTTTAGATCCTAAAAGAATTTTTCTTGATAGAAATAATTATAAAAAGTATTATATTACTGCATATTATAAATGTAATTCTATAGAATTTAATGAATTTGATAAATTAATAAATACTAATGAAAAATTTAAAGAAATGGATAGTCTTTGTTGGATTTCTTTTAATAATGTTATTAATATTATGGTTAGATATAATAAAAATGTTATAGATAATATTCCTAAATTCAGTTTAGAATATACAAATGAATTTAAAAAAAGACAATGGAATTTAAGTCTTGAAATCAATGAATTAATTTGGTATATGCGAAATAAATATAATTTAACTAAAAAAATAAAAAATAAAATAATTGTTAAAGATTATATTCATAAAAATTTTAAAGATAAACAATTTTTTAAAAAAGTTCAAAAAATCATTGAAAAATATATTCGTAAAAATAGTAAATATGATTGGTTTGAAGAATCTTTATATAAATTTAAACAATATCAATTACAATTAAAAACTCCTATGAAAAAAAAAACTAGAAGGTCTAAAAAATCTAAATCTCCTAAAAAAAAATATATTCCTCCACATAAACGATTAGATTAATATTTTAAATTTCCATAATATTTATTTATTTTTTGAAATTTTTGTCTTACTACTTCTAAATCTAATCCATCTTGTGGTTGAATTTTTGATATTCCTTTCATTACTTCTTTTGGTCTTTTGAAATCTATTATTAAAATATATCTATCATTTTCCGATTCATTAAATCCAGTATGATTTATTGAATCATCAAATAAAATATATTCTTTTGGATTATGATATTTTTTTTCATTATTTACTATTAATCCAGATTTGTTTTCTTCTACTATAATTGTTAAATGACTTCTTAATATATGATTTGCTATACATTCCCAACCTTGATGAATATGTAATTTTACATTTTTACCCATTCTACTTATTACTGCACTTTTTACATTTTTTAAAGATCTTACAAAATTATATATTTTTGGTATAAATCTTTCACAATTTGTTATCCATATCATATTTTCTGGTTTATTTGTTGGTAAACATGAACATATTGGTATTATTCTCCATCTCATATTTTTTGGATCAAATATTAAATTTTGATAATATTCCCAACTTATCCAAAACATATTTTGATTTTCAATTGTTTTAATTTCATTTTGATATTTTTCTATTTCTTTTCCAAAATTCAATAAATTATTTCCTATAATTTTTTGATTATAAAATCTTTTTTGATTATCCATTTGTTTTTTATTTCTTCTTTCAATTTCTTTTCTCTTATCATCTATTATTTTTTGTATTTTTTCTATTTCTTTTTCCATTTAATAATAATTATTATTTTATTATTAAATTAATTAATCTGAAAATAAACATTCATCTTCGTCCGATGAAAATAAACATTCTTCTATTATTTCATCTTGTTCTTCTTCATCTGATGATATTAATGGTAAATTTTTATATAATTCTGTATCTGGTAATTCAATTTTTAATTGACTAAAATCTTCTGTATTTCCATCTCCATCTAAATCTTCTCTTCGTAATAAAATATCTTCCCATACTTCATTTAATTTTTCTTCAACATCTGTTTTTATCCACCAATTATCATCTCTTTTTACTCTTACTACAGAACTATATTCTAATTTCCAATAAATTTCATTTATATATTTACTTAATTCAGTTGATTTTTGATCTAACCATTCTAATTGTTCATCAGTTGTTAATTGAATAGGTGGATAAAAATATTTTGATTTCCATTCATCATTTTCATATACTCGTAATTCTCCAATTATTCCTTTCTCTAAACCTAAATAATTTCTTCTATCTTCTGTAACTTTGACATGATTAATATCAAATGTTTTTGGTATAATATCTAAATATTCAAAATCTTCTTCTTCAAATTCATCTGCTCTATATTCTTCTTCATTTAAATATTCTGTTATTTTACATTCTAAAAAATCACAGACATCTAATTGACATACTTGTAATTGTGTTTGCATTTGTACCCAATAATGATCTGGTACTACCCCAGTTATTTCTCTTCTTGATGGACATTTGATTTCCAACATTATGCCAGTTGTTGATATTCCATCTGGTGATGCTCCTAATATATCAATTTTTGGATGTTGAATTAAACCAAATTCATCAACTTTCATATTATATCTAGATTCATATATTTGATTTGCTATCTCTTCATATTTTTGTCCATGAAATGTATATTTATTTCCTTTAAATGGTTTCCCTAAACCACATTTCTTATTTATTATTTGATTTCTACTAGTATATTTTGAATATCCTAATACTGCTCCTATATCTGATGCTGTTAACATATTTTTTCTTATTTCAAACCATTCTTTACTTAATTGTTCTGGTTGATTTAATTTTTTTAAAAATTGTACTTTTTCTTTTAAAATTTTTTCTTTCATTTCTTTTAATCTTTTTATACTATTTTCA
>Ga0066854_10000247_pt1 | contig 19362 bp, 28 predicted proteins | sample ETNtaG_8_FD_65494 | JGI IMG/M metagenome (GOLD analysis project Ga0066854, IMG submission 65494) | Marine microbial and viral communities from oxygen minimum zone, Eastern Pacific Ocean - ETNP201406SV75 | ecosystem: Environmental > Aquatic > Marine > Oceanic | place: Pacific Ocean: Eastern...
AGATTCTTTGAAAATTAATCAGTTGGTATAATTAAATGATCATATTGTTCATCAATATAATCTAAAATATCTTCCAATGTATTTCTATATTTATTATCAAAATTAAATCTTTCATAAAATGCTTTTCTCGAATCAACATGTTCATCGTGAAAATTATATTTTTTTTTCATAACATTATAATAACTTTTTTCAAATCTCATATCATAATTTTTTATATCATAAATTGCTTCTTTAAATGCTTTATAATTACATTCTTTCATACCTCTTTTCATTCTTTTTCTAAAACCTCTTCTTTTATATTTTCCTCGTAAATCATTTAATTGATAAACGGATGCAACAGCTACTAATCTATACATAGCAGCCATTCCAGCAGCAGTTGCAAAAGTTATGATAACAGTAGTTTCAATACCACTCATATTAATATATATTTTAACAATATTTTAAAATTATATTAGTTATATCTTTATAAATATCATATTCATCATCTAAAAATTGTTTTAAAAATTTAACTAACATAACTCTTTTAAAAAATTTCAAAATTTTTAAACCATAATATTTTTTAACATCATAAAAAAATACAAATTGATTATGTTGTACTTTATTTTTTTTAATATATTTTATTTCAAGATTATAATCATAAATATTAATAAAAGAACTATTTCGGATATTAATTAAAAAACTTCCATAATTTTTAAATTTATGAATAATATCTCTATGAATTTTTAAATAAACTAAATTTATTTTTTTATCCAAAGTTTTATTAGAATAAATACTTAATTTAATATTTTCATCAACTAAAAAATAAGGAAAAAAATCAATATTATTAACTGGTAAAAAAATATCATTTTTATTTTTTTCATTTAAAATAATAAAATTAATTTTTTTTTTAGTATTACCATATTCTATAAAAACTTTAAATTCAGTACCGATATCATAATTTGAAAAATTTAAACCAGTTAATAAATCTAAATTACGAGGAATAATAATATTATTATTATAAAATGTAAAATTAGATCTTCTTTTAATAGTATGAAATTTTTGAATATAAAAAAAATAAAAATCAGTAAAATTATTATTATGATCTATATTAAAATTACCATTATTTACTGGATCTAAATACATTTCATTTTCTTCTCGTTTTAATTTATTTAAAATTTTGTATACTTTATTCCTATTACTAAAAAAATAGGAATGAAAATCAGAATAATATTTTTTTAAATTCATTTTTCAAATAAATATATATAAACATAATATAATTTTTTAGTATTAAATTAAATTAAAAACCTTCTTATATTAATTAATATAATAATAATGAATAAAGATATAAAATTAACAGGAATGATAGATAACTTAAATAAAAAAATTAAAGATTTATATAAATATAAAAATTTTGTAGAATTAAATCGTAAGAGTAAAAAATTATATGAAAGATTTGAAAAAATACAAACAGATAATCGTAGATTAGTACAATATATAAATAATGAAAAAACTAATTTTGAATTATTACAGAGAGAAAATATAGAATTAAAAAAAGTATTAAATAAATTAAAAAATGATGGATTAAGTTATGAAAATAAAAAAAAATTTTATGAAATTAATTTAAAAAATAATGAAATTAATGAAAAAAATGAAGAATTAAAAACTATAATAAAAAATAAAGAAAATAAAATTATAGAAATAAATAACGAAATGATTAAATATAAAGAAGATAATGAAAATATTAAAATTGTAATAAATAATTTTACATCAAATGTTGCAAATTTTATAAATCCAGAACAAGAAGAAAAAAAAGATGAAAATAAAGAAGAAGATAAAGATAAAAATGTATCACAAACAGAAGAAAGAGGATCACATCGGAAAGAAGAAGAAGATGCAGAATTAGAAGAAGAAATTGAAACAAAAGAAGAAGAAAAAAATTTAAATTAAAATTTATTAAAAATTTATAAATAGTTATTATGAAATTAAATTTTTTCAATATAGAAGATAAAAAAATAAAAAATAATTTGAAAAAAAATATCATAATTAATAAAGAATTATATTTAGAAATAAATAATTTAAAAATACAAATAGATAATATAACTTTTGATAAATGGAAAATAATTAGAAGTATTTCGACAGATTATGAAATAATTGGTAATAATAGAATACATAATATATATCGATTAAAAAGATTTAATATTATTAGTAGAGCATATTATAAATTATGGGAAATATTAAGAAAATATGAAAAAACATTTAAATTATGGGAAAAACCTCAAATTAATATAGCATGTCTGGCAGAAGCACCGGGAGGATTTGTACAAGCATTAAATCATTATAGACATAATTATAATGATAAGATAACAGCAATATCATTATATGAAAATGATAAAAATATTAAATGGGCTTTAAAAGATAATAAATATCAAATTATATATGGAGATCCTAAAAAAAAACATGATGGTAATTTATATAATCCAGAAATCATAGAATATTTTATAAAAGCACATAAAAATAAATTAGATTTAATAACAGCAGATGGTGGAATATTATTAACAGGTTATAAAGAAAATTATAAAAGTCAATATCATTTACATTTATTTTTATGTGAATTATATATTTCATTAAAATTATTAAAAAATAATGGAATATTTATATTAAAAGTATATGAATTATGTAGTCAAAATATGATAGATTTAATGATTCTTATGAATAAATTATATAAAAAAGTTAATATATTTAAACCAAAAACATCAAGAGAAATGAATAATGAGAAATATATTATTTGTCGTGAATTAAATCCAAATCAAGAAAAATTAATAAATGAAATTCATAAAATTATTATTTATTTATGGAGAAATCCAAAAAAAATGATAAAAAATTTTTTTACAGAAAAAGAAAGAAATAAAAATCAAAATTTAATTAAATTAATAGAAAATATTGAAAACAGAAATTTAATGAAACAAAAACAAAAATTAGAAATTGCATTAAACTATAAAAATAAAACTAAGGATGAATTAAAAGTATTATTAAAAGAAAAACAACCTATGCATATTCATATGGCAAAGAAATGGTATGATGTAAATCAACATTAATTATTAAATAAAAATTTTTGTCTTTCTAATAAATCTTTTTCTTTTCTTTCTAAATCTTTTTCTTTTTTAATTAACATTAATTCTTTTTGTTTTAAATTATTATTTCTGAGAATAACTGAATTATTTAAATTCTTTTGTAAATCTTCAATATATTTAATTTTTTGATTAACTTTTTCAATTAAATTTTTTTCTATTTCTTCAGATTTATTTATTTTTAATTCAATATCTCTAATTAAAGAAGTTAAATAAGTATATTTAATTTCAATTAATTTTGCATGTTTTGATACTTCTTTTAAATTTGTTTTTCCTATATTTAAATTAAATTCAATGATTTTTTCTTCAATGAATTTACTTAATTCATTTAATTTTCTTCCTTTTTTTTGTAATTCTAAATCTTTCTTTATTAAGTTTTCTTCTTCTAATGTTCTAAAAATATTCATTATAAATAGTATATAATAATATTATATAATATTTATTTAATTTAACAATGTATATATTCAAATTTAAATTTTTCGAAGGATTTAATTAAATTTATTGTAGATTCATTATCATCTATTAATTTTATTCTTTTATATTGAGAAGTTTTCCAATATTTAATTAATACATTTAATTTTTTATCTGAATCATTTTTACCAAAATATATTTTTATTCTATCACCTACTGCATGTATATTTTCTTCTTTTAAATTAAAATCTATTTTTAATTGTTTTTTTAACCATAATGGTATGATTTTTCTAATAGTATCTTCTTCACCTCTAGCAGTTAAAATACCTAAATCCCAACCATTTTTGATATGTTCTTTTACAATTTCTAAATTATGTAATATAGGTGTTGATTCTATAATAGATTCACTAATAATAATAGGATTATCAAAATCACAGAAATCAAAATGATATTTAGGATATTTCATAGCATATTTTTTATATTCGTTTGGAGTTAATTTAATAAAATTATTATCTGATAAATTTTCTTTAAAATAAATAAAAATATTATTTGCACTTAATAAAGTATCATCAATATCTAAAAAAAAAATTCGTGAATGATTCATTATATTATATATATAATAAATTGTAATTATTAGTATAATAAATAACATACTTGGTCCAAAAAAAGAAATCATCTTATCCATGTGTCTTAATATTTTTTTATTAATCAATTTTATTAAACATTATCAATATTTTAAACTTTTTTAAATCATGAACTTTTAAAAAATCAAATTTCGTATTTTTTTGAAAATTATTTATATTAAAATTATTAGGTATTTTAAAACAAATTATTTTACAAAATTTTATTACATTCATACAAATTATTGAAGAATCTATTTCATTTAAATTTAAATTCATCTTATCTTTTTTTTTATAATCACGACCATCCCAAGGTAAATCAAAATATATAATGTCTTGTTTTAAATTTTTAATAATTTTTAAACAATCATTTTTATATGTTTGATAATTATGATAATCTTTATATAAATGAAGATTATGACATAAAAAATCATATCTAATATTATCTAATTCTATTGCATTGACATATTTAAAATGTTTTATAAAATTAATTGTATCTCCTCCAATACAAGCACAAGCATCTGTAATTGTACAAAATTTTAAATTATTTAAATATAATTTTAAAACTTTAATAATTTGAAAAGATAGATAATGAGGTGTTAAACTATAAATAGAAGTTTCATCTAATTTAATATTTTTGACATCATTATAATTTTTAAAATCATTTTTATCTATCAAATATGTTAAATATTTCCAATCAAGAGTTGGTGTTTTATTATATTTATCCATATATTTATTTATATATAAATAATAAATTTTATTTTCTTTCTATATTATATAAAAGAATGTTCCCAAATCAATTGAAAATATCATTAAAAATATCTATTGTTGTATTATTAAGTTCATTTTTAGCTGGTAAAAATATTAATGATACTAAATTACAAGTTGATTTAATTTATACAATTTGTGGTTTTATTGCTGCTGATTTAGTAAGTCAAAAATTACAAAAACAAATTAATCAAATTGATCAAAAAGTAGGAAAAAAAATAGCAGGTGATATTGTTGGACCTTCTGTTATGCTTTTAACAAAAGCATTATTAGCAAGAGATCCAATTAATAAAAAATATTTATTTAAAATATTATGTGTTGTTATTGGTTTTACATGTTATAATGTATTTATTGCTGATAAATTAAATAATTCAAAAATTGATGATGATATAAAAGAAATGATTAGTAATGTTTTCAAACCATCTGTTATGTTAATGGTAAGTGGTTATTTAGAAAATGGTGAAAATCCATTTAAATCTCAAGTTATTAGAAATGCTTTATTTACTGCTAATGGTTTTATGGCAAATACACTTGTTGTAAAAGCAACTGGTATTTAATTAATTGAATTAAAATTAAAAAAATATAATATTATTATATCTTTTTATGAATTTATTAGAAAAATATAAACCTAAAAATTTAGATGAAATTATTGGTCAAAATTATATTATTGATTTTTTAAAAAAAACTATAGAAACAAAATATTATAATAATTATATTTTTTATGGATTGCCTGGTTGTGGTAAAACTTCAACTAGTTTTTTATATGTTAAAGAATTATATGGACAATATTTTAATAATTATATTTTTGAAATTAATGCATCTAATTTTAGAGGTATAAATATTTTTAAAAATGAAATAAATGATTTTATTTGTAATAATAATAATTTAGATAAAACAATTATTTTAGATGAAGCTGATAATATAACTATTGATGCACAACATTATTTATTTCAATTAATCGAAAAAGCTTCTAATTTAAAAAATAATATTAATTTTATAATCATTTGTAATTATATTAATAAAATTAATTTAAAAATTATAAATAAATGTATTCTATTAAGATTTAAATTAATATCAAATGATTTTTTAGAAAAAAAAATAAATTATATTTTAAATAATGAAAATAAAAAAATAACATTAGAACAAAAAAAATTATTAATTAAAAAATCAAATAATGATTTTAGAAAATGTTTAAATAATTTAGAACTTATTTTTTTTAATAATTTTAATTTTAAAATTGAAAATGATAAGATAAATAAGATTTTAAATATACTATTATTAAAAGATTATAATATAGTATCTAAATATAATAAATTAATAAAAATTATAGAAAATAATCAAATAAATTTAATTAATTTAATAGAAAAAATAACCAAAGAATTTATAAAAACGCATAAAGAAAAATATACAAAAAAAGAATTTAGTAATATTTTAATTAATTTATATAAACTACAAAAATCATTATATAGTGATTTTAATTTAGAAATACAATTATATTATTTAATTATTTTGTTTTAAAATTTAAATATTTTTTAAATATATAAAATAAACTATTATGAATAATAGTCAAAATAAACCACAACAAATGAAAAAACCACAAGGTGTTGTAGCACCACCTCCACAACCAAAAAAACCAGCTGATCCACCTTTATCAGGTTATATTGCTGTTATTAGTATTGAAAATTATAATGTACGAATACATCCAAAAATGCCAGAAAAACCATCAAAAAATTATTTTGCTTTAAATTTTGAAAAACAATATCGTATTGATTTAGATGAAGAAGGAGTACAAGAAATGAATGGTAAAAAAGTAAAATCATTTAATGAAAGAGCAAAACCAAAAAAAGGATGGTTTAGTAAAGCAAAACCAGTACAAACATCAGTGAATAAATTATTTATAAACGAACAATATCATAAAGATTTATCAGAAATTGAATTTGTTTCATTACATCAATCTTTCCAACAAGCAAAAGCTCAACCAAAAAATTCAGATGCAGACCAAGTATATATTGAAGCAAGAACCTCAAATAATAAAAGAGCATTAATGAAAGGAGCTGGAAAATTCGCACTTTTAAGAAAAGTAAAATCGCTTGGAAAAAAAGCAGCAGCATATGGACAAAAATTAAATGAAAATACCAAAAAAGCTCAACAATGGGCAAAAGAAAAAGGAAAACAATTTATAGAAGATTTTAAAGAACCAGAAGTTGGTCCTTCAAGACAACCAATGATTCCTAATCAAATGCAACCACAAAAACCTTTACAACCTCATGAAATTCAAGCATTATATAACCAACAACCTCAACAACAACAAGAACAACAACAAGGTGGTATGCCTGATATAAAAAAAGATGCAAAAAATATGGTAAAATGGGCAATGGATTTACCTGAAAGAGGTTATAAATCAATTCAAAATAAAGCAAAAGAATTATATAAAGAAATTAAAGGAGGTGATTATAAAAAAGCAGAAAAATGTTGTAAACAACTTGAAAAATTATGTAAAGATAAATGCGAAAAACAAAAAGGTGGAAATTGTTCATTCAGTCATGGTGGATGCAAATGTGGTAAAAAATGCAAATGTGGTAAAAAATGTAAATGTAATAGTAAATCTGGCGGTAATCCTCCTTTTGATATTCGTTCTAAAGAAAATCAAGAATTTGGAAAAGAATTACAAAAACAATATAATCAAAAAGCAAATCCATTAAAAGCACAAATTGAAGCAATTCAAGTATTTAAAAAACAACTTAAAAAATTACCAGAATCAGAATTTAATAACAATTTAAAATCAAAAAAACATATGTCAAACAAAGATAAGAAAAAAGAAATGCTTAATAGACAAGATAAAAAAATTGCAGCAAAAAAACAAGCACTTAAAGATCATGAACAAAAAATATATGGTATGTTCCGTTAGATAAAATAAAAATAAATATATTTAGTAATTATATAATTTCTAAATATGAATATTGATTTTGATATTTTCGAAGAATTTGAAAATAATATATTTCAAAGATTTTCAAGTATTATTCTTTTTGTCTATTTATATTATTCTTTATCATATTATTTTATAACTGATGATAAGATTAATAAACCACATATATTTTTTATTTTAATCTTATTAATATTACATTTAATACATATTATTTGTTTAAAAATATTACATAAAAATGATTTAATTACATATTCTTGGATATTAGCAATGGCTCCATTAGTAGTATTTTTATTATATACTAAATATAAAGAACGAGTCAATTTACATCAAAAAAATAAAGAAGCAGAAATGATGCAAAAATTAAGAAATCAAATGAATTTACCTGATGGACAACCTTTTATGAGAAATGCTAATCCTCAAATGCCTCAAAAACAACCATTACAACAATCTGGACAACAAAATCCAAGACAACAACCAATAATACCTCAACAACAACCTAGAGAAATCAAACCAATGGTTAATCAATTAGATGAAAGTCGTAATTTAGAAAATTTACAACAAAATAGAAATGCACGAGTTAATTTAAATCAACAACAAAATCCAAATCAAGTATCAGAAAGAATTGATCAACCAGCAGAATTAATGGGAATGGATCCATATTTTAATGGTATATCTAATTTTTAAAAAAAAAAATATAAAATATTTATTTATTATATAAGATTTTTTATAATGAATAAAATTAATTTTAATCCTGAATTATGGGGAAATCACGGATGGGTTTTTTTACAACATGTAGCTTTATCTTATCCTAATCAACCAAATAAAGAAATAAAGAAAATCTATAAAGATTTTTTTCATTCAATTCAAAAAGTATTACCATGTGAAACATGTGCATTAAATTATAACGATCATATTAATAAAATACCAATTGATAATTATCTTAAAAATAAAAATACTTTATTTAGTTGGATTATTAAAATTCATAATGAAGTTAATAAAATACAAAATAAAAAATTATTAAATGAAAATAAAATTAAACAACATTATTTAAATCAAAATAAACCAAGTTTTTATATTAATCCAAAAATTAAATTAATTTGTGCGATTTCAAGTTGTATTTTAGTTTTATATTTAATAAAAAAAATATTAAAAATAAAAATAAAAATATCTTATCAAAAATAATTCATTCTATATCTAAAGAATTGAATAATTTTTCTAAAGAAAAAGTATTTTTTAAATTTTCCACTACTCTATTAAATTTTTTATTTAAAAATTTAAAATATCTTTTATTTTCATTTATTGATCTTTTACATAAAGGACATTCAATTAAATTATATTTTAAACATTCAATATAACATTTTAAATGCATACAATGTTCACATTGTAGTATAACTTTACCTTTACTATATACATTACCTAAACATATAGGACAAATTTTATTCATACAATGGTTGTATATATATATTTTGGTTAATTATTTTTAAATAAAATTTATGAAAAAAATAAATAAAAACATGACTAAAAACAATTTAAAAAAAAATTTTAAAAATTTTGAAAAAGCTGTTGATAAAATGTTTATTGATATATTAAAAGATATTTCAATTAGACATAATATCTCTATTGAAGATTTAAAAAAATATTATCCAAATAATTTCTTTGATCATTACGAACAAATAGTAATGCAAAAGCAATCTACTGAAAAAATTGAAGAGATTTAAAAAAAAAATATTAAATAATTATATAATATGTGTGATATTAATAAAAATAATAAAAAAGCAAGAAAAACTAATAAAAAAGATTATCCTAGATTACCAGAAAAAACTCTTGAAGAATGTATGTCTAATTATACATTAGTTAAAAAAAATAAATCTGGTAAACCCTCACTCAAAGATACAGCTGCATATAAATCTTTAAGTCCTTTCGGTACTTATCAAAATGCAAGTGGAAAATATAATTATGGTAATAAAACATATTTAAGAAAAAAAGATTTATGTAAAGTTTTAATGAATCCAGAATCATATTTTGAACAAAATATTAAACAATGTAAAAAAGATAAAAAATATCATAAAAAAAGACAGCCAGGTAAAAAAAATAGAGTAAGAGAAAGTCGAAAAGGTTTATGTCCAAAAAAAAGAAAACCAAAAAATAATAATTGTCCAAATGATATTAGTTTACAACATATTCATAAAGGTAAAACAACTACAAATAATGATTGTTGTTATAAAAGAGAACAAAAGAAAAATAAAAAACCAAAAAAAAAATTAACAAAAATGGAAAAAATAATTAAAAAAAGAGCTCAAAGAAAACAAAAAACACCATCACCAGAATACAGCGATGACTTTGAAAATTATTCTCCTGATTTTGAATAAATAAATAAAATTGATAAACTATTTATTATAAGATTTACTAATAATATAATAAATATGACTAATATGAATACTTTAAGTCTTTTAGACCAAGAATTCAAAACAAATGACGAATTTTTATTAAATGAATTTAAAATGTACCCATTTGAGTTAGATCATTTTCAAAAACACGCAATTGAAAAAACATTAAAGGGTGATAATTTATTAATTACAGCTGCAACTGGAAGTGGTAAGACATTGCCAGCCGAATACGCAATGATTAATGCTTGGAGAAAAGGCAAAAAAACAATTTATACATCACCAATTAAATCATTGTCAAATCAAAAATTTTATGAATTTAAAAAGAAGTTCAAAGATATCTCATTTGCTATAATGACCGGTGATATAAAATATAATGCAAATGAAGCAGATGTTATTATTATGACAACTGAAATTTTAAGAAATTTATTATATAAAAAACAATATGATGATTCAAAAATTAATTATAAATTAGATTTAGATATTGATTTGAAAAAAGATGTTGGTTGTGTTATTTTTGATGAAGCTCATTATCTAAATGACAGAGATCGTGGGAAGGTCTGGGAAGAATGTTTCGTATTATTACCAAAACATATCAATTTAGTATTATTATCTGCAACAATGAATAATTCGGCAGAGATTGCATTATGGTTACAGAATGTTAAAGAAAAACCTTGTCATTTGATTCCAAAAAAAGAAAGAATCATTCCATTAAATCATTATATTTATTATACATCAAGATATCCAAAAAGAGTAAAAGACCAAGAATTTACAAAATTACATAGTAAAAATGCGAATAAATTAATTCATATTTTAGACAATGTAGGTAACTTTAATGAATTAAATTATCACATAATTAAACAATTAAAAAAACAAGATTATCAATATCATAATTCATATAATAATAATGTAATAGTAATACAAAGATTAGTATCTTTATTGGAAAAGAAAAAATTACTACCGTGTTTATTTTTTGTATTTTCAAGAAAAAAATGTTTAAAATTGGCAAAATGTATAGAAAAATCATTAATAACATCACAACAAATTGGAGAAATTCAAAGGATTGTAAAATGGAATATTCATAAATTAGATTATCCAAAAATGTATTTAGAATCAGAAGAATTTCAAGAAATTCAAAGTTTATTGTTTAAAGGAGTAGCAATTCATCATTCAGGATTACGACCAGTATATAAAGAAATCATTGAGATTTTATATTCAAAAGGTTTAATTAAAGTTTTATTTGCCACAGAAACTTTTGCGATTGGAGTTAATATGCCAACAAAAACAGTAATATTTACAAGTTTACAAAAATATACAAATAGTGAATTTCGTTATTTAAATACAAGTGAATATTTACAAATGTCAGGAAGAGCAGGAAGAAGAGGTCTTGATAAAATTGGTACAGTAATTTTAATGGCAAATTTATTTGATTTACCAGTACCAATGGGATTAAAAATAACAATGTGTGGAAATAGTAATAATATTGTATCAAAATTTGATTTAAGTTATAAATTTATTTTAAAAATTTTATTAAATAATGAATATGATTTTAATAATTTTTTACAAAATACTTTAATGTTTAAACAAAATAATAATGAAAATGAAAGAATTAAAAGACGATATAAAGAAGGAGAAGAATATCTAAAAAAATTACCGAAATTAAAAAGATCAAAAAAAGATTATGATAATTATTATAATTTACAAAATAAAAATCAACTAAAGAAAAAAGAAAAAAAATATATTAAAAAAATGGAAAGCGAAGAAGATTTTAAAAATGATTATAAAAATTATTTAGAACAATATGAAATAAATATTGAATTAAATTATTTAAAAGGATCAATTGAAAATATTGATTATAATAATGTAATATATCAATCATTAAATAAAGTGATGGAATATTTAAAAAAATATAATTATATTGAAGATGTATTAACAAAAGATATTACAAATGAAAATGTCAAAATTAAAGGGATAATTGCAAGTCAAATAAATGAATGTAATGAAATTTTATTAACAGAATTATTGGTAAATAATTATTTTGATAATTTAGATGATGGAGAAATATGTGGAGTATTAGCATTATTTTTAAATACATCATGTTTAAATGAAGAAATGAAAGTTAGAGATGTATCAGTGTTAGATATCGAAGATAAATTAAAAAATAAAATCAAAAAGATAGAGAAATTAAATTATAATTTATCAAAAGGAGAAGAATCATTACAAATTTTTATTAATACAGATTGGGAATTAAATTTAGATATGATAGAATATTGTTATAAATGGTGTAAAGGATATAAATATCATGAATTATATTTTGATAATTATAGTGGTAATTTTATTAAAGATATATTGAAATTAGATAATTTAATTTGTACATTAGAGGTATTATGTACAATTTTAGAAAAATATGAATTATATAATAAATTAAATGAAATTCATAGTAAAATATTAAGAGATATTGTAAATAATGAGTCATTATATATCAAATTATAATTAAAATTTATTCAAAAAAAATAATAAAAAATGTTAGATTTATTATTATTTTTAATTTTACTATTTTTATATGTAGTAATAGTAATTAGTTTTATAAGTCATTGTAATAGAGAATTAGAAGAATTTCGAAACGAATTTTTTCATAGAGCAGATTTATAATGATTAATTATTAATTTTCCATTTTATTTGAGAAGTATCAATCTCATTAATATCTTGTTTTTTATTATTATCAATATTTTTATTATTAATATTTTGATAATTTAGGCTTACTTTTTTAGTTATTTTAAAAAATAATAAGAAAATGGAAAAAATAAATAAACTAATTGTAAATTTAACAATAGTATCCATAATATATATAAATAAAAAATATATTTTTATAATATAATTGAAAAATGTTAGATAGTATATTACAATTTTTTAAAGATTTATGGAATATTTTTACAAATTTTGATAAAATGGTTAAATTTTCTAATACTTCATTATGGTTAATAATTGCACCATATTTAGTAAAAATTTTACCATTTCCATTTTTATATATTATGTCAAAAATGAAAGAAAGAAAAATGGCAAAAAAAATGGCAAATTTTGATAAACAAGTAAATAATAAAATAGATATGGGAGAAAAATTTGATCTTACTCAAGAACAAATTGGTTATTTATCTCAATCAACAAAAGAAAGATTAATGGGTATACAACAAGGTGGAGCTGGAGTATTATCTGTATTTTTAAGTTCACCTGGTTTTATTGAATATATATCTACCATATTATTAATAATTTTTGTATATTATTGGGAAAGTAGTGAAAAATGTGGTTCAAAAGCAGATAAAAAAAGAAAAGAATATGAAAAAATAACAAAAGATTTAAAAAATGGTAAAGGTAAAAGAGATGAAGCACAAGCTAAAATAAATAATTTAGGATTAGGTTATTCATTCACACAATTATTCTGGGATGGTTTATATGTATCTATAGTACCAATAATATTTTATTTTGGTTATTATACATTCTTAATGTTTGTACCATTAATAGGAATAGCATTAAAAATTATTCAAATGATACCAATAATAAATAAATTATTTGGAGGTGTATTAATATATTTCTTTTATAATGTAGCAAGAAATTTCCGTGATGTAACAAAAAGAAGTAAATGTCAATAAATTATCGTAATTGACATGGATAATGAAATGTTCCATCGAAACATCCTATACATTTAGTTGATTTAGGATATGTATATGCAATTAATATATCATCAGGGATATGACCATATAAAGTCTTAAATTGATAATCTTTATTTATTGATAAAATTTTTTTTTTAATTTGTTCTAAAAAATTAATATTACCATAACTTGTTTCTCCCCATGGGAAAGCTTCTTTAATAATTCTTAAATCATCAATTAATATTATATTATCTTTTCTATTCATATTTTTAATAGCTTCTAATTCTTCAGATAAAGGACATCTTTTTTTATAATTTTGTATATTGGGATTATCAACATGAGCATCTAAAAAAAATATAGTTTTTTTTTTAAATTGATCATTATTAAGATAATTTTTCATATTGGTACTATCATCTAAATATATATTATATCTTTTTTTTTGTATATCATCTTTAAATATATCTTTAGCTAAATCAACCCATTTTTTTCTAATTTCAATACAATAAACTTTTTCAAACCCACTACATAAGGCTTGTTTACTAGAAACGGGTTCACGAGGATCCCATAATCCAGTTTCAAAATAATTTATACAATTATGTTTTTTTCTTAGATCTTCTAAATTAAAACGAATTGGCATTTTATATATTTATTTTACGAAATAATTCTTAAAATAAATATTTTTTTAATATTAATAAATTAAATAAAATGTTTTTGTAAATAAAAATTTAAATTATTAAAAGTTAAAATATCTTTTTTATTTAAATTAAATAATTTTTCAATTTTTTCATCATAATTAATTATATTTTTGTCTATTAAAATTTTATTATCAATTAAAAAATCGAAAAATAAATTATATATTTCATTTAAATTATATTTATTATTTGTAATATTTAAAAATATTTTTAATTCATCAGAAATATTAATATTATTTATAAAAAAATTATTTTTTTCTAAAAAAAATTTATTTTTTTTTTTATGTAATTTTATAATATTTTCAATATTTTCAAATAATATTTCTTCTTTTTTTTTTAAATTTTTATCGATTAAAATATCAATTTCGTTATCTATATTAGTATTTAAATCATTCATTAGTATATTAAATAATAAAATAATATTTATAATGATTTAAATATTATTATATAAATAAATTAAATTTAAATATATAAAAAAAATATATATATATAACGATGCCTAGAGTTAAAAAATTATTTGTTATAGAAAAGAAAAAAAAAAATAATAATAATCAATTGATTATGTTATACCAATCTTTGATTAAATCGAAAGCATCTTATATTGATAAATTTATGAAAATTATAGTACAAAATAAATTAAAAATAATAATAATTGAATATTTTATAACAAATTATTCAAAAAAATATCAAATAATAATAAAAAAATCAAATAATGATTTTTTTTATATAAATGATGAATATAAAAATCAATTAAAATCATTTAATAAGAAATTTTTTGATCCTTATAAAAGAAATAATAAATTTGAATTAGAACATAATAAACAAATTATTATAACGACGGTAGGACAAATGAATTTTTTTAAATGGGCTATAGAAAATCAAATTATTAATTATATTGAAGAACACTATAAAGAAATTGTTGAAGATTATTCTAAATCTAAATAATTTGAATATTATTAATATAATTAACAATATTATTGATATTATTATATACTATATTATAATAATTTTTATCAGGATAAGAAGTAATATATTCTAAAAATATAAAATCATCTAAAGGATGTTTTTTATTATAAGTACAATATTTAATTATTTCATTATTACGAATTTCTTTAGATAATAAATTTAATAAACCATAATCTCCATCATCAATTTTCAAAATTGTTTTATTTTCATTTTTATCTGGGATTATTTCAATTTTTTTATTCAAAAAATTTTGAATATCATGTGTTAATAATGATAATCCTTTTTTTATAAAATCATTATCTTTAAAAAAGAATTCAATATTGAAACTATAAATAGGTTTATTATTATAATAAGCTTCTTTTATAATATAATCATCTTTATTTAAAAATTTAGTTAATGGATCAGTATAATCTCTTATATCACTAGTATAACCATAAATTTTATAATTGTTTATTTTTTCAAATTTTTCTAAATCATTTTTATAAATATTTAAATTTAAATTTATTTTTTTTTTTAAATTTTTTTTTAAATAAATTATTTTAAATATTTTAAAATGACAAACAGAAAATGGTCTATATATTGTTGATTTCTTACCAGAATATTTTGAAGAATTCATTTTCATATGAATTTTTTCATCTGGTTTTAATTGAATAATTAAAATATTTTTTTTAATTTCACCTCCTTCACCTTTTAGTATTTTTATATCATCAGAATAAACATCTAATAATTTTTTACTTGTATTTTTTATTATTAATTCACATGTTAAATTATATATTGTTTTTATAGGTATTAATGATATTCGGTGTCTTAAAATTTCATTATTCATCATTGTATTATTTTCTACAATTGCAATATCTTTTTGATTAAAACAATTACCAAGACTTTTAGAATATAATATTCTTCTTAAAGCATTGATATAATGTGTATCTATATCAAAAGTAATATATTCATAATCTAAATCATCATTGAATAAACTTTTAATCATTATTTTAATTAATTCATAATTTCAATTTTAAATATATTAATAAAATTGAAATATTATATAATAATAAAAATGCAATCAGTTTGTAATTATTGCGGTATTATTGAAAATAATTGTAATATTAAAAATGATATTTTGAATATTTTGGATATTTATTTTTATCAAGATATTAGTGATATTATTTTAAATTATTTTCAATGTCATTTTTGTTCAAATGTTCTTCATAAAAATATGATATGTTGTGATTATTTATGTGAATGTGAAGAATATGAATGTTCTCATTATGTTTCCGAATGTTATTGTTTAGATATGGATAGATTAGTATGTCTTTAAAATAATTTATTATATTTTACTAATAGAGTCATATATTCTTCGAAATTTTTTCCATTAAAACTTACTAATTTTCTATAAAATAAATTTTCATCATCATTTTCTTGAATTAAAATTTGAAATTCTGTTAATTCATTAATAAAATCTCTCATTAATTCATCATCTCCTTTTCCAGATTTTCCATTTGTATATTTAACATATTTTCCATAAATTTTTTTTTTAACTATAGAAATAACTAATTGTCTAGTAGTAGCTTCTTTTACCATTTTAGGATATATATATTTAAATGTAAATATTTAATTCATTTAATTATTTACTGTTTCATTTTCACCAGCAGTTGTAGTATCATATTTTGAAATATTATTACTTTGGATATTGATTACAATATAATCATCTTCAATATTAGTTTTTTTAATATCTCTTTTTTTTAATAAATATCTTGCACATCGATAAAAATAATAAGCATATGTATAATTATCATAACAACGAGCAATAAAGAATAGAATATATATGTAGTTAAATAAAGTCATTTTAAAAATAAAATATATAATATATATATTATATGGAGAAAAAAAAAATATCTGAAAAATCTTCTAAAATCAAAAATATTAACTTAGATCGACAATTTTTTAATATAAATACAAGAGGTTCATATAATGAGAAAAAAGATAATAAATTCAATGAATATAATCAAAAAAATAATCCTCAATATTTAGATAGAAATCAATTTTCAGAAAATCTTCTTGAAATTAAAAAAAAAGATGATAAAATAAATAATATGATATTCGCTAAATATCAAACTATTAATAAAGATATGCATACTGACAGAATTAATTCTTATTTAATAAATAAAGAACAAGTATATACTTCACAATTCGATAGATTAATTCCAAATAAAACTAAAGAAAATATTGATTTAATGCCTGAAGATACAACTAATAAAAATAATTTATTTTTTAAAAAAAAAAATAAAAAAAAAATAAATTTAAAAAAATTTAATCCAAATATTGATTATTCAAAATTTTTAGATAATTAAATTAATAAAAAAGATATAACTATATATATTAATGGAACTTGATCCTTACAAAATTTTAGGTATATCTTATGATGCCGATTTAAAAGAAATTCGGGAAAATTTTAAAAAATTAGTTTTGAAAAATCATCCAGATCGTGGTGGTAATGCTATAAATTTTGAAATAATTAAAAATGCATATTCATATTTATATAAATATAAAATAAATCAACAAAAACAATTACAAAAAGAACAAAGAACTTTTGATAAATATACTTCTACTCGTGATTTTCAAACTGAATCATTAGATAGAGAATTTAATAAAATAAAAATTAATCCAAATGATAAAAATTTAGATAGTAATAAATTTAATAAAATTTTTGAAATACATAAAATTAATGATGCTGATGATAGAGGATATGAAACAAAAAGAAGTAAAGAAAGATTAGATTATGATGAAATTCAAAGAAGAAATAAAAATAAAAAAAAAGAAAAACTACAAATTCAAGTATATCAAGAACCAGAACCAATTGAATTAACTACTGATAATTATAAAAAATTAGGATTAAAATATGTTAAAGATTTTTCACAAAATGTTGGTAAAAGGGGTTCTAATTATTCTGATTTTCAAAGAGCTTATACTGAATATGATACCAAAAACATGCAAAATCATCGGACTAAAAATTTTAAATCTGTTGAAGAATATCAACGACAACGAAAAAATCAAAATTTTAAAATAACTCCAGAAGAAGCAATGAAAATGGAAATTAGAAAAAAAGAAGAATTAGCAATGGAAGAAAAAAGACGATATTATGTTTCTAAGAATGATAGAAAAATTGAAAAAAAATTTAGATCTTTTCAGAATCATCTTCAATTTTAGTAATTAAAAAAAATTAAAATTTATCATTATTTTATTTATAAGTTCCCAATTACAAAACCTTTATTAAAATCAACCTTGAAAAATTTAAAATTTATAATATATATATTTTATATATTGAATAAATCAATATGAGTAAATTCAGAAAACAACAACAACAACAAAAAGTAAAAACTTATGATGTAAATTATTTTTATAATCAGAGACATTCTGGAAGAAAAACATATATTCCACAAAATGCTTTGAATGTTTTAAATATTCGTACAAAAATCAATTTAAATGTGAATAAAAAACGATTAGATAAATTAAAAACATTTAATAAAGCTGAATTAGAGAAAAAAATTAATGGTAATTTGAATAAACTTTCAAAAGATAATATTAAACCAATAACAACAATTATTAAAGCTATTTTGGAAGAGAAAAAAGATGTTTTATTAGATTATACTGTTAAAAATCTATTAAATAAAGCAATTTCTCAACCAACATTCTGTGATCTTTATGCAGAAGTTTATCAAAATTTTCATAGTAATGAATCAAAAACATTATTTGATAAAATTTTCAAAGATTTAATTAATTTATTAGAAAATAAATATGAAATGGGAATGCTTGATAAAAATTATGATTTATTTTGTAAAAATGT